>WNGL01005033.1_pt1 | contig 15765 bp, 6 predicted proteins | sample 5400591 | NCBI WGS metagenome assembly WNGL01 (sample SAMN13153377, study PRJNA577476) | soil metagenome | isolation source: 80 cm soil or saprolite under Garry oak tree replicate 1 | place: USA:California | collected 2016-06-15
TGGTCGCGCCGCTCCGCGCCGTCGCCTCGGAGGGCCTCCTGGTCGACGACGTGCGGACGAGCGAGCCGCGCCTGGAGAGCGTGATCATCGAGCTGCTCCGCGACCACGACCCGGAGCACTCCGCGCCCGCGATCGACGACGTCCCCTCCCACCCGGTGCCCTTCACACCGGCGGATCCGATCGACCCTACGCTCGGCGCGCGCACCCTCTTCCGCAAGGAAGTGAAGCGGTTCCTGCGCGTCCCGGGTCAGACGGTCCTCTCGCCGCTCATCACCACCGCGCTCTACTTCCTGGTGTTCGGGTATTCGCTCGGCGGACGTTTGCGCGAGGTGGACGGCGTCCCCTACAGCCGGTTCCTGGTGCCGGGCCTGGTCATGCTGGGCCTCATCAACAACGGCTTCCTCAACACCTCGTCGTCCCTGTTCATCATGAAGCTGCAGGGCACCGTGGTGGACCTCCTCGTGACGCCGCTCTCCTACCTGGAGATCCTGGCCGGGTTCGTGGGAGCGGGCTGCACCCGCGCGCTCATCGTCGGCGCGCTCACCTGGGCGACCGCGGCGGTGTTCGTGGGAACGGCGCTCCCGCATCCCTTCCTCGCGCTCGCCGCCGCCCTGCTCGTCTCGGCCTGCTTCGCAGCCTGCGGCCTGATCGTCGCGCTCTGGGCGGACAAGTTCGAGCAGGTGAACTTCCTGCCCACCTTCGTGATCACGCCGCTGACCTTCCTGGGCGGGGTCTTCTACTCGGCGACCATGCTCCCGCCGCGCTTCCAGGCGCTCCTGCACCTGAACCCGATCTATTACATGATCGAGGCGATGCGGTTCGCGCTCATCGGCCAGAGCCACATGCCTCCGTCCCAAGGATTCGGCCTGATGGCGCTCCTCGCCGTGGCGATGCTCGGCGCGGCGCTGGAGCTTCTCCGCCGCGGCTACAAACTGCGCACCTAGTACAGCCGATCGGAAGTCCGTACCGGGTCATTCGATAGACTGAAGAGTCCAGCCGAATTTGTCGACCAGCATGGAGAGCAACTGCTCCTGCAAGCCGCGCAGGGGAGTCGGTTCCCAACGCCCTGTGTGCGTCGCCATTTCGAGTTGCCAGACGTGCACGCCGACGCGTCGGAGGCGAGCATGCGGCCATGGGTCCTTGGCAGGTCCGGACTCGATGGTGACGAGGTCGCCTCGATGGCGCGCGCGCAGGTGACGCAAGCCGCGGTCGCGAAGGAAGCGCTCGACTTGGGCAGCGTCCGACTTTTCGGCTTGGTGTTTGGGCATCGGCGCGGCGCGCCGCGCGTTCAGGCGGCGAGCTTGTCGGGATGCTGCGTGAAGCGGCCCCGAAAAGTCCAGCGAAAGGGATGCGCCTCGCGCCGGTTCCAGTGCGAGATGAAGGCCATGACTCGCGCCGCCAGCGCGTCGGGAGTGCGAAAGTCGCCGTGCTTGAGCACGCGCCGCTGCAGGATGCCGAACCAGATCTCGACCTGGTTGACCCAGGAGGCATGCAGCGGTGTGTAGACGAAGTGGAATCGTCCGCCGTGGCGCTGGTTGAAGCGGCGCCAGGCGTCGCCGTGATGGATGTTGAGGTTGTCCCAGACGACGTAGACCTCGCCGGTGGGATATTCCCCGGCGAGCGCCTCCATGAACTGGCGGAGATCTTCGGCCGTGCGCCGAGCGCGGCATTGCCCGAAGACGCGGCCCGTCTTGATGTCGAAGGCGGCGAGCAGAGTGCGCGTGCCGTGGCGGACGTACTCGAATTCGCGGCGGCCGGCGCGGCCCGGAGCTGGGCGGCGGCCGGGATGCTTGCGTTCGAGAGCCTGCATGCAGGTTTTCTCGTCGATGCACACCACGTTGGCGCCGGCAGGTGGCTGCGCGTAGAGCTGGCAGATGACGCGGACTTTTCTCGCGGAAGTCGGGATCCGGGCTGTGGAGCCACAGGCGCATGCGATGGGGGCGGAAGTCCTCGACGCGCAGGATGCGGCCGATCTCACTCTGGCTGATGCGCCAGCCGGTATTCCGCCTCAGGCACTCGCCGAGCGAGGTGTATGTCCAGATGTCCCGCAGCGCGATCTCGGGTGGGTGGTCGCACGCCATCATCATCAGCTCACAACGGATTTCGACGGGGATCGACTCGGGCCGCCCGCTCCGCTGGCTATCGTCGAGAGCGGCGCGCGTGCTGCATGCAGCGAAGCGGTTGCGCCATTTACGCACCGTCTTCTCGGTGAAGCCGAGGGTGCGCGCGATCTCGGCGTTGCTCTGCCCTGCCGCCGCTGCCAGTACGATGCTGGCGCGGTCCACCAAGCGTCGCGGGGCGGTTGCGCTACGCGCCAATCTCTCCAACCTGGCGCGGATCGGCGATGTGGATTCTCGAAGCGATCGAGCGGCTCATTTGCCCGCTTCGATTCGCCGGGGATCACGATATTCAAACCCGGTACGAACTTTCGGCCGGAGGTACTAGTTCGGAAAGCGGCCTCTCCATCTGACCGGTAGTCCGCTTTAGTGCGCCTGTTGCATCTGTAGCGGTCGGAGGCGACCCCGGTTGGTCTGGGTTCGTCGCATACCACATTCCGAGTCCCCAAAGGACTACGGTTCCTCCGACTACGATTAACGTACATTGAGCGCTCTTGGAGCATTTGTCCAACAACCCGGGCGCAAGGGGTCCAAACTTTGCCGCTAGCTTTGCGGCGTCAGCCACTTTCCCCATATCTAAAGCCAGAGCTCCCTTTGGTACAGTCGACTGCGCTGGAGGATTGTTCCCAGGAGACAAGATCTGGTCCATAGGAGTCTTCGGATCGATAGTATCGAGATAAACCGTTTGGACCACCTGGCGTTTCTCAGTAATCAGTAGAACTGGCGATGGCGGATTCAGCCAAATCGTATCACACCTGGCGGTGCTGAAATCGTCGCATGCATGCCCGGTTGGATCGGTTCCGCTGAGTGGGTTGTTCCCGATGTACGAGTACGGATTGATCGACTGGCTGTTCGCCGGGTTGGAGATGATCGGGTCGACGCTGAGGAACCTCCCCAGCCGGTAGTCGTAGACGCGGCCGTTCATGTGGATGAGGTAGGTGTCGTCGAGGTGCTCGTGCTTGGTGAAGCCGAGCTCGGTGATCGCGCCGTAGTCGCCGCTCGGATGCAGCTTGTCGGAGCTCGGCTGCCAGTCGCGGCCGCGCGGCCTGCCGAAGGCGTCGTAGCCGTGCGCCTCCGCGGTGACCTCGAAGCCGCCCATGTTGGTCAGGGCGTCCGAGGAGCCGAGCCGGTCCTGGTGGCGGTAGAACACGTCCCGCGCCGCGCCCACGCGGCGCACGATCACCGAGCCGCCGATGTAGGTCCTCTCTTCGGTCACGCCGCTCGCCCAGACGATCTGCTCGTAGTCCTTGTCGACGTAGTACACCGTCTTCTCCGTCGGCGAGAAGGGGCTGCAGGTGGTCCGCTGCAGGTAGCGGGACCCGTCCGGCGCGTAGCGGAACTGCGTCACCACTCGCTGGACCGCGCCGGCGCCGTCGGGCGGCATCTTCACCGTGGTCGGCCGGTCGAGTCCGTCGAAGTCGACCGAGCGTGCGTCGCTTCCGGTGCTCGAAGTGAGGTTTCCGTTGTCGTCGTAGGCGAACGTCCCGGTTTCGACGCCATTCTTGAAGACCGAGAGGACCGCATGGGGGCCGGCCTTGCGGGTCGTCCGGTCCTTGTTGCCGTACGTGTAGAGGTCGGCGTAGTCGTCCTTCATGGTGATGTTGCCCAGGTCGTCGTAGGCGTACCGATCCAAGGTCCTGGTGCCCGTCGCGGGCAGCATGCCCGTCCAGGAGCGCGACTCGTTCTGCAGCCGCTGCAGCTGGTCGTACTGACTGACATGCCGGGCTGGGCATCGAACGCGAGGCAATCCCTAGCCGGCGGACTTGACGCCTCCGCAAAATTGCGAATCAGTCACCGTAGAACCTGACGTAGAGATGAACCCCTGAAGAACACCGCTCCACCAACGCATCTATCCGCATCAATAGCTGTCGGGCATCCGGATCCTCGCATGTCTCAAGTATCCTCCGCCATTCGGCTCGCAGTCTCGGAGCTTGGAGATAATTGAACATGGTGTCGCCATAGAAATCGATTGTACTGGCCCACTGGAACTCGGCATCCTCTATGCCGGAAAGCACTCGATAAAGCAAGTTGTGTCGGTCCTCGACAACGTCGAGTGGGACGCCCTCTTCGTTTTGCAACTTTACGATTAATCCCATTGCAAGTGCCTCATCGGGTAGGCTGGCCAGGGAAAGTCGTTACAATCTCACCAGAGGGCCTCGTGATCACCGTATAGGTTGACGTCGATTTGCCCGTAACGACATCGGTACCAATGTTACGACCGGCATCGACGATTCGCATATAGTTTCCGCCTCTCTGGAGCACTGCTTCGATGCGCTCAGCAGCGCGTACCAGCGCTCGAACGTCTTCCCCTTTGTTGAAGATGCTCCTGCCTTCCGTCTCGGCACCACCAATAACATGGGGATCGGGGGGACATCATACGCAACCCTCGAACTCCCCCGCGTAGTGGCGGACTAAGAAATACTAAGCAGTTAGTTCGCGCACGGTATCACCAATGCTTTGGATTCGAGCCGTCACCAGGGTCGCCACATACAGGGCATTCCTTCAGCAGCGACATCCTATTGAAGATGCGCGAACGCGGTCGCTCCATAAACAACGTCGCAACCACGCGGTCGCCACAGACGGAGCAGCGAACGAGGGCACTCGCTGAGAAGGCACCAAGGGCACCTCCGAATACCACCGCTAACGCGGTGTAGTGGGGCGCCGTTTGCCACTCGGTCGAGAACCGCAAGATGCCAGCGATCAGTACGACTGCAAGAAATGCCCAGATCAGCCGGACCTTCCACAACTGCCCGGACCTCTTGAACCAGTCGTACGAGTCCGTCACGGTGATCTCCCACCATACGATCTTAGTAGCACCTGATAAATGTCATTACGTGTCGATGTCGCGACTCGGTCGTAAAGGTCCACCTCTAGTTCAATTCCCGCCGAATAGACTTGCCCGAGAACAAAACCATAGGCTGCAGTCCTCGCGGCGCTCCGAAACACCATGCCCGTCATAAACTCCGAACCCTCATTCGCGGAAACCACCTCGTGCAAGAACACGCCCGCCGCTTCGAACGCCGTGAACTCCTTCAATTGGGACGCGACCTGCCTCGACGCGATGATTCCAAGCGCAAAGCGTTCCCCGACCGTCATCCAGTCTTCCGCGTTCCAACGATCCTTTAAATAAACGCTGCCACGAACCCGGTTGCCAATCGCCCCAGGTATCTTGACCGCGGAACTCATGTTGGCAGACAAACTGGAACCGAAGTCACTCCAAGTGACGGCCTCTTCGGAGCTGCGCCAGCCGCCCTCCTTCCTGGCCGTCCATGTCCACTCCTCAGTCCTATGGGTCCCCGGAACGCGCTCGCCGGTGTTCGGGTCGATCACCCAGTGGTCACGCCTCCAATGAATCTCCTCGCCATTCCTGTTCCCGTGCGTCTCCGCGTCTGTCTTCGCCGTTTCCTGCGGACTGTTGCCGTCGCTGGCATTCGAAGTCGATGGTCTAGATTGCTGCCCACTCGACCCGTTCCCGCTTTGCCCGGGTGTCGACGACGGCGACGGCGGCGTCGACCGTGTGGCAGGTCCACTCACGACGCTCCTTGGAATGGGGTTGCCATTGATCGACACATTGCCGATCGGGTTATTGTTGCAGATGTGCGTGCCCGCCACCATGTCGCAGGACACATACCCGGTCGGATCCACGCCGCTGAGCGGATTGTTCCCGATGTATGAGTACGGGTTTATCGACTGGCTGTTCGCTGGGTTCGAGATGATAGGGTCGACGCTGAGGAACCTTCCGAGACGGTAATCGTACACGCGCCCGTTCATATGGATGAGGTAGGTGTCGTCGAGGTGTTCGTGCCCGGTAAAGCCGTGCTCGGTCGTGACGTTGTAGTCGCCGCCGGTGTGCAATTTCTCGCTGCTCGACTGCCAGTCGCGAGCGCGGGGCTTGCCGAACGCGTCGTACCCGTGCGCGTCAGGCAAGTACTCGAAGCCGCCACCATTGGTCACTGTGTCGGTCGAGCCCAGCCGGTCAAGGTGCAGGTACCGGATGTCACGGGCGGCGCCGTTCCGATAGATCACAACGGAGCGGCCGATGTATGTCTTCTCCTCGGTCGCTGCGGGCCACTCGATGCGTTCGTAGCCCTTGTCGACGTAGTAGACGATCTTGCTGCTTGGAGATGAAGGAATGCCTGTCGTCCGCTGCAGATAGCGCGATCCATCAGGGGCGTACCGGAAGTCTGTCGTGACGCCGTTCAGAGTGACCCTGATCGGCCGGTCGAGGTTGTCGAAGGTGATGGTGCGCCCGTCGCCGGCAAAAAGGTTGCCATTCGGGTCATAGGTGAAAGTCTTGTTTACTCCGCCCTTCGAGACCGACACTACTGCGTGCGGTCCAGCACCGTCGACGGTGATGCCGTGCCCATAGGTATACACGTCGCCGTAGTCGTCCTTCTTCGTGATGTTTCCCAAGTCGTCGTATGCGTATTGGTCGGCGTACTTATCTGGAAGGGGCGTCATTCCCGACCAGGAACGCGACTCGCTCACCAGGCGCTGCAGCTCATCGTGCTGGTACGACTCGCTGACGGTCGCCGCGAGCGGTGTGCACCCGGAGAACTGGATCGCGGTGCCGTTGCGGAGCAGGAGCTGCTTTTTCTGCACGGCGAGGTTGAGGAAGTGATCGTAGGTGTAATCGGCCTCGCGGGCGAGGAGAGGGCTTCCAAACTCGTCTCCGCGTGCAGGCGGCGGACATCCTGTGGGAGCCGCGTCCGCGAGACCAAACGCGTTCATCATGACGGCCACGCCCGTAGATTCGTCGTATTGTGCGGTTTCCCGAATGCGATTTCCGAAGTCCTGGAGCGTGACCTGCCCGCGCACCGACATGTCGCGCACGGTACGGTACGTCGTGCCTCGCGTGGCGGTCGTGATGAGCGTCGTTTCACCGAGGAGGTTTCCGCGGCTGTCATAATCGAAGGATATCATCTCCCCCGGCGTGTTCAGATCCGGCCCTGGGTAGCTCATCGCCTTGAGGCGGCCGTAAGCGTGGTCATGCCCGTACTCGACCGCGAAGTCGCGTGCCGACCATTGAGCGCCGGGAACATGAGTGGTCACCCGGAACGGCCGCAAGAGCGGATCGTAGAGGTAGTCGCGGCGGAAGTTGTCAGCCCCTGCGGCGGGGTTCTCGTTTCCGATCATCGCGCTCAGCGTGCCGAACCTGCCGTTCAGATCGTATTGCCAGGTGGACTCGAGGACAGGACTGGGGTCGGCTGAGGTCTTCAGGAATCGCTGCTGCAGACGGCCGATGCCGTCGTATTTGTGCGAGATGATGATGGCCTTGGCATCCGTTTGCGAGTCGAGGCGTCCGAGACCGTCCCAGGTGTAGATCCAGGTGCCGCGGTCCGGGTCGACCATGCTCGTCTTCCGACCGAGATTGTCGTAGGTGGCGGTGAGCTTGTTCGGCGTCGGAGCTGCATCGGCGATCATCGTGAGATTGCCCGCCGGATCATAGAAGTAGCTCGCCAAGACGGTATGAGGCGAGGGTGTGCTGACGTCCTGTGTGGTCTCGACCAGCTTGCCGCGGCGGTCGTACGTGCGGGACATCTTGATGCTGCCACCCTGCGAAAGGGGCCTGTCCACGGCGATGAGCGTCTGAAGTCCGGTGCCGCTGGCGGCGGGCTGGTAGATGTACGTCGTCGTCAATGTGGCCTCGCCACGGCCGGCTTCGAAGATTGGCCCCCGTACCACTTTCTTCGATCCGACGCGCCCGAACGCGTCGATCCTGGAATACTGCGTGGAGTAGGGCGAACCGCTCGTCCCGTCCCACGCTCCGGCCAGCGTACCGCTCTTCCAGGGCTGGAACTCTGCGATCTTGGCTCCGCGCTCGTTGTAGGAGACCTTCGTGACGATCTCGAATGAGCTTGTTCCTTGCGTGGCGAAACTCTCCACACCGGTCGCTATCAACCGGCCCAGACGGTCGAGGTACTCCGTCTTCGTGGGCGCGCCCTGCTGAATGCTCTGACGCTTCAGGACGCAATTTCCGACCGCGCAGGTAGACAGCCTGTACGCGAGGGTCTGCAGGCCGTCGGTTTTCACATCGAGGACGCGCCCAAGCGAATCGTAGGTCATCGTAGTGGCGGGTCCGTTCTGGACTTCCTGGCGCCTCGTAATCAGTCCCGTCTTGGGATCGGTCTCCAATGACAACGCGTGCCCTGCTGGGTTCGTCTGAGTGGCGAGGAAGTAGCCGTCGCCCGTGTACGTGTAGGTCGTCACTGGCCCGGGGCTTACGTTGCGCGCGGTGACTGTCCTCGTACTGACGTTACCGAAGTTGCCATACTGGAAAGTGGAGGTCGCCTCGGACACACCGCTGGCGACGATCTCCTCCGTGCGCAACTTCCGAGCCGATGGCGAGGGAGGGCCGTCGGCATACCATCCGTAATTCGTCGTGTGGACCTTCGCGTCGGGGCTCTGCGTGAGCGCGGGGCAGGTCGGCGGGTTCCTTGGCGGCATCGTTGGGGACGGTGTCGAAGGTGTCGCGGGACATTTCTGAGGAAGAGTCCCGCTGATGAAGCAATCTTGATTCAGCGAAATTGAACCGTCGTAGAAATCGCTCACCACAGCGTGCGACGTCAGCTTGCCAAGCCACCAGTTCACGGTGTCATTCTCGATAGTGCGCGTGTCGACGTTGATCACGCCCCTCGCGCTGCCAGGCCGCGGTTGTGTCGCCGAGCTGGGCACCGGCGTCTCACCGCCGACGAGCACGCAAGACCGCGCAGGTTCGCCCGAGACGAACTGGATTTCGGTCGCAGTCTTCGTCTCGCTCAGCAAGGGCACGCTTCCGTTCAGCGGCTGCGGGAGGTCGAACTTCTTTTTGACCGTCGCTGGCGAATACACCACCCATGCGCCGGACGAGCCAGGCGGTTGCTCCGCGTGCCACCAGTACGTCGTTTCGCTCAGGATTGTCTCATTCGGGAAGAGGGACTTGGCGAGAGCAACCGTGACCCTCTGCACCTTGCTGGTGAGCGGGAATTCCTGGTTGAACTCGGTCCTGGTGCGCAGGTTGTTTGGACTGCACGTGCCACCGCAGCCAGCGTACCCAGGTGCGGCGTGTTCGCCCAGGGGCGGTAGCTGCTCGAGTGGCAGCTGCTCTTCCGCAATGATGACCTTAAACCCCTGGAAGCCCCGCCCCTCGCTGTTGAGCATCGCGTCCTGGTAGCGGTAGCAGGTCTTGTTCGTTCCCGTACCCAGGCCGTTGCTCACGTCGAAGCGGGAGACGGTCCACATCGAGGAAGTGAAGAAGACGTAGCCGGGGGATCTCGGGTACTTCGGATCGTCGTGGTGCGCCACGTAGAACGGCTCAGGCATGTCGCAGCCCGAGACCTGCGCTTGGAGGTTCGCTGGCAAGGACAGCGGCTGATGCACCCACGACGCTGTCGCGCCGAGCCCATTTGTCACGCCAATGAGGAGGTCGGGAGCGCGGGCCTGCCCGCGCGAAATGCGAGGGCCGAGCTCGGTCGCGGCAAGTCCTGAGTACTGGTGGTAAGTGTCGGCTCCGTTGAACAAGGCGAATACGAGATCGTTCATGCCATCGCCGTTCCAATTTACCGGGGCGACGTCGGCGTTCACTGGCGCTTGAAGGTTCGACGGCACGCGAATCATCATGTACGTGCCATCGTTCAGCTCGACGAATTTGTAGGCGTCCCATTTGAACACGGACCGATCTTGGGACCGCCAGCGATCGGCTAAGGGGCTGTCGAAATCATCGCCACAGAAAAGCGCCGGATCGCCGCTGCCGTTGGGGAGCTGGGCGGTGGGGTCGCCTCCGCAATACCAGATGGTTCGGTAGTCCGGGATCATGAGCTCCTCTTGCCCATCCCCGTCGACGTCCATCGCAAAAGCAAGCTCTGCGCGTTTCCGATCGATCGCGGTGAATCCTGAAAATACCGTGATGGGTACTCGCCGGAACATCTGCGCATTGCCCATCCGGCCGCCTTGGTTCAGCCAAATCGCGCCCGGCTCGTAGATGTCCGGCAGGCCATCTCCGTTCACATCGATCCAGCGGCGCCGCTTGTTGGACGGGTCTGCAAACGATCCGCTCGGGCCCCCCAGATTCGGGTTGGCTGAACCATCCGGTCCGACAAGGTAAGTGCCGTAGCTGGGAACTCCAACCCCATCGAGCCCTGCGAAGAAGGTGAGCTTCGTCGGTTGTGGTGTACCGATGGGGGTGTCGAAGACAGTGTCGACCAACCCGTCTCCGTTCATGTCCCGAGTCATCTGCGCCGTCATCGAACTGTTCGGCGCTGCCGGACTCGAAAACGAGTTCACATTGACGACCCAGTCCGTCGCATCCCTGGTCCGCCGACGGACGATCGTTTCCGTGCCGCTCGATGTGCCCGGAGTGCGAGCGTCGAGAATGCCATCGCCATCATAGTCAATGGTAGTGACATATGTTTGAGGCGATCCGGGCGCGATCTGCATGTTGGTGAAGAGTGTGCTCGAGGCGTCAACTCCGCTGCAGTTCACATTCGAGAAGGCGAGGTACGTTTGTGTCTGGCCTGGCGGCACGAGCGACCCGATGATATCTGCCTTACCATTGCCGTGGACGTCCTCTGACATCTCCACGTTGCCGATGTCGAGCCCCTTGTTTGAAGCGAGTGCCAAGCTCTCATTGAGCGAGATGGACTGCGGACAAGAGGTCAGCTCAAGCGAGCGATTTCTGCCGGTCGCCGTCTGTTGGGTATACAGATGGTCGAGCGCGCCGTCTCCGTCGAAGTCTCCCGTCACACTCGCGCGCCAGTCGGGGCCAAGAGGTTGACCGGCAAGCGTCGCGTGCCAGAAGTCGAAGGACTGCTGTTCTTCCTGGTAGGTGAACGAAGTTGGAGGGAGCTGCCCGACGTCACAAATCGTTCCGGCACACATCAGCGTTACGTTTTGGAGGAGCGATCGTCGGGTGGCGCTGCTGGCCTTGTAGGCCAATTGATATTGGCGGACGTAGTTCCCGCCCACCTTCGTCAGAATCGCATCGAGGCGTACGGTAGACGGCGACGCAACGCCGAACCTGTACGTCGTCCGCTTGTCTTCGCGGTCGCTGGTATAGACGAGCTCTATTGTGCGTGGGACCGTGCCCTGCAGGCACTGATCGCCGGACATGGTGCCGGTGTACGCGATGCTGGTGAGCACCCGCTCTGGATCGGATCCTCGCATTGCCCTTGTCTCGTAGTTGTACGTGATGCAGTTTCCCTGGCGATCGTACTCCCGCCTCAGGTACCAGGTGTCCGGAGCACTCAGCGTCGAAGGTTGCACGGGCTCGAATCGCGATACACGTCCCGACTTCTCTTCCACGTCGAAGTACGAGCTCCACTGCTGGCGATCAGCGTTCTTCAGGGTGATGCGTGCGAACTGATCCACCTCAGTGCGGTACTCGGTTCCGGCCAGACCGTACATCCCGTCGGTAGGACCAACGAGACGTTGGCCGTCCAAGCAGAGCCGATCGGATATGTCATGCAGCACCGGCCGATTTCCGGCTTCCTGCGCCAGGGTGCGCGGGCAGCGGTAGATGCTCCTGGTACCCGAAAGCGCCCAGCCCACGCCGGCGACGCCGTTGCCGTTCCTGCTGCTGTAGGTGAGGGCGATCTCCGGCTGCATACCTGCGCGTCCGAGAGGCACCTCGATTGGGATCCGGTAGGAGGCTGCGCCGCCCTCGACGGACGGCGTGCCGGGGATCGTCCCGACCCAGCCCTGGGCAGGAGGTGTGAAGGTTGGGGGCGTTTGTTCGGCGACCGTGGTTAGCGAAGATACGATGTCAATGCTCTTCGCGTCGGTATACGCGCTGCAGCCGGACGGGTTGCAGGCGCGCACGCGGTACCAGAACTTGCTCCCCCAAGGCTTTCCAGAGAACGCCTTCGATGTGCCCACGACGGAGTAAGGGGCCGGCCAATTGATTCCGTCCGTCGACTCGCCCAGATCGTATCGGTCGGATCGTCCGCTGCCTTGGGGTGCAGGCGCTCCAAACGGCTGGGGAGTCCAACTGATCATGTAGCTGGGACCGCTATCCTGGGGGACGGTGAACGCCCCCGGGATTCCCGGCGGCCACAGCACCGTGACGTTGTAGTTGGCGTTGAATCCGCTGCACCCGGCGGAGTTGCAGGCGCGCGCCTGGTACCCGTACGTGCCGTCACCCTTGCCGGAGAAGCTCACCGAAGTGACGAGGGGCCCCATGCTGGAGAAAAGCCCGCCGTTCTGGAAGAGCTCGTAGCGATCGATGTAACGGCTCGACACGCCGTTCACAAATTGCGATGGGGTCCACGAAACCGTGTACGAGCCGTTCGTGATGGTGCTCGTCGGGCCGGACATCGGTCCGGGTACGGCGGGAGGACAGCTGACCGTGCCCGCGCAGATGTTGTTGGCGGTGCTCGACTGGCACACGTCATTGATCGTGCACGAGTCCCCGTCGTTGCACGCGGTTCCGGGCGGATACCACGTCTCCACCCAGACCATGTCCGACGAACAGAACCAGCCTTTCTGACAATCTCCGGCCGGAGGCGGGGGCGGCTGCGGGCCGCAGAGCCCGGCGAGAGCGTCCGAAGGTTTGTGCGAGATCAGTCCAATGGCGAGGCCCAGCGTGGCGCCGGTGAGGGTGCCTGACACAAGACGGAATTGCCGCCGACCGCGCGCCGCGGAGGAGATCGCCATCATGTGTTCCTCTCGCACTGTCGCACGGGCCTCTTACCTAAATTTTAGCCCCGCGCGCTGGAGCTCGTCAACATGCCGAAGATCTGGCCAAGCGGGCCGAAGATTGGCTTTCTAATCGATTTCGATTGTCGAATCAGGCTAATGCTGCCGAGTGACGCTTCAGGCGGAGCCCTCATCGCTGTTCGGTTGTTTACGCCGCACAGCCCGCAACTCGACCCTCGATTGTTGAGTTTGTGTTCGTCAAGCCGTCGAAGTGAACCGCTCGTTCAATCGCGCGGCAGGTCGCCTGCAAAGCGCGCTACCACCACGTGGGGCTTGACCGCCTCGGCGCTGCGGACCGTGAGCGTGGCGGGGCCACCCGCGGAAGGGTCCGGTGACGAGCACCGCCAGGCCGTCCGTCCGCAACGAGGCCTCGGCGCCGGCCGCAGGCAGGTCCTGCCAGTCGAGGTGGCGGAGCCGGACGTGCAGCGGGGACCAGCCCGCGCCCAGGTAGTCGAAGCGCGCATCCGGCGTCGCGCCCTCATTGGAGAAAGCAGCGCGGTCGCCCAGTCCGCCATTGCGCGGGCGAATGGCATGTGCAGCGCGGCCTCCAGGCCTGTGACGCCCCCACGTCCCTGCACGAGCCGCGAGCCGAAGTCCACTCCGCGCCGGTCGGCGAAGTAGCGCACGAAGCTGTGCGCCCCTTGGTAGTTACCGATCGGGTCGCCTTCCCAGCGCGTCAAGCTGCGGCCGTCGTAGCCACGCTGCTGATCGCCGCCGCGCGCGAGGTACTGCGCGCCTTCCCAGCGCCCTTGCGAGTCGTTCCAGCCGAAGCCGGCCAGGTCCTCGGCCACCTTGGAGAGGCCCTCGTTCAGCCAGGTCTCCTCGGCGCCGTCGCAGCGGCGGACCAGGCAGCGCTGGTTCAGGTTGATGAGGTGCTGCAGCTCGTGCGCAAGCGTGGCGGGGAACACGGAGCGCGCCGCGTCGTCGGCCGAGTAGCCGTTCGCCTGCGCGTTGGCGACGTCGTTCAGGTAGATGACGTCGTTCAGGTAGATGATGTCCGCCCCGTTCGAGCCGCCCGCGCCGCACCAAGGCGTCGGGTCGCGCGCGCGAAGCACGTCGTCGTTGCCGAAGTAGCCGAGGAGCCAGCCACCGTTCAGGTGCGCGCCCAGCTCGTGGCTCAGGACGACGAACAGCTTGCCGTTTCCGTCCACGTCGCTCTCCGCGCCGAAGGCCAGCCGGGCGGCGGGATACGCGCGCGACTCGAACAGCCCGCCCAGCGTGTCGAAGAACCCGGCCGGGTAGTGCGAGAGATCCTCCGCGTCCACGTAGAACGCGGCATGCTCGGTCTCGAGGACGCGCACGGCCGCCTTGCGCACGCGGTTGCCGAAGTCGAGCCCGCGCACGATGCAGAAGGTGGTCTGCGCGGGCGGCGTCGACGAGCCGCTCGGCGCCGGAGACGGGATGCCCAGCGCCAGCGCTTCCGAGAGCGTCGCTTGCTCGTGCGCGCGCACGACCTCGTGCAGGAGCGGAGGCGCGGAACCGGCGCGCAGCGCGTTCCCCGGCCGGGCCGCCGCGAGTGCAGGCTCTGGATCCGCCGTGCCGGCGATCTCGAACCTGGCCCGCGCGCCGTCGCTTCCTCCGGCGTTCAGCGCCACCACCGCAAGCCGCTCGCCAGGAGCGAGCTGCGCGAAGTCCGCCCGCAACGCATCGCCCGAGAAATCGTCGGGCGCGAACATCTGCCACTTCGCCCCGGTCCCCCCCGCCGGGCCGGCCGAGACGAACCCGGCAGCGCGCGACACGGCGAGCGGCGTACCGTCCGGCTCGAGCGCGCTCCACGCCTCGACGGCGACGCCGGCGCGCTGCGCTGCGAGCGCGCCGAGCGGAATGGACGCCGAGGTACCGCGCACGAGGACCGACTCGCCGGCGGGCTCGTCCGCTCCGAGATCGACCAGCTGGACCCGGTAGCCGGCCGCGCCGCTCACGCCTTTCCAGGTGGCGGAGACGGTCCCGTCCGGCGCCGTGGCGCGCACGCGCCTCGGCGCATCGATGCGACCTTGCGAGGCGGCCGCGCGCGCCCGCAGCTCCGTCGATCCCAACGCGCCCGAGGCGGTGTAGTCGCCGGCGCGAGGAGGCTCGTCGAGGCGCGCCGAGCAGGCCGTCTGCCCCGCGGCGCAGAGCAGCTGGACCGGATCGCCGCCCGGCGGGACCACGGTGACCTGCGCGTCCTGCTGCTGGGGCCTGCCGTCCGCGTGGCGCAGCCGTACCAGCAGCTCGGTCCCGCCCGCGTCGTCGGCGCCGACCGCCAGCCCCAGGCTCGCGGTGACGGTCACGTGGAGCGGCGCGCTTGCGACCTCGCCGCCGACGCCCACCACGCGCAGGACGTAGTCAGTGTCCCGCGTGGGCCGCACCAACGCGCCCGAGGAGCCGACCGGGCCCAGTCCGTCGAGAGTGAAGGTATCTGCCCCTGTCACGTACCAGCGCAGCGCCAGCGGCTCGCCCCAGCCCGCCTGGCTCGACTCCGCGGTGAAGGTCCGGATCTCGGGCGGGGGGCCGAAGCGCAGCCGGCCGCAGGCGGCGAGCGCGAGAGCGGCAGCGACGATCCGGCGCAGAGGGTTCCTCGGAAGCAGGGTCCGAGAAGCACAACGATCCGGCTGCGGCTGCCCTTCCCCGCACGCGGAGCGGGCGAGGCGGCGCCGCCGCCGAGGCGCACGGGATGCGTCGGGCGACGGAGGAGTGCGTCACCTACATCGACACACAGGAGGAGCTGCGCAAACGACTACGCTGTCCGCCCGCAGTGGCCTGGTTGACGGGGTCACCGCTTTCCATTTGTCTTTCCCCATGGTCCGCGTGCTGCGCGACGACGATCGCCCGCTGCTCGAGCAGTTCCTCGCGGAGGTGCCCGACAGCTCGATGTTCCTGCTGGCGAACTCGCGAAAGGGCGGCCTCGTCGATCGCGGGCTACCCTTCCAGGCGACCTACGCGGCCGCGTTCGAAGGCGCGCGCATCATGGCGGTGGCGGCGCACTCCTGGCTGGGCA
>WNGL01005034.1_pt1 | contig 15763 bp, 13 predicted proteins | sample 5400591 | NCBI WGS metagenome assembly WNGL01 (sample SAMN13153377, study PRJNA577476) | soil metagenome | isolation source: 80 cm soil or saprolite under Garry oak tree replicate 1 | place: USA:California | collected 2016-06-15
TGCCGATGTAACCGTCCCGGGTCTTGACCAGCCGCACGCGCCAAATTTTTCCCCGCGACTCCCCCGCGATGAACGCGTCGCCCTCCCACCATTTCGGACCAAACAACCCCTGTCCCTTTTTCGGCTCGTTAAAAACCATCCCGCAGGTGGATTGATGCTGCGGGCCGAACGCGACGATTGGGGGTTCGCTGACCAGAGCCGGCAGCCATTTCTCGTGGCGCGGCGGGAACCCGTAGTTGCGTCCGGACAGAATATGGTTCAACTCATCCAGTGGGTTGCCATTGGGGCACCAGGTTTCCCCTTCCTGGTCGGTGCAGAACAGGTCGCCGGCTCGGTTAAACACCAGCGTGTAGGGCACGCGGATGCCTGTGGCGATGGTTTCCATGGTCTTGCGATCGCGCGAAAGCTTCTGAATGGTGCCGCGTTTCCCCTTAAGGTCATAATGCGATACGCCGTCTTTGACGCGATACGGGTTGGAATAATCCGCAGCGATCAGGCCGAAATAGATGTTTCCCTCGCGGTCGAGTGTCACGGCCGTGGCATCCACGCCGCCTGAGCCCACGTCAGTGGGCGGCCAACCACTGGCGATGATTTCCTCCCGGTCCGCTTTTCCATCGCCATCGGTGTCGCGCAGGAGCGAAACTTTGCCGTGGGAGGAAACGAAGACACCTTCCGGGCCCAGCGCCATGCCGACGGGCACACTGAGGGTGGGCTTGTCCCAAAAAAGTTCGTCTTTGTCTTCCAGGCCATCGCCGTTGGTATCGCGCAACACGTGAATGCGCCCGTCGTAAGCCAGCGCAAAGAGGCGCCCGTCCGGCGCAAAACGAAGGTTGTTGAGATTGGAAAGGCGGATGGGAAGCTCCTGCACCGTGAAACCCGGCACCAGCATGTGAACGAGGCCGGGATCGGCGGCTGCTCCGGCCACTAGTGGGCAGGCCAGGGCAAATACAGGGCATAAAACCTGGAAACGCACGGCTAATTCATGCGCTATTTCTGTTGCCAACTCAACTGAGTTTTTGGTAGTGTCCGAATTCAGACTTTTAGCCTCAAACAAGCTCTGTCTGTTGTGGCGCGGGCGTTGGAGGAGACGGCGGCGTTGGCGGGTTCTCAATCCTAAGCGGTGGGTTTCCAGTTTTTCCGCTTAGCGGTCAATACTAAGCTAAGAACGAGGCTTTTCGGTTTGATGGCATCAGCGGATGGTTTTACGGGTCGGTTTCAACCGTGAATTGCAAATCATGGGTTCTGATCAGTTTCGTCAACTCTCGCCACTGAGGACCGTTAAGCCTGAGCACGACGCTTCCCGCAGATCCCGCGTCTCGTAAAAACGCATCCAGTTGCAGCGGTTGACCGCCAACCTCGACGGAGGCGTCGGTGTCTTTCAGTGTGATTTTTGCTGTTTGTCCACGCCCAGGCCCGGCAATGCTTGTTTGTTCAGGCCGGTTTTCCAGTGGGGTCGAGGACATATCGGCGCTCTTGCTTGCGGCCACAGCAGCCAACGCCACGACAGTCGTCATCAGCAGAACTTCTGTGGTCGCACGGAAAAGTTCCGCCATTCGAGGGTTAATTTTCACGGGCCTGCTCCTTTCCTCTCATCATCGCAATATGTTCGGAGAGCCAACGGATGATTACCACGCCGACCCATAAGGAAAACCCGATCTTGAAGGGCGCGAGGGTCCCAAGCAGTACGCCCGCAACCGGCGTCCCTTCAGAGCTATGGCTCAAAGAAACCAGACGAAAAATGGCACCCAGGAGCCCGCAAGAATATGCGATGTGTTCCGCGAGTTGCAGGCGGTCACTTTCAAGAGTCGTTATCCTGTTTTTTACCAGGAGGGTGACGCAGTACGCGCAATAGCAGGCGACCGCGAGGAACGCTGGCAGAACAATGCCGGAATCTGCCTGGACCTCGGCGCAGGCTGCTGCGAGCCACCGGCCCGCGGAAACCGGAACGAACAAAACGACTATCATGGCTGCTGCGAATGAATATCCAAATAACGGCCATCGCCATGCAGCGGGCGATAGGTTGGACATTGGCTCGGTCGGAATAGCTTCTGTTTGGTCCATGGGGAGTTTTGTTAAATTGATAGCATTACATTGGGCACAATTTCACTGCCGCCGCGGCGAACAGCACGTTGCAAAGTCCATTGAATGTGCCCGCCACTGGTCATCGCCAAAGTGAGTTCAACCCGTCCGTAACCGGCAAGTGGATGCGGTTGCAAGGCATGTTCTACCGCGCCCACCAACCTCATTTCTTGATCAGTGGGTAAGGCCAGGAAGACCATCGCTGAAGCCGGTAATTTGGCTGCCTGCTTTTCAAGGGATTCGCGGTGCGGCAATTCCCATGCTCGGCTGATCGCGTAACCAGACAGGCTTTCGGCAGACCGAATTTGCTCCCATTGGCTTTCGGCGGAGTTCCAAATGGAAAGCACCTCGCCATTGCGGCTTACCGGCAAGGCTCCCAATCGCATCAAAATCCTGGCAACGCCCGCGTTGTCGGAATTCGGTCCTGGACGAATGACAAATTTTACGACTCCCCCTTCCACAGCCGTCCGGGCTTCCGTGGAGGGAGAGTAGGCGGCCTGACGAATGTCCGCCGGGGGACTGGCATCACTCGGCCTTTGTTCCGTTAGCTGAGGTGGCGTTGCTGTCGTAGCGACCTTGGCCGCGTCTGGCGCAGCAACGAAGACAATCGTGATTCGCAGTACAAGGCCAAGTGTCAGGCCAGCAACCCCGCCTGCGGTGATTTCACGTAGAATTTTCATTGGGGATTGCCGCGGGCGTTGCGAATCTCTTTGATCAAGTCGGCATACCGGCCCGCAGTGAGCCGTTCCCACGCATTCGTGGCCGCAGGCAGCGGCGCAGGGCTTGTCACCACTATAGCGTTGCTGCCGATGGGTTGCGCGATGATCGGCGGAGTCGGGGCCTCTCCTCGATCTGTCGGGCTTGCTCCATGCTCAGGAACGGCCTGGCTGGTTACGGTGCGTGCAGCATCCATCAACCGGCCTTTGTTGAGCGATAAATACACAGCAACAACCGCGACTAAGAGAACTCCAATTATTAAGAGATGCTTCATAAATCCTTTCTGAATTTGGTGGCTGATTGTTTACTTTCGATCGGGCAGCGCCGCTTGTAATTCGGGGGTCAGATACTTTTCTTCACCGCCGAAAAGACGCTCCAAAAACCGCCCGCGTGGTGGAACTTCACACTCGTGCGGTCGCGCCAGCGCTCCCTGCAAGGTGATCTTCGCGGCGGCAAAGTCGCCGCTCATGACGAGTGCCCATGCTTTGGAAATCATTATTTCAAACTCCCATTCGCCGGTGGCGGTCCCGCCTGGCACGGCGGCGGCGGCCGTAAGGTGGCTGGTCGCATCGGCCCATTCACGGCGGGCGATTAAGCTGGTCGCGTAGGCATATTCCCCCACGAAGTCGCCCGATCTGGGGTAGGTATTCGTGGTGACCGGAACGGAGAAGGCGATGGTTCCGCCTTCTACATCAACTTTCGAACGGTAGTCGAACGTCTTGTTCGTCAAGCCATCCTGGAAAGGACTGATGCCCACCTTAAGGAGCCTCAACTCCAGAGCCCGGCCTGGCAATTGGCGCAATTCCGGTGGCGGTCCTTGGGCAAAGACCATCGCGGGAAGATCCGCCCGTTTAATCACATGCAACCGGCTGTCGGCTAAGAGCTCGTATTCCAAGGCACGGACCATTGCGACGTCATTCGCCTGAATCGCTCCCGGCCCGTTGTCGATCGCCGCGATGATCATCTGATCGAGCTGCGTCTTATATTCTTTGACGGCGTCCAGCGCGGCAGAGTTCGCGGTGGCAAGGGGTTCCTCGGCCAAGGCTGCCCCCGTTGTGACAAAGAGAATTATGCAAATAATTGAGTTGGTGATTTTCATATTGGATGTCGTTTGATTGTTGATCTTGTTGTTTCTAGTGCCCCCCGAGCACGTCGTTCAGAGGGACCTTGTCAGCGGATGGTGAGGAAGGGCTTGCGCCGCTTCCACCGGACATTTCGGGCGCCAAGTCCATGCTGAAAGCCAGCGTCGAAAGGTTCGTATTTTCCTGGTCCAGGCCGTAGTTGATTACGCCTGCTAGCCCACTAACGGCGGACAACTCTAATCGGCGCAATGCGGAGTCAGCCATGACGAGGTGCCGACGGTTTCTCGCCTGCCATCCGCCCAAACGACGCCCCAAACGTCGACAGAGCGCCATGCCATCCATGCCCCCCGTGGAATGTTCGGAGACCGCCTGATAAAACTGGCGCGCCTCACGAAGCTCTTGCGCGGTTTCAACATCAACGCCGTCACCGGCCGAGTATTTGAATGGTGTCATTCCGCTATCCACGGGATGCTGGTCCACCGGAATGACCGGGGTTGGGTCGTACTGAGGCGACTCGATTTGCAAATCCTTGCGTACTGCGCCCAGGGCGGCGGCGGCGGCCGTAAGGTACTTGGTGTTTTGCCGGGCGGCATCCAATTGGGCTTGGGCGGCTTTGGTTTCAAATCCGAGGTATGCTGCATGATTCTCAAACCGGGTCTGTGGCGGCAGGTTTGTGTCATTCGCGCGCGCTTTGGCGGCCTCCGCCGCGCTGAGAAGATCAGTTGCCTTGGCGTTGGCTTGCTGGTCGGCGGCTTGGGCTGCGCCCATATTCTCAACGATGCTCTGCCACTGCTTCGTCAAGTCAGCGCTTTTAATTTCGTTCTGACTCCATGCCGCTGGTGCGAAGAAGACCGCGAACAACAAGACTGCTGCCGTCACGATGCTCGCCCTGCGGATGCAACCTGACTTCGCGGGCCGACTGACTTTCGATGCTGACGCCTCCAGACTGCGAGTGATTCCGTCAGCAGGTATTTTCGATGTGAGATTCATATTCATGACATGAAAGAGCAAAACGTCTTGCATTTTTCCGGCGCCGACTGCCAAGGGCGGATGAACAAATAACATTCGCGGCGAAGGCGAATTCAGTTCCATGTCTCTCAATTCTTCATGACCCTCTGACGACCGTCTTTTCCGGTGGCTGTTAACCATCACCCGTGTTCCGGCCTGGCTTCGCTGGATTCGAAGGAGCCGCGAAATATGGTTGAATTCAAAGAGCAGCCAGTGCCAAATATTCGCGGCTCGAAGCGTAGGAATTCTGCGGAGCAAACATTTGCAACGCCAGCTTGCACGCGCATAATGTGCGGCGTGTCATCCAGCACATCATTGTTGTGGTCACAGACACCACCGAACGCCTCTTTGGGAACGATTTGGATTGTGAAGGAATCACTTTGGAAGGAACGCATTCCTGATTACGACAGCACGCGCGAAAAACATTTCGGTTTGTCCGTGCTGCGTTTGCCATTGGTTTATGCCGGAGGGGGGATGCTGCCAATGTTGCACGGGCGATCAAAGCCGTCCCGGAAGTGCTTTTGGGCAACTGGCCTCGACGGAACTGATACCCGGACGCACTTTGGTCACCTCAAACCAGTGCTGCTGCCAATGGCGCAAGTCAGCCACAATCCGGTGATGAAGCAGTCGGGCTTGGATTTCGCCTGGAGTTATGATTACCTGCGGGTCCGCCCAAATAATCTCGGCAAACGAAAGCTGTCGTCGTCTGAGAAAAAATATTTTGTCAACTGGCTCACGCGCCGCCGCTTTTGGGTTTGATATGGACCCCAGTATGAACTTCAGAAAGACCAAATTTGAGTCGTGGTTGGAGTGGAAGAAAACGTGTTCCTTGGCGCTGTGCAAATCGGATGCACAGTCAGATATTCAAGATTGGGCTGTCCCGATTTTGCTCCGCGCTGAAAAGGCCAACGGAGCACCAGGAGACGAGTTGGAGGAGCGCGCCAAACGACGGTCGAACGGCGTGTCCGATACTTGGCGTGATTTGGAGTTGTACTGCGAAAACATTTCCAAAAAGTACAAAAACCCTTGGAAAGATGTCATTTGTGACAACGCGGATGATTGCCCAGGCGACGATAGCAAGCGGGACAGCTTTGAAGGTCAGATATGCATGCGCGTCCGAGCGCTCGCTACGGATGAAAAGCGGGCCATTTTGGAGGAGAAGAAAATGTTTCCTCACCGCGCAGAGGAACCGGTTTCGCGCAAGCTCGACGCGCCAACGTTTGGAGAATCATTTGGATCCGCTTCAGAACTGACACCAGACGCTGTTGCCGTTTGGAAAGACCTCTGCGCTTTAGCCGAGAAGGAGGTGAACACGGTGTTGTCGCAATTTTCCTGGCGGGAACGCTTCGCCCTGGGATGCAAAAGCAAAGAAATACCACTCTACTTGCCGGAAGTTGTGAAGGCGGCCAAAATTGGCAAGACCCAACTGAGCGAAGCCTTCATTGAAGCTGAGACGAAATTCCAATCCATGTTCGCTGAGCTGCACGCAAAATACGCGAATGAATCCGATCCCGAGGATTTGGAGCCTTTCTTAGAAGAGTTCAGGCAGGCATTTCTGGATTGCTGCCAGGAGGTCGTGCCGCCGGAAATCATGCGCCTCGGTCGCTCTTAATGAGAGGAACGTTATGCCGAAATTGCCACATTTACCTCGACGACCGCGCCCTCCTCGAGAGGCCGAGCGGCTCTCCCGCTGGTTTCGAGAGTGGGATTTGGAACAACGACTTCGCGAGGAGGAATCCGAATACGCGGAGCCGATGCGCCCACCACCCATTGAGAACAGGAGTCATCACCGGGAGCTGGCTGCTCAGAATCTGATCGCCCCTTTTGATACTGAGGTGAAGGTCGGGCAGATTCGCATTTTACACGGCGGCATGTTCGCCGAGGTGCGCCGGCCGATGCACGTCGCTATCTTGAGCGAATGGCCGCCCCTTGAGACAGGTTCGGATGAAGAAGCCCGTCAGCCATCAGAAGTATCACGCAGGATCATTCCCTTAACGGCTGGGCGTAACCTCCTGAGCGATACGTCACGAGAGACAATCGAAGAAAAAAGCTACTTGATCGCCCCGTTCGGAGATTACCGTGAACCAGCGGCCACAGCCGAATGGTTGACCGGCCGCGAAGCGGGGACGCTGCGGGTCCTGTGCTTATGGAACACCCACGATTACCCGGCACGTTGGCTCGAACTGGGTTGGCTCGTAGGCGAAATGACAGAACAGGAGTTGGCAGATGCGTGGGAGGTCTTCCGCCATGCATTTACGGGTGTGCCTCTCTCCGACCGCCTCCGAGGACAGGTGGGTGCTCCAATAATTCATCCACGCGATCCGCGTTTGGCTTACCAAGCGGAAGAAGCACGGCTTTTTACCATCGTGCCAGAGTATGCGGAGCATCGTTGTCGGCTGGAGGAAGCGAAAAGGATTCAGATTCAACCAGGAAGCTTTGGGCGCGCAGGAATCCAAGTCCCACTCCAGCCCGCCACGCAATTTCAGCAGTTTGCGTTCGGTGCGGCTCCTTTGAGCGATATCAGCCACTCGGAATTCCTCGCGGTCGCGTTGGGCATCAAGGTTGTTGCGCACTTCAATCCTGTCACTCCAAGAAGGTGGTTGGTAATTTGGAACCAAGAAGGCACCGCCATTTCCACAGCGTTAGATGGCTGTCGCGTGCTGATTCGTACAAAGCAGAAAGCTGAATGGCACGGGACCTCAATTATTGAGAACAGCAAAGCTGAACTCCCCCATGACGCGTCAGACTTTCGGCTAATCAGAAGTGACAGCACGGAGGTTGAACTCAAACCTGTCCTTTAAACCGACGCCAAAGGGATGAGAAACCTCTATCAACTTCTACTACTGCTGCAAAAGTATTCTGGACACACACCGTTGCTTACAGACAGCGAGTTAGGTGCAATGTTGCCTTTGGTGGTGCAAGGCATTACGGATTGTCGGCTCAAGACTCCACTCTTTGCCGAGGTTTGGGCGCGTCACTGGCTCTACGTCTCGAAATGGGGACGTCCCAGAACCTTCACTGAGGTGCTGGATAAGTTTTCACCCACGTTCCAGAATGCATTTAAGGAACTGGCTCAACCTTGGCGTAACCCACGCATCGAGGGTGATCCATTGCCCTCGGCAGAGCCGCCTGAAGTGAATGTCACCGGAGATGAACTCGCTGTGTGGCAGGAATTCTGGAAGCGATTGGGCGATTTTGTATGTTGTGATGGGCTACTTGCGATTGCGCTGCTGGAAGAAGATTGTTCCGAGCCGAAGGAAGCCGTTGCGGTTCCGTTCCGCCTTAATGGCGCGAATGAAATCCGTGATGCCTCGCAAGAAAGGCAAAAGCTCGGAGGATGGTCTCAGGCAGTGGGCTGGCTCCAGGAAGATTATTATCACCATAGTTTAGGAGCAGATTTGCTAGGCGTTTTTCCTCCGCAACCAAACTTGGACGGCGAAAGTGTTACCTTGGCTTTGCTACTGGCTCGCGAAAGGGAGAGGGCTGTGGACCTTCCGGAGTTTTTCCCGTTGGATATGCTCGCGACGGGCGCATTCCGATCTGGCCGTTTGCATTCTGTGGGTGGTCTCAAAGCCAAAGGAGACCTTGTCGACCGGGTTGGTTGCCGTTGGTTTCTAAGACCGGAGAACTCAAGCATGGCAGGTGCGCTCCTTCCTGGCACCCCGCTGGCCGAATTGTTGTCCCAAGTTGGTCATCAACTAGCAAGCAATGCCGACAAACGCGCTCTGGCTCGGCGTGCGTTGGCTGTCTGCAAGAAGCGTCTGTTGACGGCAGAGTTAGTGCCGGCGGAAGCCGCTACTATATTGCGCCGTTTGATTCGGATTCGACCAGCTTTGGGTGGCACGCCGGAAGCCGAAAGCTGCCGAAAGGCCATTCGCGAAGCCGCCGTCAGTATGAAGGCAAGCTCATTTGCCACGGTGGATTTTCAAATAGAATCTTTGCTCGAAGCATATGGCCAAATGCCATTTCATGGCCGTGAACCTTCGCTCAACACCTTGGACCGATTTCTCAAAGAGCCGGGTGGGATCATGCTTGTCACCGGCAAAGTCGGATACGGCAAGACAGCCTTGATGACACAGTTACTGAATCGCATTCCAAGCGATCGGGCGGTGTTCCGGCACTTCTTCTCATTCAATCACCATGCGACGCGCACTTTGGAAAATTTTCACGCGCACCTCGGTCTCTTTCTGGCCGCCTTGCTGGGTAAAAGCAGGCTCGAAAGCAGCTACGATGAGGGTGCCATAACGGTCTTGCTGGACGAACTGCGCGACGAGTTGGAAACGCACAGGCTCGTGTTTGTCTTGGACGGCCTCGACGAAGCAACTGAGATTCTTCAGCCTCATTACCTGCGAGATTTGCCCAAGGGTATCCACGTTATTGCCGCCGCCCGCTCTTCAGGTGAAGACCAGCCAGAGCGGTATTTGGAGCCGTGGCACGAACTTGAGATAAGAATCTTGAATCTGGGAGAATTGAGCGACGAAGACCTCAAGGCTTGGCTCCAACACCACACCACTTCGTCAGCACTTCGTTTTTTGTCTGCCAACACGACTTTCCGCCAACTCTTGCATGAGCGCGCAAGTGGTTGCCCGCGATTCATCGCAGATGTAGTGGCCTACTTGGCACAGGTCGAGGATTTGCGAGACACTTGGCAGACGCGCCTGACGGAAGTGCCCAAAGATTATTCAGACTTTGTTCGGAAGCAATACCACCAATTGGAGAGCACTTCGGATTTTAACAGCTCTCACATGATGTTTCTCGGCCTCCTCTGTGCCGCGGAAGGCGAACTCTCAGTGCGGGAGATTCAGTTACTGCTTGGTGAAATGACCAAACTGCCGCCAGGATGCGAACGGTGGATTTCAACCTACAGCAGCACGGATGGTGATGGTGATAAATACGCCTTACAAACTCTGCAGATTCGGGATGCCCTGCGAGAAGTGATTCCTTGGTCGGACCAAGAGCGCAAGTTAGTCGAGCACTGCCAGACATGGACGAACCACGGAACGCCTTATTCACTGCGCCACTACGCAACCCATCTGAAGACGAATTGGCCTATGATTGCCGACTTGGTATTGGACGCTCGTTATCGCGTCAAGGTAGCCAAACACTTGCCAGACGAAACTGATCTCCCCTTGCTCGTTCTCCGTAGCGCGTTGGAACGAGCAATCGACGTGAGCGATTGGGAAGGCACCGCTTGTTTGATGTTGGCGCGTGCGGCATTGGGCAATCGTATGTTGGATTATCAATGGCGGAAAGAAGATCCGTTGGAAAAAAGTGCAGGAGAAGCTGCCGAGGTTTTAAGTCATTCCGACCTAGGGCGCGCCGCTTTGTTGCGCTTGATCAAGGGCTGGACTTTGAAATGGAAAGGACAACCTAAAAGCGAAATCGAAAAAGTTCGCCAAGAATTGACAGGGCAAAAGCTTTCAATGCTGAACGGTCTGGAAGCGGACGTAGCTGCCGAGTTGTTGTTTCGTGTTTTCGAACCGGACGACGAGAGGTTGGTTCATATTGCTGCGCAACTGCTCGACGAGGAAGCTCGACGTGATCTGGTTGGGCTATTGGCTGACCTGCAAATCTGCCAAGGTTTTGTGGGCGCACGGAGAGTACTCCAGACATTCCCAAAAACTAGGCGACGGGAAACTAATCCTCACTTTGACAAGGCCGTTAACGCACTGACAGTTGCGCTGGCAAAAGCTGGCAGATGGCGCGAGGTGCTAGAATTGAGTGAAGGATTGTTGCAACGGCAAGCTACCCTCAATCTCGTAGAGGCAGGGCGTGTTGCTGCTGAGAAGAAAGATCTGAATGTATTGAACAAGTTCCGAGACAGGATCATTCACGTAACAGAATCCTGCGCGAGTTGGGAGGAATTGCGCGAGCGGGGGATTATGCCACAGGATTTGCCATGGTGGCGAGGGACTCCCAAAGATCGCTATACCTGCCGCAGCAACCAGGCCCGTCTTACGGCTTTGATCGGCCTCGCGTCTGAAAATGGAGAAGCTGCTCGTCTTGAATGGCAATCCGCTTTCGCCTTGGCAAACGGTATGAAAGATAAACCGGAGCAACGCTTTCACGCGCTTCGCGAGCTAGTGTTCGTAATTTTGGAAACAGTCGATCGAAAGGGTTTCGAATTTGTTCTTGCCCCGGTTCGTGCAGGGGATACTTCCATGCTCGTCCGGTTTCTAAATGAAACCGACGATGCTTTGCAAGATATGTGCCGGAACGATCAAGTGTTTTTCTCAACCGTCGCACATGCTCTGGTTAAATTGTGCCGTTTGGGGGAGGAAATATCCCATGTTGCACCCCGCGCTGTATCTGACTTGAGAGACCGCATCTCGTGTTGGCGGGAAGCCCTCGTCAAGCGAGCAGATATGCTCAACGCCGAAGACCGTGATCGGCTTTGGCTAGGAGCGGCAGTCGAAGCCACCGAATCGCCCCGTCTGGACATCGGCTGGGTATTGACGGCAGCACGTAACATCAAAGACCGTCAAATGTCAGATCGCGCAGTCGCCAAATTGGTCAGGCGTCTTTATCAGGACCGGAAAGGTCGACTCGCTGATCGAATTGGCGAGGGTGATAAGAGGCTTCAGCATCCTGTGCGCCTTGCCGCCGGGCTGGCCACCTTGGATTTCAGTCGCGAAAAATCAACTAAACAACTATTCTACCGATGCCAGCCCCGACGGGCGAAGTATTCGGTTCAGCGGCTGGTTCTTAAAAGTGAACTAGCCGCGTCTCTGAAGCAAATTGATCCCAACAAGAGCAAAAAGCTCATCATTGAGGCCGTAAAGCAAGTAAATGATCACAGGGCCGGGCCTCATGACATAATCCGTTTTCGGTTGAACATTGCGGAAGCGGCTTGGCGAGCCGGGGACAAGCAAACCGCCAACGATTTACTGCGCGTTGCTCTTAAAGAAGTGCTTGAAGAAAAACGGCGTGTCGAAAAGCACTGGAAAACAATTGCCCGTGCCTATGCGAGTCAATGGAGAGACGAAGCATTGGATGAACATTTATCCCCATCAGATTATGTGGACGCCGTCGATTCGTTGTGCGCGGTTTCTCGTATTGAGCAACTTGTCAACCCGGATAGAAACACTCCCGATGCGCTTTGGAAGACGTTGTTGGATTTTGCTCACAAAATTGCGAAGCAAATGGTGCCTGGCATTTCTTCCCGCACCGGCGCGCTGGCAGAAGTTGCCGAAACCGCCAATTTGTTGAGACAAAGTGGATTTGCCACATATATCTTCGAAGAGATGCACCGTTTCATTCATGACAGATTAAACAGCTTTGGTGAGATGAGGATTCGCCGCGAGAAGGAGACTTGCTTGGGAGAATTGATGCTGGGTGTGTTGAAGGCTCACTTTTGGCAGCAGGCGAAACGGCTGAAGTCAGACCTCCTCGCCGTTGGAACGGGTTCTCAGCGTCGAAAAATCCAAGATACAACCGCCTTGCACGCTATCGCATGGCTCTGCGTCTGCGAGTATGATCTTCGCGCAGCTTGGCCGTATCTGCATCAAATCAAAAATGCGGAGGAACGATCCAAAACAGCCCGAGACATGGCGGTCTCGCTCGCGCATCAGGGTAACTGGAGGAAAATCACAGAGGTAGTTGCCGTAATTGTGCGCGGTGAATTAAAGCAAAAGCACTTGCATAAGATCGTTCAGGCAGTAGCAAAGTCTGACAAAATACAGCAGCATGAGAGAAAATTGGTCTATCAAGAACTTTTGTGGGCCTGTTCCGAAACTTTTGATTCCGCGCTCGCTACTTTAGCGCACTTGGTTCGTTACGAGCGCGGGACTGGTTTAGCAGTAGCGAACGCTCTCACATGGGCGGAATCTCAAGGGATCCAAAATTAACGTGTACGGTTCAATCCGAATGATTGAAACCGGGCAACCTGCACTTTCGTTCCGGTCTTGTTGCGGGAAGCAACCGATTACCAATGGCATCAAGCATCACCGGTCTGCTTGGTGGCTTGCTGAAGGATCTTTCAATACACCAATACCAGCACGGCGGCTTGTTCAGCGGTCCTCACCACGTCTTCGAACTTCGGGATGACGGTCTGCAAAGACTTCGGTTCTTTGAGCTTGGCGGAAACTTCCGGCACGGATTCAAGGAAACTGAGCAGAAAACTGCTCTTCACCGCGTAATTGACGTTCTCCGGCAACGCCCCGCTCGTCGCCAGCGCCGCCTGCGCGCTCAACTTGGCCGACACCACGCCGACCACGTTACCCCGCTCGTCCAGCAACGCGCCGCCCGAATTGCCGGGCTGCACCGGCACGCTAATCTGGAAATAGCGCGCGTCATCGTTCGCGCCGGACAGCGACGCGATTTCTCCCTTGGCCAGCTTGGGCGCGAATCCCTGCAAACCTACGTTGGGAAATCCGACCGTGGCCACGGTGTTACCTAACCGCGCTGTGCGACTCGTGGCCACTGGCAACGGTGTGAAGTCGCCATCTGCTTTCAGCAGGGCGAGGTCGTTGGCCGCGTCCACCTTCACCACCTTGGCGGCGATAAGTCCGGCACCTGTGACCAGGCGCACCTGCGCCCCGTTCCCGGCCACGTGCTCATTGGTGATGAGATACCCGTCCTCCGTGATGAAGAATCCGGTGCCGGAAGACTCCGGGCGCGTCTGCGCAATACCCGTGGCTGAACTATCGCCCCCGGTGGATGGCACCTCACGCGGTTTGAAATTACGCGCCAGCATTTGTCCCTCCGCAATCAGCTCCCGCGACAGCTGATTTTCCAGTATGGTCATGGCTTTCTTTGCGTCCTCATTGCCTTGCGCCGCCGCCAGCAGCCACCACTTGTAACCCTCCACATAATCCTTCCTCACGCCTTGGCCATTGTAGTAGAAGACGCCCAGAGCGTATTGAGACATAGCGTAATTCTGATCGGCAGCTTTGTGATGCCACTTGACCGCCACTAGCTCATCCTTCGCTACGCCTTTGCCTTTGTCGTAGCAGACGCCCAGATTGTATTGAGCCCTGGCGACATTTTGATCGGCGGCTTTGCGAAACCATTTCACCGCCTCCAGCTCATCCTTGGCCACGCCTTGACCATTGGCGTAGCAGCCGCCCAGATCGGATTGAGCCTGGGGGTCATTCTGATCGGCGGCTTTGCGAAACCACTTCGCCGCCTCCAGCTCATCCTTGGCCACGCCTTGACCATTGGCGTAGCAGACGCCCAGATTGTCTTGAGCCTGGGGGTCGTTTTGATCGGCGGCTTTGCGAATCCATTTCACCGCCTCCAGCTCATCCTTGGCCACACCTTGGCCATTGGCGTAGCAGACCCCCAGTTTGGATTGAGCCTGGGCGTAATTCTGATCGGCGGCTTTGCGAAACCATTTCACCGCCTCCAGCTCATCCTTGGCCACGCCTCGGCCTTTGAAGTAGCACTCGCCCAAATTGGATTGACCCTGGGCGTAATTCTGATCGGCGGCTTTGCGAAACCACTTCACCGCTTCCACCTCATCCTTCGCCAGGCCTCGGCCATTGAGGTAGCACCAGCCCAGATTGGACTGAGCCCAGGCGTAATTCTGATCCGCGGCTTTGCGAACCCACCTGACCGCTTCAGCTTCATCCTTCGCCACGCCAAGATTACCAATGAAGAACGCCGAACCCAATTCAAATTGGGATTGGGCATCGCCTTTTTCCGCTTTCGCGCGGATTTCGGCGAGCAGTTTGCGGTCCGCATCGCTTTGCTGGGCGAGCAATTGAAAAACAGTATTACTCAACAGGAAAAACAGCGCGCACTTCGACCGATTCGTCTTCATGTCGGCAGATTAGCTGGATTCATTCGGCTGACAAGCATTCTGCGCGGCACAGCCCGACGCTGGGAGGCGGAACGCTGTTCCACGATTTTCGACGTTTCCATTATTGTGGCCACTCAACTGCGATCAGTTGCTTCAGGTTATCCCTCGACTTTATCGTATCGCTGTTGGAACCCAAACCCGCCTCAAGGTATTCTGAGCACGCGCAAATTGAACCGCACCCCCCAAAGCATCGGGTTTCCCGGCATGGCCGCCGCGCGGCTAGCGACAGTTGCTTTATTCCTTTTCAGCGGATGCGCTGTTCGGCCCAGGGTGGTCAGTTTGGGGGACGTTTATGCCTTGCTGCAACGCAAGCAATTCGTCGATCTGACCCACGCTTTCGAACCAGGCATCCCTCATTGGCCGGGCTTCCCCGATGAACGGCGCGACACCCTTTACTGGTATGAACCGGGAGCAGGAAAGCTCGGCGCGGGTTTCTTCGCCGAAGAATATCATCACGTAAATGTTATTGCATAAAAGTAAAGGGCTAAAAATGCGGCGATAATGCTTCTTGATTTCGATTTCGGCGCAACCTATATTGCGCGCTCATTGACAGAAAGTTTGCTCATTTATGCGACGTCCTAAAGGCATCAAAACCAAAAAGTCCGCCGCGAAGCGTTTCAAGATTACCGCCAGCGGCAAAGTCCTGCGCTCGCGTGCCGGCAAGCGGCACTTGCTCCAAACCAAGAACCCCAAGCGCCGCCGCAACCTCACCGGCACGACCACCGTCCATCCGACTGACCTGTACCGCATCAAACAAAACCTGCCCTTTAGCCATTGAGCCCTAATTAGCGGCAGGATTGGGCCAGGTAACCCTTATCACGATTTAACTTACTTAACTGTTTAACCCACTTCACGATCAGCTATGCGAGTCACAAACGCTCCCGCTTCCCGCAAACGCCGCACCCGGATGATTCGCGCCGCCAAAGGCTTCCGGATGCGCCGCTCGAAACTCTATCGCTATGCCTCTGACGCCGTTGACCATGGCCGTCAATACGCCTTTCGCGACCGCCGCACCAAGAAGCGTAATTTCCGAGCGCTCTGGCAGATCCGCATCAACGCCGCTGCTCGCGCGGCG
>WNGL01005035.1_pt1 | contig 15763 bp, 16 predicted proteins | sample 5400591 | NCBI WGS metagenome assembly WNGL01 (sample SAMN13153377, study PRJNA577476) | soil metagenome | isolation source: 80 cm soil or saprolite under Garry oak tree replicate 1 | place: USA:California | collected 2016-06-15
TGGATGCCCTTCCCGGAGTACGAGAGCCGGTAGGCGAACAGCTGGCAGGCCGCCACCTCGCCGGCCAGCACGATGCTCACCGGCCCGAAGTCCACCTCCGCCTCGGCACCCGGCTCCTTGGCCTGAGGCACGAACCCCGCCACGCTGCCCGGCCCCGCCCGGTGCTCCGCCTCGATCTCGGCCCGCCGCGGCCCCGCGTACTGGCACACATACGAATACGACACCGGCATCCCGTGCTCATCAGCCAGCCGCTGCCAGATCCGCCGCGAGGTATGCCGCTGCTTGCGCGGCGCGTCCAGGTCCTCCCGCAGCATCGCGTCGATCAGCGCCGCAACCGAGTCCAGCACCGGGGAGACCCGCTCCGGCGTCTTGCGCGGCGCCGGCACCGGCGAGGCCAGCGCCTCCCGCACCATCCGCCGGTGCACCCCGTGCTTACGCGACAGCGCCCGGACCCCTAAACCCAGCTGCCGGTGATCCTCCCGGATCCTGGCGAACAACTCCATCTTGTCCCGTCCCATCCGGCCCACCCCACTCAGGAACGACTGAATGTGACCAACTATTCACCCAGACGCACCGCCTTGCCCGGAACCTTGCCCGGCGAGTCGCCGCCAGGAATCCCCGGTGGGGCCAGATCAGAGTGTTACCACCCCGCCGCCCTGACCCCCGGGTGGGGCCAGATCAAAGAAGAACAGTGGGGCCATTTAAGAGTGCTACGGCCAGGCAGTGCACGATCCGCAGGTGCGCAAGACCGCGCAGAGGCTCAAGGCGTGGCCGCCAAACATGATCCTGGAACGCGGCCTCAGCGACGGCTGTGACGCCCGCCCGCAGCAGCAACTCCAGGAGGCTGAAGAAAACCGGCAGCGTCCTCAGCGTCAGCTCATCGCCTGGCGCTGGCACGAAACCGGGACTGGAATGGGCCATGCCTTCCTTGATCTCGTCCCGGCAGACCGCTGGGCAGCCAAGAGCCCCTGCGACACGATGCGCCAGCGTGGTCTTCCCGGCGCCGATAGGGCCGCTGACAACCACAAGAGTCGGTATAGATGCCACCCAGCAGGTATAGCCAACATCACTCAATCCCGCGACCAGCGACCGTACCGGCTAGCGGAACGTCCGGTCATGCCGCGCCTGGTGCGGGGTGGGTGACCTTGGCGGCGGTGGGAAGCGGTCGCAGTGTCGGGTCATGATGAAGTTCACCGAGCTTGCCTCAGTCCCCTCCGATCCTCCTGTGCCGCTGACCGATCAGCTACGGCTTGCAGTGGCCGCCTACCTGGCCCGCTTCAAGGGCTCCTCCCGCGAGCACACCGAATCTGACCTGCGCTGCTTCCTATCCTGGTGCGCCGAACACGGGCTGGACCCGCTGGCCGCGCGGCGCCCGCACCTGGAGCTGTACATCCTCTGGATGCAGGAGATCCGCCGGTTCAAGCCGTCTACGGTGTCGCGGGGCTGGAGGGCGTTGCGTTCCTGGCGCGACCTCAACGAGACCCGGCTCCGCCGGCCCCTCACATGATCTATGGGGACAAGCTCTAGTCGGCCGCGACCGCCGCCTCCTGGCGCAGCAGCGCCATCTGCTCGGCGGACGGCATCGCCGGCACTTCCTCGCGGAAGGTCACCTTCTGTTTGTCCTGCACGATCCGCCGGTAGAAGTACAGCAGCACCGAGCCGACCAGCACGCCCACGCCGATGAACATGTCGGTCCAGGTCCCGTAGCCGGTCAGGGTCGGGTTGAGGATGCCGAAGATGACCAGCGCGGAGTTGAACACCACCAGGACCGCGGCGATCCCGAGCCAGACCGGCCCTACCTTGATCGGCCGCGGCCAGTTGGGCCGGTCTCGGCGCAGCAGCAGGAAACCGCTCAGCGCGAACACGTGAGACAGCACGTACCCGATGTTGCTCATGTACAGGATCGCCAGGTTGCTGGAGATGAACAGCACCAGCAGCACGTTCACGACCAAGTCGACCGTCATCGCCCGGGCCGGGACGTGGAAGCGGTTCAGGTGGTAGAGCTGCTTGACCGTCATGTGGTCGCGGGCGATCCCGTACAGGGCCCGCGACCCGTCGGCCGTCGAGGAGATCATCGACAGGAACAGGCTGCCGATGAGCAGCACGATGATGACCTGGGCCGCGCCGCTGCCCACGATCTTCGCGAGGGCCGGGACGTAGAACTCGCCAGCGGCCGTGGCGGCGCTCGGCGCGCCGGAGACCCCGCCGATGCCCAGCGGGAACAGCAGGAACACCAGCAGCGTGAACACGGCGGCCGAGCGGAGCGCCAGCGTGGTGTCCCGCCTGGTGTCGTGGTACTCCGGGGCGAAGGTCGCGCACACCTCGGCGGCATAGGACGACCAGCCGAACAAGAACAGGTACACCATGGCCAGCTTGAAGCCGCCGAAGCCGCCGGGGATCGCCCAGGTCATGTTGGAGCTGTGCCAGTGCCCGGTGAGATACGGCACCAGGATGAAGATCACCAGCGGCACCATGAGACCGGCTCCGGTGACATAGGAGATCCACACGGCCGGGCGGATCCCGAAGACGTTCAGCGCCCAGACCGCGATGATGCAGGCGACCGCGATGACCTGGGGCAGGCCCAGGTGCACCGCGCCGTCGAACCACGACCAGGTGCTGTGCGGGAACCACTGCGCCTGGATCAGGTCGCCGATCAGCACGCCGAAGATCGACAGGACCACCGACCAGCCGATCCAGTAGCCGAACGCGCCGATGGGGCCGACCAGCGAGAACCGCCCGCGCCAGCCCTCGTGCGCGTACAGCGATATGCCGCCCGGCTTGTCGGGGAACATGGACGCGGTCTCGGCGTAGATCCAGGCCTGGAGCATGCCGACGCCGGCCGAGATGGCCCACAGCGCCACCGCGCCCCAGGTGCCGAGCGCGCCCATCGAGAACCCGAGGGACGCGATCAGGAAGCCCGGGTTGCACAGGGCTATGACGAACCCGTCCCACCAGCGAAGCGACTTCAGCAGGTGCCGTTCTTCGACAAAAGCCTCAGCCATCTGCGGGCACCTCCGTCCACCACAGGTAAACTCTGTTTAGCACCCGCCGTCTGCTGTGTCTATATGTATCGTGCCTGCGTAATTACCCGGCTACCGCGCGCTCGCCATCTGTCCAGGCCGCCGGGGAACACCTACAATGCGAGCGTGCGCGGTGCCCTGATCACCGTCCGCTGCGACTGCGGAGGGATCGGATACGTTCCGTACGGCGAGCGGTGGGTGTGCCCCACCTGCCATCGCCGCTGGAACACCGGGCAGATCCCGGCCGAGGAGTACTGGGGGATCATGCGCGATATGCGACGGCTGCGCATCACCGTGCTCACCACCGCGCTGGGGATCGTCATCCCGATCGTGGTCCTGTCGGTCGTGGCCGGAATCCGGATCCTGATTCTGCTCCCGGTCGTGATGAGCTTCTGGTTCTTGTTCTACATGCCCAGGTGGCGACGGCGGGTCCGGGAGCAGGCGAGGAGCCTGCGCAAATGGCAGCTGCATCCTGAGTGAGGGGCAGTGAGGGTTCATGCCGGCGCTTGAGCGGGCGGAACCGCGGGCGGCGAGCGAGCGAGGCGCGGCCACGGGCCGGCCGGTCATGCTCGCGACGCTGGACGTTCCGTTCGACCCCGACGCGGTGGCCTTCGCGCTCGATTCGGCGGTCGAACTCGGCCAGCGGCTGGTCGTGGCCAACTTCGTCGAGCGCCCTCCGCTGCCGCTGTCGGCCATGCTGGGCTACGAGGATCTTCCCCCGTCGCCGGAGATGGCGCGGTCCCTGGCCGAGCCGGCGCGGCTCGCCAGTTCTCTGGGGGTGCAGGTGACCCGGCTGCGGGTGCGGAGCCTGCATCCCATCCCGGCCATGCTGGAGGTCGTCGCGGAGCAGGATGCGGGTCTCCTGGTGTTCGGCCCGGACCGGCGTCGGCTGTCGCGGTTGCGCTACTGGCGGGCCGCCCGGGCCATCCGGTCCTCCGTTACCACGCTGATCTGGCTGGCGGGGTGAAGGCGATCGGGAGCCTGACCGGCCCGGTGTTCCCGCTGTCGGGCAGCCACACCGCCGTCCCCCCGGGCCGTGGCTCGGACAGCCGGCCGGCCAGCACGGTCAAGGCCGCGCACATGTCGGCCCGCGCCACGTAGTGGCCGAGGCAGTAGTGGATGCCTCCGCCGAAGCCGAAGTGCGGCGGCCGCCCGGTCGCGGCGATGTCGAATTCCGCGCCGCCCGCCTGCACGGCGTCGGTTCCCGCCGATTCGCAGAACAGGTGGATCGTGGTTCCGGCCTTGATGTCGAGCCCGTCGAAGGTGAAGTCCGCCAGGGCTTCCCTGGTGACCCAGGTCGTGGTGGGGCGGACCCGCATGACCTCCTCGACCGCGGCGGGCCCGAGCTCAGGGCGCTCGCCGAGGAGCCGCCACTGGCCCGGGTGCTCCATGAAGACGTGCATGGCCAGGCCGAGCTGGTTCCTGGTGGTGTCGAAGCCGCCGAAGATCAGCAGGACGAGCGAGTCGCGCAGCTCGGTGGCGGTCAGGCCCCCCTCGGCTCGCTGCGCCTCACCTGACTGGCACTGCACCAGGCAGGTCACGATGTCGTCGCGCGGGTCGCGCCGGCGCGCGGCGATCAGCGCGTCGGCATAGTCGTAGAGCGCCGCGAGCGCCGCCTCGATACGGGGCAGGTGCTCACGGATCCGCACGCCCATGGCCAGGCCCAGCGTGGCCGACTCGGCCGCGATCCTGCGCCACTCCTGCTCGGCGAGGCCGAGCAGGATCGCGATGACCCGGGCCGCGTAGGGCTCGGCGAACTCGGCCATGAACTCGCACCGCCCCGGCGCGGCGAACGCGTCGACCAGCTGGCCGGCCAGATGGCGGAAGCGCGGCCGCAGCGCCTCGACGGCCCGGCGGGAGAAGGCCGGGCTCAGCAGGCGGCGCATCCGGTGATGAGCCTCGCCCTCCATGTTGAGGACCCAGCCGGACCACCAGTCCGCGAAGGGCCCGGAGGTGATGCCGTGGTGGGCGGGCCATAGCCGGCTCCCCTGGCGCAGGGCCGGGTGCCTGATCAGCCGGGACGCCTGGTCGTACCGCAGCACCGCCAGGCCGTAGCTGGTCCGTGTGTACCAGCTGGCCTCCCGCGCCCGCCGCACCTCGGCCGAGGTGACGGAGAAGGCCGGATCGGCGACGTCAAAGAACGGTGTCCCGGTGTTCGGTGTTCCGGTGATCATTGCTTCTCTCCGCGCTCCCGTCCGCGAGCCCTTCCATGAAACAGCGTTCACTGATAGGAAACATTTCTCACCCGTCGCCGGGAGAGCGCCTCCGGTCAGGTAGACGGCGTGATCGAGTCAGGTGGACGGCGTGATCGAGTCAGGTGGACGGCGTGATCGACTTGATGGAGAGGAACTGGATGGGGAGTTCCACCAGCGCCGCCGGCCCGTGCGGCACGCCGCCGATGAACTGCAGCGCGTCGCCCGACTCCAGCAGGTAGCGGGCGCTGCCGTAGCCGTACTCCATGCGGCCCGACAGCATGTAGATCAGCTCGGTGCCGGCGTGCTGATAGAGCGGGAAGGTGTTGCTCCGCTCGGTCAGGGTGACCCGCAGTGGCTCGAGGGTGTTGCTGGGCGCGCGCATGATCCCGAGCGACTCGTAACGGCGCCCGGCCCCTGATCCCTTGTGCTCGATGTTGAGCCCCCGGCCCGCCTTGACGTACAAGACTTCCTGTTCCTCGTTCAGCCCGCGGAAGAACGCGGTCACCGGCACCTGGAGCGCCTCGGACAGTCGCGCCAGCGTCGCCAGGCTCGGCGAAGCCTGGGCGTTCTCGATCTTGGACAGCATGCCCTTCGACAGCCCGCTCTCGTCGGCGAGCTGTCCCACCGTCCAGCCGAGCTGCAGGCGGAACTCCCTGACCCGGGCGGCGATCGCGGTCCCGAGTGCCTCTTCCAGGTCGCCGCCACGGCCGCGCAGCTCAGGGACGGGCCGAACCCGGGAGTGTTCGGCCAGGTCTGTGATACGCGCCACCACTGCTCCTCGTGTCGGGGCCGAGAACGCCCGGCACGTTGACAGAGTGTTTCCGCGGGACGCGCCTTCAGGCCGTTCCCAGGTTAGTACCCGGTCCCGGCGCGGCCTATCCGCGCCGGGGGAGGAGCCGGGAGGAGCCGAGACGAACCGGGAGGAACAGCCCAGCACGCAGGGGCCGGGCCCGCCGGCCGTGGTCACGGCGTCGCCGGCTGTTGACCGCGGGCGGCGTCGCGGCGGACAATACCCATGTAGTGAAACTTTGTCTCTTGTGCATAAACTCAGACCGTCACGCCGGAGGAAGGTGGGCGACAGATGTGCGGAATCATCGGCCTCCATCTCAAGAATCCCGGTCTGCAGGCCCAGCTGGGTGAGCTGCTGACCCAGATGCTCGAGGCGATGACGACCAGGGGCCCCGACTCGGCCGGCATCGCCGTCTACGCCGACCACGCGCCGGCCGGCGCCGAGGACGAACTCCGCTACTCGCTGCGCTCGGACGAGACCGTCGACTGGGACCTGCTGGCCAAGCGGATCGCCGCCGAGACGGGCCGCGACGTCCGGGTGGAGCCGCTGGGGTCCGACTCCGTGATCTTCGGCTCGCCCGCCGCCGAGACGTCGTTCCTGGCGGCCGTCCGCCGAATCGCGCCCCAGGTCAGCGTGCCCGGTTACGGCCGGTCCATGGTGGTGGTCAAGGACGTCGGCGCGCCCGCCGCCATCTGCGCCAGGTACGGGATCCCGCAGTGGGGCGGTTACCAGGGCATCGGCCACACCCGGATGGCCACGGAATCGGCCGTCACCACCGCTCACTCCCACCCCTTCGCCCCCGCGGCTGACCTGGCGCTGGTGCACAACGGGTCGTTCTCGAACTACGCGACGATCCGCCGCCAGCTGGAGCGCAAGGGAGTCCGCTGCGACACCGACAACGACTCCGAAGTCGCCGCGCGGCTCGTCGCCTCCCGGATGGCCGAAGGGGCGGACCTGGAGGAGGGACTGCGCGCCGTGCTCAAGGAGATGGACGGGTTCTTCACGCTCCTGGTGACGACGAGGACGCAGTTCGCGGTGGTCCGCGACTCCTTCGCCTGCAAGCCCGCCGTGATCGCCGAAACCCCCGATTACGTCGCCATGGCCTCCGAGTACCACGCTCTCGCCGGGCTGCCCGGCATCACGGCCGCCCGGGTCTTCGAGCCGATGCCCGAGGAGATCCACGTATGGAGCCGGTGATCCTGAGCTGCGCGGAGCTGTCCACCCGCGAGATCAACGCCGCGCTGGCCGCGCTGCCCGACGGCGCCTGCGCCAGGGTGCTCGAGCCCAGGGGCCGCCACAACCTCGCGGTCGGCCTCAGCAACCGCATAGGCGTCGACATCGAGGGCCACGCGGGCTACTTCATCGGCGGCCTCGGCCAGGGGCCCGACGTGGTGGTGAGCGGCTTCGTCGGCTGGTCGGTCGGCGAGAACCTGATGGCCGGGTCGGTCCGGGTGAGGGGCAACGCCTCGGAGTGCGCGGGCGCGTCCAGTCACGGCGGGACGATCGTCATCGAGGGCGACGCTTCGTCCCGGGCCGGGATCTCGCTGAAGGGCGGGACGATCCTGGTCGCGGGGAACGTCGGCCACATGAGCGGGTTCATGGCCCAGGCCGGCGTCATGCTGATCGGCGGCGACGCCGGCGACGCGCTCGGCGACTCGCTGTACGAGGCGGTCATCTACGTGGCCGGGAAGATCGCCTCGCTCGGTTCGGACGCCAGGATCGAGGAGCTGACCGAGGCGGACGTGCGTGCCGTCAAGGCGCTGGCCGAACTCGGCGGCTTCGGCCACGTCCAGCCGGAGAACGTCACCCGGGTGGCCTCGGCCCGCGGGCTGTACAACTTCGACGCCCTCAAAGACCAGAAATACTGAAGGACGAGAAGAGCCGATGGACCACCCCCCGTCGATAGAACCGATGGAACCGATGGAACCGATGGCCCTGCCCATGGCGCTGCCCATGGATGCGCACCGCCGCAGCAGCGCCTTCCCGCCCGAGGTGATCGCGCAGATCCAGCGCACCGCGGCCGAGGGCCACTACGAGATCAGGGGCTGGGGTGCCAAGCGGGCCCTGCCCACCTTCGACGACCTGCTGTTCCTGACCGCCTCGCTGACCCGGTACCCGCTCGAGGGCTACCGGGAGAAGTGCGACACCACGACGGTCCTGGGCACCAGGTACGCCGGCAAGCCGCTGGAGCTCGCCATCCCGGTCACGATCGCCGGCATGAGCTTCGGCGCCCTGTCGGCCACCGCCAAGGTCGCCCTGGGCCGCGCGGCCACCGCGGTGGGCACCTCGACCACCACGGGCGACGGCGGCATGATCCCCGAGGAGCGGGCCGCCTCCCGGCTGCTGGTCTACCAGTGCCTGCCGTCTCGTTACGGGTTCAACCCCGATGACCTGCGCCAGGCGGACGCCATCGAGATCGTCATCGGCCAGGGCGCCAAGCCGGGCGGCGGCGGGCTGCTGCTCGGGCAGAAGGTGACCGACCGGGTGGCCGGCATGCGCACCCTGCCGCCCGGCGTCGACCAGCGTTCCGCCTCCCGTCACCCCGACTGGGTGGGGCCCGACGACCTGCGGATCAAGATCGAGGAGCTGCGCGAGGCGACACGCTGGGAGACGCCGATCTACGTGAAGTTCGGCGCCACCCGGGTCGTCAATGACGTCAAGCTGGCGGTCGAGGCGGGGGCGGACGTCGTGGTGGTCGACGGAATGCAGGGCGGGACCGCGGCCACCCAGGACTTCTTCATCGAGCACACCGGCATCCCGACGCTGGCCGCCGTCCGGCTGGCCGCGGAGGCGCTGCGCGACATCGGCATGGAGGACACCGTGCAGCTGGTCGTCTCCGGTGGGATCCGCACCGGCGCCGACGTGGCCAAGGCGCTCGCGCTCGGCGCGGACGCGGTCTCGGTCGGGGTTGCGCCGCTGATCGCCCTCGGCTGCAACAGCCCCATCTACTGGCAGGACGGCGCCGACCACGACGCCGCCGAGGGCTACAGGGAGCTGGGCACCGAGGCGGGCTACTGTCACCACTGCCACACAGGCCGCTGCCCGGTGGGCGTCACCACCCAGGACGCCGAGCTGGAACAGCGCCTCGACGCCGACCGCGGCGCGCGCCAGGTCACGAACTACCTCAAGGCGATGGCCATGGAGACCGCCGCGCTCGCGCGCGCCTGCGGCAAGTCCAACGTGCACAACCTCGAGCCCAACGACCTCGTCGCGCTGACCGTGGAGGCGTCGGCCATGGCCCAGGTGCCGCTGGCGGGCACCGACTGGATTCCCGGCCGCCAGGAAAAGACCTGACCCGCGGAAGCGCGCGGGAGCGCGCGGGAGCGTGCCAGGAAGCGCACGCGGAAACACCAGCGAAACACCCGCAGTAAACGGCAACCAAAACGGCAACAAGCGGCGTCTTCCCAACGCCGAGGCTCCCGTCGTACCCTCGTCCTATCGTGTCGTAAAAGTAAACATTGTCCACTCTGCTTAAAGCTATCCGTCAGCAAGGCCGCAAAGCCGGAGCCAGCAAGGCCGCAAAGCCGGAGCCAGCAAGGCCGCAAAGCCGGAGCCAGAGAGCCACCGAGCCAGCGCGGGCCAGGCGGGCGATCAGACCACCATAACGGAGCGTGCACATGTCAGACGCTGAGGCCCAGCTGCGGTCGCGCGCGGAGTCCGACGGCGTCCAGTTCTTCTTCGCCATGTTCGTGGACATGCACGGCAAGCCGTGCGCCAAGATGATCCCGGTAGAGGCGCTCGACGTCCTGACCGGCGGGGGCGCGGGCTTCGCTGGCTTCGCGGCCGGCCCGATGGGGCAGAGCCCCGCCGATCCCGACATGATCGCCGTCCCCGACCTGGCCTCGTACACGCTCGCGCCGTGGCAGCCGGGGCTGGCCGTGCTGCAGTGCGACATCCACGTCGAGGGCCAGCCCTGGCCCTACACGCCGCGGCTGATCCTGAAGCGGATGCTGGAGAAGGCCCACGATCGCGGCCTGGTCTACAACGTCGGCTGCGAGGCTGAATACTTCCTCGTCCGGCGCCGCGACAACAGCGGCGGCGGCGGCAGCGGCGGCGGCGGCGGCAGCGGCGGCGGCATCGGCGGCAACGGCATCGAACTCGCCGACCCGCTGGACCGGGCCGACGCGCCCTGCTACGACGCCAAGGGCCTGACCAGGATGTTCGATCACCTGTCCACGGTGTCGAAGTACATGAACCAGCTCGGCTGGGCCAACTACGCCAACGACCACGAGGACGCCAATGGCCAGTTCGAGCAGAACTTCGCCTACGCCGACGCGCTGACCAGCGCCGACCGGCTCATCTTCTACCGCTACATGATCCACACGCTGGCGCACAACGCCGGCCTGGCGGCCACCTTCATGCCGAAGCCCTTCGGGAACCTGACCGGTTCCGGGCTGCACCTGCACTCCAGCCTCTGGGACGCGCGGACCGGCGCCGAACTCTTCGCCGACCCCAGCGACCCCCGCGGGCTCGGCCTGTCGCAGATGGCCTACCACTACATCGGCGGGCTGATCGCGCACGCCCCGGCGATGGCCGCCGTCACCTGCCCTACCGTGAACTCCTACAAGCGCTTCGGGGTCGGCGCCCCGAATTCGGGTGCCACCTGGGCGCCGGCCTACGCCACCTACGGCGGCAACAACCGGACCCAGATGCTGCGCGTGCCCGACGTCGGGCGGGTGGAGAACCGGGCCTGCGACGGCTCGGCGAACCCCTACCTGGCGATGGCGGCCCAGCTGGCCGCCGGGTTCGACGGCATCGACCGCGGCCTCGACCCCGGCGAGCCGAACCGCGACAACCTCCACGTCATGGCGCCCGAGACCGTCGCCGCCCGCGGCATCCGGGCCCTGCCGCCCACCCTGCTGCATGCCGCCGACGAACTGGTCACCGACGACGTGCTGCGCGAGGCGCTGGGCAAGACCCAGGACGGGGACTACATCGACTACTACGCACAGGTCAAGCGGGACGAGTTCCGCGCCTGGCACGCCGGGGTGACCAGCTGGGAAGTCGAGCGCTACCTCACGCTTTTCTGATCCGCCCGGGCCTCGACGAGGCCCCCGCCGCAACAGACGTACAGACGTAAGGAGGGGTCGTGGCGACGATCGATGGCTCCATTCCGGAGACCGGCCTGCGCAAGGGCACTAACTGGTGGGGCGCCTTCGTGATCGGCCTGGCCGGGACCATCCTGGTCACCGGCATCGCGCCGTACGTGGTCCAGGGCACCGGCGCGCTCGGCATCATCCTCATCGGCGTGATGACGATCGCCGGCTGCTTCTTGTGCCTGTGCCTGGCCGAGCTCGCGACGATGTGGCCGGACCGCACGGGCGGCATCCCCGGCTACGCGACCGAGTCGTTCCGGCCGCTGGTCGGCGACACCGCGGCGCGGCACATCGGCGGCGTCTCCGGCTGGGCCTACTGGCTGGGGTGGTTCCCCGTCGCGCCGATCAACGGCATCCTGACCGCGTCCTACCTGGCGGTGCTGTTCAACTTCAGCCCGGGGCACCTGATCTCGCCGGTCGGGCACACGTGGGGCGCCCCGATCGGGGTCACCGTCATGTTCGTCTGCTTCGCGCTGCTGCTGGTGATCTTCATCCCGGCCTGGTTCGGGATCAGGCTCGGCGCGGCCTTCGCCACGGTGCTCGGCGTGCTGTCCATGCTGCCGATCACCGCGATGATCTTCCTGCCGTTCTTCAAGTCCGGCTCGATCCACTGGCACAACGTGGCCGGCTTCCACGCCCCGCCGCACGTGGCGGTCACCGTGACGTTCATCTTCGCCTGGTTCTTCCCCATCTTGTGGAACGTCATCGCCATGGAGGCCGCGGCGTGCTACGTCGGGGAGTGCCACGGCGGCGCCAGGGACGCCAAGATCGCGCTCACCGCCGAGGGCCTGTTCGGGATGTTCATCTACATCGCCACGCCGCTGTTGTTCGTCGCCGTCCTCGGCGTGCTGCTGACCAGCGCCGACCCGCTGACGCTCTACCTCACCTACACCAACCACATCTTCGGGGCCGGGTCGTGGGAGAAGTGGTTCGTCGGGCTGCCGCTGATCCTGGCGCTGGCCCTGTCGGTGCTGAACGCCATCATGGGCTGCGGCCGGTCGCTGTACCAGGCGGCCGAGGACGGGCAGCTGCCGCGCTGGTTCCAGAAGAAGAACCGGCACGGCGTGCCCGGCCACGCGATGACCTTCAACCTGGTGTGCTCCGCGATCCTGGTGCTGCTCGGCTCGCCGCTGCGGATCTACATCATCTCCAACGGCGGCTACCTGCTGTCCTGCTCGCTCGCCTTCCTCGGCTACTTCGTGTACCGCCAGCTGCGCCCGGATGAGCCGCGGCCGTTCCGGCTGCCGACCTTCGCCAAGTGGGGCGCCCTGCTGGTCTTCGTGGCCTGGATGGCCATCTACTTCTTCGGCGGCTGGAACTCGCCGAAGATCATCCTGGCCGACCCGCACCAGGGACCGGGGCTGTACCTGCTCGGCCTGCTGATCGTCGCGCTGTACGCGCCGCTGTACTGGTGGCGGGCCTGGCAGGACCGCAGGCTGGCCGCCGCCGCGCCGCCCGCTCCCGCCTTCGCCATGGCCGGCGACGGCACCATGGCGGGCGAGGGCACGGTGATCGGCGACGGCCCCGTGGTCGGCGACCGCCCCGTGGCCGCAGTCACCGACCCGGCCGCGGCCGAACCCTCCGCGGGCGAGCCGCCGGCCGTCCGGTAGGTGCGCGGCATGCTGTTCGGACGGCGCGCCCTGGGCAGCAAGCGCTGGGACCCGCCGCCGACGGCGCCGGCCGGCGTGCTGCTCGCCTCCCCGGGCGCGCCGTTCAGCCGCGCCGCCATCCGTCGTGCCTGCGAACTGGCCGCCGGCCAGCCGGTCGCGGTGCTGTCGATCCTGAAGGTCTACGGCTCCACCTTCGGGCTGCCGAACCCCGGCCTGATGCCGACCAAGCGCGAACGCGACGAGCAGTACGCCATCGTCCGGCAGGCGATAAGCGCGGTGGAACGGCGCGGCGGCACGGCCGACGGCCAGATCACCGCCACCCGCAGCGCCGGCCGGACGATCGCGAAGGTGGCCCGGCGGCGCCAGGTCCGCTACGTGGTGATGGACGACTCCGAGGCGAGCGGGGTGCGCCGCCTCACAGACAGCGCCGTGACCACCACCGTGCGCCGCAGGCTCGGCGGCGGGGCCGAGCTCGAGGTGGTGACCAAGAGCCCGGCGGCCAATTCCTAGCGGAATCCTAACGGCCCGCCGCGTTACGGCGGCCTCACGCCCGGGAAGGTGATGCGGGAAGATGATGCCGCGCGCACCAGCGTGCCCGGTCAGAAGGCCGCGTGAGGGTGGATGTTCAGCAGGATTTTGGTGGCGGTTGACACGCCAGAGGAGAGCCAGGCCGTGCTGGACCTGGTACGGCAGGTGGCCACCGCGGGAGTGACCAAGGTCCAGGTGCTGCACCTGCGCGAGCGGGAAGTCTCCGGCTCCGTCTGGTACAGCCGGGAGAGCGGCCAGGAGGCGTCCTACGTCGCCGACGCCGCGATCTTCGAGCTGCGCATGTCGGGCGTGGCGGCCGGCGGGAACGTCAGGAACGCGATCGTCGACCGGGTCGCCGAGGCGATCCTCAGGGAGGCCAAGGCCTTCGACGCCGACCTCATCGTGCTGGGCCGCCCGCGCCGCGGCGAGCTCGCCACCCGCCTGCTGGGCAGCGTCACTATCCGGGTGATCCGCCGGTCGGCCTGTCCGGTGATCGTCGCCGCCCGCCGCTCCGCCGCCCCCCGTCCGGCCGTCACGGGCCAGACCCAGGGACAAGGCCAGATTTAATCCGAACGGGGCCGGGTATCACCCCCGCCCGCCGCCCCTCAGCCGAGGCTGGCGTTAACCGAGTGCGCGCGGCCGGGTGATCCCCGATCATGAACGCATGGGCATCGTGACGGGACCGGTCCGGCGGGGCGACGGGATAACTCCCGCCGTCGCGCTCGTCGACCCGAAGTTCCCGCACAACGTGGGCGCGGCCGTGCGGGCCGCGTCCTGCTACGGCGTGCGCCAGGTCTGGTTCAGCGGCGACCGGGTGCGGCTCGACGGCGCCAAGCGCCAGCGGCTGCCCCGGGAAGAGCGGATGCGCGGATACAAAGAGGTCGAGATCCGCCAGGCAGATTACTTTTTTGACGCGTTCGACGGCGCCGTCCCCGTCGCGGTCGAACTCCGCCGCAAAGCCGAGTCGCTGATCGAATTCGATCATCCCGAGCGAGCCCTGTACGTGTTCGGCCCGGAAGACGGCTCGCTCGACCGCGCGGTGCTCGCCCAATGCTACCGGTTCCTGGTCATCCCGACGAGGCACTGCACGAACTTGTCGGCCGCGGTCTACACCGTGCTCTACGACCGTCACGCCAAGCGCGTCCGGGCCGGCCTGGAGCCCGGAAACTCTGTGTCCGAAGGTTTCGACGAGCCGGACAGCATGGCCGCCGCGACCGGCCTCACCTGGGCCAGCTGACGGCAGGGCTGGATGCCGCGCTGCCGGATGCTGGGCTAACCCGGGCCTTGGACCAGGCGTGCGGCCCGGCCCGGCGCTGTGAGGGGGCTACCGATGACGAGGTGGTCGGGATGCTGGGCCGGTGGGAAGCCGCCGAGGCCTGGTGCGCGTCCGCGAAGCTTGGTGTGATCCGGGCGCTGATCCGGCGCCGCGCCCTGCCTGGCTCCGAGCCGGAACAGCCCGGCGGTCTTCCCGGCGCCTGGGAGGAAGGGCTCACCCACGAGGTCTCCAACGAACTCGGGATCTCGCTGCGGGCAGCCGACGCGCTGATCGACCTGGCTCACACCCTGGAATCCCGGCTGGTGCTGACCCTGTCAAGCTCGGCAGGCAGATCGTTTGCGGACTGCCGTGTTAGCCCAGGAGTGCGGTGAGGCGCGGGAGCCTCGCGAGTCTCTGACCGGGATCGTCGTAGTTCCAGGGGTCGTCCTGGGGGGCGGCGTCGCAGATGCGGTGGAGACCTTGTGCTTGCAGGGCGTTGTCGAGTCCGTCTTCGTCGCCGGTGGCGCGTTCGCAGGCGTTGCGTGCGACGTAGTTGAGGAGTTCCCATTCGGGCCATTCGTTGTCGGACCAGTCCGATGCCGGCTGGCCGGCCAGGCGGTGGATCTGCGGGATGCCGGCGAGGGAGTCGGGGTTGTCCGCTACCTGTTCGAAGGTCTGGTGTCCGAGGCCGACGAGCCAGGGCTGGAAGTAGAAGAAGCTGTCGTCGGAGCACCAGCCCTGCATGATGATCCAGGCAGCGCCCCACATCAGCCGGGTGTCGACGCGTTTTCGCTCTGCTGTGAGGTGGAGTTCGAACTCGATGATCGCCGGGACGGGCAGCCGGGCGAGGTGCCCGGTCAGCCACTCGGTGCGCTCGCGCTGCCTTTCGGCCGCCGTCGAGGAGCCCTGGATCAGCGCCCAGAAATCTTCACGTGTCACGTTCGCAAGCTATCGGTTCCTTGCCGGACGTCCACGATCGGCAAGAGCGTCGGCGTGGCCGGGATACCGGCCGTGGCGGCTGCCCGCCCGCCTTCGACGCTGCGGCCTATAAGCAGCGCAACGTGGTCGAGCGTGCCTGCTGCCAGCTCCGTCAGCACCGCGCCGTCGCCACCAGGTACGACAAGCGATCTGGCTCCGCCGCCCCCGTCTCAATCATCTACGGGACACGCTCTAGCCGGCAGCCGCCTCGATCAAGGCGTCGGCCAGCTCGGCCGGGCGGGTGAACATGGACTCGTGGCTGCCGGGCACCGTCACCGGGGCGACCTTGAT
>WNGL01005743.1_pt1 | contig 15762 bp, 19 predicted proteins | sample 5400591 | NCBI WGS metagenome assembly WNGL01 (sample SAMN13153377, study PRJNA577476) | soil metagenome | isolation source: 80 cm soil or saprolite under Garry oak tree replicate 1 | place: USA:California | collected 2016-06-15
ACAGGTCTGAAGACGGGACGAAGCTCCGGGGAGAAACGTCCTATCCCGGATTCAGAACTACTTAATGGCGCAGAGTCTCGGGACCCAAACCCGCAATGTCAATATGAATCGGTTCGGACACGCGAATCGCCGCCTCCAGTTCTACAAACGCAGTCAGCTTTTCCTCCGCGTGCACAACGAAACGCTTTCGGTCGCCGCGGTGCGCGTCAAGCAACGAAGATTGTTCTCCCGTTAGAATCCACGGCTGAGACGCAGCCCCAACTCCAATCGGCTTCGCTGAGATGACGCGCTTTTTTTAGGATCGACAAGCGAGCAAGCTCAGAGCGGAATGAAGGTGCCACGGTCGGCGAAGGAACCGTTGTAACTTTAGCGAGGTGGCTGATGAAGCTCCGAAAGGGGGGTAAGGAGAGCTGCAACTGCGGCACTAAAAACGGTGCGGCTAAAGGACGTGATTGACATGCACCTCGTCGTGATCTCCTCCTCGGACCGGGAGAACACGCCCGAGTGCAAGAGCGTTACGGTAGAAATCTCTCCGCACTTCCGGCCTGACAAGTGGGACGCTGACACCATTCTGAGCGCTAACGACCATCCGCTACGATTCACAGGCCAGCTGATGTACGATGCCGCTCATCGGCCATGTTCCGGCAGCCCGCCGACATCGGGTTTCCAGGCGCCATCCCGAGTTTCGAGCTGGGAGATCCACCCGGTTTACGCGATAGACGTCTGCAAGAAAAAGAGCCTGACCAGTTGCAAGGCTGATAACGGTTCCGTTTGGACGCCACTCGATCAATGGCAGGGGGGCGAATGAGCGCGAGCGGCCAGTCTCGGCGAGTTTACCCACGCAAAGCTGAACGCCACTGATCCGCCGATCATCACCCCAACGGTGCGGTCTGATGTCAATGATTGTCATATTCCAGCTGTCAGTGTGATTGAAACGCGCGAGCGCGCGGGCGAGTTCCCCGAGTTCTTAAAGTCAGCGCTTTCATTGCCATGTTGGTGTTGGTGCCGATTGGATATGGAAGGTCAGAGCGACGCGATCTTTCGCTCGATTTCGGCTAAAGTTTCCCGCATCTTCCGGTCGTGCTCTGCCAGCTTGAGCAACACTGACCGGCCTTCTGGCGGCAGGATTTTTACTTCTTTAGCAATGATGCTGCTCAGCGTAGTTTGATTCATTGAGATTTGATGGCAGATAGACGCGAGAGAAACGAGGACTTCTTTCAGTTCGGGTGACATCAGTTGATGGTATCGTCAGCGATACCAGTTGCAACCGCTGCAATTTGGGATGTTACGATGAAACTGGCAACGTGATCGAGATGCACGAACACACCGGCGATTCCAAAGAGCCGTAGATTTTTGGTAACACGGACCCTGCCGTCAAAGTGAGAACAATTAAGCGCATCCGCGGCCAACCCGGTGGCCGATTTAGGAAGTACAACGAGATGAGAAAGTTCTCGGTCAGGTTGGTAACGGGTCCACAACAGATTTGACGCGGCAGCACAATCGCTTACCTACATTTACAGAAATGGCTCTAATTCGCTGCTACGAGTGTGGCAAAGAAATTAGCTCGTTAGCAACGGCTTGTCCTTCGTGCGGGGCTCCACCACGACCTGCCATAGTTCCGCCACCGCTACCGACGCAAGCTCGCCCAGCCTCGCGGGCAAAACAGCTTTCTTGGGGAACAATCGCGCTGTTAACGGGCGTAGTGCTTGTCTTGGTGATTCGGGGCGTGACACATCAGCCGAACACTCCGTCAGTAGCGGCGTCGCCAACGCCCGCGACTGCGGAATCGGCTACGAGGACTTCGCCGCCTATCGAAACGGCCTCGGAAAGTTCACCAAGTCCTACCGCCACGGAGACTCCGACTGCGGAATCGGCTACGACGAGTTCGCCGCCTATCGAAACGGCCTCGGAAAGTTCACCAAGTCCTACCGCCACGGAGACTCCGTACGCTTCCGATGCATCTGTGGCGACTGCACCGCCGCCTCGGGCCAAGTACCAAGTCATCGGCATCCCCCCAGGCGATTATCTCAATGTCCGCGAGGGAGCCGGGTCGGATTATCAGGTGGTTACGAAGCTTGAACCCGGCACGGGCGGTATACTGCTCGGCACCAAGCGCATCGCGAACGGCGCGACAACGTGGCAGGAGATAACCGTTCATGGACAGACTGGGTGGGTAAACGCGGCCTACATTGCTCTCGAAACCCAAGTGCCTACGTCGCCAACGGAATCGCCGACAGCACCGTGAGGTCAATGAACTACCTCATCCAAAAACCCGGTGACGTCGGTTTCGAAACCTATTCTCTCGACGGCCTTCGTGTTGCCGTCGCGAGTGGTGAGGTTCAATTGGATTGGCAAGCACGGCACAATGGCAAGGAAATGACGGTACGGGAAGCGCTTTCGACGTGCTACGAGTGCGGCAAAGAGATCAGTTCGCTGGCTACGGCTTGTCCATCGTGCGGGGCCCCACTTAGAGCTGCGCAAACATCATTGGGGTCCACAACCGCAACAGCGTCTTCGGCATTAGATTTTCATGTCGCCCGCGAAGGGAAACGTTTTGGGCCTTACACAGAAGTCGCTGCTCGAAACTATTTGGCGGATGGCAGAATCCAGGCCGACGATCTTTGCTGGCGACCGGGAATGGATACTTGGTTGCCGGTATCGCACGTGCTCCAACTTGCGCCCACTATCGCGGTGCCAGTACACGCACCGGCAATCAAAGTGATGCAGTGGCCGGATGTTTAGGATTCTTCTTCGGCCCGGTTGGACTTTGGTACAAGGGCCATTGGTCTGCAGGTTTCGCTTGGCTGGCAATGATCGTCATCGTAGCCCTCGCGACAGGCGGAGTTGGAATTGTTTTCGCGCCTATATTCTGGATTGGCATGATCATTCACGCGATAGTTGCGAAGCCCCTCGCATAGATCACGCGCCCAAAGATCAATTAAACCTTTTTCATCCGACCGCACAACGAAACGCTTTCCGTCGCCGCGATGCGCGTCGGCAATCCAGACTGTTCGCCCGTTAGAATCCACCCCTGAGACGCAGCCCCAACTCCAACCAGCTTTGCTGAGATTGTCAGCGATGATTTCCCGGTACTTCACAGAAAGCATTCTTGGCTCTGCCTCTAACTCAACCCGCCAAGCCGTGACACAGCGCGATGTTTTGCAATTACCGCTTGCCAGTCGAGCCGAATTTTTTTATCACGGTGTCTCTTGATGCTAAAACGACTTTTCACCGCACTGGTCTGCGCCTTTGCCATTACGGGACAAATGCGCGCGCAGGAAGTCGTCGTCGCTCGCCAAGAAACTCCGAATTTTTCTCCGCGAATAGCGTCGGCCACCAGGGGAAGGGATTCAGAATCGGAGACCGCGATCGAAACGAAATCAGCTTCCACTACCCTCACCGTTGAGGAGATGCGAATGGCGGGAGCGCTCGCCGCTAAGCGACAAAAGGAACAAACTCTCGCTGAGCAAACGAGGGCAATGAGAAGATCCAGTTACAATCAGGGGGCTCAGAGAGACGCGCTACAAGTGGTCACGAAAGAAAAGACAGCCAAAAACACACAAACGATTGCCCATTACAGCTACAAAACCCCGGAGGGCAAAAAGGAATCAGTTGCCGTCATCACGCAGTATTATCCCAAGCAGATTGTTTACCCATTTGCCAAGATCGATCGGCGCATCGATGGCAAGCTGATGCGAGCGGCGACGATTGCGCAGGAACGCGCGCATGCGCATTCGCGCTCGATGTGCTGGCATTACGTAAAAGAGGCATTGCTTGCTTCCGGCGTTATCGATTCGCGGCCGAAGAGCGAGCTGGCCAAGGACGCCGCCCGGGACCTTGTCAGCAATTACGGATTCAAAAAATTGTCGGTGAGCGATCCATTCGCCGCGCCGGTTGGGTCGGTGCTCGTTTACGGCGCCAACCACGCCGCCGGTCATGTCGAGATCCGCACTCAGGACGGCTTCGTCAGCGACTTCTTTTCAAAAACGCCATCTCCCCGTCCTTTGCTCGGCGTCTACGCGAAGTTGTAAGTTCTACGACTTCGCGCTGCTATTTGGTCGACTGTGGTACGGCGAGCCGGACGCAATCAGCAATGCAATCGGATACGCCAAGTTTTTCAGCCGCTCCCGTCATGCTGTGATTCGCGTTTGCGATGAAGCGGGCAACGTGATCAGATAGGCGAAACAACCTTTCGTCGAATTGTAGTTGGGCGGCGAAGTATAATGCAAATGCGCAAGGAGGATAATCGAATGTCCGTTTATGTCATCGCACAAGGCAAAATCGAGAATCGCGGGTTAATCGATCAATATGTGGCAAAGGTTATTCCCACCATCGAGTCTCATCAGGGGCGAATTGTCGCCTTTGATGAAGAACCGGAAGTGGTAGAGGGGCCGATTGAGCACCCCCGCACCGTCATTCTCGAATTCCCATCAATGACGGCGTTCCACGCGTGGTATGACTCGCCCGAGTACCAAGAAATTCTCCCTCTGCGACTGAAGTCGACACGAGGTACGCTCATCGTTGCAAAAGGCTTAACGCCGTCTTGAACTTTTGTTAAGCGTCGGAGGGAACAATTAACTCAACGACCAGCCCGACCGCTGGAACTCCCGACGAAGCCGCCTGGCCCAGGATTAATCGATATTATATTTCCGACATCCCAAATAGTGGGATTAGGGAAGGCAGGCGCAGGAGGAGAGATCGCTTCTTTTCCCCTGAGAGAGGCCGCAGATGCTTCCCCTCGGCTGGAAGACGTCGTCTCGCACCCGATAAATAAGGTCATTACTGCGAAGCAAGCGATTATAGAGAAGAAACCTTTCATACAGCCTTTCACTGTTTGTCTAACCTTAGATGCCACGTTAGGCAACCCTTTGTCGAAATGGACAAAGCGTCAGACCACAGGCGAAAGCATCCGCACATAAAATCAAACGCCGAATTTTTTCGCGTTGCGTAAATCTGATTCTCAACCATTCCGCTTCCTAAATGCCGAATAATTCGGCACAATTCTGGTTAGGCGACACATTATGACCACCGTCCGAAATTTGATCGGTTCGTCCTCAGGCCGCTCCATCTGATATTTATTGCCGCAGCCATTGCATTGCTAATTGGCCGCTTTTGGCTGTTGCTTGCGGGAGCCGTCTTCGGGATCTTCTACATGGGGACCATCGGCGCCAAACTGCATCCCCATCAGTCGTTCTCTGATCTCGCAAGCGGTCCAACGACAAGTTCCGCTGCAGCGAAAGAAGAAGCTAGCTTGACGCCAGTAGAGCAGCGGCTTCTTATCGGGTCAACAACATTACCCATCGGCAAACAGATCAGTCTCCCCGGGCATTTCGACGTTCCGATTACGCTCGAAGGGGCGCGGCTCCGTCACCCGCCAGAGACTGAACCTCTCTTCGTCAAACCCCTTCAACGGCATTTCAAACCTCGAGGCGCTCAGACCGTTGGCGGGATCGTTCAAGAAATCACGAACCGCAGGATCGTTGTAAATCGCGCTCGAGATAATCACGTCGTCTCCGGTTGATTGCCCTTCCAGGCGAGCGGCCATGTTCACGGTTGAGCCAAAGTAATCCAGCCGGTCGTTTAGGGTGACCGCAATGCACGGCCCCATGTGCAAACCCGCCTTAAGATGCAGTGGCTGCATGCTATCGGGCGGACGTGCCAGGTCGCGTTGCGCATCCAACATCGCTTTCAGCGCCCATGCCGGCTGGCGAAAAACCGCCATGACCGCGTCGCCAATTGTCTTGACCATCGCGCCGTTGTGTTCGGCGATCACCTGCTTCAGCACATCAAAATGATTCATCACGCGACCAAACGCAGTCGCATCGCCGATTTCGCGGTACAAACGAGTCGAGTTTTTCAAATCGGTGAACAACACAGTCAATGTGCCGACTGAGATTTGTTCGCCTGGACGCAACGCTTCGGTGGCGAATAGATCGCGAAACATCTGAAGCGCTGTGACCTCGGCGGCGGTGGCCGCGTCGTCGTTCCACGCGGTGCGCTCCAAAATGAAAAGTTGCTCGTCGTCAGTCGCGTTATCAAAGATGAGTTCTGCATCGCGCGTGATCGCAATCTCCGCACTGGACCAGCCGTCAGGCATCGCGCGCAACCTGTTGTTTGCTTCGTCGGTCTCTCCGGCGATCAAATGTTGCCAGCCTGGCAGACTCACCGTGCGCAGTCGGTAACGTCCGGGCTCAAGCGTTACGTTGACAGAACGTGATTGACCGGCCGGCAATAGTTGTTGGGCCATTACGTGGGGCATGACTTGCGGTCCGCCGATACAGAAAATCTCGCGTTCGGCTTCGCGTATCGAAGGATTGGGGCGAAATGTGAGTTCTACCGACTGTTCGAAGTTGACCTTGAAATCAATGTTGCAGCCCGGGCAATGAACCTGCGAAGCGACTTCCTTCAAAGATTCAGTTGATCCGCCGCCGCGGCACAAAGGGCACATCAGGCTCCATTGCAGATCGAGAATCCCTGCTCGCGTCGCGCACAAGAACGTTTCCAACACGGCCCGCCGCGGCTGATCCCATTTTCGCGCCAACTCGTAGGGACGTATGCGCGCAAGCGCTAACTCGTCAGCATTCTCAAGGTAATCGACCAGCAGTGCGACTGTTTCGTCATTGCTCCCCTGGGCCACCGCTCTCTGGCTCAAGTTCAGCAGGCGTTCGCGTCCTCCGTGGACGAACTGAGCGTTTTTGTTGCCGGACGACATCGTGTGTCCCTGTTTGGCAAGTTCATCGTATTGACTGAGGGTGTGACTGAAACTGCGCGCGCTGATCAATCCTATCTGAATCGGAATCGCAATCAGTCCGATAAGGTTTTTTGGCTTCGCCCACACTTCATAGACGAGCTTACATCCTGATGAGTTCCCACCAGCTGATCCAGGTGTCAACTCAACTCGCACACGCAACTCACTGATCGGCCCTTTTGAATAACGCCGCACAACGCCAAACCGATGAGGCCGCACCCACTCGAAAGGCTGCTCTTCCCACTCGACCGGAATGCCAAACGCCGAAAGCCGCAAAAGCCGGCGCGCGTTTCTGCCGGCCTGAAGATTCACCATTTCGACGGACGGGACACCGGTATCGCGATTAAAGCGATTTGTATCGGCGACGAGCGGCCAGAGTTGTTCCGGCGACGACTTGAGATCGAATTCCCAGCGATAATGGAATTCATGCATGACTAAAAACAGTTTCAGGTTTCAAGCTCCACGTTTCAAGTTCCGCGTAGTTGTGACGGCAGTAGAACTGAAACAACTTGAACAGGCAGTGCCTGATTTCTATGCCGGGTCTTGCCTGACACGCCGGACCGCCGATTCGAGTTCCAGAAACGCCGTCAGCTTTTCATCCGCCTCACAAGGAAGCGCTAACTATCACCGCGATGCGCGTCGGCAACGAAGATTGTTCGAGCGCCAGAATCCACAGTTGAGACGCAGTCCCAAGTCCAACCGGCTTTGCTCAGATTGTCCGACAAACTTTTTCGCGCGCATGAGAGGAAATACAGGGAAATCCGCCCATGTTCGCCCTCGTATTATGGCGGTCAAAACCCCTCGCGTAAGGTGCAACGGAAATACTGGAAAGCTCCTGGTATCGACAGCTGTGCAGCTCCCTCATTGCAACCGCGATTCCACTTTGATAGACAAGGAGGAGCGATGCTGAGAGCGCTAATCACTTTTCTCTGTGTGTGCTTCTCGATTTCCTCGCAGGCGAAGCTAGGTGAAGCCGTGCCCCACGAAACGCTTTCTGTCGCATGCGTGGTGCTCCCTCGGTCAGGGATATTCTCTTGCTCAGGCAGGCTTGCCCTTCTCCGTGTGTCACAGTTTCCGCAGACAGTGTTACTGGAAGTAGTTGAGTGTCTCGGGCAACGGCGGGACGATCGGGACCTCAAAAATCGGCAGGGCAAGGGCTGGCGCGACGTCGTCGGGGTCGATTACCTGGGTCCCGTCGGACGCGAAGAATGAGGCGATCTGGTGTTGCGCCTTGAGAGCGATCGCCCTCACCGTCGGGTTCGAGCTGACGAGTGCGTTCCACATGAAGGCATGCGGGTAGAGGTTCGCGTTGTTGCCGAACGGCGGCGGGTTTTCCGGAACGAGCAGATTGGTGCGAACGAAGGTGGCACGGTCGGCGAGATCTCCTGCGCGTAGTATCGCCGTCACCATCGGGTTGGGGACAATCCGGTCACCGTTTGCGAACTGGACGATCACTGACCTCGCGGGTACTCCGCTGAGCGGGTTTCGGCGGAGGTACGGGGCGTAAGCGGTCGAGTCACCTGACTGAAACGCCCACTCGCTGTTCTCGAGCACCTGCTGAATCTCCATGGCGCCGGCGACCGTGTTGATCAGCGGTGACCGGATAACCTGAGTGCTCCCATCTTGCAGAACCGAGCTAAACGACGCGCCGGCTCTTAGGGGGATGTTCTCGTTGAAATACGGGGAACTCACCGGAAGGCCATCCAGGCTTGTGATCCCAGGTGAGTTGAGCAACGACGGAACGCGCGACTGGAGCTCTGCACCGATGGAGCCACGGCTAACATCCAACCGTCCCGACTCGTCTCCGCTGCCGGGTACGTTCAGGACCCCAGCGCGAATGCTTGGATCAATCGCTACGAGGAGCGCTGCCAAGAGTCCGCCAGCCGAGGGTCCGTGAAAGTAAATCCGCGAAGGGTCGAGGTCGGCTATAGCGTCTCCGTCGACGTCCATTCCCACCTCGATCTCCCGAACGAGTTGCATGTTGTCCGCGGCCGTCTGAAGGAAACCGTCCCTGCTACCTTGAAGTGTCCTCGGAGGCGCGGCATTGAAGCCCTCCCCCTGCCCGATCTGCCCATCGCCGTTCTGGTCGATGCCCCGACCACCGGACGGGAAGGTCACGGAACTCGAGTCAGTGAGCGTGACCGTGTACGTGCTGAACGGACCGAAACCGTTCCCCGCCCCGTCGATCGCGATCGTCGCGATCCCCTGCTGGGCCAGCTTAGCCGCGACGAACCCGCTCGTGATCTTGTCGACGCCGCCGCCGTGGCTCCAGATAGCAACCGGATATCCACCCGCCGGTTTAGGACTCGATGGCAGGAAAAGCACGAAGGTGATGTTGTTGCTTCCTTGAACGAGTGGTGTTCCGGAGAGGGTCCCGACCGATGGGATGAACTCTCCCGGATGCACCCGATAGTCGGGAGAGCTAAACCTCCCGAATGCCATCGTGCCCACCGCGCCCGGTACGACATCGAGCACCGAAATGGGGATCGATACGGAGTTCAAGGGCTGGGCCGGGTCGGCGCTCACCTGGCGGTTGGCCTTGAGGCTTATCACCGCGTTTCGGCTGAAAACTGTGCGGCTTCCGCCGGGCCCAAGGAGGAAATTGGCCGGCGCCGGCGTGCCCGCCTTGATCTGGTCGCGGATCTTCTCCAGTAGGGCCGTCACGCTCTGGGTGGTGAAGACGCTGGCCGCCACCACCGCACCCCGCGGCACGACACCAGCCGCGTCGATTTGGTCGAGCGCGTTCCGAAGCGATGTGCGGTAGGCATCCAGAGCAGGATCGCCCGTCGATGCGGTGTTCAAGTCGTCGACGAAATCGAGGAACGCCTTCGCCGCCTTGATCGCCTTCCCGTCAGCATCCAGCACCTTCTTAGTCACCACGAGCACGTAGCGCGTGTGCTGGTCAAGCAGCTCGTCCGACTCGACGTGGAGCGTGTTCGTGAACGTGTCCCAGACGACCTGATTGATGCCGACGACTCGGCCCCCAGAATTCCCACCGGGCAACGTGCTCCCAAGGCTCACAAGGAACACGCTCTTACTGGTGGCGCTCGCGACGTCGATCGTGCCGTCAAACGGAATCGAGAGCCGCGGCTGGAGATTGAAGCCGTCAAGCTCGTTGAGCACGTCGATGTCTTCGCAGTCGGACGGGCGCGCCGCGCAATCGGGTTTGAGCAGCGCGATTCTTAATCCAGTGTTTTGCGTCGGGTCGGAAATCGTGAAGTGATCGCTTGGAAATGGTCCCCCTTGCGGTGTGCTCAAGTCGAAGCTCGCCTGGGTGCTATTCGCCAGGGCGGGCGATGGCCAGACGAGCGCCAGTGAAATGATAAGTGATATGATCGCCGTTTTTAACCAAAACGATGGATTCATGGTTCTGCCTTTACCCCGCCTAATTACTTCTCTGGGATTGCGGGTCCGCAAGAGGCGAAGAACCTAGCGGGGAAAGATCCTCCGCCGGTTTCGAATCCGTTTGATTTAGATTAAGATGCTAATGCCCTACGCGGAATGGGGTCAATAAGACGTTAGTCGTACCTCTCCCCGTCTGAGCTGTATTTCTCAGTATCGCTGGCCTGTAGAGATTCTCCGCTGAGACGCAGCCCCTACTCCAACCGGCTTTGCTGAGATTGTCAGCGATGATTTCCCAGCACGCCCGCGCAATCGCCATCCCGTCCTTTGAGGAGGATTGAGATCCAGTCTCGTTTGTCTTCATCGCGCCTTACTGTTCTGCCTCAAACGGCGGGACAGAAGGCGCGTTCTGTTTAGTATCTGTCTGCGCGGCTCGCCTAGGGTTTACTTAGCGCCCGGATTTTTCCCGTTACCTCAACAACAACCGGATAGCCTTCGATCACTTTGGGAATTTTGCGTTCCGCCTCTGAATTTTTGCGCGCGAGCATGACCTTGAGGCACGGCGTACGGCGATCTTGGAGCGTGCCAACATACACTCCCACTACATCCGGAATCGCGAGCAGCTCCTTGTCATGAGCGGCGAGTACGGCGTTAATGTCCCGCTTCGGAGAGGACGAGCTATTTTGGGCCATATTTTGTGCGCAAACGGAGAGGAAAATTAGGGCAATCCAGACCAAGCATAGAGCAGGTCGCGGCCATCGTCTGCACGATTGCATTCCTTAAAGATTGAATCGCAACGCAAAAAAATCCAGCCGCACACGAAAGACGGGAGCTCAGAGATGTCAGTTTCTACCAGCGCGGCATCACTTCCCTAGTCGCGCTTGTCCGCCCGACGAAGAGCATCCACGACGTCGATCTTCGCGCTGTGAAAAAGAAGATCAAAGACAAAGCCTTTGCTCGTGCAGTCAATCGCGACGACTTTGTCCGCGGCGCGGAACAGCTCGGCATGCCACTGGACGAGGTAATTACAAACGTAGTCGCTGCGCTAAAAGCAGACGCGGAGCGGCTTGGGCTAGCCGGCACGAGGCGCTAGGGAGGCCGTTATGCGCCTAACCGCGGCTACGGGCACCGTTTTCGCCGCAGGAATTTTGCTCTTAAACCTCGACCTCGGCCACAGCGCCGTCGCGCTGGATGCGCTCGGCCTTTACTTAACGAAGAATGGATACGGCGGAGCGCAACTCATTCCCCTGGGAAACTTTTACCATCTCCCGATTAATTCGAATGGTAAGCCAGCCAATCTTATCATCGACACGGGGTCACCCGCCACGCTGATTTTTCGATCGAGCCTGAAGGCGCTCGGTCTTACCGAATTGAAAACAAACGCGCAGCTAAGTAGCGTATTTGGACAGAGCCGCGAATTTTACGGCACTGCTATGATCAAGGCGCTTGCGGCAGGCAATTGCATGCTCACAAATGTGCCAGTGGCTGTTATTCCGGCACTAACTGACAGCAGTCGCTACGGCAACCCCAGCGGCGTACTTGGGTTGCGCGAACTGAACAAATTTGGAGCCGTTCTGGATCTGCCGCATCAGCTGATTTATTTCCGTCCACCGCGCACAAACTTCGAAGCGGGCCAAACGGCCAGATTGATCTGGACTAAAAACGGCTGGAGGCCGGTCGCGCCGGGCGCCGAGGTGAGCCAAGCGATGCGCTCGATTCTTACTGAACAGGGCTGGACGCCCATTGCATTTTCGATCTCGCGTCGGCACCTGCGTGTTCCAGCAGCGATCAACGGAGTTTCATGTTACTTGATGGTCGATACCGGCGCGTATTTGACGATGCTGGACGCTGACTTCGCGAAGCGCGCTAAAATCGGCGGCGTGCGAACGCGCATCTCGGCGCAAGGCATCGGAAAGTCTAGTGGCGAGATCAGTCTGGCAGTTTTCCCCTCGCTGCGCGTCGGTAGTTACGAAATCAAAAGGGGAAGCGCAACGGTCGGCGTTCTAGATCCAGAAGCAATCGGCCGCGGCACAGATTCCGAGGTCGCTGGCTTGCTCGGGGTCGAGCACCTGGCAATGAACTCAGCTATTTTCGATTTCGTGACCAGAACGATGTACTTGCGGCCGCCACCGCGCTGAATCTGTCTGACGATGTGCTGCCCTTTGGTCGTCTATGGTATATTGACCGGGACGCGGTGAGCATTGCAATCGGCTACGCCAAGTTCTATAGCCGTTCACATGACGCTGTGATTCGCGTTTACGAGGAGGCTGGCAACGTGATCGAAACACGCCATTTCCGGCTTGCTGTCACCGAGAGTCGCCGCTAAAACGCTCGGCAGCGGTTGTCGCATTAAGCGCGGCTGTTGACTGCGGATGAAAGGTTATGAACCGAGTCAATTTATATGACACGTACTTAATGGGAAAGGCGTTCCGCCTTCTTGAACAAATCCAAGTAGGAGTAGTTCCCGCAACCATCGTTTCGGATTTGATGGTTCTGCAAAGTTGGCTGCGACATCTGACAAATAACACGCTCCTTTCGTCCGGAAAAGCTCACGAGCACGCAACTATTCTTCACTCCGCCGTTTCTTATATGCTCACGGAATGGCTTAATGAGCCACTGCGCGAGGAAAGAGCGATCATTATAAAGAGTGTGTTTGAGATGCTTGAGGCGATCTTATCGTCTGAGTTTGCCAAGCTGCACACTTATTATATTCCTTCGGTAGGCATCTTCTCCACTGATGCCTTGCTCAACCAGCCGGAGAAGATGTTCTTCGAAAGCACGAACCTAATACCTGATGAAACGCTAATCGAAATACGAGAAGTCGGAAAATGCTTGGCATTTTCATCGCCGACGGCTGCCGGGTTTCACCTTATGCGTGCCGTTGAGTCGATGCTGAGGCATTACTATGAAGTGCTTTCCAAGGGGGCGTCACGTCCGGCGCGTGGCGCGATGGGAATCTATCTCGACACAATTCTACGGTTGCCGGGAATCGATAACGAACTACACGCGGCTCTGAAACAGATAAAAACTCTTTACCGCGACCCGATTGCACATCTCGAAGTTGTGCTTACAGGGCCAGAAGCAATCAGCTTACTTGGAGTGGTGCAAAGGGCGATCAGCCGGACGCTGACGCTAATGAAATCTACGGCGTCTTGAGCACGCTGGCGATTTCAAAGAGTGGTGAGACGAAAGCGTCTGCCGTTTGCGCCTGCCGGAGCCGTGGCTGACCTTGTCGCTCGCTAGGACGAAGAAGCTTCTATGAAGTGGGAAATCCTTGCGGCAATTGGGCAGCTGGCTGCGGTGCTCGTCGGAATCCCTTCTCTTGTTTATTTGGCCGTTCAGATCAGAGCGCAAACCCATGGAACGAGGCCAATCGGCTGTAAACGCTCTGACGGTGCAGCGGGGGGATCTCACAAACTCTCTGCACAATAGTGCAGAGTTTAGTGCGATTTACCTTCGTGGCATGCAGCTTTTCGGCGACTTGGATCCGGTATCCTCAGATTTAGCGCGTTTTTCTTTACCCTCTTTCAGCATTTCCAGGGAATGTATTTCTCCCGGCGAGACGGCGTGGTCAGTCCATCATTGTGGGCCCAGATCGATGCCGTGATTCGCGTTTTCGATGAAACTGGCAACGTTATCAAGACGCACGAGCACACGGCAGATTTCAAAGAATGGTGATCGGTTTGTTCGCATCAGGTCATGCACGCGATCAAACAGCTTTTCGGCTTGCTCTCGCCGGGACTCGTCGCTAAAACGTTGCTACGAAATAATTGGGGAGGCCGTTCGAGCATGAAGACACGAATCCCAAACATCAATGTAGTTCGATCCACTTGGCGCCGAGTCAAAAAGGACATAAAGGACGCCATAATTCGTGACCTGAAACCAGTAAAAGACGTCAAAGGTGGCGGCGGTGTTAAGGGCGAATCCAAACCCACCACAGGCGGCACCGGCACCACGGGTACCACAGGCAGCCAGTGATAAGGATTAACAGTGGCATGGCCATTCGATCCGCGAAATCGTTATTCAAGTTAGGATACTACCGATCTAATCAGTGATGCGCTCCCGTTCGGTTCGCTGTGGTATGCCGGGCCAAATGCAATCAGCAACGCAATCGGCTTTGCCAAGTTTTTCAGCCGTTCACATGATGCTGTGATTCGCGTTTTCGATGAAGGGGGCAACGTGATTGAGACGCACGAGCACGCTGGCGATTTCAAAAAGTGGTAAAGTTTTCTCATCGCGCCGGGCGTCTGTTCCCGATAATTTGGTCGCGGGTCCAAGAGAACGAAGAAAGCCGATGACATCTCGCGCCGCGCAATGAAATGGTATGGAAACCATTCGAGATAACGGCAACAGCGACCGAGTAATTAAAAAATGCCAGCGCATTGCCGGACTGAAAGCCCTGCTCAAAGAATGGGAGCTATCCGATAATCTTGATCTTGATTATATTCGAGGACTGAAGGCGCGACTGCTATCTGTCAAAAATCAACTGAAGAACATGTGCGGCCATGACGGATCAGAGGGAATGGACGATTGGTAGTTAGTGAGCAAAGCAGAAAGCGCCACGCGGCGAAGCGTGACGGCTGATTGTCAAATACTGCTAGTTGGCCTGCGCAGTTACGGCTGATTGTCAAATACTGCTAGTTGGCCTGCGCAGTTCCACGCGCACCAACAGCCAGACAACATTCCCATTGCCATGAATGCGGCGGAGGAGCGAGCGAGAAGTTCGTGCAACCGCCGAATTCCTAGAACAGCGTGCATGTGCTGCGGCACAACAAGACATGCACAAATCAGCGCAACAATTCCTGCCCCGAAAGCCCGGCCGCTCACGACTGCGGCGCGTGGCGAGGTTATTTGTAAATGCCGCCGTAAATATCCGGCGAGCGGTAGCATCAACAAAGCCGCAAGCGAGACTCCGCAGGCTGATAGCCAATAATGGTGGGGGTTGTCGCGCGGCGAAAGCAAGTTGGAAATCACGTGGTAACGCCAGTCGTAATTGTCGGGAAACATCGCCGCGCTCACTCCCAGCGTTCCGAAAAACGAAAGGGAAATCAGCCCCAGCAACATCGCGAGAACTGGTTTACGATAAAGCATTGCGCCAAGATTCGCACGCCACAAAGCGCACCGCAATCCGGCGCGAAATCAGCGGCACCATGATTCGTTCGGCCGTGTGGACCAGATAACGCCGTCATTCGCGTTCAGGATAAAGCGGGTAACATGATCGAGGCGCACGAACACACTGGCGATTTCAAAGAAGGGTGAAAAAGGGCTAACGGTGCCTGCGACGATTCTTGGTTTTTCTCGCGGCGCGATATTTTATTTCGCGGGCGTCCATTTCGCTCTCTGGAGTCCCCATCACGCGCGTTGTCAGCCGTTTGAAACGCTCAAATGGCGTTTTATCTGGGGACGACTTCGACGGTTCCACGACTTACGCTACGGCGCCTCAGCGTTTGTTCAATAGCAAGGCCCCGGGACAATTCTCGTTAGACCGCAACGCGCCATGCTGGTTTTTCCCTTCTTCGAAATTCTGAATTGCGGGTGCGTCTTGCAGGCTCGCAATAGCCCCTCATTTTCTCCTGTCGTTGCGCACGGAAAAAGATAAGCTTTCCACGCGGCCAAACCTGGAGGAATCACGGGATGCACATGTTCACTCGAAAGACCGAACCCGCGGCCCA
>WNGL01017683.1_pt1 | contig 15756 bp, 18 predicted proteins | sample 5400591 | NCBI WGS metagenome assembly WNGL01 (sample SAMN13153377, study PRJNA577476) | soil metagenome | isolation source: 80 cm soil or saprolite under Garry oak tree replicate 1 | place: USA:California | collected 2016-06-15
ACTTTGACCCGGGTCAGGCGCTGGCCGGGACCGATTCGACGCGGTGCACGATGGTGCCGCGCCAGCCTTCGACGATACCTACGCCGGACGCTACCGGGCCCGGCGGAGGCGTGCGGTGATCGGTGATCGGTGAGCCGTTGGCCGCTGCCAGTGGTGTTGGAGGCCACTTACGGGTGGTACTGGGCGGTCGACGTGTTGCAAGCCGCCGGCGCCAAGGTGCATCTGGCGCACCCTTTGGGAGTGAAGGGTTTCGCGTATCGGCGAGTCAAGAACGATGTACGCGACGCGGCGGATCTGGCTGATCTACGCGATTGGGTCCCGGGGGCCGAGATCGACTTGGGACAGCGCCGACGGTACCCACAACGAGCCGTGCAGGTACGCCGGCAACCACCCCGCGACGGACCTGACCGCCTCCGGCGACACCATTGATCTCGCCTGGTCCTGCCCGTCCTGCGCCTCCGGTTCGGTTTCCGTACCCGACGACACGAGGTCGCCGCGTTACCGCCGCGGGCGACGAAGCCGAGACTGGGACGCGTCCACCCAACCACATCAGGCACAGATGACGACGACAATCCCCAGGACGGTCCGGACCGGCCGGCGCTGGCTTCACTTCATCCTCCACATGACCATCGGGATGTCGCTCGTGCCGTTCTGGGCCGGGCTGTTCCCCCGGCGAAATGGTCATGACCGCTGGGCACGGCCTCATGCTGCCCGCCATGCTCGCTGCCATGCTGCGCCGGCGCGACGAGTACACGGGCGGGCAGGGCATGCGCAGGTGTCCAGCCCGTAACCGGCCGCCGTGGACGGACGCTAGCGGGCGGCCAGCGGCTCGTCTACCGAGAGGTCGCCATCGCGCCCGACACCGACTCGAGCAGCTCCTTCCACGAGGTTTGGAATTTCTCCACGCCGTCGGCCTCCAGCGCCGTGACCACGTCCTCGAAGTCGACCCCGACCGCGCGCAGATCGTCGAACACCCGCCGCGCCTGGGAGTACGAGCCGCGTATGGTGTCGCCGCGGACCATGCCGGTGTCGGCGACCGCGCGGAGGGTGGCTTCGGGCATGGTGTTGACCGTGTGCGGCGCGACCAGCTCGACGACGTACCGGGTCGGGTCGTACGCGGGGTCCTTGACGCCGGTGGACGCCCACAGTGGCCGCTGCGGCCGCGCGTCGGCGGCCTCCAGCGCCTGCCACCGGGGCGCGGCTAGGACCTCCTCGAAGTATTTGTAGGCCAGCCGGGCGTTGGCGATGGCCGCCTGGCCCCGCAGCGCGGCCGCCTGTGGGGTACCGATCTTGTCCAGCCGCCGGTCCACCTCGGTGTCGACCCGGGAGACGAAGAACGAGGCGACCGACGAGATGCCGGACAGGTCCCGGCCTGCGGCGCCGGCCTGCTCCAGGCCGGCCAGGTAGGCGTCCAGGACCTGGGTGTAGCGGGCCAGCGAGAAGATCAAGGTGACGTTCAATCCCCTCGGCCAGGCAGGCGGTGACCGCGGGCAGCCCCTCCGCGGTCGCCGGAATCTTGATCATCAGGTTGGGCCGGTCCAACATCCACCACAGCAGCCGGGCCTCGGCAATCGTCCGGTCGGTGTCCGCCGCCAGCATCGGATCCACCTCGATCGAGACTCGGCCGTCGATACCATCGGTACGCTCGTAGACCGGGCGGAGCAGGTCGCAGACCGGGCGCACATCGTGGGCGATCATGAAGTCGACGGCCTCCGCGACCGGCACCTCGAATGCCGCCAGGTCGTGCAGCTGCCCGCCGTAGACGTCGCTACCCGAGATCGCCTTTTGGAAGATCGTCGGGTTCGTCGTCACCCCCACCACTCAGCAGTCGCGAATGAGCGCCTTCAGACTCCCCGACACCAGCCGCTGGCGGCCCATGTCGTCCAGCCAGACCGCCACACCCTCGTCCGCCAGTTGACGCAAGGAGTTTGTCATCGTCGGCCTCCTCGGCATGTGATCCTTTTCGCCGAAGCTCCAGTCCCATCGCGCGCCGCGACAACGTCGTTGCGTGCTATCCCGGCGTGCCATTCCGAGTCTCACGGTAGTCCCGGACGAACCGGTTTACCGCTGGCGTACCGCGGATCGGCCGGCGCCAGGCAATCCGCCAGTTGCGAAGTCGTCCTCTGATAACGGGCTACCAGCCGGGATCGCCAGCCATCGTGAGGCATCTGACGGGTTCACGATGATGGCGTGGTGTGCCGCCGCTGCGCGTCCGATGACCGGCGCGCCGCTCGGCCGGTTTCATGATGGCACCTCGACCCTGTGTCCACCCGAACAAATCCAGCATCTGCGTGGGCTTCCTCGCCCACAAGCCAGCGGCGGCCCGCGGCAGATGCTCGAGGCTGACCACCAGTCCGCCCGATGCGGCCGCCGCACGCAGTGCCCAAGCGGTACGGAAGATGACCTGGAACCGTGCAGCCACCGGCTCCAGAGCAGAACCCGGTCCAGCAGCGACGTCCGGCAGGTCCGCGCGCCCCGTCCGGCATGCCGCGCCAGGCGCCGCTGGTCGAGCAGCCGCCGGCATCCGCCGAGGGTCGGATTCAGCCCGTTCCTGCGGAATGCTTCGGCCGTATGAGCCCGCGCCAAAGGCGACACGGCCCTCGCAGCAACGTGGAGTGCGATCAGCACAGGACTATTGGCAGCTCGCCCTCTCTGTGATGTCGACGGGGGCCCTACGCGGCAGAAGAGCGCGTTGGCGTACGGATCGAGATCGGCGGAAGTTCAATACGTGTGTGTTCGTGGAAGGGTCTGCCGGGGTTACCGGCGTGACTGCGGCGGTGGTTGAACCATGACGATGACCTTGCCGCGGGGGCTTCCCTCCTCGACGAACTGCACGGCGGCTGCTGCGTCGGTGAGGGGGTAGGCCCGGTCGATCACGGGAGTGACACGGCCGGACTCGATGAGGTCGCTGACCTCCTTGAGGGCTTCGGCGGTGACCTGGGCGGTGAATGACCTCAGGGTCTGGCCGACGAAGGGGTTGAGGGCCACGGCCTTGATGATGTTGGCCACGGGGCCGAGCCAGCGGCTGCCGTCCCCGAAGGACTGGATGAGGGTTCCGTGCGGTGTGAGCGCCTTCCTGGCCGCTGCCGGGGAGTATGTGCCACCCAGCTGAATGGCCAGGTCGTAGCGGGCGGCGCCGACGGTGAAGTCCTGCTCGGTGTAGTCGATGACCTGCTCGGCACCGAGGCGACGCACCAGGTCCAGGTTCCGGGTGCTGCACACGCCGGTCACCCGGGCACCCAGCTGCTTGGCGATCTGCACCGCGAAGGTCCCTACCCCGCCCGAGGCGCCGATGATGAGGACGTGCTCGCCAGGCTGGATCCCTCCGGCGCGCAGGCCCTGCAGCGCGGTGACCGCGGCCAGCGGCACGGCGGCGGCCTGCTCGAAGGTGAGCTTCGCCGGCTTGGGCGCGAGCCTGCCCTGGTGAACGGCGATGTACTCGGCGAACGCGCCGTGGCCGAAGCCGTAGACCTCATCGCCCGGCTTGAGGGCCGTAACGCCTCTACCGACCTGCTGCACCGTTCCGGCGAGGTCCCCACCCGGGACCGGGAACTTCGGTTTGCGCACGCCCCCCAGTCCCGCCGGGCGCAGCAGGACCGGCTCGCCCCGGATGAAGTGCCAGTCCCAGGGGTTGGCCGAACTGACCCGCACGGAGACCAGCACGTCCTGCGCACCGACGACCGGCATCGGCACGTCGGCCAACTGCAGGACATCCGCTGGCGCGCCGTACGCGTGCTGGACGATCGCCTTCATGGCGTGCCCCCTCGCGGGCTCTCCCGTCGCGTCGCCCTCGACGCTAGCAGCGACCGACGCTGGACCAGGTCAGCCGGACCCCCTGCTGCCAGCCCGGACGGGTGTCGGGAGCCGGACAGTCGCTGGCAATCTTCGCCGTCGGTCTGGTCGCGCTGATCGACGTCGCCGGTGCGCGGGTGCCGGTCAGCGTGTACTTCGCCGTCCCGCTGGCCGTGGTCGCCGCCGGCCTGATGATCGGCGCCTGGTACGGCCACGCACACGCTCTGATTGGCGTCGGCGTCGCGCTCAGCGTCCTTCTGGCGATCGCGGCCACCGCGGAGGGTCGAGGCTGGACCAGCACCCACCAGTCGGTGACCTGGCGACCGGCCGGTATCGAGCAGTTGCAGCCCAGCTATCGCATCGACGCGGGCAACGCGGTGCTGGACCTGTCCCGCCTGGACTTCACCAGGCACAGCACGTCGCTGGATGTCCACGTTTCGGTGGGCAACCTTGCCATCGTCCTGCCGTCGGCGGTGGACGTCGAGATCCGTTCCACCGTGGAGATCGGCAACGCCACGGTGCTCGGTCAGCGGTGGAGCGGCATCGGCCAGTCCCCGCACACCATCACCGACAACGGGGGCGACGGGCCGGGCGGCGGCCAGCTGACCATCAACGCCACGGTGAATGTAGGCGACTTGGAGGTACGGCGATGAACAGGCACGACACCGACCCGGTATCGCTCGCGTTCGGGCTGATCTTTGCGGCCTTCGTCGGCTGGTGGCTGCTGCTGCGGTGGGTGACCGTCGCAGCACCCGGACCCGGATGGTTCGCCGCCGCGGCGTTGCTGATCTTCGGCGCGCTGGGCATCCTCACCACGGCTGGCCCGTGGCGGCACCGCAAGGTCAACGACCCGAAGCAGAACCAGGACGACCGGCCCTGACCCTGCGGGTGCCGACAATGTCGTCCGCGCTGGTGACTGCCAGTTTGAGCACCGCGGCGGGATCTTGTCTCTGTCGAGGTTCTGGGGGCCTCGGATCGCTGGCGGTAACTACGTGAAGATGGCCCGTCGTGCTGCTTCGACTCGCGTACCTCGGCGTGACAAACGCGCTCGCCATGCTCCGGCTACTCCCGATGAGCGACCGGGCCAAGGACGCGGAAATCCTCGCCCTGCGCCACCAGATCATGGTGCTCGAGCGACAGCTGGACGGCCGGAAGGTACGGTTCGATCCCGCCGACCGGGCGTTCCACGCGGCGCTGCTGCACCGACTCCCCCGCGACGTATTGCAGCGCGAAGCCCAGGGAAAGAGAGTCCAGGTGGGAGCAGAAGTACCAGGTACACGGAGGAGTTCAAGCGTGACGCGGTGGCGTTGGTGCGTTCCTCCGGCCGTACGGTCAACGAGGTGGCCCGGGAGTTGGGGGTTAGCTCGCAGGGGCTACGGAACTACGTCAAGCAGGACAAGGTCGATCGGGGTGAGGGTCAGCCGGGTGAGTTGACCTCGCAGGAGCGCGACGAGCTGCGTAGGTTGCGGCGGGAGGTCGCCGAGCTGCGGACCGAGAAAGAGATCTCGAAAAAAGCCGGGGCCTTCTTCGCGAAAGAGACGATGAGGTGAGCCGGTACCGGTTCATCGAGGCGGAGAAGGCTTGCTACGGGGTGGCCAGGTTGTGTCGGGTGCTGGGGTGACCCGGTCGGGGTTCTACGCCTGGCTGGCCCACGCACCGCAGCGGCAGGCGCGGCGGGCGGCGGAAGACGAGTTGGCTGGCGAGATCACGGCGATCCACGCCGGCTTGGGTGGTGCGTACGGCTCGCCGCGGGTGCACCGGGAGCTGCGTCGGCGGGGCCGGCCGGTCAACCGCAAGAAGATCGAGCGGATCATGCGTGGACGTGGCTTCGCCGGGGCCGCCAAACGGCGTCGACGCCCGCTGACCCGCGCCGACGCGAGCGCGGTGCCGGCGGCGGATCTGATCGGGCGGGACTTCACCGCGAAGCTGCCGGGCACGAGACTGGTCGGAGACATCACCTACCTGCCCACCGCCCAGGGCTGGCTGTTTTTGGCCACCGTGCTCGACCTGGCCACCCGTGAAGTGGTCGGCTACGCGATGGCCGAGCACATGCGTGCCGACCTGGTCTGCGATGCGCTGCGGATGGCCGCCGGCCGCGGCGGGCTACAACCCGGCGCGGTCTTCCACTCCGATCGAGGTACCCAGTACACCTCGGCCCAGTTCCGGGATCTATTGGCACGGCTGGGGATCCGCCAGTCGATGGGCCGCACCGGCTCGTGTTTCGACAACGCCGCCGCCGAGTCGTTCTTCGCCACCCTCAAGCGGGAGATCGGTCCGGTCGCCTGGCCCACCCATAGCCATGCCCGGATGGCCGTGTTCCGGTTCATCGAGATCTACTACAACCGCAACCGTCTACATTCGACAGTCGGCTACCTCACGCCACACGAGGCCCGCATCCGCTACAGTCAAACAGGAACCCTTGTCGCGTAAGAGTTGAGTGTCCACTCCGCGGGGGGAACCCCAGCAGGTGCTCGCCGATGCGCCCTGGCGAGCCAATCCGGCCGGCTAGCCGGGCACGGAACGCGGTCAACCAACGGATGCAGCCGCGCGATTGTTCGGCTGCCCTGGTCGGGTCCGTGACCGATCATGCCGGGCTCTGCCGTCCAGTCCCACGGACAATCCACGGACAAATGATCATGGCCCGAACCTCGATGCTCCGAGATCCGGGCCGTGACCTGCATCTTTGCTGTGGGCGATACTGGGATTGAACCAGTGACCTCTTCCGTGTCAGGCGAGTGGGTGTGGTTCACCCGTGAGGGCCGCCAACGCTGCAGCAACCTCCTGGATGCTGGCGCGGATGTAGGTGGTAGTGGTGCCGGTGTCGTTGCCGCTGTTGGTGTGGCCGGCGTAGGCGCGGGCCACGCCGTAACCGAAGGTGCGTTCTACCCAGGTGAGGGTGGTGTGCCGCAGCCAATGGGTGCTGATCTGCTGGACCGCCACCCAGGGCAGGTGTTGGCCGATGCGCTGCCAGAGGTGGTCATAGCGGCGGGAGGTGATCGGCTGGCCGTTGCGGTAGCGCAGCAGTTGTCCGGTCGGTGGGGCAGGCCGATCTCGGGCGTGCAGTTGCAGGTGGGACATCAGGATGGGTGACACCGGTTGCCAGCGCACCGTGCCGCCCTTCTCCCGTAGCAGGATCAGGCACTGGTCCGGGTCGAGGTCGGCGGGTCGCAGCCCCAGGGCGCCGCCGCGGCGGCAGGCGGTTTCGGTATGCAGTCGCAGCAGCAGGCTGTCCAGTGCGGGGTCGTTGCCGGTGGTGGCGGCGACGTGGTTGATCTCGGCGAGGCGGGTGTCGGCCACCGCGCGGCGGGTGCTGGGTAGCCGCCGGGGAGGTGCTCGGTCGCGCTGCGTCCGCCGCGGGCGTTGCGCCGGGCCACCGTGTGCGTCCGGACGTAGTCGGCCAACCGTTCGATGTCTGACGGGGTGGGCTCGTTCAGCCTGCGATCGCCCCACTGATCGTGGATGCGGTTCCAGTAGCTGCCGTACACCCGGCGGGTGCCGTCGCTGACCGCCGCCGAGACGACCGGGATGTACTCGGCGAACGTCGGTGCCGGTGGCCGGGCCGGCGTGACGCCAAGTAGGTCGCTGGGTGCGATGCCCATCCGTGCCAGCAGCAGCCGGGCGGCCTCCAACTCGGCCTGGCTGGGCGGGGATATCGCCTGCGCGGTCATCCGGCATCACCGCCCAGCAGGCAGGCATGAAACTGAGCGATCATCGTGTCCAGGGCTGCGGGTGGGTGCACGACCAGCAGCCCCCGCTCGGGATCCGCCGCGAGCAGGACCCGGTCTCCGGCGCTCAGGCTGCACCAGTGCCGGACGGTGGCCGGCAGGCGGAGGTGCCCCTGGCCGGTCGTGCGGAACACGCCTTGCTGATCGGCGGTGACGAGCACGAGGCCGACGCTCTCGCGGATGTTCAGCCGGGTACCCGGTGCCCATCGCAGGGCGCTGATGACGGTAGCTTCGGCGACCCGGCCGTTGCAGTCGATCGTCGCGGTCCCGCAGACCATCGACCCGTCATGCAGCGGAGCGAGCCGCGGCATCGGCAACGCGCGGCGAGAACTCGCCCGTGCCGATGCCCGAGCATCGGGTCGCCCAGCCGGCGACGAAGGCGGGACCACCGGGGACACCACGGCGGCGGTCATGGGGTCGACCCCGCAAGTCCGTCGATCACGGTCGACGAAGGGGTGGCGACACGGTGGTTAAGGGCCTTCAACCACCGGTGCGTCAAATCAAGCAGATGTGCTGGAAGATTGTGTCCGAGGGGGAACTTGAACCCCCACGGCCCCGCATTCATGCGCACCATAGGCGCGCATGCGCTGATGCTACCTCGGTTTACTGCCCGCAGTCGTACCCGCAGTCTGATCGTCGGTGTCGAGTTGGTCGGTGCTCCCAAGCTTCTGTCGCAACGGCTCGAAGGCATTTGGACGGTTGCCGACCCGGCAGTCGGCGCCTGACCTTCATCGCGCAGGCACTCCCCGGCGGCTCCAATCTCTGGCGCGAGCCGCGTTGAGGCGCGCGCAGAGTCTGGACCCTGTGGCTACCTCACGGTCCGATCAGATCTCCGCGTCGTGCGCCAAGTGCTCCCACCGCAGCAGTCATCGACCCACACGCGTGATCTTGGATCAACGGCTCCGACGTCTGCTCATCGAGAAGTCCTCGTCAGCGGCCGTGGCGGCTGACATCACTCGTCCGTACGGACCGGCTCGCCCGCGTCGCTGAGCCTCGCGGTCGGCGACGCGGCGTACCGTCGGACTCCGTGACCGATGCTCCCACGCCCTGGGCACCACTGAGCCGTCGCCTGGCCGGACTCGGCCCAGACACCACCACCCACGAGGGCATCCCGTCGTACCTCCGCGATGCCCTCAACAACTGGGTCTCCGACTGCTACCCGGACGACACCTACTTGATGTCACAGCTGGCAAGCACGCTGAAGTTCCGACTCCGCATCGACGACGTACCAAACCCTACGCACCTGACCGACGACAAGTTGCTCGATCTCATCGACGCGCTGCTGGCCTGGGAGATTCAACCTCAGCACTGGCAGTTCGCCAGACTGGACGAATTACTCACCGTCGGCGGCGCAGGCTGGCGCATCAACGCCAGCCAGGACGGTCTGGAACGGCGAGTCGACGCCACCGTGACCGCAGCAGCGGCCAAGGCCGTGCAGAGCGCTCAGGACAAGCTGCCGATCACCTGAAGGCCGCGTTGATCGCTGCATACGGCCGCAATCCACATCCAGATAGGGCCTACGACGAGGCCGTCCTCGCCGTAGAGGCCGTCGCCTGCCCACTGGTCGCACCGACCAGTACCCGCGCCACTCTCGGCAGCGTCATCGCCGACCTACGCAACCAGGCCGCAAGGTGGGAACTGGCAATCGGCGACACTAGCGGCCAACCGGCTGCACCGGACCGACTGATTGAGATGCTGCAACTACTGTGGCAGGGCCAATCCCGCCACGCCGGTGCACCCAACTCCCGTCGACAGAACCAGGCCGAAGCCGAAGCCGTCGTCCACCTCGCGGCCACCGTCGTCCAGTGGTTAAGCAGCAACGTCCCACGCGGCAAACCATGACACCCCTCCCCCTGGATGGCGGACCTTGCGGTCGTACTACCACAAGGCCGCCGGGTTCCTGGTCGTCTTGGCCAACGCTCTGGCCTCGGCGTAAAGCTCGTCACGTACCACGGCGGGTGGACAGAGGCCGTTCGCCAACGGAATGAGGAACTGCTCGGCTGCCTGTTTGACGGCGCCGGGCGAGCTGGCGCGCCGCCACTGGTCCGTATTGATCAGCTGCCCGGCCAGCTCATCGAGCCGGTCGGCCAACTCGGCGTCGAGTTGTACGCGCCAGGTCGTCCGCCTGCTCCGATGCCTTCCGGATCGCATCCCATTTCAGGCTCATCCGGGAATTCCGTGGCTGACTGTTGCGGGGTAGAGCTGTAGTCCACCGCAGTGGAAGTAGATGGCGGTCTTGAAGTTGTTCCGGTTGCGGTAGCCTCGGGCGGCCACGCGGACGGCTTGGATACGGGAGTTGAGGCTTTCCGCGCCGGCGTTGGTGATCCGGTGGGTGAAGTAGGACAGCAGCCCGGCCTCGTGACGTTTGAGGGTGTGCGCGGCGTCGATGACTGGTTGCAGGCGGGAGTGGGTGCCCAGAAGTACCAGCGTCGCCAGTGTTTGGCACCCCAGCCGCGGCGGTGGTAGTGCCACAGGTGACGCAGGCTTTCCTTGATGGCCCAGGCGCGGCTGGTCTTCAGGTCGACGGTGCGCAGGGCCGCGAACCGGTCGGTGTGGTGGGCGGGTAGGTTCTGCGCCGAGTACAGCCACAGGTACTTCGACCCGACCAGCCGGGTGTCGCCGGCCGCGGCCAGGGCCCGGTGTTCTCCCTTGCGGACCGTGACCACCGCGGTGGTCAGGTACCGCATGACGTGGAAGCGGTCGAAGACAATCTTGCTGTCCGGGTCGGTCAGGTGCTCGCGTACCGAGGTGATGTAGGGCTGCCACATGTCCATCGCCACCGCCCGGATCCGCTCACGCTGGTCCGGGCTCGACTGGGTGAAATAGTCGTCCAGGCTGGCCTTACGCCGCTCGTCGGCGATGTGTTCGACCGTGCCGGTGTCCAGGTTACTGACCACAATGAGGTAGTCCTGGCCGGCGCCGGCGGCCTTCTCGTCCACCCCCAGGTGTGCCGGCACCCGCACCGGTTTGGCCGCCAGACCCCGGGCCACGGCCCGACCCATCAGATGCCACGCCTCGTCCCAGCTGATCCGTAGCAGCCCGGCCGCGGACTTGACATCGCAGGCCTGCAGCACGTCGATGGCCAGCCGCTCGAACAGGGTGGTGAACCGCGACATCGGCTCGGCCCAGGGCGGGCGCGCCTGGTGTACCCCATGCTCGGGGCAGTCCACCCGGGGCGCGCGGGCGTGCAGGTAGGTCAGGAACTGGCAGCTGTCCAGATGCCGCCATGACCGCTCCTCGGCATGATCACGCACCGGCAGCTGCGCCCCGCATTCCGGGCAGGCGAACCGGCACGCCGGCGGATGCTCCACCCACACACCGACCTGTCCATCGGTAACCGACAGCTCCACCCGCGCCACCGTCCACGGCTCGACCAGACCCAACAACTGCTGGTACAACTCCGTGTCACGCATCAGACCATCATCCCGCCCGCCCCGCTGACCAGCCCGTCGAGCATTCCGCCGCCGGCCCCAGGTGACGATCTCTACAGCGGACGCCTCAGGTCAATGTCGGCACGGAGCTGTTCGGACTGCCTGGACGACAGCAGCCGGGAGAACCCAAGGTACGCCGTGCCCTGGGTTGTCTTGGACAGCAGATCGTTCTCCCGGAGGTACTCCTCGACGAGGTCCGCCTTGGGCGGTCCCTGGATCATGGCCTGTCGCGCGACCTCCTGGTGACGGTCCTCAACCATGGTGCGCAGCTGACGGAAGTCGGCCGGCAGGGATCGTGTCATAGCGAGGATCTCGTGTAGCTGCTGCTTCATCTCCGCCAGGGTCGCCAGCCGCGCCCGGCCGGAGGCGATGTCGTCACGCTTCTTGCGCAGCTCGGTGATCTGCTCGTCGATACGCCGCACCTGGACGTCCCGGTTCGGATTGGTCATGTCAGCCAGGAGCCGCACCGCATGCGAGATGGACTCGAAGCGGGCGCTACTGACGGTCGTCTCACCTTCGACAAGGTCGCGGACGAACCGCAACGCTCGCAGCGAGTAGGGCGACAGGCGGTACCTCAGGCGTCCGTTGAGCGTCTCGGTCTCCAGCCAGCGCTTCTCGACCCAGTCGCGGCAGTGTTCGGCCGGTGTGACGTTGCTCTGCCACTCGGGGATCTGCGCGCGCGCCTCGGAGACTCGCTCGTGGAACCACTCGGCGGACACCGACCCGTCGATCTGTTCGAGCTCAGCGAACAGCGGGAGCACCCAGTCTCCTGAGTACGCCTTGAGCAGTGTCAGGGTCGGGTTCGAGCCGAGCGCCGCCCGGATCCCTTCACTTGTGATCTCCATGACCACCAATCACGTCGCTATGCATGCCAGCACTGCTGAGTTTGCCGGAACCCACCGACAAATTCGTCTGGACCGCGGGCAGCATGTCGATCTGAGTTCTCCCGGTTTCACGGAGGCTTTGATTATGGTCTGATGGCCATGAAAGGAGTCGTTCGTGGTAGCAGCGAAGAAGTACCCCGACAAGATGCGTGCCCGCGCGGTGCGGTTGTATCGGGAGTCGGATCCCAAGCCGGTGATCGGGCGGCTGGCCGAGCAGCACGAGCGCTGCGACTCACGCGTGTTCTGCATCAGGACCAAAGGTCACCTGACAGGAGGTTGGTGGTCTCGATTGGTGGAAGGCCGTCGTCGAGGCCGCGTAGCCGATGATAGATGTCGCGCATCGTGGCCTTGTCTGGCAGGTACTTACCGCCGGCCGCACGTTGCAGGACCGTCAGCGTGTTCACCAGGCTGATCGATCCCATCGCACCACCAGCAGAGCGAAGCCGTGCCAGCCGGCGGATCTCCGAGTTGGCGACCCGGGCTCCGGGTCCGTCGTCGATGAGCACGATCACCGTGTCGCCTCGTTCGGCGGCAACGACTGCATGCGCGATCACCATGGTCTCGCCCAGATCTTTGCCCTGCTTTAGGCGTGCCTGCATGGGTTGGCGGCTAATGCGGGTGACCACCTTTGAGAGTTCGGGCGTCACGGCGTCGGGGAGGATCTGAATCCACGTCGGTGTCAATTTCCGCCAGACGGTCGCGGCGGCGCTGAAGCGCGGGTCGTTTTGGGACTTGCGCAGGACCTCGTCGCGTACGGCCTCTGGTGCGCTGATTGGCCCGAGGACGCTGATGAGGAGGCGTTCCTTGTTGATCGAGAGGAAGTTCAAGCCCGGTCCGGCGTCGATGATCGGACGGTGGTTCATCTCGCGCCGGTCTCCGCTGCCGTGCTGCCGTCGTCACCGTCGGGCGCATTGAGGTCGGCGTCCAGGGCCGCCATGTCTACCTGCACCTCGGGCAGGTCATCTGGTTTGGCCCACGAAACGGGCTGCTCGGTGGGCAGGATGCCCGCTTCGCGAAGTTCGGCTTCGGTGGCCTCGAGGGCGATGCCTCGTACGGTGGCGATGGCCTGCGCCGGCAGTACTCCTTCTACATAGCCTTGGATCGCCCGGGCGAGTAGTCGTTGCGGCGCCCTGCGCTGATCGGATTCGGCCTGTAGCGCACGGTACTGGTCGCTCCAGCCGAAGCGGACCGCCAGCTGCGGCGTCGTCAGCGTCTTCCACCTCTGTTCGGTTTCGTCGTCGATGTACCCGGCCTGCCGCAGCGCGATGGCGGCGATGGCAGGCGAGACCAGGAAACGTTGGACGACCGCGGAGAGGGTGGACTCGGTTACCGACCTTCGATCCCCGATGAACTGTCGCAGGCCATGCGTCGGCACGAGCAGGTGCCGGGCGAAGCAGGTGGCGCGGGTCTCCGTAGGGGTATGGCCCCCCCAGTTGCCTGCATTAATGTCCGCCCAATCCTCGAAAAGCACGTGGCCCAGTTCGTGGGCGAGCGTGCTGCGCTGCCGCATCGGGTGCTGGGTTCGCGCGACGCCGATGAACACCGCGTTGTGCTTCGGGTCCCGCATCGTCAGGCCGTGTTCGTCGGGGCCGACATCTAGGACCGCGACGTCGACCCCGGCCGCCTGCTCGATGATCGCCACGAGATCACCCAACGGCTGCACGCCCAGGTGGTGGTCCTGGCGAAAGTGCCCGGCAGCAGCACGGCCCTCGGCCTCTGGATTCACGGTCCTCGACTCCTGCGTCAGATCGTGGCGGGGATGGCCTGGTCCTCTAGGTAGTCGTTCAGGTCCAGGAAGTGCAGGAGCGCCTCGCGCATGCCGTTCATGCCAGAGTCGTTGGTGGCCCGGGCCGCACACTGGGCGCGGTCAGCCGCCGTCCCCGTCCCCGTGAGTTGGGCCACCGTGTGCCCGGTTGCCCACGCGATCGCAACGATCTCCGGGATCTTCGCCACTCGATCGCCCGAGATGATTCGCGACAGGGTGGGCTGCGAGATGCCGGCCGCGTCCGCAAGGGCACGCTGGCTGAGCCCAGCTGCCTCGCGGGCACGGTCGATCAGGGCACCAACGCTCGCCGTTGTCATGGTCGCTACCTCGCATATCTGAATCATGATCCTTGCTTCTGATTCAGTGTAGGTCATCGGCCGGCCACGCCGCCACCCCCTGACGCTCGGGCCGGCAGCACCGCCGGGTATGTGACGCTCATCGTCGACGGAACCCGGGGGAAACGGGCGCGGTCAATAATCGATAGCCGTCGTCAGGGTGTGTTACGTCAATCGTGTCACCGGGTTCGCTCGTTTGGGGTCTTACTGTGTACGGATCCTGGTACGGGGCGGGACCATGAGTGTCATGAGAGCGGCGAAGGTGCGGTTTTGTGGTCGCGGTGAGGAGCGGTTGATTGGTGCGCTGATCCCTGCCCCAAGCGGCCACCGAGTGCCGCCGGTACCGGCGCCGTTGCCGGCTCTGCCCGTCGGACTGCCTGCAGGGGTGGGAGGGGATGGGGTGGTGGTGGAGACGGCGCGGGTGGACCGGTCCGGTCGGGTTGCGGCCGCCGGCCCTTTGCGGGTTTTGGGGTGGCGGCCGGGGCAGCGCATCGACGTCGCCGTGGTGAGCGAGGCTATCGTCGTCACGGCGGCGGTAGCCGGGCCGTATCGGATCGATGGGCGCAATCAGGTGAGTCTGCCGGCCGCGGCGCGCCGGATGTGCGGAATCGCCGTGAGCGGACCGCCGGTGTTCGTGGTGGCCTGGCCGGTGCCGGGCCTGCTGGTGGTGCATGCCGCCGCGATGGTGGCTCAGCTGCTCGCCCAGCGGTACGCGGGTGTGAGGGCGGGTGTGTGATGGCAGCTGACCCGGCGGTCGTTGCGGCCGCGCAGGAGTTCCTCGCGCGCCTCGGGGTGAGCGTTGCCGACCTGCGCGACCCGGATCGTTTCTCGTCGAGTCTGCCGACCCTGGCCGAGTACCTACCGCGGGTGGTCGCCGCGGCGGGTCCGGGCGCGCGGCGAACCTATGGCAGTTACTGGGCGCGGATGATGGTGGTGTGGGGTACCTGGCCGCTGGACGCGATCGCGGCCAGCGACGTCGAGGCGTTGCAGCGGCAGCTCACCGCGACCGCCCGGTACCGGCGCACGACGCGGGGTGGACGGCACGCGGGCGAGCACGTGGTGGCTGCCGCGCGGGCGGTGTTCAACCGGGCCATCGCCGACGGGCTGCTGGCCCGGTAAGCCGCGCCGGCTACCGTCCACGCGGCGGGCGTTGAACCCGGACGAGTTGGAGCAGATCAACCTGGTGGCGCGGACCAGCGGCAACGACGTGGTGCTGGATGCGTTGCTGCTGCGGCTGCACACCGAGACCGCGTGCCGCCGGGGTGGGGCGCTCGGGCTGCGGTTGATGGACCTGGATGCTGATCGGGGTCTGGTCCGGTTGGGGAAGAAGGGCGGCACGCTGCGATGGCAGCCGATCTCTGTGCGGTTGGCGACCTGCCTGGCCGAGCACGCCGCCGCGCGGGGTGCTGTCCTGCCCACCTACGCGCTGCTGCGGTTTCGTCACGGCACCGGGTTGACCAGCCGCCGCTACGACCACCTCTGGAAACGGCTCGGTAAGCGTCTGCCGTGGGTCGCCGCGCAGGGCATCTCCACCCACTGGCTGCGGCACACCACCCTGACCTGGGTGGAAAGGCACTTCGGCTACGGTATCGCCCGCGCCTACCAGCGAACCACACCCACTCGCCTGACTGAGCCTGTACCGCTCGGAAACTGGGTCACGGGGTCTGACGTGTGGTTCTGTGCGGTGCAGGTCGGCCTGCCGGAGGCAGGCTGACCTGCATGATCGTGTCGTTCGGGTACCTGATCCTGCGTCAACTGATGCAGTTGATCGTGCTGGGCATGCGCGGCGAGCGGGTGAACGAGGTCGAGATCCTGGTACTTCGC
>WNGL01006778.1_pt1 | contig 15755 bp, 13 predicted proteins | sample 5400591 | NCBI WGS metagenome assembly WNGL01 (sample SAMN13153377, study PRJNA577476) | soil metagenome | isolation source: 80 cm soil or saprolite under Garry oak tree replicate 1 | place: USA:California | collected 2016-06-15
GGAGCACGTGGCAGCGCCGCACCGGCCATCTCGCTGTTCATCATGCATGCCAGGGCGTTCAGCGCCTCGTTCGAGCCCCTGACTCCGCAACTGCGCAATGCTCGCCGTGACACGGGCTTCCCCGCCGCGGCAAGCCTGCGGGCGACATCGCGGCCCTGATCCGCCCGCGCCCCGGCGGCCCGGAAACCAGGTCCCGTGACTCCGCGGCCGCGCTGCGGTCCAGGCGTCTCGCCGTCCTGGTCCCGGCCCGGGGACCGGTCCCGGTCCGTCTCCGGCCGCGTGCAGCCTGGCCCGTCCTGGTCCTGGGGGGACCGGGACAGGGGCCGCAGGGTGGCTGGTGGTCTGGTCCGGCTATCCCGTGTATCCGTAGCCTCGGCGTCGGCCCGCAGCATGTGCGCCAGGGCGGTCCCCATGGCCAGGACCAGGACCGGCAGGCAGGACACGACGGTGGTGATCGCCCACGGCGCTCGTGCCATCCCGGCCTGGCCATCAGATTGTAGGCGACCTGCCCGGCTATGCCGAGCACGAACGAGCTGATCGCCGACCACTTGGCGAACCCGCGCGTCCGGACGCTGATCGCTGAGTGGCGGGCCAGCCAGGCGCGCAGCGCGTACGCCGCGTAGGCCTCCACGCCGATCGGGAGCGTGATGGCGGTGTCAAGGTGGAGCGAGGGCCAGATGCCCGGCAGCGGGCGGACCAGCCCGAAACCGGTCATCTGCGCGATGCCGACCCAGCCGGACCACACCTCGGCCGCAGCCGGGGCGGCCAGGACCAGCAGCGGCCAGGACCGCACGGTCCGCGTCGGCCGCGCGGTCGCTGCGGACCCGGCCGCCGCGGTTGGTCCGGCGGTCCGGGCGGGAGATGGACCAAGCGATCCTAGGTCCTCCCGGCGCGGCTCCCGCCCACGCTCAGTGCCGCCACGCGAATCACCACCCCTCCGGCGTCGCGAGAGGATGCGGCTCGCCGGTCAGCGCGGTCAGCGCGGCAGCCACCTCCGACAGACTGGCCCGGACGTAGGTCGATGTGGCGCCGACCTCACCGCCGCCTTCGGCGTGGCCAGCGTAGGCGCGGGCGACGGCGTAGCCGAAGTTCCGAACTGCGTCAGCGTCGTGTGCCGGATCCAGTGCATGCTGACCTGCTGCGATCCGCACCCACAGCAGGTGCGGCCAACACGGGTCCACAGGTGGTCATACCGGCGGCTGGTGATCGGCCGCCCGTCCGCGTAGCGCAGCAGTTGCCCGTCCGGCGGGGCGTACCGCTGCTGGCCGTGCTGGACCAGGCGGGCCATCAGGGTGGGCGAGACGGGCTGCCAGCGGACCGTCTCGCCTTTTTCGCGCAGCAGGATCAGGCACTGGTCCGGGTCGAGATCAGACGGGCGCAGGGCTAGGGCGCCGCCGCGGCGGCAGGCTTCTCCAGGCGTCCCCAGCCTGTCGTACGACGTTGCATGAACCGATCCCGAGCGGTGTTTGCGGCGTGTCACCTTGGGTGGGATCAGGGATGCGGGCGTTTCCGGTGAGGCTGCCGTCCGGGGCGCGGTACTGGACGGTGCTGGATGAGGATCTGGCCGTGGTGAGCGTCGCGGACGGCTTCTTGCGGCAGGTCCGGTTCGGCCGGGATGGCGCGGAGTCGACGACGAAGAGCTATGCGCATTCGATCGCGTTGTTCTTGCGCTGGTGCGCGCGGACGGGCCGGAGCTGGCAGGCGGGCGCGGAGCAGCTGCCGCTGTTCATGGGCTGGCTGCAGCATGCCGGCCCGGCCGTGTCCGGGGCCGCTGCGGACGAGCCGGGCGGGGCGGTGATGGCTGGCCCGGGGGCGGCACCGGCCCGGTCGGCCAGCCGGGTGAACGGGGTGCTGACCGCGGTGCGGTCGATGGTGGTGCACGCGGTCGCGGCCGGGCAGGCCGATGGCCGCCTGGTGCCGCTGCTGTATGAAGTCGCCGGTGACCGGGACCTGCCTGCCGCCGCCCGGGACGCTGACGGGCGGATGGCGTGGCGGCTGCGGGCCCGGCACCGGCTGCACGAGCCGGAGGCGCCGGTGGACCGGGCCTCCGATGAGCAGGTCGTCGCGCTGGTGAAGGCGTGCCGGTCCGCGCGGGACCGGCTGATCGTGCTGCTGATGGCCCGGGCCGGGCTGCGCCGCGGCGAGCTGTGCGGGCTGCGGCGCAGCGACGTGCACCTGGTGGCCGATTCACGCCCGCTGGGCTGCGGTGTTGCCCGTGCGCACCTGCACGTGGTCCGCCGTGAGGGCAACCCGAACGGGGCGTGGGCCAAGTCCCGGCGGCAGCGGGCGGTGCCGCTGGACTTCCTGGTCGTGCAGGCGTTCGACACCTACGAGCTGGAGCGGATGAGGGTGGCGGAAGCCGCGGGGAGCGATTTCGTGTTCGTGAACCTGGCCCGCGGGGTGATCGGCGCTCCGGTGCGCCCGGACGCGGTCGGGGAGCTGCTGGCTGCGGCGTCGCGCCGGGCCGGGCTGGTCCCGGCGGTGCGGGCGCATCAGCTGCGGCACGCCTTCGGCAGCAACGCCGCTGATGCCGGGTGCGGCCTGGATGTGGTCGCCGCCCTGCTCGGCCATGCCTCGGTGTCGTCGTCGCAGGTTTACGTGCATCCGGACCCGGGCCGGCTGCGGGCTGCGGTGGACGTGGTGCCCAGCCCGCGCGAGCAGTACGGGGTTCCCCGGTGAGCCCGGCAGCAAGCCTGGCCGCCGCTGCGGCCGGCCGGCCGCCGTCGCGGGAGTCCGGGCATGTGCTGGCCGGGGTGGCGCTGGACGGGCCGGCCGCCCGGCTGGCCGGGATGCTGGACCCGGCGTTCCTGGCCGAAGCGGGCTGGGATCCGGCCAGCCGGGTGCTGTCCCTGCCCGCCAGCCATCCGCTGCTGGGCCGCACGCTGTGCCGGGCCGATGGCTGCCCGGCCACCGCGCAGGGCACGAAGGCCGGCGGGCTGTGCCAGGGCTGCTTTGCCCGGCTGCAGCGGGCCGGGATGAGCGCGGCGCAGATCGCCGCCTTGCCGCGGGTCCCGCCGGCGCCGCCGCGCCGGGCCGGGTGCCTGGTCCCGGGGTGCGAGCGGATGTCGCCGGCCGGCCGGCAGGGGCAGCGGACCGGGTTGTGCGTGGCGCATTCGCGGCAGTTCCGCCGCACCGCGGGGATGACGATCCAGCGGTTCCTCGCCGACCCGGCTGTCCGGCCGCTGGCCGCGCTGGGCCCGTGCGGTGTGGCGGCGTGTTCCCGGCGGGCCGAAAGCGGGCGCGGGTACTGTCGCGCCCATGACCTGCGGTGGCGTGTCACCGTCACCGCCGCGCCGGGGACCGGCCAGCGGCACTGGGAGCTGACCGAGCCGGCGGTGTCCGAAGGCGGCCAGGTCAGCCTGCGCGGGCTTGCCCCGCTGGTGGCCGTGCAGGTGCTGTTCGGGATCTGGCAGCGCACCCGCAGCGGGGCCAAGATCACCGACGTGAACCTGCGCGGGGTCTGCGACACGCTGCGGCGGCGGCAGTCGGCATCGATCGCGGACTGCCCGCCGGCCGCGGTCCGGGCCGGGCGGCCGGCCCGGGCGCTGCTGGCCGCCCTGGCCCGCCACGTCCGCCGCGGCCTGGCCGATCCCGCCGCCGAGCAGGACAGCGACGTCTGGGACCTGGCCATCTTCGGCCACCGCGGGCGGCTGTCGTTCACCGGCATCAGCCAGCCGTGGCTGGCCCGGGCCGCGAAGGCCTGGGCCGCGGGCGAGCTGCCCCGCCACCGCGGCGGCGGGGCCAGCAAGGTCCGGGCCAAGGTCAACGCGCTGGCCCGGCTGTCCGGAAGCCTGCGTGCCCGCGGCGATCACGGGATGGCGCCGGCCAGCCTGGGCCGGCCCGACATCGAGGCCTTCCTGGCCCGGGTGGCCTACCTGGAGTCGGCGGGCACGATCAGCCGCTGCCACCGCACCGTGATCTGCCGGGACGTGCAGGCCGCGCTGGCCGGGATCCGCGCGATCGGCCTGACCCGGCCCGGCCGGGCAGCCGCCGGGCTGCCCGGCGACTTCATGATCGGCCGCGGCGACATCCCCGCCGCCCCCGAACGCGGCGAACCGGGACGCGACCTGCCGCCGGAGATCATGGCCGCGCTGTGCGCCAGCCTGGACAGCTTGCAGCCCGCCGGGGCCCGCACCGCGATCCAGATCGCGATCGACACCGGCCGGCGGCCCGAGGACATCCTCGCCCTGCCGCTGAACTGCCTGGCCCGCGACGCCGACGGCGGCGCCGTGCTGATCTACGACAACGCCAAAGCCGGCCGGCCCGGCCGCCGCCTGCCCATCGGCCAGGCCACCGCCGCGGTCATCCTCACCCAGCAAGACCGGGTCCGTGACCGGTTCCCGCACACCCCGGCCAGCGAGCTGAAGCTGCTGCCCAGCCCCTGCCGCAACCCCGGCGGGCGCCGCGCGATCAGCACCGACACGCTGGACCAGCGGCACCGCGAATGGGCGGACAGCCTGGCAACCCTGCGGACCCGCGACGGCGCCGAGTTCGACAAGGCCCGGGCCACCCCGTACGCCTACCGGCACAGCTACGCCCAAAGGCACGCCGACGCCGGGATTCCCATCGACGTGCTCGCCCAGCTGATGGATCACCGCGACCTCAACGTCACCCGCGGGTACTACCGCAACCCTCGGGAATTGCATCAGACGGGCGAGTTTGTGCAGGTCGCCTGCTGAGAAGGTCTGCGGAGTAGGTCGCTGGTCTCGGTTGTTCGTGCCTTTTGACCTGAACCGGTTGCAAGGTCATCCCATCGGATGCATGATACGGGCTTTAAACGGTCGCATCTGCTGGGGCTGGAGGGCCTTGTGGGACGTGGTGACCTGGCGGGTGCTGCTCACCTGGAGCTGGTGCCGGATGTGGTGCAGCTGCGTCCGGAGGACGCGATGGTCGAGGCGATGCTGCGCGGGTGGCGGGCTCAGCAGGCCGCCCGGGGGCTGCGTGAGGACACGCGGGGGAAGCGGGAGCGGCTGGTCCGCCGGTTCGGCGAGTTCACCAGCGAGTACCCGTGGGCATGGTCGGCGGGGCATGTGGATGAGTGGTCGCTGCATCTGACGGCGGAGGAGCATCTGGCGCCCTCGACGATCCGGGCGTATCAGGGTTGTCTGCGCCAGTTCAGCGAGTTCCTGACCGATGCCCGGTATGGCTGGGCGGTGGCGTGTGAGCGGGAGTTCGGGCCGGGGAGCTATCCGGTGGCGATCTGCCATGAGTGGAACACCATCGCTCATCTCAATGACTACGAGGGTGATCCGGAGGCCCGGCCGTTCACCCGCGAGGAGATGCAGCGGTTCCTGGATTATGCCGATGAGCAGGTGGACCGGGCGGTGAAAGCGAAGCGGAAGGGTGCGCTGGCCGCTTACCGGGACGCGACGCTGTTCAAGGTGATGTACGGGTGGGGGCTGCGGCGGACCGAGACCTCGAAGCTGGATGTGGTGGACTGGGGCCGGAACCCGGCGGCTCCGGAGTTCGGCTGGTACGGGATGCTCAACGTCCGGTATGGCATGGCAAAGCGGGGGCAGCCGCCGCGGCGGCGGAATGTCGCTTCGGTGATGGGCTGGGCGGTGGAGGCGGTGGGCGATTATGTGGAGAACGTGCGGCCCCGGTTCGGCTTGCCGGATCATCCGGCGTTGTGGGTGACCGAGCGGGGCGGCCGGGTGAAGCCGGCGGAGATCAACGCCCGGTTTGTCGCCTACCGGGATGCGCTGGGCCTGCCGCAGGTCCTGGTCCCGCATTCGATCAGGCATTCGTATGTCAGCCATCTCACGGAGGATGGGATTGACCGCCGGTTCATCCAGGTCAATGTCGGCCATGAGGCCGATAGTTCTACCGCGGTCTATACCCACGTCAGCGACGACTTCATGAACACGGCGCTGCGCAGGGCGCTGGCCCCGGCGCTGGAGCCCGGGCGGGAGGAGGGGTGATGGCGGCCAGGCTGGATTACCGCTGGCATCTGCGGCAGGTGATGGCGGCCCGCGGCATGTTCTCCACCACCGACCTGATCGGCCCGCTGGCTGAGCGCGGGATCAGGCTGTCGTCCTCGCAGGTTTACCGGCTGGTGGTGGAGCGGCCGGAGCGGCTGAGCCTGAAGATCTTGATGGCGTTGCTGGACATCCTGGACTGCGAGATGGCTGACCTGATCGAGCCGGTGCCTGCCGCCGGGCAGGGGAAGGGGAAGAAGGCCAAGGCGGCAGGCGCTGAGGCTGGAGTCGGTGACCTACGGCCGAGACGAGCCCGGATCACCCGGGCCGATGACTGAGCCCGCGGGCCTCGCCGAGGCTGTCCGTGACCCGGTCGGCGTCACCGTCGCCCTGATCAGCGGCGTCGAGGCGGGCCTGGACCGCGGCGTGATCGAGGCAGTGGTGACCGGCGTGGCCGGCGGGCGGGCCAAGCGCCGCAAGCTCGCCCAGGCACTGGCCGGGCGGCCCGCGGTCCTGGCCGATGGCCGGTCACCGGCTCCGCGGGTGGTCGGGGACCTGCTGATCGCCTTGGTCAAGGCGGGGGCAACGGCGATCTCGCCGCCGGTGTGCGCTGGGTGCGGCAAGGCGCTGCGGACCCAGCAGCGCCGCGGCGGGGACTGGTACTGCGGTGTCTGCGGTCCGGTCCGGCTGCCCTGCGCGAACTGCGGGGACGTCGAGCGTGTCCATTCGCGGGACCGGGACGGGCAGCCCCGGTGCAGCAGGTGCGGCCCGGGGACCGGGCCGGATGGCGGCCGGGATCCGGCCGGGATCGTTGTCACGGTCGTGGCGGCACTCGACCCGGCGATACCTCAGGAGGTCATCACCACCGCGGTGAACATGGCTGCCCCCCAGGCAGGGAAGCGCCATCAGCTCGCCTGGGCGGTGCAGGACCGGCCCGCCCTGCTCACCGGGGAGGGCGCCGAGGCTCCTGTCCCGTCAGTGCTGCGCTTGATCGACAAGCTTTGCGACGCGGGCGCCGCCAGCATCGTCCGGCCGCCGTGCCCGCACTGCGGCCGGGTCATCAAGTTGCACCGGCCGATCGCCGGGCGGTGGCTGTGCCGCAGCTGCGTGGCCAGGTCCCGGGCACAGCCGTGCTCCGGCTGCGGCAGGGTCCGCGAAGCCGCCGCCCGTGATGGTCAAGGACAGCCGATCTGTCCGAACTGCCTGGTCAGCGACCCGGCCAATCTCGAGGTCTGCGTGAACTGCGGCCGCCGCCGCGTCGTGAACACCCGCAGCCCGCACGGGCCGCTGTGCCCCGGCTGCCCGCCGCTGCCGGTGGCGACGTGCTCGATCTGCGGCCAGCGCCGGCCCTGCAGCACCTCCCGGCTGACCGGGCTGCCGTGGTGCCCGCCCTGCCAGGACCGCACGGCGCGATGCGGCCACTGCGGCCAGGTCAAGCCCATCGCATCCGGCACGCTGGAGGAGCCGCGCTGCCGTGACTGCACCATTCCGGCCTTCCCTGACTGCCCGGCGTGCGCCACCGGCCCGCGGCCGGGCCAGTGTCCCGCCTGCCGCCTGGAGCTGCTGTCAGCGTACAGGTCTACGTGCAGAGCCAGGTACGGGCAATCGTGCCGAGGTTCCGGCGTGTCGGCTGGTAACGCAGTGTTACAGCTGGGAGCCTGTGCCGTGATCGGGTGATCTTCACGGGGCGGGGGCTGCCAGTGGTGCTGGAGGCGGAGCGGTGGCTTGAGCTGCGCCGGTTCAGGGCGCTGCGGCAGGCTGACGCGAGCATCTCGGAGATCGCCCGGGAGACCGGGCTGAACTGGCGGACGGTCAAGAAGTACCTGGAGGCCGACGGCCCGGCAGCTCCCCCGGCGCCGCCGCTGCGGGCGGACCGGGGCAAGCAGATGATCGCCGCGTACGCCCCGGTGATCGACGCATGGCTGCGCGCTGAGGTGCTGCTGAAGGGCACCGTCATCCATGAGCGGCTGGTCGCGGAGTACGGCTTTGCCGGCAACTACCAGCGGGTCAAGATGTATCTGCAGGAGGCCCGGCCGCGGATCGCGGCCGAGCTGGGCTACACGCCCGCTGAGCTGGCCCGGCTGCACCGCCGGTTCGAGGTGGTGCCGGGCGCCCAGGCGCAGGTGGACTGGGGGGATGAGGGCGGCATCTTGGCGCACGTCGGGATCCCGAAGGTGTACTCCTTCCACATGGTGCTGTCCTACTCCCGGGACCCGTTCTGCTGCTTTACCACCAGCCAGGACCTGGTGACGTTCTGGGCATGCCACCGGCGGGCGTTCGCGCATTTCGGCGGGGTGCCCGGCTCGATCGTCTATGACCGGACCAAGACCGTGGTGCGGCGGCATGTCGCGCCCGGGAAGGCGGTCCCGCTGCATCCCGGGGCGGTGGCGTTCGCCGGGCATTACGGCTTCGACATCGACGTCCTGGCGGCCTACCGGCCGACCGGGAAGGGCAGGGTCGAGCGCCAGGTGACCATCGTGCGCGATCACGTGCTGGCAGGCCGGTCGTTCGCCTCTGCCGGCGAGCTCGACAACGCGTTCCTGGCCTGGGTGCCGGTCCGCCGCGGGACCACCCACCGCACCCATGGCGAGGTGATCGGGGTGCGGGCCCGGCGGGATCACGCCGCGCTGGGACCGGTCCCGGCCAGGCCGTACGTGGTCGCGGAGCGGCATCTGCGGCATGTCGGCAAGGACTGCCTGGTCGCGTTCGAGGCCAATCTGTATTCCGTCCCCGCGGTCAGGGTGTTCCCCCGGCAGCTGGTGGAGGTCCGGGCCTCGGCCGCCACCATCAGCCTGCACGCCACCGTGCCCGACGAGCACGGCGTCACCTTGCTGGCCGTGCACCAGCGGGCGGTCGGCCGGGGCGCCCGCATCGTCGATCCCGGCCACTGGGACGGGCTGCCCGACGGGCACACCCGGGCGGTCACCACCAGCGGCGAGCCCGTGCCCGGCGACGGTGCCCCCGGCCCGGGCAGCGGCCGTCGCCGGCGCGATGAGCCGGCCGGGGCGCTGCGGTTCCTGCTGGCCCGGGCAGACGCCGCCCAGATCACCGTCGGGCACCGGCCGCTGTCGGTTTATGACCAGATCACCGGCACCCGGCCCTTCACCGCCGTCCCCGCCGACCCGAAAGGCACCACGTGAGCGAGCTGGTCACCACCCGGATCCGCGCCACCGCGGCCAAGCTCGGCCTGCCGCACCTGACCGAGACGCTCACCGGCCACGTGGAACGGGCCGACGCCGCGCAGATGGGCTACCTGGACTTCCTGGACCTGATCCTGGAAGAAGAACTCGCCGTCCGCGAGGAACGGCGGCTGCGGCACGCGCTGCAGACATCCAAGATGCCCCACCACAAGACAATCGACGACTACGACTTCTCCTACCAGCCCGAACTCGACCCGCGTAAAGTCCGGGACCTGGCCAGCCTGGCGTTCGTCGAGGCCAAGGCCAACGCGGCGCTGCTGGGCCCGCCCGGCGTCGGCAAGACCCACCTCGCGGTCGCCCTGGCCGTCGCGGCCTGCCGGGCCGGGTACAGCGTCTACTTCACCACCCTTGATGACATGGTCCGCCAGCTCAAGGCCGCCGATGCCATCGGCCGGCTGGCCAGCAAGCTGCGCGCCTACCTGCGCCCGCACGTCCTGGTACTGGACGAGGTGGGCTACCTTCCGCTGGCCCGCGACGAAGCCAACCTCGTCTTCCAGATGATCTCAAAACGGTACGAAAAGGGCGCCATCGTGCTGACCTCCAACAAGGCCTTCAGCGAATGGGGATCGGTCTTCGGCGACGAAGTCCTCGCCACCGCGATCTTGGACCGGCTCCTGCACCACTGCGAGGTCATCGCCATCAACGGCCCCAGCTACCGGCTCAAGAACCGCCTCGCCGCCGTCGGGACCACCATCACAAGCGCCACCGCCTGAACCCCGGGACAGCCGGCAAACACGGCAAAGCCCTGCCCGTGACCACCAGTCCAGGCCCGCACAGCGGCGATGACACCTTCGACCTCATCGACGACGCCCTGGCCACCCTCGCTGAACGCCGCGGCGCCTGGCTCGGCGATGACCTCACCGCCATCACCCTGATCGCCAGCCTCATCGACCAGGCCGAGCGCTGCCTCCCCCAGCTCGTGCACGACGCCCGCGCCAACGGGCACAGCTGGCACCAGATCGCCCAGGCGCTGGCCACCAGCCCCGACCAGGCCCGCCTGCAGTTCGACCCCGAATCACCGATCGCCGACAGCAGATGGCCCTACGACTGGTTAACCCGGCCTGCCCACGTCACCCGCAACAAGCCGAGCCGCACGCCTCTGCATGCCAACCCGTACCCAGCTCTGCACGCCAGCTCGTACGCCGACAGCTGCGGCTGCGGGAACTGCTGAGCAGCCCAGACGGCGGCATCTGCCCGCCGCTGCGCCTCCTGAAGGACGCCCTTACGGCTACCGACCCGCCCGGCACCGCGCTGCGCTGGCTCGCCAACAGGCCCGTCGCTGCCGTGCTGGCTGACATCGCCGCCGGCCGCCGCCAGCTCGCCCACGCCGAAATGGACGGCCTGGAGCAGAGCCCGGTTCTCGCGCACCTGCGCAGCGTGCTGGTCGCGACCGGGACACTGCCGCCGCGTGATGAGCAGATGGCCCGCCTCGAACGCTTCGTCAGCGACATCCTCGCCACCCGCACCGACCCCGGCCAGCGGCAGATCCTGCGCCGTTACGCCATCTGGCACCTGCTGCGGCGGCTGCGGCGCCGGAACAACGGCCAGCCCGCCACGATCCAGCAATACGACGTCGTGCACCAGCAGGTCCGCGCCGCCGTCGCCCTGCTGGACTGGCTCACCGCCCAGCACCTGACCCTGGCGACCTGCCGCCAGCCCGACCTTGAACGCTGGCTGACCGGCGGCGAAGCCTCCCACCGCTACCACGCCGGGCACTTCGTCCGCTGGGCCGCCCGGCACCGTCTCACTACGTTGTCCTTCCTCGCCACCCGCTGGCAAGGCCCGACACGGGCACTCGATGACCAGGGGCGCTGGGACGCCACCCGCCGCCTGCTGCACGACGACACACTGAACACCAGGGACCGCCTCGCCGGCCTGTTCGTGCTCCTCTATGCCCAGCCCGTCGCCCGGATCAGCCGGCTCACCACCAGCCACGTCACCATCGACGGCCCCACCGTGCGGATCCGCCTGGGACCAGCACCCATCACCTTGCCCGGCCCGGCCGCCGACCTGACCCGCCGGCTCCTGGACGGTAAGCGCGGGCACGCCACCACCGGCGTCGGCGACCCGTCACCGTGGCTGTTCCCCGGCGGGCAGCCCGGCCGCCCGATCAGCGCCAGCCACCTCGGGCAGCGCCTCAAAGACCTCGGCATCCAGCCCGGCCCCGCCCGCTCCACCGCGCTGTTCCAGCTCGCCACCGAACTGCCCGCCGCCCTGCTCGCCCGCATGCTCGGCATCCACATCGACGTCGCCGTTGCCTGGCAGCACGCCGCCGGCGGCGACTGGATGACCTACGCCGCCGACGTCAGCCGCCGCCGGGGACAGTGACCAGGACCTTCGCCATGCTCCCGGATACCGCCAGCACACAGTCAGCAGGCACGTCCACCAACGGTGGACACCGGCCAGGCATGCGGCAGCCGGGCGGGGAACAACCCGGGCACCGGGCTGACGACCCCGTCGGCCTGCCCGCCGCCGCCGCCGAGATCCTGGCCGGCATCGGTGGCGCGGCCCGCCGGGGCGGCATGGACACCACAGCCGCCCTCGCCGCGATCACGGCAGTCCGCAGCCTGGCAGCCGAACTCGAGCACAGCGAGCTGGGATTCATCGAGGCGGCCCGCGGCAGCGGAGCGACCTGGTCCCAGATCGCCGCCGCAATGGGGGCACGCAACCGCCAGACCGCCCAGAAACGTCACGCCGACCTCGCCCGCCGCTGCCCCCGTCCACCATCAGTGGACACGCCAGCCGCACCGGAATCCCCGCAGCAGCAGGCCAGGCACGACGGCAGTCCCGCGAGCACGAGCGCCCCCGGCACCGGGAACTCCCCGGCAACCGGCCCAGACGGGCAATCCCGCACGGCATGAGGGCCAGGACCGGCTCCGCCGCCCGTCCGTTCCTGCCCCGGCAACAGCGGACGCCGCCGGATCATCGCAGGCCACCGCCCGCGGCCAGCGGAAGCAGGCAGCGCCGAAGATCACCGGCGTGACCATCGCCGAGAGTCAGTACGAGCTCGTGCGGGCACCCGACTATCACGAGACTCGCGCCTGGCACGTCCTGGTCGGCGGCAAGCGCGCAGGCCTGGTCCGTCCCACCTGGCGGGGAGAGCGGAGCCGACCCGGATGGGAACCAGTCGACAACGCCGGCCTAGCGCTGCCCGCCACCGGAATCGGCCGAACCACTCCCGCGGGCCACGCCAGCACCCGCGATGCCGCCGCGGTCAGCCTGCTCCGTGCGCTCCAGCGCCAGCAGGAGAACGAGCGCAGGCGCAAGCCCGCACGGTGAAACGTCCACCATCGGTGGACGCCGCCGGCCTGCCCCTGCCGTCGCCTGGCTCCCCGCGGCTGAGGTATTCCGACAGTTTCAATACCTGACTGTGCCGTTAATCGGGGAAGACCGCCGCCGCGAGGCGGCCGGCAAGGTGACCGCGTTCAGCTTCGACCGGCACGGCAACCGCATCTGGCGGGACGCGGCCGCGCTGCTGGCCTCCGAGCACGCCCGGTACGCCGTCGGCGAGATCGCCGTCCCCTACGGCCGCTGCGCCGAGCCAGCCAACGTGGCCGCCGGCGGCGGGGCCTGCCCCATCCGGTTCCGCTGCGCCGGCTGCGACCACTTCCGCACCGACATCTCCCACCTCCCCGACCTGACCGCCTACCTCGATGACCTGCTGCAAACCCGGGAACGGCTGGCCGCCGCCATCGACGGCGCCGATGAGCGGGCGCGCGCCGACGCCACCCCCGCCGAGCAGGAAATCACCCGCATCCGCCGCCTGATCACACGCATCAACGGCGACATCGCCCAGCTCACCGACGCCGAACGCGCCCAGATCGACCAGGCCGTCACCGCGGTGCGCCGGCACCGCGCCGTCTCGCTCGGCATGCCCGCCATCCGCCCCGCCGCCGCAGCGACCCGGTGACCGCCCGGATCCCGGCTGGCCGCCAGCGCACCCAGGCCATGAGGCAAGGACGCCAGGCCGACTCCGCCCGCCGCCGCCAGCGGGTCACCGCCGCGCTCGAGCGCGCCAGCCGCGACCAAGCCGAGATCAGCATCTCCGCGATCGCACGCGCGGCCGGAGTCGACCGCACCTTCCTCTACCGCCACCGCGACCTGCTCGCTAAGATCCACGCCCTCCAAGCCGCCCCGGCCGCAGGCGGCCAGGCCAGCGGACCCGGCGTCACCCGCGTTTCGCTGCAAGCCGACCTGGCCGCCGCCCACGAGCGCACGCTCCGGCTCACCAGCCGCATCCGGCAACTCGAACACCGCCTGTCCGAAGCGCTCGGCGAGCAGGCCTGGCACGAGTCCGGCCTCGCTGCCCCCGCCGACCCCGGCCACCTCGCCCAGCAAAACAGCCAGCTCCAGCAGCAGGTCATCGACCTGCGCCTCCAACTCGAAGAACGAGACCAGGACCTCGCCGCCGCACGCTCGGCCAACCGCGAACTCATGGCCCGCCTCAACCAGACCATGCGCCACGGCTGACATCCCAGCGCCCTACGTGCACAACACATGTTGCACAGCCACCCGCAGCTGGTCGGCCCCTGACCTGCGAGAACCTGCAGACGATCCGACATGTCGGATTTGTCCGCTGGAGAAGCAGGCCGTCTCGGTGTGCAGCCGCAGCCGCAGCGTATCCAGCTCCGGATCATCGCCCGTAGCCGCGGCGACCTCGTTGATCTCCGCCAGCCGGGTGTCGGGCACGGCCCGCCGCGTGGACGGCAGCCGGCGCGGCTTGGCCACCTTCCGCGCCGGATTGTCCGCCTCGCAGATCAGCCCGTCATCGATAGCCCGCTGGTACAGGCAACGCAGCGCCGCCACCAGGTGCTCCTCCGCGCTGCGCCCGCCCCGGGCGTTACGGCGGGCCACCACGTGGGTCTTGACGTAGGTCATCAGCTGCCGGATGTCCGACGGGGTGGGCTCATCCAGACGGCGGCCGCCCCAGTGCTCGACCACCCGGTTCCAGTACGACCCGTACGCCCGGCGGGTCCCGGGGGTCACCGCCGCCGACACCACCGGAACGTACTCGGCGAACGTCGGCGCCGCCGGCCGCTCACGCGAGACGGCGGTCAAGTCCGCCGGGGACAGCCCCATCCGCTCCAGCAGCACCAGCGCCGCCTCCACCACCGCCTGCTGCGACGCGCCCGGTTGCGCGGCAGAGGTCACGGCGCTCATAGCCGCCCCCCTTCGCCGTACGGCAACGGGGCAGACGCTCGGAGCGCCTGGTCCACCACCGCGGGCGAGTACGCCGCCAGCGCGTCCTCACCGGGGAACACGGCCAGGAGCACCCGGTCACCAGGCCGCAGCCCGCAGCGGTGGCGCAGACTGGCCGGGATCGCGATGTAGGGCTTGGTCGGCATAGTGACCATGCCGTCCGGGTCGCGGCGGGCGATGACCACGCCCGCGGCGGCGGTGAGGGTCAGCCGGTCGCCGGGTCGCCAGCCCAGCATGCTGATGATGGAGCGGTCAGCGACCCGGCCCGACACGTCGATCCGGCCGAACCCGTAGAGCACGTCATCCGCAGCCGCCGGGACGTCGAGCACACAAGCGAGGGGCAGTCGGCGGGCCGCGTCCGTCCTGCCGCGCCTGCGGACGGCCGACCGGGCGAGGGAGGGGATAACAGGGGCGATGGGCTGGGCGGTCACGGCCGCCTCCACGGGAGGAGGGACCGGGACGGCCCAGCGGGCAGCAGGCGGCTAAGCCGCCAGCCTGCGTGTTCAAGCAGTGTCTGGTTTAGGGGAAATTTCCCCGGTTTGGGTGTCCGAGGACACGCTATTAACTACAGCGTTGAAGTCGGCCTATAAGAATACTGCGTTCCTGTCTACTCGTACCACTGCTGAGCTGCGGGATCTCCTGGATCCGGGCGCCCGGGAATGATGGTGCCCCGGACTGCTCTGCTGCGTCTTTGGCCGTGGCGGGATTGCGTGAAGTGTGTTATCGCGCAAAGGCAGCTGCGGTCCAGGCCAGATGATCGCCGGACTGCAAGCGCCGCCGTTTGCATAACGTCTTGTAAACGGGCCGTCTCTCTGCTGTGTCAGCGTGTCTTGGCTCCAGCATCGGAGCGGGCCCGGCACAGACGGATGGGACCGTGTGCTGTGCCAGAATCCCGCGCGGGCGCTGACCTGCTGCTCTACGCTCGGCGCTCGTGCTAATCCGCCTCGTCTACCTGTTCATGGTTGTTCGGGTGTTCAGCTGGCTGGTGCTCCTGGGGCGGGATGGCGCCGCGAAAGACGCGGAGACCCTCGTGTTCCGGCATGAGGTCGCGGTCTTGTGCCGGCAGGTCGCGCGTCCGAGGCCGGACTCGGCTGATCGTGCCATGATCGCCGCCTCGGCAAGGCTGCTGCCCGGGCTTGTCCGGTTGCCCGGATCGTGACGCCGGGCACCCTACTGGCCTGGCACCTCGCCTGGTCAAAAAGAGATGGACCTATCCGAGCCTGAGCGAACAAGAGCTAGCCGAAGTCTGGCAGCGAGCAGGCTTGCCCCAGTCATCAGGGCAAGCCTCATGAGCGGCGGGACCGACACCGTACCCCGGACAGCTTGGTCGTGGCAGCGGCCGTCCGCACAAGAGCCTAGCTCCGGTGCCGGTCTCGCCACCCACGGTTGGGGGAGGATCGCGTGTCGGTGATGGCAGGTCATGCCGCAGCGCCAAGAG
>WNGL01009409.1_pt1 | contig 15752 bp, 13 predicted proteins | sample 5400591 | NCBI WGS metagenome assembly WNGL01 (sample SAMN13153377, study PRJNA577476) | soil metagenome | isolation source: 80 cm soil or saprolite under Garry oak tree replicate 1 | place: USA:California | collected 2016-06-15
TACGGCATTGGGGAGCGTGGCACACATCGGCGGCGGTACGCGCGGAACGACCACCCCCTGTGCGAGCGGTGTTGGCGCGCGCTCGTCGACCGACACCGAAAGACCACTCCGCCTGGCCGTCGGTGGCTGGCGGATGAACTCCTGGCACGTGTCCTGATCGGCGCCGCCGTCGCGAGCTAGGTCTCACAACCAACCCTCCGAAGGCCCCACACTCAGATCGCCTCGCCGAGGGCCGCTGCGGCGGTCTCCTTCAGGTACCTCACCGCCAAGGACAGGGTCCGCTCCGGTTCACCGTCGCCGTGCGCGAGCGGCGGCGCGACCTCCATCACGTCCCCGCCGGCGAGCGGGAGCTCGCGGCCGAGGCGGCGGATGAGCGCCACCACCACCTCCGCCTCCACTCCGGCTGGCTCGGGTGTGCCGGTGGCGCGGGCGGCGGCGGCATCGGTGCCATCGATGTCATTGGAGAAGTAGACGCTCGTGACGCCGGCCTGGCGCAGGAAGCCGACGACGTGCTCGATCGCCGCCCCCGGATCCGCGCGCACCTCGTCGGCCCACAGCTGGTGCACGCCGTACTTCGCCTCCCAGTGTCCCCGGTCGCGCCGCGACGCGCGCACGCCCACCTGCACCAGCCGGCCGCCGCGGCCGAGGAGCTCGTTCGCGTGGAAGGACCAGGTGCCGAAGCAGTACTTCACGCCCAGGCGCTCCTCGAGGAGATCGGTATGGGCGTCGATCTGCACGATGCCGAGCCCCGGGCGCGCCGCGGCGAGGACCTTCGCGGCCGGCCACGCGCAGGAGTGATCTCCACCCAGCAGGAGCACGCGCGCCCCGGGCGCCTGCGCGAGCAGGAGCGTCAGGGCGCGCTCCGCGATGGAGAGCGGCGAGACCGGCAGCCGCGCCCGCTCCGCCGCGCTCATCCCCGGGTAGAGGGCCGCGCGGCTCGCGCCGAGCTGGGAGTCCGAGAGCATCTCGTCGTGGAGGAGCTGCGGCACGACGAAGACGTCGCCGACGTCGATGAGGCCGCGCGACGCCGCCCGCTCGAAGAAGGTCGGGTCCTCCTCGACCAGCCGAGCCCGGATGGCCTGCGGACCCATGTTCGCGCCGCGCAGGAAGCCGGCCCCGACGTCCGACGGGATCCCGAGCAGCAGGGCGCGCGCGCCGCGGGCGCGGGCGAGCGCGTCGCGCCAGCGCGCCGCCACGTCCTGCTCGCTCGCGCCGCCGTAGATGCGGCGCTGGACCGCGAGCTGCGCCTCTTTCCCGGTCGAGACGACGTAGAGCCCGCCTGCGGCCGGACGCAGGATCAGGGCGAGCTCTTCGAGGGCGTCCACACCTCTGTCCTTAGCGGCCGCGGCGCGCCGTCGCCCCGGGCCGCGCCTTCTTGCGCCGAGGCGCCGCCCGCTCGGCGGGGCGCGCTGCAGCGGGCGGCGGAGACCACGCCCGCACCAGCTCGACGAGCGTGCGGACGCCCATCCCGGTGCCGCCCTTCCCGATGTAGCCGCGCTCCTTCGAGGCGTGCGCCGGCCCCGCGATGTCGACGTGCGCCCAGGGCGTCTCGCCCACGAACTCCTTCAGGAAGTGGGCGGCGGCGATGGCGCCGCCCCAGCGCTCTCCGGTGTTCTTCAGGTCGGCCACGTCGGACTTCAAGCTGTCCTTCACGGCGGGGACGAGCGGGAGGCGCCACACGTCCTCGCCCGCGGCACCGGCCGCCGCGAGTACCGCCTCGATGGCTGCTCCGTCCTGGCCGAAGGCGCCAGCCGTGAAGTTCCCCAGGCCGACCATGCAGGCGCCCGTCAAGGTGGCGAGGTCCACCAGCGCGCCAGGGGCGAGGGTGTCGACCGCCCAGGCGAGGACGTCGCCGAGGACGAGCCGGCCCTCCGCGTCGGTGTTCGTGATCTCGACCGTCTTCCCGTCGTAGGCGGTGAGCACGTCCGACGGCTTGTAGGCCTTGCCGCCGGGCATGTTCTCGCAGGCGCCGAGCAGGGCGTGCACGGGGAACGGTGGCGCGAGCTCCGCCACGACGCGCATGGTCGCCAGCACCGCCGCGCTACCCGCCATGTCGCCGTTCATGGTCACCATGCTGTCGGTGGGCTTGAGCGAGAGGCCCCCCGAGTCGAAGGTGATGGCCTTGCCCACGAGGACGAGCGGGGGCGCGGCGGCGGCGGGTCCCTTCGGCATCCAGGTGACCTTCACCAGCCGCGGCTCCTCGGCCGAGCCGCGCGTCACGCCCTGGAACATGCCCATCCCTAGGGCGGCGATCTCCTTCGGGCCGAGGACCTCGCAGCGGAGCCGGCCGGCGCGCGCCACCTCCTGCGCGGCTCGGGCGAGGCGCTCCGGGGTGCAGTCGCGCGGCGCCTCGTTGACGAGATCGCGCGCCCAGGCCACCGCCGCGGCCACGCGCTCGCCGAGGCGCACCGCCGCTTCCAGCTCGGGCGACGCTCGCCTTGCTGCAAGCGCGAGGCGGACCGTGCGCAGGGCGGGCTTCGCCGCCTCCTTCGGCCGGTAACGGTCGAAGCGGTAGGCTCCGAGGAGCGCACCCTCGACCGCGGCCCGGGCGGCGCCGGGGCCGTCGAGACCATCCCCGAGCGCGAGCGCGAGCGCGGTCACGCCCGCCTGCTGCGCGGCGCGCGCCACCTTTCCGGCCGCCATGCGCAGCGCCTCATGCCCTCCGCGAGCCAGCTCCGGCAGGTCGGCGCGGCGGCCCAGGCCGGTGAGCGCGAGGCGGGACGCGCCGAGCTGGCCGAGCGTCGACATGACGAGGAACTCTCCGGACTTCCCACCGAAGCACTCCTCCTTCACCGTCGAGGAGAGGTGGCCGCCGAGGCGCGCGTCGAGCTCGGACAGGATGCCCCGGAGAGCACCGCTCAGGTCCTCCTCCCAGACCGGGACCGCGAGGAGCCCCGCCGCGACCTCCAACGCCGACGTCTCCGTGAGCTCGACCCGCGCCATGCGACCTCCGCAAGAGAAAAGGACGCGGGGGTGTAGCACGCGCGTGGCGGGCTCGCCACGGGCTCACGCGCGGCCGCGCGGATGCCCGGCACGGAGGCGCGCGAGCATGGCGGGCGCGGCGCGGTCGCCGACCGCCTCCAGGATGCGATACAGCCCGAACTTCGGCAGGCGCATGTAGCCGGCCCAGGCCGCCGCCGCGAGCGCCCCGTCCACCAGCATCTCGGAGAGCCACTCGCCGGCGAAGCGCGGGTCGCGCTGCTTCACGCCCGCGCCGCTCTCGCGCACCCACCGCCGGTTGATGCGCTCATGAGCGCCGACGGGAGACGCGCAGACGAGGGGCAGGCCGAGCGCGGCATAGAAGGTCATCTCGGAGGGCTTCGTCCAGAGCACGTCGGTGCGCGCGAGGAGCTCGTTCATGCGATCGAGGTAGCGATCCACCTCCGGCTCGTACAGCACCACGGCCCCGCCGGGCGGGGCGTCGTGGAGCGCGGCCGCGCGGAGCGCCTCCTCGAAGGCTGCCTTCGCCTGCGGCTTCGTCCCAGCGACGAGGGCGACGCGCAGGCGGCCTTCCTGGACCGACCTCCGCAACGAGGGGAGGAAGAGCCGGGCCAGGCCCGCCTGGGCCCCCGCGCCGCCAACCGCGAAGGTGAGGAGGGGCGGCTCGCAGTCCTCCCAGGCCGGGAGTGGTCCGAGGAAGTGCGCGAGCTCCTCGGGGTGCTCTCGGCGAAAGGCGCCCGTGGGATCGAGCCGCACCAGCCGCGAGGTGAGGTTCCGGCGCAGCGCGCCGAGCTCCGGTCCGCCGAGGAGGGCGTCGGGCAGCGGGAAGCCGGTGCAGTGGATGTGGTCGGCCGGGACGCCGTACTGCCGGAGCCGCCGGCCGGCGCGCGGGGTCGGCACGAGATAGCGGATGCGCGACTGGCGCGCGTCGCGCGGCGCCCAGATCCGGTTCACGTCGGTATCGGTGACGACGCAGAAGACGTCGCTCACGCCCGCGCAGTCGGCCAGGATCGCCGGCGAGTAGAAGGTGGTGAGGAGCGGGCGACCGGTGCGGCGAAGCTCCTCCAGCAAGCCGCTGCCGAGGTCCTTCTCGATGAGGCGGTGCAGCGCCAGCACCGCCCGCGTGGGGGCGGAGAGGTCGCGCACCGGGTGGAGGTGCGGGATGGCGGTGAGCTCGTCCAGGGCCCAGCGCAGGGGCGCCCCCACGAGCGGCAGCTGGGACAGGCGCGTGGTCGTTTCGTAGGCGAGGCGGGCGCGACGCCACAGGCGCTGCTCGGCGGGCGCCGCGAGCGGGGCCCGATCGGCCAGAACCAGCGGCTCCCCGAGCGCATCGGCGAGGGAGCGGGCGGCGCGCAGGTGGCCGTAGCCCATTTCCACGGCGGCTACGAGGGGCTTCGGGGCGGGCTCGGGCATGGGGCAGCCAGCGTGCCGCGCCGGCATGGCGCGAGCGGGGCGAGCGGGTGACGGGAGGGCGACGTCCGACCGCGACCGCGACCGCGACCTCGACCGCGACCGCGACCCCGACCCCGACCGCGACCTCGACCCCGACCCCGACCTCGACCCCGACCTCGACCTCGACCTCGACCTCGACCTCGCCACGCTGGGGTGGTGAGGTGCCGGCGGAGGTTTCCAGTGGCGGAGATCCTGGCGCACATCTCGGACCTGCACCTCGGGCGCGACGCGGCCGGCGAGGCGGCCGCCGAGGTGCTCTGCGCCGAGCTCGTCGCGGCGGAGGTGGACGTGGTGGTCGCGACCGGCGACCTGACGCACCGCGGTCGCCTCGCCGAGCTGCGCCGGTTCGAGCGCATCTTCGCCCCGCTCGGCGCGCGGTTGGCGGTCGTGCCGGGGAACCACGACCGGCTGGGCGATGACCTGCGGGCCGCCATCATGCCGGGTCCGCGCGTGCAGGCGGCCGCGCGCGGTGGGCTCTGGCTCATCTCGGTGGACTCGACCGCGCCGCACAACCGCTCGCTCATCGCGAGCCACGGCGCGATCGAGGCCGAAGACCTGGCGGCGCTCGACACGGCGCTCGACGCGGCGCCGCCGGGGTCGCTGGTGGCGGTGGCGCTGCACCACCACCTGCTGCCGTTGCCGGAGGAGCACGTCGGAGAACGGCTCGCTGCGTTCCTCGGCTGGCCGCACGCGGCGGAGGTCGCCGGCGGCCCCGAGCTGGTGCACGCGCTGCGTGGCCGCTGCGACCTCGTCCTGCACGGCCACCGCCACCGCGCCGCGGAGCACACGCTCGACGCCGCGGGCCCGCGGCCGCTGCGCGTGCTCAACGCGGGGTCGACGCCCGAGCTCGGCCGCGCTCGCCTGCTCGCCCACGAGCGCGGACGGCTGCTGGCGCAAGCGTGGCTCGGTTCCGGCCGCGACGCGCCGCGCCCTCGGGCCGCCCTCGTCGCGGCCTGATCGCCCGCCGCGAACACGCTCCGTCCGCGTCGCATGGCCGTCACCGGGCATCCACCGGCGGTTCACGGCGCTCCTCCACGCTGGGTGCGGCGCCTGCCGGCGCCTTCGGAGGAGCCATGGTCCACCTCGTCGCCGTCATCCTCTTCGCCGCCGCGGTGCTCGGCCTGGCGCTCGTCGCGCTGCAGGCGCTGGTCGTCCGCCGCCACGTGGCGACGCCCGTCGCCGTCGCCGGCTCGCGCCCGCCCATCTCCATCCTGAAGCCGCTCTGCGGGCTCGATGACGGGCTCTGGGAGAGCCTGGCGCTCTTCGCGGACCTCGACTACCCCGCCTACGAGGTGGTGCTCGGGGTGAAGAGCGCCGCCGACCCTGCCTGGCGCCTCGCCTGCGCCGCCACGCGCCGCTGGCCGGACCGCTTTCGCGCGGTCCTGCAACGCGGAGAGCCGGGGCTGAACCCGAAGGTGAACCAGCTCCTCACGCTCGCGCGTGAGGCCAGGCACGACCTGCTCGTCGTCTCCGACTCGAACGTCCGAGTCGACCGGGGCTACCTGGCAGAGATCGCGGCGCTGCTGTCGGACGAGGGCGTCGGCCTCGTCACGCATCCCGTGGTGGGGGTGGGCGAGGCGCGGCTCGGCTCGCTCTTCGATCACCTGCACCTCGCGGGCGCGGTGGCGCCGGGCGTCATTGCGGCCAAGCGGCTCGTCGGGCGCGACGTGGTGGTGGGAAAATCGATGGCCCTACGGCGCGCCGATCTGGTCCGCATGGGTGGGTTCGAGGCGGTGAAGGACGTCCTGGCGGAGGACTTCGTCATGGGCGTGCTCGTGCCGGAGCGCCTTGGCAAGCGCGTGGCGCTCGCGCCGACCCCGATTCGCAACGTGAGCGAGCGCCACACGATGGCGGACTTCTCGGGTCGCTACCGGCGCTGGGCCGTCCTGCAGCGGCAGCTGGTGGGGCCGTTCGTCTATGCGGCGCAGGCGCTCTTGAACCCGGTGCTCCTCGCGGCGGGTGGCCTCGCCTGCGAGCGGAGCGGCCTCGCAGTTGCCGGCTTCGGCGGGGCCTGCTTGCTCAAGGCAGCTCTTGACGGAGCGTCCGCACGGGTCCTGCGCCCATCCGGGTTCAGCGCGAGACAGCTCGCGCTCGTCCCGGCGAAGGACCTGGTCTTCGGCGCGGCCTGGGCCTATGGGCTCGTGCGCCGGGACGTCCTCTGGCGCGGGAAGCGCCTCCTCGTGGGCGAGGGCTCGCGCATCGACTCCAGCGTCCGTGACGGTGCGCCGATGGGGGTTCACGGCGAGGCCGCTGCCGCGCCGACCCCCTCCTTCACCATCTGACCGCAGCCCGACCGCGACCACGACCTCGACTCACGACGCGCCGACGAAGCCGGCCAGGTCGCGCCGCAGGGCGCGGCACAGGAAGATCAGCGACAGGTGGGCGCGTGGGTAGAGGCGCGGCGCGACGCCCCAGGCTCGGGCCAGCGCCTCCGCACCGGCCACCGGCGCGATCGTGTCATGGCGCGCGCCGGCCACGAAGAGCCGCCGGGCGGTGGGCTCGCGCCGCCGGGCGTCGAAGGGAGCGAGGGCCTCCGCGAGAGCGGCCGCGGCCGGCCAGGTGGCGCCGGCCGCATCGGAGAGACGCCGGTAACGTCGGCCGATGCCGGTGGAGAGGACGAGCGCGAGCTCCGGCGGAGCGATGAGGGCGGCGAAGTCGAGCGGCTCCGGCGCCGTGGCGGCGAGCGCCGCGGCGAGCGCGCCGAGCGAGAACCCGACGATCCCGACCGGCCCGCGCGAAGCCGCCAGCGCGGCGCAGGCGCGGAGCTCCACCACCTGCTGCTCGACCACGGTCCGGAGCCGCGCCAGGTCGAGCGTCACGAAGCCGTCGCCGCTGCGTGCGCCCGGACGGGTGCGCATGAGGTGATGCGGCGGGCACACCAGCCAGACCTCCTGGCCGGCGCGGGCGAGGAGCTGGATGTGCCCGGCGACGATCCCGGGCCGGCGGATCTTCCAGGGCGGAACGAGCAGCGCCGTCCCGCGGCGTGGGCCGACGGCGGGCGTGAGGTGGACCGCCAAGGCGTCGCCTCGCTCGAGCGGGCGCGGCGACGGGGTCGTCCACCAGCCGACCCTCGCCGGCGCGTCGCCGAGCGGCGGCAAAGGACCGAAGGCCTCGAGCGGGGCGGGCGCGGCGAGGCGGCAGGGCTCCGGCAGGCGCCGGACGAGGTCCTCGCGCCAGACGGCGAGCGCGTCGAGCGCGCGGTGCAGCGGAGCGAGCGCCATGCGTCGGCCGTTCATCCTGGATGGCGAGGGACGGCCGCTTCAGCGGTTGTGTCGCGCCCCGTGCCCTCGGTCAAGCCGCGGGGGCGCTCGAAATCTTGGCCACCCAATTGCCTCGGGTCGCGAGGGGCGTACGATAGCCTGCATCGAGCATGGGGGAGGAGCCGGATGGCCTCGGTGAGCAAGCAGAAGCAATCGCTGTACTTCCCGGACGAGATGCTGCGCGAGATCATCCGGGAGGCGACGCGGCTCGACCGCTCGCTCTCGTGGACCGTGCAGCACGCGTGGCGCGCGGCGCGCGGAGAGCTCGGAAAGTATCCGTCACCGGGCGATCGGACGCACCCCCAGCGCGGCCAGCCGCTCGAGCTCGAGGAGGGTCGCGCCAGCTCCGAGCTGCCTCGCCCGTCGACCCAGGTCCTCGAGTTCCTCAGGGGCAAGTTCGATTCCGAGCCGGCGCGCTGACCCGGCGCGCTCACTTCTGCTGGAGCTGCTGCAGCGCCGCCTCGGCCTCGGCTGCTCCGCAGACCGGGGCCTCCTGGGTCTTGCCGAACAGCCCCTTGATGGAGCGCTTCTCGCGCGCGAGCTGCCGCAGCTTCGGGGCGGCGGCGGGGTCGGCGATCTGGCCCAGGCGTCGCGCGGCGGCGCGGCGGAGGTCGCATTCGGGATCGGCGAGCAGGTCGCCGTAGACGCTCACGCGATCGAGGCGCTCCTCGGCGTTGAGCTCGCGGGCGAGCTCGAGGACGCGCAGGCGACTCGCGCCGACCGTCTCGACCGCCGCCTTCATGACCGCCGGGACGGCCGGTGGTCCGACGCGCGCGAGGAGCTTCGCCGAGCGCTCCGCCACTTCCCGCTCCCGCCCCAGGTCGCGGCCCAGCTCGGCGAGCGCCACCGCGTCGAGCGCGCGGGGATCGAGATCCAGCGCGGCGGCGTAGGCGTCCATCGCGGCGAGGGTCTGCCCTGCGATGCGGTGCAGCGCGCGGCCCTGCAGCACCCGCAGCCGCGCGTCGCTCGGCCGGCGCAGGACGGCCGGCGCGAGGAGGTCCCGCGCCGCCTCGGGTCGGTCGGCGGCGAGGAGCGCCTGAGCGCGCGAGAGCGGCCGCTCCTCGATCCAGCGCGCCAGCGCGGCGGAGGTCGGCACCACGAGGGCCGCCGCCGCCACCACGCCGAGGAGCACGCGATACCTGCGCGCTGCCTGCAGCAGGCGCGTGGGGAACGGCGTGAGGACCGCCGTGCCGGCTTCGATGGTGACGGTAGCCTCCACGGTGGGCGAGGCGGTGAGCGGCGCCGGGGGGGTCCGGGTGAGCGGCGCCTGCGGGGTCCAGGCGTGCGTTCGCGAGCGGCTGTCCGACGGCAGGGGGACCGGGAGCAGGTCGAGCGAGCTCAAGCAGGCCTCGAGCTCGAGCCGCAGCTCGCCGGCGTTGGCGTGGCGCTCGCGCGCGTCCTTGGCGCAGGCGCGCGCGATGGCGTCGACGAGGACCGGCCAGGTCGCCAGATCCGGGCGCGCCTCGAGGATCGAGGGCACCGGCTTCGTCGCCTGCATCATGAGCAGGCCGCGCGCGTCGTCGGCGCGGAAGGGGTGACGGCCGGCCAGCATGCGCCAGCCGATGAGCCCCACGGCATAGACGTCGGCGCGCCCATCGATGGCGACGCCCATCGCCTGCTCGGGCGAGAGGTACTCGGGCGTGCCCACCACCATGCCCGCCTGCGTGTCGCTCGCGATCTGCGGATCGGTGAGCTTGGCGATGCCGAAGTCGAGGATCTTCACCAGGCCGGCCGGGCGGGCGGTGAGGAAGATGTTCTCCGGCTTCAGGTCGCGGTGGACGACGCCGCGCGCGTGCGCGACCTCGAGGCCCCGGCACATCTGCACGAGGATGCTCACCGCCTCCTCGGGCATGAGCGGACCGGTGCGGCGAAGCCGCTCGAAGAGGCTCTCGCCCTCCAGGAGCTCCATCGAGAGGAAGAGCCAGCCCTCCGGGCTCCGGCCGAAGTCGGTGACGCGGACGATGTTGTCGTGCTCCAGGCCGGCCGCGATCTCGGCCTCGCGGCGGAAGCGCTCGGCGATGTCGGGCAGGCTGGAGAGGTCCGGCCGGAGCACCTTCAGCGCCAGCTCCTTGCGCATGTACACGTGCTCGGCGCGGAAGATGGCACCCATGCCGCCGCTCGCGAGGTGCGAGACGAGCCGGTAGCGGCCGTCGAGGGTCGTCCCGACGAGCGACTCGGGGCGAAAGCTGGTGGGAGTGGGCAGCACGTGGGGCGCGTCCGGCCTGGAGCTCGATTCTACCCCTCCGACCGGCGCGGTCGAGGGCCCACCGTTCCGATGTCGCGACAGGTCATGGACTGCACGGGCGTCGAGCTCGGCCACCTTCCCGGACGGGCCCTTCGGGGCTGTGCCGAGCGCCCCTACATTGTGCGCAAGCCCGATGCCGTGGCGCATCCTCTACATCAAGTACGGCTCGCAGTCGGGGGTCACGGACGCGGTGCTGCAGCGCCTCCTCGCCGCCGGTCACGACGTGCGGGTCTTCGCTCCGCTCGACGGCTTCCTCTACAAGCGCCGGCTGGGGCGATTCCAGATCCCGAACGTCGCGCCCGGCCCGGTCGTCGCCACCGCCGCAGCCATGGCGCGCTTCCGCGGGCACTGGAAGCCCTGGTACGTGCACACCACGGTGGCCTTCGACCGCCTCACGGCACGCTGCGAGCGCGCGGTGGCCGCCGAGCGGCCCGATCTCGTGCTGCAGGCTGGCGTCCTCTTCGCACCCGGCGCCCGCGGACGCGCGCCGTACTACCTCTACTGCGATCACACCCGGGCGCTCCACGAGGCCTACGCGCCGCTCCGCGGCCTCGACCCGCCCATGCCGTTCGAGGCGGCCTGGCGCGAGCGCGAGACGGCGGTCTACCACGGCGCCGAGGCCATCTTCGTCATGAGCGAGCACGTGAAGCGATCGCTCGCCGAGACCTACCGGATCGCGCCGGAGCGCGTGCACGTGGTCGGCGCGGGCCCCAACGTCGGCCCGCGGGCGCCCTCGGCCGTCCCGCGCGAGCGCGCCTTCCTCTTCGTCGGCCAGAACTTCGTGCCGAAGGGTGGGCCGGAGGCGCTGGAGGCCTTCGCAGGCGTGCGCGCCCGTCACCCGGAGTCCGAGCTCTGGATGGTGGGCGGGAAGCAGCCCGAGCGCGCACCGCCGGGCGTGAAGCTCTTCGGCCGCTTGCCCTCGGCCGAGGTGGCGAAGCTCTACGAGCACGCCTTCGCCTTCGTCCTGCCCACCCTGCGCGAGGCGTTCGGGCTCGCCTACCTGGAGGCGATGAGCTTCGGGCTGCCGTGCATCGGGACCCGCATCGAGGCCATCCCCGAGATCGTCGCGGAGGGGGAGACCGGGCTGCTGGTCCCCCCCCGCGATCCCGCGGCGCTCGGCGCGGCCATGCTGAGCCTGCTCGACCGACCCGAGCAGGCGCAGGCGATGGGCGAGGCCGGCCGGCGCCGGGTCGCCGAGCGCTTCGGCTGGGACCGGGCCGTCGGGAAGATGCTCGAGGTGATGGCTAGGCGACGACCGCTCGGCGGCGCGAGCGGAGGCGCTGCAGCACCAGCGCGAGCGGGATGAGCGAGAGGGTGAGGGCACCCCCACGCTGCCCCGTCGAGCCGCAGCCGCCGGAGGCGGCGGCGCCGCCCGTGGTGAGCCCCACGCTGGCGCCCGGCGCGCCGGACACGCCGGCGGGCGTGACCTGCTTGCCCGTGCGGGCCAGGATCTCGCGGGCGATGTTCTCGCGCGCCGCCATGAGGTCGGCCGGCTTCGCGTCCGCCTGGTAAGCCTTGGGGAAGAGCTGCTGGGCGATCTTCTTCGCGACGTCGGCGCCGCCCGCCGCGGAGAGGGCCTTCAGATATTCGTAGTCCTGCATGCCCGCGCGGATCATCTTCATGCGCAGCGACGCGATCGGGATGTCGGTGTTCCCGCCGATCCTCGCCACCGTGCCCGGGTAGAAGAGGTCGCCGTCGCCGTTCCCGCTGAACTGCCACTCGTCCGTCCACGGATCGGCGTGGTCGTAATAGCCCTGGGTGGTCTCGTAATACAGCTCGCCCGTAGCGTCGTAGCTGAAGGAGAACCACTCCATGGCGCGCGCGCGGACGTTCGAGGCGTCGATGGCATAGCTCGGCCAGCCGGTGAAGTAGAGCTGGTCGGCGGTGGGGTTCCCGATGTCGACGGTGCCGCCGCAGCCGTGGCTCATGCAGCTCTGGTAGAGCCAGAGCTCCTTGTTCTGCTGCTTCAGGAAGCCGTCGTACTGCGAGCGGGTGAGGCCGCCCTGGGTCCAGCCGTAGGCGTCGAACCCCCGGTCGTCCATGAAGTTGACGAGCGGCACCATCATGTCGATCGCGCCGAGCGCGCCGTTCTTCTGCGCCTCCTCCATGTCGGTGGTGACGAGGGTGCGGAAGCTCGGATCGGCCTGCTTCGCGTTCTGGGCGCGGGGGCCGATGTCCGACCACTGGCAGGTGAGGGGCGGCTCGTCGCAGGTGTACTGGAAGAGGCGGTCGAACCAGCCCTTCGACTTGAAGTGCGCGGCCCATTCGGAGTGCTCGGCGGCGCTGCTCAGGTTGGCGCCCGACTGGAGCGAGGTGAGCTTGGCGCCCTGGAGCTGGGTCGAGGCGTTGCCGTCGAGGAACGGGCCGTACGCATTGTCGAAGTGCGACCAGTCGCCCTGCTGCCCGTCGTCCCACAGCCCGGAGAGCGTGAAGCGGTGGTCGAGCGCCAGCTGCGCATAGCGCTGGCGGAGCTCGGTCAGCGCCTCGCCGGAGGCGCCGTGAGCCTGGGCGACGCCGCCGTAGGTCATGCCGAAGGCGGTCTTGAGCGACGAGGTCGACGGGAGCGCGAAGTCCCAGACGGTGAGCTGGACCGGCACCTGCGCGTCGCCATCGGCGGCGTGCACGGTGACGCTGCCGGTGTAGGTGCCGGCGGCCGCGCCCTCCGGCACGTGGAACTCGACCCACACGGCGCGGCTCTCGCCAGCCGGGACGTCGAAGGGGAAGGCGTTTCGCTTCTCGCCGACCACGTCGTCGACGTCCGGCACCAGCGCGTCGGGGAACGCGCCGGTGGCGCCGTCGGCGGCCGAGGCGTTGGCGAGGTCGATGATCGCCTCGCGGAAGAGCTTCGGGGCCGGGAGGGTGCCGGGGCCGCGGAGCGTGTCCGCGGTGAGCGAGACGCCGCTGGCCGGGCCGGTCACGACCACCTGGAAAGCCTCGAACTCGTTCTTCGCGGCCGCGATGGTGGCGCTCTTGTCGGCGCGGGCCCGCTCCTGCGGGCGGATCTTCTCGCTCGAGACGGCCGTCCAGACGGTGGCGGCGCGGGCAGTGAGCGGGGCGGAGGAGAGGAGGGCGGCGAGCACGGCGATGAGGCGGCGGCTGATGAGCAAAGCGGCTCCTTTCGGGGTCCTGGCTGCGCTTACCGAACGGAGTGCCAAGCAGGCCTGTTCCCTCCAGGCGTGGGTGGGTGCGGGTGAGGGACATGCCTTCGATTACACGGTGGCACACCGGCCGACGTGTCGGCCGATGTAGGCGCGCGAGCGCTCGCCCGGCCGCGCAACGCACGCAGGCGCGGGCCGATCGGCGATCGCCGGGCCAAGGTGCGGGAAGCAGGGGGAGGCCTCGCCTGGTCGCTCTGGCGAGGCCCCATCTTGGTCGGGGGCGGAAAAGCATGCCCGCGGCAGCGCAGCGCGAAGAGCGCCGGCGGGCATGGCGCCGCGGCTCACGCGGGGAACGCGGGGCCGGCGGCGGCTAGGACTTCAGGGGGGGAGGGGCTGGCCGGGCGCGGTGGACGACCGCGCCACAGGCCTGTGCGGCGGGGATGGATCCCGCCCTACTTCGCGGGCGGGTCAGGCGGATCAGGGATCAGATGGATGCGGGGCGCTCGCCGTGACGCACGGTGATGGCGGTGTGAATGCCGCCGCGGACGGCGAAGTCGCCCGTCACCTCGAGGAAGCGCGGCGAGAGCGCGGCCACCAGGTCGTCGCAGATCTTGTTCGTCACGGCCTCGTGGAACGCGCCCTCGTTCCGGTAGCTCCACAGGTAGAGCTTGAGGCTCTTCAGCTCGACGCAGCGCGCGGCCGGGACGTAGCGCAGCTTGATGGTGGCGAAGTCCGGCTGGCCCGTCATGGGACACAGGCAGGTGAACTCCGGGCACTCCATCGCGATCTCGTACGGGCGAGCCGGATTCGGGTTGGGGAAGGTCTCGAGGTTCTTGGAGGGCTGGCTCGGCATGGCGGTCCTTCTATCACCGGACGGGTACTGTCGGCTTTCCAGGTTGGCTGGCTGAAAAAACGACCGGCCCGCGAGGGCAGACCGCGGCAAGTGCGCGGAATGCGGAGCGACGGCCGCAGGCAAGCCGTTTGCTATTCCAGTGCGTGATCTCCAGTTCCGCGCCCGATGACGAGGACCCGCCCATGAAGCGCCGCCAGGCCGTCGCCAAGCTTCCGAAGAAGATCGTGACCACGTTGGGTGACCTCATCACGGCCGCCTATGACGCCGCCGACGGCTTCGGCCGCCAGAAGCTCGAGCAGGCAGCCAGCATCCTCCAGGCGCCGCCGCTCGCCCGCCGCATGAATCGGCAGCTTCGATTCGTGCGGTAGCGGCTTCACCTGGCTGGAGGGCCGCCGGGGGCGCGCCCGCCTCCTACCCTGCAGCGAGCGACCGCACGGCCGCCACGATCGCGACGATCGAGAGCACCAGCGCTTCGCCGGCGATGAAGCCGGACGCGAGCGGCAGGTTGTAGACCGCCTCGGTGCTCGGGCTCTTCCGGCTCCAGAGCGCCTGGACGATGCCACCCACCACCATCGGGACGATGGCGTAGCCCGGCACGAGCATCCCGATGCCGACCGCCGTCGGCGAGGGGAGGAATCGGTGCCAGCGCGGCTCGGCGAGCGTGATGACGACGCCCAGCACGAGCGCGACGCCGAGCGCGGTGATGCAGCCCGGCGGCAGGGTGGAGAAGCCCTTCGCGAGCAGCTCCGCGAACCCGGCCCACTTCACGCTGATGGGCGAGGTGAGACCGTGCTGCCCGAAGCCGTACTTCTGCCGCAGCGCGGGGTAGACCACCGCCACGGCCGCCGCGCCCACCGGCACGCCGATGAGCTGGGTGATCATGAGGCTGCGGTTGTTCGAGCCGATGATCTTGCCCGAGCGGTAGCACTGCATGAGGTGCTCGCCCTGACCGGCCACGGTCCCGCTCATCCCGGAGCCGATCATGTTGACGGGCAGGTGGCCCGGCTGCAGCCCGGCGAAGACCGCCTGCATGAGGTTGGCGAGCGCGCTGATCGGCGCCCAGTTCGTCTCCCCGAGGACGCGGATGCCGACCAGCATGAGCGGGATGGAGAGGAGCAGCGAGACGCCGGTGAGCCAGTAAGGGAAGCCGAGCGAGATCTTCTGCACCACCGCCAGCGCCACGGCGCTCGCGAGCGCGCCCCAGGCCACATAGCGCAGCGGGAACTCGTCCGTCCCCACGTCCTTCGCGGAGAGCTTCTTGAAGGTGCGGACGATGACGTTCCACTTGAGCACGAGCGCCGTGAGCCCGCCCGCCACCATGAGGCCGGTCGCCGGCCACATCACCCAGCGCAGCACGTCGGGGAAGGCTTGCCGCGGCACCCAGCCGGTCGAGACGAGCACGGGGGGCGCGATCACCCAGGCGACGACCATGCCGAGCGCCATGGAGAGCGTGACGCGCAGGCCGACCAGCATGCCCGCGCCGAGCGAGAGGACGCCCACCTCGGTGCCCATGCGCAGGGCCGCGCCGTGCGGACCGATGGCCAGCTCGCCCGGGATGAACGTCCATGGGCCGTCGCGGAAGAAGGCGATGAAGGCCGAGAGCCCCATCCCGCCGAAGAGCGCCTTGAGCCGCACCGCCGCCTCGCGCGCGCCCTGGTACAGCACGACCAGCGTTTCCCCGGCGGCGGTGCCGTCGGCGAAGGTGAGGTTCTCCTCGTCGATGTAGTGGCGCCGGAGCGGCACGGCGAGGAAGGCGCCGGTGAGGCCGGCGAAGGTGAGCCAGAGGAAGATCTGGAGCCCGGAGAGGTGGAGCGAGAAGCCGAGGCCGGGCCGGTCGTTCAGCATGTCGATGGCGGCCAGCACGATGCACATGAAGCCGATCTCGCCCGCCGCCGTGCCGGCCG
>WNGL01005042.1_pt1 | contig 15751 bp, 11 predicted proteins | sample 5400591 | NCBI WGS metagenome assembly WNGL01 (sample SAMN13153377, study PRJNA577476) | soil metagenome | isolation source: 80 cm soil or saprolite under Garry oak tree replicate 1 | place: USA:California | collected 2016-06-15
CACGCCATTCGATAGCGATGAACGAACCCAGCGAGCTCGCCCCGGCCCTGCCTCGGGGCGTGTTCACCTTGAGCCTCGACTTCGAGCTGATCTGGGGGACGCTCGACCTCTTCGGTCCGGAGCGATTCCGCCGGGCCTGCGAGTTCGAGCGCGCGGTGGTCATCGATACCCTCCTCAGCCTGCTCTCTGAGCACGAGATCTCCGCCACCTGGTGCGCGCTCGGCCATCTCTTCCTCCCCTCGTGCCACAGGGAAGGGGGCATCGCTCACCCCGACATCGTCCGTCCTCGCCATTCCTGGGTCCGTCAGGACTGGTTCCATCACGATCCGTGCCGCGACGAGGCGGCCGAGCCGGTCTTCTACGGCCGCAGCCTTCTCGAGCGGATACGGGCTTGCCCGGTGCCGCAGGAGATCGGCTCCCACGGGTTCTCCCACGCCATCTTCGGCGACGCGGGCTGCTCCCGGGAGTCGGCCCAGAGCGAGCTTCTCGCGTGCGTCCGGGCCGCCCGCGAGATGGGGATCGTCCCCCGCTCCTTCGCGTTCCCGCGCAACCGCGTCGGTCACCTGGACCTCCTTCCGGGGCACGGCTTCTCGTGCTATCGCGGGCCGGGCCCGCGTTGGTACGAGCGGCGCTCCGCCCCCGGGGGCCTGGACCGTCTGGCCCATCTCGCCGCCGTCGTCGCCGCGATTCGTCCGCCGGTGGTGTCCCCGCGGTTCGTGCGCGAGGGGCTGTGGGACATCCCGGGATCGATGATCTACTTCCCGATGCACGGGGCGCGCCGCTACATCCCCCTGTCGGCGCGCGTGCGGCGGGCCAAGAAGGGGCTCCGGTCGGCGGCCCGGCAGCGGAAGGTGTTCCACCTGTGGTTTCATCCCACGAACCTGGCGGACGAGCCGGAGCGGATGTTCGCGGGTCTGCGCGAGATCCTGCGTGCGGCCGCCGACCTGAGACGACGCGGCGACCTCGACATCGAGCCCATGGGCGCCCTGGCCGCACGCCTGGATCGGGCCCGTCCGGATCCAACCTTGCGCCCCCCTGGCGGCCTGGGCTAGTCTCGTCCGATGCCCGCTGACGCCGACGTGCAAGCGGCGGCCCGCGAGAACGCGATGACCCGATGGCGACTCAAGCGCCTGTTCTGGTCGGCGCTCGTGGCGCGGGTGGTGGTTGCGTTCGCCATTCATTTCGGGGTGGCCAACGACGACGCGTTCGCGCCCGATCAGAGAACGTACGACTGGGGCGGACAGATCCTCGCCGGGAACTGGACCGGGGAGATCCCCGCGCCCCTCGACACCCTGCTTCCCACCGGGCGCAAGGGCTACTTCTATGTCGTCGGTGTCCTCTACTTTCTGTTCGGCACCAATCCCTTGATCCCGAAGCTGGTCAACTGCCTCGTCGGGGCCTTCATCGTTCCCACGGTGTTCGACCTCTCGATCCGGATGGGAGGGAGCGCGCGGGCGGCGCTCAAAGCCGCTACCTTCGCCACCTGGTTCCCCTCGCTCGTTCTCTGGTCGGCCTTGAACATCCGCGACGCGTGGATCATCCTGCTGATCGTCCTCATATGCCGGGAGTCCCTGATTCTCCAGGACCGCCCCAAACCCACTTCCCTCTTCGTCTTGGCGGCCGCGGTTCTGACCATCGTGCAGTTCCGGGACTACATCCTCTTCGCCGTCACGGGGCCCATGGTCGTCTCGTTCTTCGCGCGCAACAGCCGCAACATGGGGAGGAACCTGGTGCTGGGTGCGGTCGCGGCCGTGCTCGTCATCTACGCCGACCAAGCGGCGGGAGCCAACCGCAAGCTCCGCACCTTCGACCTCGAGGAGCTCCAGGAGATCCGCTACTGGAACACGGTGGGCGCCTCGAGCCAGTTCGAGCAGGCCGACATCTCGACTCCCACCAAGGCGCTTCTCTTCCTCCCCAAGGGGCTCGGCTACTTCCTCCTGGCCCCCTTTCCCTGGATGCTCGGCAGCATCCGGCAGGTCCTGGCGGTTCCGGAGACGCTCTTTTTCTACTGGCTCCTCCTTCCGATGTACCGTGGAGTCCGGCACCTCATACGCCACCACCTGGGGTCCTCGCTCATGGCCCTGCTGATCACCGCCGGGCTCACCCTCGGCTATGCCCTCGGCGAAGGCAACGCGGGCACGGCCTACCGGCATCGGGCGCAGCTCCTCTCGTTCTTCCTCATCTTCGCCGCGATAGGCATCGAGGATAAGAAGAAGAGAACCATGGCCGTGCGTCCGGTTCCCGCGTTCGCCCGGACCGCCTGACCTGCGCCTCCGCCGCATCCTGATTCTCATCGTTCTCCCATCGCTGCTCGCCACGCTCGCGGCGCTCCCTTTCCTCGACCCACCCTTTGACCAAGGCACCGTGGGGTCGAAGAGCGACGCCGCCCTCGTCCTCTCGGGAGACGTCGACTACCTGCGGCTGAAACAGGCGGCCGGGCTCTACCGCGAGGGTCGGGTGCGCCTGCTGGTGCTGACCGGGGCCGGCATCGGAGGCGACAGCGCACTCGCCATGCGCGAGTTCGCCGAGGGTCGGCTCGGCGTCCCCGCCCGCGCGATGGTCCTGGAAACCCGCTCTACGACCACGCGCGAGAACTTCGAGTTCGCGGCTCCCCTGCTTCGCCAGTCTCGTGTCAGCCGAGTCGCCCTCGTCACCTCGAGATCCCACATGGGACGCGCCCTGCGGACCGCGCGGAGGCTCGTTCCCGACCTCGAGTGGGTGCCGGTCCCGGTGGACGATGCCGGGCCGCCGTCTCGCATCTGGCGCACCCGCCTTCAAGAGTGGGTCAAGCTGGCGTGGTACGGGCTGCGGGGCTGGGTCTGAGAGACTACCTGGACAGCACCTCGGCACCCGCGCTGATCGAGCGGCGCTGGGGATCGAGGCGCGCCGCGTGGCGGCCCAGGGCCACGCCCATGGCGCGGTCGCCCCGCGCGGCCCGCACCCAGCCGAGAAGCAGCCAGGCCTCGGCGTCCCCCGGCCGTCGCCCCAGGTGCGCGGTGAGGGTGGCCTCCGCCTGGGTGAGGCGGAGGGGCGTCGGGCTCGCCCGCGCCTCGCGCACCGCATCGAGAGCGCGAACCGGCACGGGCAGGGGAGTCAGGAGCACGATCGCGAGTGCTCCGGCCAGCCCGAGGGCGAGCACCTGGGCCCCGCGGGGGGTGATCTCGTGGGGAGGGCGAGCCCCCGCAGGTGCGGCGGCCAGGATCCAGGACGCGAGCGCGGCGAAGAGGACGGCATTGGAAGTGATGCGGAGGTTGAAGTCGAAGCCGGAGTGAACGAGCAGCGCGGCCGCGGCCGCGGCCGCCCCCATGCCGAGGGCGCGCGGCAGCCGATCCCCTTCGAGCGCGAGCCCTCGCAGCGCCTGTCGAGCCGCCCACCCGACGGTCCCCATCACGAGCACGAGGCCGAGCGCGCCGCCTTCCGCGAACAGCTCCAGGTAGTCGTTCTCCGCGTGCTCGACCCGCATGTCCCCGGCTCCCCGCTTGAAGGGGGGCAAGGCGTCCGCGAACGCTCCGAATCCCTGGCCGGCGAGCGGGCTCGAGGCGCCGAGGGAGAGAGTGTCGCGCCACACCCCGAGGCGAAACCGGCCCGAGCTGTCGCTCGTGGCCCCGACCAGGCTCAAGACCCGCTCGCGGCCCTCGGAGGGGAGCGCGGCGAAGGCCAGGCCCCCGCCCGCCGCGGCCAGGGAGAGGGCCAGGAGGACGCGAAGCCCCGTGGGGCGGCGGGCCGCGGCGATCCGGAGCAGCAGGAAGACCAGGCCGCCCACCCCGAGGCTCACCGCGCCGCCGCGCGACAAGGAGATGAGGATCGCGAGAACCATCACCGCCACCGCCCCGTAGGCGAGCACGACCCTGCTGGCTCGTGAGCTGTCGATCCAGCCGAGGAGTCCGCGCGACCTCCGCGTCTCGTCGGCGAGACCGACCGCGAGCCCGAGGGTCAGGAGGGCCGCCATCTCGACGTAGCCCGCGAAGTGGTTCTTGCTGACGAAGGGGCCGAAGGGGGCGATGGTCGGGACCGGGATCACCCCGTAGAGCCGGTTGCCGAAGAAGGTGCGGGCCACGATGCCGTAGAGGGCGACCGCGAGGCCCGCCCCGCCGATCACGAGCGCGGCCGCCCGAGCCGGTCGTCGCTGGCGGAGCGCGGGGGCGGCGAGCGCGGCGAGGGCCACGAGCCCGACCGCGAGGGACAGCCACCGGCGCGTGGAGTCGGGATCGATCGAGATCGGCCGAAGGCCCGAGCCGAGGACCCCCGCCGCCGCGGGTTCCCCGGGGTGCCACAAGGCGGCGGAGCCCGGGGCCAGGAGCGCGTGCAGGCCGGGCGGCAGCGGCACGAGCTGCAGCACGGCGAGAGCAAGGAGTCCCCCGACCCATCCCGCGGGGAACGGCGGCACCTCGAGGGAGCGGCCCCGGAGGCCGCGCAGCGCCACCCCCAGGCCGGGGAGGAGAGCCACCACGCTGACGACGCGGGTCGAGAGCGGGTGGGCGCTGCCGAAGGGCCACGGCGTGAGGGCGACGAGAAGGACGAGGACGGCGAGCGCCGCCGCCGCGGGTCCCGGTCGCTCCGACGTGCGCGTTTCCATGGGGCTTGGAGGCCACGCCCCGGAGGCGTGTGCGGCGATTCTACGCCATGCGGGTGGCCGGGCTGGCCCGGTCTCGTGGTGTCAGGGCAGGGGTTCGAGGTCGCTCAGGATAGGCGCGAGGGAGAGCGCGCGCACACGGCGGTCGAGCGGGAACGTGTGCTTGCCCGCGTGTACCACGTCGAGCGAGGCGAGGTCCAGGTCCTGAAGGGCCACGCGCATCGAGCGCGTGACCTCGGGGGCGGTGGTGCGCGAAGCCATACCTTGCCTTTTCGTCATGATCTGCCGAAGTTTCAATGACCGGCGCTCGTGGGCGCCGCGCGTAGGCTATCCTTGGGCGATGTGCGGCGTGTGCGGCGTGCTCTCGCGTGGCGGCCCCGCCCGGCGCGAGCACGTCGCCGCCATGACCGCCGTCCTGGCCCACCGGGGCCCCGACGGAGAGGGCCTGCACACAGACGGGCCCGCGGCCCTCGGCCACCGCCGCCTCTCGATCATCGACCTGAGCGAGGCGGCCCGCGAGCCCATGACGAACGAGGACGGCACCCTCTGGCTGGTCTTCAACGGGGAGATCTACAACTTCCGCGAGCTGCGCGCGGAGCTGAAAGACCGGCATCGCTTCACGAGCCAGGGCGACGGGGAGGTGATCCTCCACCTCTACGAGGAGCGCCAGGACGACGTGGTGAAGGCCCTCGACGGGATGTTCGCCTTCGCGCTCTGGGACTCGCGGCGCCGCCGCCTGCTGGTGGCCCGCGACCGCGTCGGCAAGAAGCCGCTTTTCTACCACGACGGGGCGGGCCTGTTCGCCTGCGCCTCGGAGGTGAAGGCGCTCCTCGCGCATCCCGACGTGCCGCGCGAGCGGGACCCGGCGGCCCTGCCCCTCTACCTGACCTACGGATACGTCCCCAACCCCGGCACGTTCTACCGCGGCATCCGTGTCCTGCCCCCCGCCCACTACCTCGTCGCGACCGAGCAGGGGATCGAAGGCCCGATGCCGTACTGGAAGGTGCGCTTCCGTGACGGCGAGGTCGGGGACGACCGTGAAGCCGAAGAGCGCTTCCGCACCCTGCTCGAGCGGGCGGTGGCCCGGCGGCTGGTGTCGGACGTGCCGCTCGGGGCCTTCCTCTCGGGCGGCCTCGACTCGTCGAGCGTGGTGGCGCTCATGGCCCGGGCCGCCGGCGGGCGGGTCCAAACCTTCACGATCGGCTTCGCGGGCCACCCCGAGTACGACGAGACGCCCCACGCGCGCGCGGTGGCCACCCACTTCGGGACCGAGCACACGGAGTTCGTGGTGGAGCCGCGCGCGCTCGACCTGATCGATCGCCTGGTGTGGCATCACGACGGCCCGTTCGGCGATTCGTCGGCCATTCCCACCTACCTGCTCTCGGAGCTGACGCGCACCCGGGTCACGGTCGCGCTCAACGGAGACGGGGGCGACGAGGTGTTCGCCGGCTATCTCCGGTTCTACGGGGGAGTCCTCTCGGAGCCCATCCCGAGGCCGGTCTTCGGGGTCGCGAGCCTCGTCCTGGGTCTGCTGCCCGAGCCGAAGGACCGCAAGCACCCCCTGCGTTTCGTGAAGCGGTTCGTGGAAGCCGGGCGACTGCCCCTGCTCGAGCGCTACCTGCGGTGGATCTCGTATTTCCCGGATGGCCTGACCGGCCTCCTGCGCCCGGAGCTCTCGCCTCACGCGGAGCGGCGACGGGTCCTCGCGAGCTTCGAGCACGAGCTGAACGGCGAGGGCAGCGTGCTCGCTCGCCTCCTGCAGCTCAACTTCAAGACCTACCTGCTCGACGACCTGCTCGTGAAGATGGACCGCATGTCGATGGCCCATGGTCTGGAGGCCCGCTCTCCCTTCCTCGATACCGCGCTCGTCGAGTTCGGGGCCTCCCTGCCCGACCGTCTGCGTATGCGGTTCGGCCGCGGCAAGATCCTCCTGCGGCGCGCGATGGCGGGCCTGCTGCCGGGATCGATCCTGGCCCGCGGCAAGATGGGCTTCGGGGTTCCGCTTGGCGCCTGGTTCCGACGGGACCTCCTCGGCTTCGTGGCCGAGCGCCTCCTGGACCAGCAAAGCCCGTTGTACGAATATCTGAGGCCGGAGCCCGTCCGAGAGCTTCTGTCGCGCCACCAGACCGCGTCGGAGGACTCGAGCTCCCAGATCTGGGCCCTCCTGACCCTCGAGAGCTGGCTCCGTCAGGAGCGAGCGGTGGGCCTTCCCCAATCTGCTTCAGTGATGCTAACTTAGCTTGACCAGCATCAAGTGCTGGTGTTAGTCTTTCTCCCCAGAGGGATTGCACTCCAACACAATGGCTGCCACCCCAGGCTCCGGGAAGCGGGGCGGCATTCGGGTCGTTCGCCTCTTCTCCCGGCTCAACATCGGGGGCCCGTCGGTCCACGTCATCCTGCTCACGGCCGGCCTCGATGCGAGGGGCTATAGGACGCGCCTCGTGGTCGGCCAGGAAGCCTCTCACGAAGGGAACATGCTTCCCTTGGCGGCCGACAAGGGCGTCATCTGCGAGCCCATGGAGGGCCTGGGCCGCGAGATCCACCCCATGTCCGATTTTCGGGCATTTTTGGGACTCTACAGACTTCTCAAGGAGTTCCGGCCGGCGATCGTGCACACCCATACCGCGAAAGCCGGCTTCCTGGGGCGGCTCGCCGCACGGCTGGTGGGGGTGCCGGTCGTCGTTCACACGTTCCACGGGCACGTCCTGCGCGGTTATTTCGGACCGCTCAAGACCGCGTTCTTCCGGAAGCTGGAGACGGGCCTCGCGCGGCTTGCGGACGTGCTCGTCGTGGTGTCCGACCCCATCAAGCAAGACCTTGTGGATCTAGGAGTTGCCCCGGCGGACCGGATCCGCGTGGTGCGCCTGGGCCTGGAGCTGGGCCATCTCGTCGAGCCGCTTCCCCGCGGCGCCCTCCGGGCACCGGCCCGCGTACCGAACGGCTCTCCTCTCATCGGAATGGTGGGCCGGCTCGTCGAGATCAAGGACGTTCCGACCTTCCTCCGCGCCGCCGTTCTGGTGCGCAAGGCCGTGCCGGACAGCCACTTCGCCCTTGTGGGCGATGGCGAGGAACGTTCCTTGCTTGAGAGAGACTGTCAGCGGCTGGGCCTGGATCGAGCGGTGTTCTTCCACGGCTGGCGTCGAGACCTGGCCGCGGTTTATGGAGACCTGGACGTCGTGGTGAACTCGTCGCGCAATGAAGGGACGCCCGTGGCTCTCATCGAGGCCCTGGCCGCCGCCCGTCCGGTGGTGGCCACGCGCGTGGGCGGCACGGCCGACCTCCTGGCGGCGGGTTCGCACGGTCTGCTGGTGCCGCCCGGCGACCCCAAGGCGTTGGCGGCGGCGATCCTCGAGTCGCTGCGCGAGCCCGCGGCGGCGCGGAAGCGGGCCCTCGCCGGCCGGGCCTCTGTCCTCGAGCGGTACTCGGCGGCCCGGCTCATCGACGACATCGACCACCTCTACCGCGAGCTGCTGGCGGCGCGCTCGATGGCGGCCTGACGGCCATGGCCACCGCCCTCCCCGCCCTCGCGGTCATGACGTGCGCGCTCGTGCTCTCGGCGGCGCTGGTGCCGGTGGCCCGTCTCGCCGCGCGGCGCCTGGGCGTGATGGACGCCCCGGGTCCCCGCAAGGTCCACGCCGAGCCCACCCCGCGCATGGGCGGGCTGGCGGTGTCCCTCTCGTTCGCGGGAGTGGTGCTCTTGGGCTACCTGGCGGTGCCCCTGCTCCAGGGGGTGCCCGCCATCGAAACCTATTTCGGCCCCGCCCTCGCGCTGCTCCTGGAGGCGTACCGTGTGGAGCGCAAGCTCCTCGCCCTCCTCGCCGGAGCCGCTCTCGTCTTCGCCGTGGGCCTCGCGGACGACACCCTGGGCAGCCGGTTCCCCGTGGGAGTGAAGGCCGCCGGGCAGATCGCGGCCGCCCTGGTGGTGATCGCGGCCGACGTGCGCACCTCCTTCCTGCCCTACGACTGGATGAACACCGTGGTCACCCTGCTCTGGCTGGTCGGGGTCACGAACGCCTTCAACCTCCTCGACAACATGGACGGCCTCTGCGCAGGGGTCGCGCTGGTGGCCTCCGCGATGCTGCTCCTCAACGCATGGCTCCTCGGGGAGTTCTTCATCAGCCTGATCCTGGTCGCGTTCATGGGCAGCCTGCTCGGCTTCCTGATCTACAACTGGAGCCCCGCGTCGATCTTCCTGGGCGACTGCGGCAGCCTGTTCATCGGCTACGTCATGGCCTCCCTGACCCTGCTCGAGCGTTACGTCTCCCACGCCTCGAGCAGCTACTTCCCGGTGCTGATGCCGGTGCTGGTGCTGGCCATGCCGCTCCTCGACACCGCCACCGTGGTCGTGATCCGGGTGCGCGAAGGGCGGCCGATCTACGTGGGGGACAGCCGGCACATCTCCCACCGGCTGGTCTCCCTGGGCCTTTCCCCCCGGACCGCCGTGCTGGTCATCTACCTGATCACGTTCTGCCTGGGCATGGGCGCGGTCTCCCTGGCCGACGCCACGCCGGTGGAGACCTTCCTGATCCTCCTCCAGTCGGCGGGGATGGTCACCCTCGTGCTGATCCTGCTCTTCTTCGAGCGGCGCGCCATCCCCCGCCGGGAAGCCGCATGACCGCGTCCCTGCTGCTCGCGTTTCTGGCCTCGGCCTCGGTCGAGCTCCTCGCCGTGCGCCTCACGGGAGAGGGGGGCCGCGCCTCCCTCAAGGTCCTCACCACCGCCCCCCCCGGTGGGTTGACGGCCCAACGGGAAGGCGAGGAGGTGGCGATCGTCTTCGAGGCCGCCGCCCCCGAGGGCTTTCCCCTTCCCCCGCCCGTGCCGCCCGTCCAGGCGCTGCGTCTGGTGCGGGAGCCCGGCCGCACCTCCCTGCGCGTCAGGGTCGCCCCCGAGGTGCCGTTCGAGCTGCGCCGCGAGGAGACCCTCGTGAGCGTGGTCTTCGGCGAGATGGCCCTCGCGGAGACGGTCCCGGCCGGCGAGCTCTACCCCAAGCTGTTCCCCGGCGCCGCCCCGGGGACGCCCGAAGCCGCTCCTCGAGACGCCGAGGAGGCCGAGGGCGAGGGCCTGGGGTGGGGCCCCTTCCGGCTGCGCCCCTCGCTGGTCCTGAGCTACGTGGACGTCGACGTGGCGGACTCGGAGACGGGCGCGCCCGTGCGCGAGCGCTACCTCCAGATCCAGCCCATCCTCGGGGCGAGCGCGTCCCTCTGGGGTGGACGCCTGCGCGCCGGCTACGAGCCGCGCTTCCGCACGTTCACCACCCTGGGCGGCCTCGGCACGACCACCCACCTCTTCGACGCGGCCCTGGACCTCACGCTGGCCCAGCGCCTCGAGCTGCACGGCGCCCACCATTTCGCCCGCGGCGTCCTGGAAGCGTACGAGGTGGACCCGGGCCGCGAGTACTTCTTCTCCCTCGGCCGCTTCAACCGCAACGACACGGTGGTGAGCGCCCGCTTCGAGATGACGCCGCGGCTCGGGCTGGAGGCGTCGGCTGACTGGAACCGGGTCGACGTGGGCCAGCCGGCCGGCTTTTCCGGCTACGACAAGGACACGTTCCGCACCGGCCTCGGCTACGAGGTGGGCCCGAGCATGAAGGCCTCGATGGGCTACGAGCGCCAGCGCGTGACGGCCTCTCCCGACCGTCCCGTGATCGAGGCCGAGGCCGATTCGGTCTTCCTGAGGGTCATCGACGACCGTGGGCCCGCGGCCTCCGGCCAGGTCGAGGTGACCTACCGCGACCAGAGGACCCTGCGCGCCGCCGCGCCCGGCCAGCGTTTCCGCGGCCTCAACTACGCCGCGACCCTGCGCCGGGCCCTGGGGGTGAATGCCCTGGTCGAGCTCGGGGGCGGGCGCGCCACCGACGTCTCGGCCTTCGAGGCCAACGCCTTCTACGTGTCGAACTCCGCTCGCGGCGGGCTGACCGTGGCCCTCCCCTGGGAGCTGTCCCTCCGGAGCGACGTGGGCTGGACCTGGAACCGCTACCGGCTGCCTGCGAGCGCGATCGGGGTCCCGCGCGCCGACGACCTCTTCGGCTGGTCCGTGGGGGCGAGCCGGGCGTTCGGCCGCCGCGTCTTCCTGCGCGCGGACTACCGGCGCGACCGGCGCGACTCGAACATCCCGGGGTATGACCTCGTGAGCCACGGTTTCATTGCCCAGCTCGGGATCGGCCTGTTCCCCGAAAAGGCCACGGCGGAGAGGGCCTCGCGGTGAAGGCGCTCGGGCTGCCCCTCGCCGCCCTCGTGCTGCTCGGCTCCCTGGTCGAGGCCCAGGACGCGCCGAGCCCCACCCCCCCAGCGCCCGCGCAGGAATACCTGGTGGGGCCGGGGGACATCCTGCAGATCACCGTCTACGGCAACGAGGACCTCTCGCGCGCCCCCACCGTCCAGCCGAACGGCACCATCGGCCTGCCCCTGCTCGGGGACGTGGCGGTCACGGGCCTGAGCGCTTCGGAGATCCAGCGCAAGCTGACCGCGCTCCTCGCCCGCGACTTCCTGGTGAACCCGCAGGTCGAGGTCAAGGTCAAGGAGTACCAGAGCCAGTTCGTGAGCGTGGTGGGCGAGGTGAACAACCCCGGCCGCAAGCCGCTGCGCGGCCGCACGCGGCTCTTCGACGTCCTCATCGAAGCCGGCGGCTTCACCCCCCGGGCCTCGGGCGAGGTGGTCATCACCCGCCGCGAAGGGACCTTCGACAACGGAGCGCACAGCCTCCGGCTCCAGTTCAGCGGCGCCTCCCCCGCCCCCAAGGATCTGGTGAACCTCGAGGTCCCCCTGCAGAATGGCGACCTCATCACGGCCTCGGCGAAGTACTATGTGACGGTGGAGGGGGAGGTGGTCCGGCCGGGACGCTACCCCCTCGAGGAAGAGACCACGATCAGCACCGCGGTCAGCGCGGCGGGCGGGGTCACGCGGTTCGCCAAGAACGACGTGAAGGTCCGGCGCGTGAGCCCGGAGACGGGCAAGACGGAGATCCTGGAAGTGGACCTGAAGGCCATCCGCAAAGGGAAAGAGACCGACCTCGTGCTCCGGCCCAACGACGTGATCACCGTCCCCCGGAAGCTGTTCTGACGAGGTTGACGCGCCCATGACCACCGCCCCGCCCGTCTTCGATCCGCCCTCGGAGCGCGAGCTGGACCTGCGCTACTACGCCGGCATCGTCTGGCGGAGCCGGGTCTTCATCGTGGCCCTGGGCCTCGTGGGTCTCGCCCTCGGCTTCGTGGTCGCGCTCCTCCAGACGCCCCAGTACCGCGCGGGGGCCATGATCCAGATCGAGCCTCCCACCCCGAGCTTCATGACCGTCACCGACGCCCTGGCCGGCATGGGCAACTACTGGCAGAACGCCGACTTCTACAACACGCAGTTCCGGGTGCTGAAGTCCAAGACCCTGGGCAGCCGGGTGGTGGAGCGGCTGAAGCTCGACGACCGGCCTCCCTTCAAGGACAACCCCGAAGCGGGCGCGCTCTTCGTGACCCACGTCGGGGTGGAGCCCATCCCCGACAGCCGGCTGGTCGTGGTCGCGGTGACCCACCAGGACGCGAAGGAGGCCGCCCTCTGGGCCAACGCCCTGGCCGAGGTCTACGTCGAGCAGACCCTGGCCAGCCGGGTGGAGGCGGCGAAGAAGGCGTACGACTGGCTGCAGGAGCGCCTGGGCGAGACCCAGAAGGGCATGCGCCAGGCCCAGGACAAGCTGGCCAAGACCTACCAGAGCCAGGACGTCTTCTTCGTGCCCGAGGGCGCCGGCTCCGCGGTGGCCTCCTCGATCGGCAAGCTCAACGAGGACTACGTAGCCGCCCAGGCGCGGCGCATCGGCATCGAGGCGGCGCTCAAGCAGTTCGCGGAGATGCGCCAGGCCAAGAAGAACCTGGACACCATCCCCCAGGTGGCCACGGACCCCGTGGTGGCGGGGCTCAACGCCCAGATCGCGACCTTCACCGTGGAGCTCTCGCGCCTCAAGGAGAAGTACAAGGAGGGCCACCCCGAGGTCCAGAAGGTCAACAACCAGGTCGCGCAGATCCAGAAGGCCAAGGAGCAGCGGGCGGCCCAGATCGCGGACGGGCTCCAGGCGGAGTTCGCCCAGCTCCAGAAGCGGGAGAGCGAGCTCCGGGACGCCATCGACGCCCAGAAGGCCGAGGCGGCCCGGCAGAGCCAGAAGAAGACCGAGGTCGAGGTCCTCAAGAAGGAAGCCCAGTCCGCGGCCAGCCTCTACGACGTGCTCCTGCAGAAGCTGAACGAGAGCGACATCGCGGCCTCCATCCGCACGAACAACGCGAGCGTGGTCGAGCGGGCGAGCCCGCCCCCCTCTCCCGTGTGGCCCAACAACCGCAAGATGGCGGGGGTGGGCCTCCTGCTCGGGGTGGCCCTGGGCCTCGGTCTCGTCCTCCTGCGCGACTTCCTGTCGAACACCATTCGCGATCCCGAGGAGATCGAGCGCTACCTGCACCTCGACCTGCTCTCCGCGGTGCCCCGCTACCAGGCGGACGCCGAGCACCTCGTCACCGAGGCCTACCAGAACCTGCGCACCGCCCTCCTCTTCGCGCGCAAGGACGAGGCGGGCCAGGTCGTGCTCATCACGGGCACCGCGCCCCAGGAGGGGAAGACCACCACCCTCGTCAACCTGGCCAAGCTGCTGGCCGCCTCCGGGGAGCGCACGATCGTGATCGACTGCGACCTGCGGCGAGCCCAGATCCACCAGCGGCTCGAGATCTCCCGCGCTCCCGGCTTCACGGACTATTTCGTGCGCCACGAGGAGCTGGACTCCCTCGTCCAGTCCACCCGGGTGCCGAACCTCTTCGCGCTCACCGCGGGCCCCCTCCCTCCGAACCCGCCCGCCATGCTGGCCCGCAAGAACGTCGCCGACCTCTTCTCCCACCTGCGGCGGCAGTTCGAGTGGATCCTGGTGGACTCGCCGCCCCTGGCATCGGTGACGGACGCGCTCCTCCTCGCCCGCCACGCCGACCTGGCGGTCATGGTGGTGCAGCACAACAACGTGGACAAGAAGCTCGTGAAGCGGAGCGTGGTCGCGCTGCGCAAGGCCACCCCGAACCTGCTGGGAGCCATCCTGAACGCAGTGGACCTGAAAGCGCGAGGCTACCACTACTACTACTACCAGGACGGGGAGGCATCGAAGGCCGAGGCCCGTCCCGAGGCGGCGGTCAAGGGTTGATCGTGCGCGCTCGGCAGAGTGCCCCGTGGGCGGCGGCGTTCGCCCTCGGCGGGTTGGGGTTGGTCACCCGCCCCCCGGCCGTCAGCGGCGTCGCGGTGGCCACCCTGGCCTGGGTCGATACCGGCGTGGAGAGGGAGTCCGCCGACGGCACCGAAGGCTGGCGCAAGCTCAAGGCGGGCGACCGGGTGCGCACGGGCGACCGCCTGCGCACCGCCCAGGACGGGTTGGCCCGCGTGGAGTTCCCCTGGATGTCCATCACCTTCGGCCCCGCCACGATCCTGCACATCCCGGCGGAGGTGGTGCTCTCCACCGTGCTCGGTCAGGGGCGCGCGGAGTTCGAGGGGCGAGAGCGCGAGATCGTGAAGGTACGCACCGCCGAGGCGGAGATCCGGGGGACGGGGCGCATCGTCGTGCGCCGCGAGCAGGAGCGGACGCTGGTCACGGCCATGGCCATGGACGGCACGTTCCGCGTCGAGGCCTCCGGCGAGACCGTCGTGCTGAAGGCGGGTGAGGGAACCACCATCCGGGATGGCGAGCCGCCCTCGTCCGCCCAGAAGCTCCCGGAAGCCCCCGAACGCGTCCGACCCGGGTCCGACCCGCTCTACGTGTCCAGCGGCCAGCCGGTCAACCTCGACTGGAGCCCGGCCGCTCCCGCGTCCCACGTCCAGGTCATGCCCTTCGACTCGGACGACGTGCTGATGGCGCGGGACGTGGGCCCACCACCCTACGCGCTGGTCATCCCCTGGGAGGGCACCTATCGCTGGCGCGTCTCCTCACGCGACGGACAGGGCCTGGAGGGTCGGCCCTCGGAAGCGGGCTACATCTGCGTGGTCGAGAAGTAGGGCCGGCTACGGCAGCACCGGGCTCGCGATTTCCTGGGGGGGGATCACCAGTGGGTTGAGGGGGTTGCCCTGGCCGGTCCCGGGCGGGAGGGCCGGCACGCCCGTGCTCCCGTCCAGGGTCACCCCCTGGACGCTCGCTACGAGCGTCCCCGGCAGGATCACGTCCCCGCAGGATTCGAGGGGGGCGAGAGCGCGCCGCCGCTCGATGAACTTCCGAGCCTCCACCGCCTTCTCGCGCGTGACCGGTCCCGCAGGTCCCCCTGCACCCAAGGGGTCCGGGGGCCCGAGGTCGAGGCCGAGCCGCCGCACGGTGGCCACGTAGTCGGCGGGGGCGTCCTTCTTGCGCTCCAGGCGCAGCCGCCCGACCGTCGAGCCGGAGCCCAGGGTCACCGTGAACGAGTGCGGGCCGGCCGCGAAATCGCCGGAGAGCACCACGCGCCACCGCGGGGCCTCGTCTTGGGCCGGACAGAGCACCGCCTTGCGACAGGCGTCCGCCAGCCAGCTCTGTCCACCGGCCGTCGTCCCGAAGACCGAGAGGGTATGGAAGCCGGCCTCGGGCAGGTTGGCCACGAGCACCGCCTTCGCGCCGCGCGTGCCCGCGCGGAGCGTCCCTTCCTCGAGACCCGCCGCCGCGGGCGTGAGGACCGGCGACGACTCTTCGACCCGCATGTCCGCCCCGCGCCACTCGAGGGGCATCGCCGCCGGGGGCAGCTCGGACTCGAGATCGGCCGCCTGGAGCGCGGTCAGGGCCACGTCGTCGGTGGTGGCGACCGCGGTGGCGCGCCACCCGCCGCGGGGCTCGATCGGGCTCACACAGGGCGGGGCGAACTCCACGAACTCGAGGACGTTCCCGCGGGGGATCAGCACGGCCGCGTTGTACGCGCCGGGGTCGAGGTGGGTCGAGCCCGCGTCGAGCCAGGCCGGCGCCGCCGCGGGGGCGACCCGGAACGACTGGATCGGGGTCTCCTTGCCGACGGCCTTGACCTCCGCTTCCGTCTCGCCCTGTCCGGCCAGCCGCAGGCGCATGCGGTAGTCGCCGCCCCGGGCCACCGCCAAGGGGTAGACGACCGCGCCCACCGGCTCGGTGGCCCGCACGCGCCGGGTCCCGTCGTCGTCCGTGAACACGTCGACCCCGGTCCCCTTCGCGTAGAGGTCGGCGCGGAAGGCGCGGCTCCCCTTGCCG
>WNGL01011448.1_pt1 | contig 15750 bp, 18 predicted proteins | sample 5400591 | NCBI WGS metagenome assembly WNGL01 (sample SAMN13153377, study PRJNA577476) | soil metagenome | isolation source: 80 cm soil or saprolite under Garry oak tree replicate 1 | place: USA:California | collected 2016-06-15
TCGATCTCGAGACCCGCGCGCCCGCCGCGCCCGGCCAGCCGGGCGAGGTGGTGGCGACGATCTTCGACGAGGCGTACCCGCTCCTTCGCTTCGGGACCGGCGACGTCGCCGCGCTCGCGCCGGCCGTGCCGTGCCCCTGCGGCCGCACCACCCCGAAGCTCGCGGGGCTCCTCGGCCGGGTCGGGGACGCGGTGAAGGTCCGCGGGATGTTCGTCCGCGGCGCGCAGGTGGAGGGGGTCGCGAAGCGCTTCCCCGAGATCGCCCGCGTCCAGGCGGTGGTCACGCGGGAGGGGCAAAAGGACCGGCTCGACGTCCTCGCCGAGGTCGCCGATCCCGCGCGCGCGGGGGACCTCGCGGCGCGGTTCGGCGAGGCGCTCCGCGAGGAGCTCAAGGTCCGTCCCGACGTGCGGCTCGTCCCGCCCGGCGAGATCCCGCAGGGCGCGAAGCGGATCGAGGACCGGCGGGTCTGGAAGTAGCCGGCTCGCGAAATCGGCGTACTTGACGTCCGTATCCACCTGGATACAGTTGGTGGGTGTTCACGGTTCGCCTGACCGAGGAATTCCAGCAATGGCGTCGCCGACAGGCGGGCGCAGGCGCGGATCGCCGCGAGGCTTCGCCAGGCGGAGGCCGGAAGCTTGGGCGACTGGGCGTCCGTGGGCGGAGGGGTCTCCGAGATGCGGGTCCACTTCGGGCCCGGCTACCGGCTCTACTTCACGCGGCGCGGCGGTGTCCTCGTGATCATGCTGGCCGGGGGAGACAAGTCTTCGCAGGCCCGCGACATCAAGCGCGCCCGCCGTATCGCCGCCGAGGTTCGGGAAGAGGCATGAAGAAGCTGAAGAAGACCAAGCCCCGCCGCAAGCTGTTGCCCTTTGACGCCGCGCGCTACCTCACCGATGAGGTCGCGGTGGCGGAGTATGTGAGCGCAGTGCTCGAGACAGGCGACCCGGAGCTGCTCATCATGGCGCTCGGTGACATCGCGCGGGCGCGTGGCATGGCGCAGGTGGCGAAGGATTCGGGGCTCGGGCGGGAGAGCCTCTACAAGGCGCTGGCGCCGGGCGCCAAGCCGCGGTTCGACACAGTGCTCAAGGTGGCGCGGGCGCTGGGTGTCAGGCTGACGGCGAGCGCTTCCTAGCCTCGTACCAAACGCCGCCAGCCGTGCCGTCCCCGTGCGGGGAAACACCACCCCGAAGCTCGAGGGGCTCCACGGTCGCGTCGGGGGCGCGGTGAAGGTGCGCGGGTTGGCTTCTTGCGCAATTCGCGATTCGCGAATAGCATACGCGGGTGCTTCCGAAGGCGATCCACCTCAAGCCTCAGGACGTCCTGGTCCTGCTGAAGCTCGCGGTCCGAAACGACGCCGTCTGGTCGTACCCACGGATCGCGGCGGAGCTCGGGATGAGTGCGTCCGAGGTCCACGCCGCAGTCAAGCGCGCCTTCCTGGCGAAGCTCGCGGTGGCCCTCCAGCCGAAGGGATTCGCCGTCCAACCGCAGAACCTCCTAGAGTTCCTCGTGCACGGTGCGAAGTACGCCTTCCCCGCCGTTCGCGGGCCGATCACGCGCGGCCATCCCACCGGATACGCCGCTCCCGTGCTCCGGAGTCGGTTCGTGAACGTTGAGTGGTTGCCGCCCGTCTGGCCTGACCCCGAAGGGACCGTACGGGGCGAGTCCTTCTCGCCGCTCTACCCGTCGCAAGCCGTCATCCGGGCGATCCTCGCGGATCCGCCGATGTACGACGCGACCGCGCTCGTGGACGCGATCCGCGGCGGCTCGGCGCGGGAACGCCGGGTTGCGACCGAGCTCCTCGAACGGCTGCTCACGAGGCGCAGGCGATGACCCGCAACGTCGAACGGATCAGTAGCCCGCGCCAGCGCCCGATCGCGCCGTCTGCGCCTGCGCCTGGGCGAGCGCCGCTCGGGCCTGGGCGAGATCCCCGCGCGCGAGCGCCGCGCGCGCCGCGGCGATCCACTGCGCGGCGATGTCGGCCCGGGCGGCGTCTTGCGCCTGCCCCTGCCCGCGGGCCGCCTCCCCGGCGCGCGAGAGCGCGTCCGCCTGGGCCGCGAGCGCGGCGTCGACCCCCGTCGTGTCGCCCTGCGCGAGCGCCCCCTGCGCGCCGCGCATCCCGTCCGCAGCCGCGGCCGTGTCCTGCGCGCGCTGCGCGGACCGGGCGGCGTCCTCCTGAACCGCCTGCGTGCGCGCGGCCGCCTCGGCGGCCCGGGCCTGCTCGAGCTCCCCCACCCGACGCTCGAGCGCCGCGGCCTTCGCCTGCTCGGAGGTGAGCTGCGCGCGCGCGTCGCCGAGCTCGCGCGTGACCCGGTCGAGCTCCCCACGCACGGCCGAGATCTCGTCGCGGGCGCGGCGGAGCTCTCCTTGCACCCCCCGCGACAGCGGCCGCCCGGTGGTCGCGCCCTCGGCGTCGAGCTCGGCCGAGGCGGCGGCCGCGGGGTCGGCGGTCGCCGGGTCCTGCCCGGCGGGCGGCCCGGCGGCCGGTGCCTGGGCGAGGAGGAGCGCGGCGGCTGCGGCGGCGGCGATCACGTCCTCACCTTCGGGAGCGCCGGGCTCCGCCGCAAGCGCGCCTTCCCCGCGCCGCCCCGGTCTGGCACGCTCCGCCGGCATGAACGTCCGCCCACGCCGTTCGGTGCTCTACGTCCCCGGCTCGAGCTCGCGCGCGCTCGAGAAGGCCCGCGGCCTCCCCGTGGACGGCCTCATCCTCGACCTCGAGGACGCGGTCGCGCCCGCCGCGAAGGAGGAGGCGCGCCGGGCGGTCGGCGCCGCCCTCGCGACCGGCGGCTTCGGGCACCGGGAGGTGGCGCTGCGCGTGAACGGCCCGGCGACGCCCTGGGGCGCGGACGATCTCGCCTTCGCGGCGCGCGCGGGCGCCGCCGCGGTCGTGCTCCCGAAGGTGGAGTTCCCGGGCGAGGTCCGCGACGCGGAGGAGGCCCTCGCCGCCGCCGGCGCGCCGCCCGAGCTCGCCCTCTGGTGCATGATCGAGACGCCCCGCGGCGTCCTCGCCGCCGCGGAGATCGCCGCCGCGACGCCGCGGCTCGCGGCGCTCGTCCTCGGCACGAGCGACCTCGTGAAGGAGCTCGGCGCGCGCCACACCCCCGGTCGTGCCGAGGTGCTGGTCGCGCTCGGGACCGTGCTCCTCGCGGCCCGCGCCCACGGCCTCGTCGCGCTCGACGGCGTCCACCTCGACCTCGCCGACGACGCCGGGTTCGAGGCGGCCTGCCGGCAGGGACGCGACCTCGGGTTCGACGGGAAGACCCTCATCCACCCGAAGACGATCGAGGTCGCGAACCGCGCCTTCTCGCCGAGCGAGGCGGAGCTCGCGGACGCGCGCCGGATCATCGCGGCGCACGCGGAGGCGGAGGCGGCGGGGCGGGGCGTCGTCGTGGTGGATGGCCGCCTCGTCGAGGCGCTCCACGTCGAGGCCGCCCGGCGGCTCGTCGCGCTCGCCGAGGCGATCGCGGCGCGGTAGCGGCGCGGGCCGGGGGCCTCTTTCCCCGGCGCACCGGGCTCGACCGGTGAGGCCCAGACCATTAGACTCCGTACCTCCCATGCGTGGAATCCGCGGCGCGACACAGCTCTCGGCCAACACCGTCCCGGCGATGGAGGACGCGGTCCTCGAGCTGTGCCGGGAGATCGAGGCGCGGAACGAGATCGGCCCGGAGGACATCGTCTGGGCGATCTTCACGGTGACGCACGACATCGACGCGGACTTCCCCGCCCGCGCGGCGCGCGCCGCCGGCTGGGCCGACGTCCCGATGATCTGCTCGCGCGAGATCCCGGTCCCGGGCTCGATGGCCCGTGTGGTCCGCATCCTCCTCCACGTCGACCGGGACGGGCCACGCAGCCACGTCTACCTCCGCGGCGCGCAGGCGCTCCGGCCCGACCTGCACGTCCGGCCATGACGAGCTCCGACCACGCGGCGCAGCCGCCCTCCGCGTCGGGGGCCCCCTCGGGAGGCGCGCTCCCCCGCACCATCGGCGTCGTCGGCCTCGGCCTCATGGGCGCCTCCCTCGCGCGCGCCGTGCGCGCGGTCGACCGGGCGGTGCGCCTCGTCGCCGTCGAGCCGCGCGAGGACGTCCGCGCCCGAGCGCTCGAGGAGCGCGTCGCCGACGAGGCGCTCGCCGAGCCGGGTCCGGCCCTCGGCGGGTGCGGGCTCGTCGTGCTCTGCACGCCGGTCGCGTCGATCGAGGCGCTGCTCGGGCCGGTCTCGGCGCTCCTCGCGGACGGCGCCGTCCTCACCGACGTGGGCGGCGCGAAGGAGCGGGTCGTCGCGGAGGCGCACCGCGCGGTTCGCCCGGGCGTCCGGTTCGTCGGCGCGCACCCGATGTTCGGCGGGCACGGCGGCTACGCGGCGGCGACGTCGGAGCGCTGGAAGGGCGGCACCGTCGCGGTCTGCACCGACGGCGATCCCGCCGCGATCGAAGAGGTCGCGCGCCTCCACGCGGCGCTCGGCGCGAACGTGGTCCGCTGCGGCGCCGCCGAGCACGACGCGGCGGTCGCGATGGTCTCGCACCTCCCCTACCTCGTCGCCTCCGCCCTCGCGGTGGCGGTGAAGGAGGCGGGGCCGCTCGCGGCGCGGCTCGCCGGCCCAGGGCTCAAGGACATGACCCGCCTCGCCTCGTTCCCGTTCGACATCCAGGGCGAGGTCTCGCGCCGCAACGCCCGCCTGCCCGAGGCCGCCGAGCGGCTCGAGCGCCACCTCGGGCGGATCCTCGGCGCGATCGGCGAGTCGCCCGGCGCCGCCCGGAGCGCGCTCGAGGCCGCGCGCGCCGCGCGAGAGGAGCTTTTCGCATGACCACCCCGACCTCCGGACCGCTCTCCTGCCGGCGCGAGGGCCCGCTCCGCGGCGCCATCGCGGTGCCCGGCGACAAGTCGATCTCGCATCGTGCCCTCCTCTTCGGCGCGATCTCCACCGGCGAGACCCGCGTGACCGGGCTCCTCGACGCGGAGGACGTCCATTCCACCCGCAAGGCGGTCGAGGCGCTCGGCGCGAACGTCCGGACCGAGGGCGGCGAGGTGGTGGTGACGCCGCCGGAGAAGCTGCGCGAGCCCGGGGACGTCATCGACTGCGGCAACTCCGGGACGAGCCTGCGGCTCCTCACCGGCGTCCTCTCCGGCGTGCCGGGGCTCTCGGTGCTCACCGGCGACGCCTCGCTCCGGAAGCGCCCGGTGCGGCGGGTGATCGAGCCGCTCCGCCGGATGGGGGCGAACCTCTCCGCTCGCGACGGCGATCGGCTCCCTCCGGTGGTGGTCCGGGGCGGGGCGCTCCGCGGGGCGAGCCACGTGCTCGAGGTCGCGAGCGCCCAGGTGAAGAGCGCGTGCCTGCTCGCGGGGCTCTTCGCCGACGGCGAGACCTCGGTGACCGAGCCCGAGCGCTCGCGCGACCACACCGAGCGGATGCTGCGCGGGATGGGCGTCCCGGTGCGGACGGACGGGCTCACCGTCGCGGTCGGCCCCGCGCGCCCAAAGGGCGGGCGAGTCGACGTGCCGGGCGACATCTCCTCCGCCGCGTTCTTCCTCTGCGCGGCCGCCGCCCTCCCCGGGTCGGAGGTGACGGTCCGCGGCCTCGGCACGAACCCGACCCGCACCGGGCTCCTCGACGTGCTCACCGCGATGGGCGCGCGGCTCGAGCGCTCCGGCGAGCGGGAGGTCGCGGGGGAGCCGCGCGCGGACGTGACGGTCCGCGCGGCCGAGCTTCACGGCACCGAGATCCGCGGCCCGATCATTCCGCGCCTCATCGACGAGCTCCCGGTGGTGATGGTGCTCGCCACGCAGGCGAAGGGCCGGACCGTGATCCGCGACGCGAAGGAGCTGCGGGTGAAGGAGTCCGACCGCCTCGCGGCGATGGGCGAGACCCTGGCCGCGGCGGGTGCGCGGATCGAGCTCTTCGAGGACGGCTGCGCGATCGAGGGCGGCGCGCGCCTCCGGGGGGTGACGGTGCGCACCCGGCTCGACCACCGGATCGCGATGGCGATGGCCATCGCACAGCTCTTCACCCGCGGCGAGGAGGTCGTTCTCGACGACGTCGCCTGCGTCGCGACCTCCTTCCCGTCCTTCTTCGGCCTGCTCGACGGGCTCGCGGGGAGCGCGCGGTGATCCACGGACGTACCGCCCTCTACGGCGTGCTCGGCCACCCGGTCTCGCACAGCCGCTCGCCGGAGATGCAGAACGCCGCCTTCTCGGACGCCGGGATCGACGCGGTCTACGTCGCCCTGCCGGCCGCGCCGGAGCGGCTCGCCGACGCGATCGCCGGCGCGCACGCGCTCGGCTTCGCCGGCCTCAACGTCACCGTCCCGCACAAGCAGGCGGCGCTCCCGCTCTGCGCCACGGTGGATCCCGTCGCGGGCGCGATCGGCGCGGTGAACACCTTGCGGCGGGCGCCGCGCGGCTGGGAGGGCTTCAACACCGACGCGCCGGCCTGTCTCGCGCTGCTCGAGGCGGCGGGGGTCGGGAAGGGGGCGCGGGCGCTCCTCCTCGGCGCGGGCGGCGTCGCGCGCGCGGCGGGCTGGGCGCTCCTCCGCGCCGGGGCCATCCTCCAGATCTCGGCCCGCCGCGGCGAGGTCGCCTGGGAGGTCGCGCAGGCGCTCGCGCCGGGCGCGGCCGCGGGCGTGCCCCTCCCCGAGGCCGTGCCGTTCGCCGAGCTCGCCGCGCGGTGCCGCGCCGCCGACGTGATCGTGAACGCGACCTCGGTCGGGCTCGCCGGCCACCCCGGGGCGCTCGAAGGCGTCGCCTTCCGCGCGGGCCAGGTCGCGGCCGACGCCGTCTACGGCGACACCGCCTTCGTCCGGGCCGCGCGTGCCGCGGGCGCGCGGGTCGTCACGGGCGAGGAGCTCCTGGTTCGCCAGGGCGCGCTCGCCTTCACCCTCTGGACCGGGCGCCCCGCGCCGGAGGCGGTCATGGCCGCCGCGGTCGCGCGCGCGCCCGGGAGATCCTCATGACGCTGCGCTACCTCACCGCCGGGGAGTCGCACGGCCCCGCCCTCGCCGCGATCGCGGAGGGGTTCCCCGCCGGGCTGGCGGTGGACTTCGCCGAGGTGAACGCCGACCTCGCCCGCCGCCAGAAGGGGTACGGGCGCGGCGCACGCCAGAAGATCGAGAAGGACGAGGCGCAGTTCCTCGCGGGCCTGCGCGGCGGCGTGACCCTCGGCGCCCCGATCGCGCTCGTCGTCTGGAACAAGGACCACGAGAACTGGAAGGACCTCGTCTCCCCGTACGCGCGCGGCGGCCGGAAGTTCACCCAGGTCCGCCCCGGCCACGCCGACCTCGCCGGCGCGCTCAAGTACGGCTTCGACGACGCCCGCGACGTGCTCGAGCGCTCGAGCGCGCGCTCCACCGCCGTCACGGTCGCGCTCGGCTCTCTCGCGAAGCAGCTCCTCGCCCGCTTCGGCGTGCGGGTCACCTCGCGGGTGGTCGCGATCGGCCCGCGCGCGCGGCTCCCCGACACCGCCCCGACCGACGCGGAGCTCGTGGCGATCGAGGCGTCCGACCTGCACGTGGACGACGAGGCGGTCGCGGCCGAGTGGCGCGCCCTCATCGACGCGGAGAAGGCCCGGGGCGGCTCCATCGGCGGCGCCTTCGACGTCTACGCGACCGGCCTCCCCATCGGCCTCGGAAGCCACGTTCACCCGGACCGCCGCCTCGACGCGCGGCTCGCCGGCGCGCTCTGCGGGATCCAGGCGATCCGGGCCGCCGAGATCGGCGACGGCACGCAGGTCGGCCGCCCGGGCCAGGAGTTCCACGACGCGATCTACTGGTCGAAGGAGAAGGGCTTCCACCGCACCACCAACCGCGCGGGCGGCCTCGAGGGCGGGATGACGGACGGCATGCCGGTCCGCGTCCGTGGCTACATGAAGCCGATCCCGACGATGCTCACGCCGCTGCCCACCGTCGACCTCGCGACGCGCGAGGCGACGCAGGCGCGCTACGAGCGGAGCGACGTGTGCGCCGTGCCCGCCGCCGCGATCGTCGGCGAGGCGGTGGTCGCCTGGGAGCTCGCCAACGCGCTCCTCGAGAAGTTCGGCGGGGACGCGATCGTCGACGTCGAGCGGGCGCTGGAGGCCTATGGCGCTCGGATCCGCTGAGACCGTCGCGCTCGCCGGGATGATGGGGTCGGGGAAGTCCACCGTGGCCCGCCACCTCGGGCGCCTCCTCGGGCGGCCGGTGGTCACGCTCGACGCGGAGATCGCCCGCGCCGCGGGGAAGCCCGTCGCCGCGATCTTCGCGGACGACGGCGAGCCCGCCTTCCGGGCGCTGGAGCGGCGCGCGGTGGCGGCGCTCCCGGCCGGCGTCGTCGCGGACCTCGGCGGCGGCGCGTTCTGCGATCCGGCGAGCGCCGCGCGGCTCCTCGCCACCGCCCGCGTCGTGTTCCTCGACGTGTCGGAGGCCGAGGCGGCGCGCCGCCTCGGCGCGGGAGAGGGGCGCCCGCTCGCGGCGCGCTGGCGCGAGCTCGCCGCGCGCCGGCTCCCCCTGTACCGCCGCGCGCACCTGCGCGTCGCCGTCGACGGGCTCGCCCCCGAGACGGTGGCCCGGCGCATCGTGGAGGCCCTGTGACGAGATCAGTGAACCGCGCCGGCCCGGCGCGCGCCGCCCCGCGGGCCCCCGGGGGCGGCGCGCGCGCCCGCTCCGAGGTCATCTCCGCGACCCAGGGCGACGCCCGCTACGAGGTCCGGGTGGGCCGCGGCGCCGCGGACGCGCTGCCCCAGATCGCGGGCGGCCACGACTTCGTCGTCCTCGTCACGGCGCGCCCGGTGCTCCGCAGCCCGGTGGCCCGCCGCGCGGTGGCGGGCCTCTCCCGGCGGGTTCCGGTCGCGACGACGGTGGTCCTGCCCGACGGCGAGAAGGGGAAGACCCTCGCCGAGCTCGAGCGGTCCGCGGTGCGACTCCTCCAGGCGGGCTGCACCCGGCGCACCCTCGTCGTCGCGGTCGGCGGCGGGGCGGTGACCGACGCGGCGGGCTTCCTCGCCGCCACGTTCATGCGCGGCGTGCCCTGGACGGCCGTGCCGACGACGCTCCTCTCGATGGTGGACGCGGCCATCGGCGGGAAGACGGCGGTGAACCTCCCCATCGCGAAGAACGCCGTCGGCGCGTTCCACCCGCCCATCGCGGTGCTGTGCGACCCCGCTGCGCTCGCCACCCTCCCGCCGCGCGAGGTCCGCTCCGGGCTCGGCGAGGTCCTCAAGTACGCGGCGCTCCGCCCGGCGCTGCTCGGCCGGTTCTCGCGGCTCGCGGGCAAGCTGCCGGACGCCGGGCTCGTCGCGGACTGCGCGCGCGCGAAGGTCGAGGTGGTGCGCGCCGACCCGGAGGAGCGCGGCGAGCGGAAGCTCCTCAACCTCGGCCACACCTTCGGCCACGGCGTCGAGGCCGCGGCCGGCTTCTCCGGCATCGCGCATGGCGAGGCGGTCGCGGTGGGGCTCGTCTTCGCCTTCCGGCTCGCCGCGCGGATGGGTCGGGTCGGGCCCCTCGCGGTCGCCGAGATCGAGGAGGCCGCCCGCTCGGCCGGCCTGCCGTCCCGCGTCCCGGCGGCCCTGGCGCGCCGGGCCGCCCGGCTCATGGGATACGACAAGAAGCGGACGGCCGCCGGACTGCGCTGGGTGCTCCCGCGCGCGCGGGGCTCATCGTGGACGGTGGAGTGGGACGTCGCGGCCCCCGACGAGGCGGTCGACGCGACCGTCGGCGAGATCTCCGTGTTCGACTCGCGCCGGCGCGGGCGGTAGTCTCCGGGAGCGCCAGGCGCGCGAGGGAGACCCCATGATCCTGCTCGTGAACGGCCCGAACCTGAACCTCCTCGGCGAGCGCGAGCCCGCCGTCTACGGCCGCACCACGCTCCGCGAGATCGAGGAGATGGTCCGGCAGGCGTGCTCCGGCTGGGACGTGCAGGTGGTCGCGTTCCAGTCGAACCACGAGGGCGCGCTCATCGACTTCGTCCAGGAGCACCGGAAGACGGCCCGCGGGATCATCATCAACCCGGGCGGCTTCACCCACACGAGCGTCGCGCTCCACGACTGCCTGAAGGCGGTCGAGCTCCCGGCGATCGAGGTTCACATCTCGAACGTCCAAGCCCGGGAGGAGTTCCGCCGCACGAGCGTCGTCGCCCCCGCCTGCCGCGGGCAGATCTCCGGCCTCGGTCCCCGCGGCTACCTGCTCGCGGCCGAGTGGCTCCCGCGCGCGACGCGGCCCGGACCGTCCGGGCGGCGGTCGTCTCGATCCTCCGCCAGACCGAGCGGGACCTGCGCGTCGTCTGCGTGGACGACGGCTCGCGCGACGGCACCGCCGAGATCCTCGACCGGCTCGCGGCCCGCGACCGGCGCGTCGAGGTGGTGCGCGGCCCGGGCGAGGGGATCGCGCACGCCCTCGCCCGCGGCCTCGCGCGCTGCGACGGCGAGCTCGTCGCCCGCATGGACGCGGACGACCTCGCCCACCCGCGCCGGCTCGAGCTGCAGCGCGCCGCGCTCGAGGCGGACCCGTCGCTCGCCGCGGTCGGCGCCCGCGTCTCGCTCTTCCCGCGCCGGGCGATCCGGGAGGGGATGGCCCGCTACGCGGCGTGGCTGAACGGGCTCGTCACGCCCGACCTCGTCGCCCGCGACCTGCTCGTCGAGGCGCCGCTCGTGCACCCCGCCGCGCTCCTCCGGCGCGCGCCGCTCGACGCGGCGGGCGGGTGGCGCGACGGGCCGTTCCCCGAGGACTACGACCTGTGGCTCCGGCTCGCCGAGCGCGGCGCGCGGCTCACGAACGTGGCGGAGCGGCTCCTCGCGTGGCGCGAGTCCGTGGGGCGGCTCACCCGCACCGATCCGCGCTACGCGCTCGCGCGCCACGTGGCGCTGAAGTGCGCGTTCCTCTCCCGCGCGCTCGGCCCGGCGCGCCGCGAGGTGGCGGTGTGGGGCGCGGGCGAGACCGGGCGCGCATTCGCGGACGGGCTCGCGGTGGAAGAGATCCGGGTCGTCCTCTTCGTGGAGGTCGATCGCAAGAAGATCGGGCGCACCGTCCGGGGAGCGCCGGTGGTGTCCTACGAGGAGGTCGGGCGCGCGCGCGGGCTGCCGCTCCTCGTCGCGGTCGGGGCGCCCGGTGCCCGGGACCTCATCCGCGCCGAGCTCGCGAAGCGGGGCTTCGCCGAGCAGGCGGACTTCCGCTGCGTGGCGTGAGCTCCCGCGTGTTGTATCGTCGTCCCTCGTGCACGCCGACTTCGAACTCGCCGCGTTCCGGCGCGACCTCGCGCGCTGCACCGCGGAAGCCGTGCAGGACCTGCGGCGGCGGATCGGCTCCGAGACGCTCTACGGGTTCGCGCTCGTCACGAGCGGCGCGTCCGGCTTCTCCTGGGTGCGCGCCTCGGCGAACACCGAGGAGGGGCTCGCCCGGCGCGCGGACGAGCGGGCGGAGGTGGACGGGCGGTTCCGCGGCGAGTCGGGCCGACGCCTCCTGCGGTGGACGCCGGGCGAGTGGGCCTACCACGACTTCGCGGAGGGCGTCCGCCGCCTCGCCATCCCCGACCCGAGGTCCCGGCGCCCGACGCTCGACGCCGCGCTCTACGAGGGGTTCGTGGGGGCGCTCAAGGCGGTCGACCGGGCCGGGCTCTTCGGCCGCGGCGCGGAGCGTGCGTTCCTCACCGTGAACGTTCTCTGCGAGCACGCCCCGCCCGCCTTCTTCGGCCGGGGGCTCGTGCGCCTGAACCCGGTCCCCACCGTCGAGCGGCACCGGCACGAGACGGCCGCGGCCCCGTTCAGCCGCTGCGTGAACCGCGCGCCACGCCGCGAGCGGATGCGGATCTGGCTCGCGCTGTACGAGGATCTGTACATGGAGTGGAGGACCCCGATCGCCGAGGAGGCGCGGGCGCGCGGGTTCTCGCCGTGGGAGATCGAGGAGGAGCTCGTCCGGTTCGGGCCGAAGGTCGTCCCGAAGCTCGTGGACCTGGTCGCGCACTATGGCTTCGCGTCCGCGTTCGACCACAACCGCGGGCTCGAGACGCGGGAGGTCTGGCTCGCCGGGAGCGCGCTCTTCCTCGTGCGCCGGATCGGGCTCGTGTCGGACAAGGAGCTCGATCGGCTGCAGCGGCTCGTGGGCGAGTTCGTGGAGCGGGACCGCCGCCTCCGGGTCGCCTCCACGCTCGCGGAGAACACCGCCCGCGTGCTGCACGAGCTCCGGCCCAGGCGGTTTCCGCCCACCACGATGGATCCACGAGCTCCGGCCCAGGCGGTTTCCGCCCACCACGATGGATCCAGGCACGTACAAGCTGCTCAACCCGGAGCGGTACGTGCTCCGGGCGCGGTCGAGGGAATGACGTCGAGGTCGAAGTCGTGGTCCACGACCACGACCACGGACGGTATCAAGGCAGCAACGCCCGCTCGACCGCCGCGAAGTCCACCGGCACCGGCGCCTCGAACACGAGCTTCGCCCCCGTCGCGGGGTGCGGGAGCTCGAGCCGCCTCGCGTGCAGCATCACCCGCGGGATCGCGACCTCGCCCACGCGGCGGGGGCCGCCGTAGCGCGCGTCGCCGAGGAGCGGCGCGCCGAGGTGCGCGAGGTGCACGCGGATCTGGTGGGTGCGGCCGGTCTCGGGCCGCGCCTCGACGAGCGCACCGCCCGGGCCCTCGCGGAGCGTCCGGTAGCGCGTCGCGGCGGCGTCGCCGCGCGGGTCCACCCGGCGGAGCCCGGCGCGCGCCGGGTCCTTCCCGAGCGGCGCGTCGATCCGGCCCTCCGGCGGGGTGGGAGCCCGCGCGCACAGCGCGAGGTAGGTCTTCTCCGGCGTCCCGGCACGGAACGCCTCGGAGAGCGCGCCGGCCGCGTCCTTCGTCCTCGCGAGCACGGTCACGCCGGAGGTCTCGCGGTCGAGCCGGTGCACGATCGTCACCGGCGAGCCGAGGAGCGCCGAGACGAGCTCGGGCAGGGTCCCGCGGTCGGTCGTGAGGGTCGGCTGCGCGGGGACCCCCGCGGGCTTGTCCACCGCGACGAGCTCCGCGTCGGCGTAGAGGAGCTGCTCCCGCGCGAGCGCCGTGGGCGCGCCGGCGGCCCGGCCGCCCTCCTCGAGGTTCACGACGACCTGCTGCCCGGGCCAGACGAGCCGTCCCGCCACCTTGCAGCGGCGCCCCTCGAGGAAGACGCTCCCCGCGTCGAGTGCGCGCCGCGCCTCCCCGCGGGAGATGCCGCCTCGTGCCGCGATGAAGCGATCGATCCGCTCGCCCTTGTCGCCGGGCTCGACGGAGAGGGAGAGGCGGCGCAAGAACGTTACGCCGCGGGCTTGCTGCCGGGACAGCTCGCGCACGCCGAGCTCTTCGGCGAGGCGTCCTTGCACTCGGTCTTCTTCTTGTCCTCGGCCTTCGCCTTGTCCTCGCCCTTCCCGGTGATCGCGGCGGAGTTTCGGCCGCCGTAGTCCGTGCCGTAGAACCCGGAGCCCTTGAGCGCGAACGCGCTCGCGGACATGAGCTTTCGGACCTTCGACCCGCAGACGTCGTGGGTCCTCAAGGCGGGGGCGGACATCTTCTGGAGGGCGTCGAACCGCCCGCACTTCGGACACTGGTATTCGTAGATGGGCATGCGCGCTTCTCCGACCGGGAAGCTAAAGTCCTGTCGGGCGCTGTCAAGCGAGCGCGGCCTCGACGAGAGCCCGGGGAGCCAGGCCGGTCGACGGCCCCCGAACGGGGAGGAGTTTCTATCATGAACGGCGAGGAGTTGGATCAGCTGGCCGGAGAGGTGGACGCCCTGGGGGCCGCCCTCGACGAGGAGCGGTTCCGCCACGTCGCCGGGATGGAGGCCGAGCCGTCGCTCGCACGGCTCTTTGCCCGCTGGCCGCGCGCCGCGCACCGCGAGACCGTGGCCCGCCTTCGCGAGCAGAAGCACGACGAGCTCGCCGAGCGGGTGGCGGGCCTCCGGACCGAGCGGGCGCAGGCGGAGCACGAGGACGCCTGGCGCGCGGCCGAGGCCGCCGCCTCGGGCCGCGGGCCCGACGGGCCGCTGCCACTCGCCGCCCTCGACCTCGCCGCCGCGGCGGAGGACGACCCGGCCCGACGTCGCGCGTTCGGGGCGGCGGCGGCGGAGGCGCTCGAGGCGGCCGCCCGGCCGCGCGAGGCGGCGCTCGAGACCCGCGCCCGTGCCGCGGCGGAGGTCGGGCTCGCGCCGGACTGGAAGGCGGTCGTGGTCGGGGACGAGTCGCTCCGCGCCACGGACGACGGATGGCGCGAGGTCCTCGAGTTCACCGTGCGTCGCGAGCTCGGCGGCGCGCCGGCGGGCGGGCTCGCACGTGCCGACCTCCTGCGCGCGGTCGGCGCTCGCCGGTGGGAAGGGCTCTTCCGTCGCGGGATGCTCGCCGTCGCGGCGAAGCTCACGCTCGAGGGGCTCGGCCTCGCGCACATCGCCGTCCGGGTGGACGACGCCGGGCGGCCGGGGCAATGGCCCGGTGCGCACGCGATCGGCGCGCGGATCTCGTTCCGTCCTCGCGGCGGCGGCGGCGACTGGGCGGACCTCCTCGCCGCGATCGGACGCGCGCTCGCGGCGGCGTCCGCTCCGGCATCGCGGCGCGACGCGGATCTCGGCGAGGCCTTCGCCTGGGTGCTCGGCTCGCTCACGCTCGAGCCGCGCTGGCTCGCGGCGCGCGCCGACGTCGATCGGCGCCACGCGGCGGACGTCGTGCGGGAGCTCGCGCTGCGGCGGCTGCTCGCCCTCCGGGCCGACGCCGCCGCGGTGCGGGTCGCGGCCGAGGCGGCGCGCGGGCTCTCGGGGCAGGCGCTCCGGGACGCCCACCGGGCGGCGCTCCACGCCGCGACCTCGGCGGCGTGGGACGGGGTCCGCGCCGCGCGCGACGCCGACGCGGACCGGCTCGCGTCGCGGCTCCGCGGCGCGGACGCGGGTGAGTCACTCCGGCGGACGCTCGTCGAGCGGTTCGACGAGGACTGGTGGCGGAACCCGCGGACCGCCGAGCACCTCGCCGCGCTGCTCGCGGCGGGCCGGCTCCCGCCCGAGCCCGCTCCGCCCCCCGCCGCTCCGCCCCCCGCGGCCCTCGCCGCCCGGAGTCTCCTCGCGGCGCTCGAGGGCGCGCGGTCCTAGCCGCAAAGCCGGTCATTTAGTGGCCGGCCGCTAACGGCGAACGCTCCCGAGGGCCTCGGGCATGGCCCCCGTCCTCCTGCGCCGCCGCCCGGGTCGCAACCGGCACCGGACGGTCGAACGGGTCCAGAAACGTGGACGCCGGCGCACGCCCGGGCGCGCCCGGCGCACGCCCGGGCGCGCCAGCTCCCCGCGAGAGCGTTCCCGTACGGCGGCGGGCACGGCGAGCACCATGGGCGCGGCCCCGAACGTTCACCGGAGCTGACGCGCGAAGCTGTCACGCCGCGTGCACGCCGGCTCCGTAAGGACCGCCGTATCCGATCGCAGCGACGGCGGCGTGCTCGTCGGAGGGGGCCAAGCCCGGGCCCGCGTGCGCCGCCGATGGGGCTACGGCCGAGCCATGGGCACCGTGGCGCCGATGCTCCGCGGTGATCGGAGTTCGTCGCAGCCACTTCGGCAGCCGCCACCAAGGGCGGGGAAGGCGTCTCCGACGAGCACGCCGCCGTCGCTGCGGTCGGACCGCTCCGATCGACGGAGCCGGCGTGCACGCGGCGTGACAGCGGCACACGCCAGACCCGCTCGTCCTCGGTGGCGCCCGCACTGGTTTCGCCGTGCCGGTCGCAGTCCGGTTCCGGTGCCGTGGGCCGCTGGCGCGCCCGGGCGTGCGCCGGCGTCTGCGTTTCCGGGCCCTCTCGTCAGGCCGGCGCCGGTCGCGACTCTG
>WNGL01022437.1_pt1 | contig 15742 bp, 13 predicted proteins | sample 5400591 | NCBI WGS metagenome assembly WNGL01 (sample SAMN13153377, study PRJNA577476) | soil metagenome | isolation source: 80 cm soil or saprolite under Garry oak tree replicate 1 | place: USA:California | collected 2016-06-15
GCTGGACGATCCGATTCGCATCGCGTATCTGCTGGCGAGCCTCCTCGACATGAAAGCCCACGACAAGCAGCGGCTCCTCGAGGAGAACAGCGTGGCCGTCAAGCTCGACGCCGTCTCCGCCGCCCTTTCGCGCGAAATCGACGTCCTCGAGCTCAAAGGCCAGATCGAATCGCGCGCCGAAAAAGAGATGACCGACGCGCAGAAGCAGTACCTGCTGCGCCAGCAGTTGAAGGCCATCCAGGCGGAGCTCGGGGAGGGTGACGGGGAAACGCAGGAATTGCGTAAGCGCGTCACCGACGCCCATCTGCCACCGCACGTCGCCGAGGTCGCCAACCGCGAAGTGGATCGGCTGGAGCGGATGACACCCGCCGCGCCGGAATACCAGATGATCCGCACGTACCTCGATTGGCTCCTGGACGTTCCGTGGAGCAAGCGGACGGAAGATCGCCTCGATCCGATCGCCGCGCGCAAGGTCCTGGATGACGACCACTACGATCTCGACAAGGTCAAGGAACGCATCGTCGAATATCTGGCGGTCCGGAAGCTCAAGGGCGACATGAAGGGGCCGATCCTCTGTTTCGTCGGCCCGCCCGGTGTCGGCAAGACATCGCTCGGGCAGTCGATCGCGCGCGCGATGAACCGCACGTTCGTGCGGATCTCGCTCGGCGGCATCCGCGACGAGGCGGAGATCCGCGGCCATCGACGCACGTACATCGGCTCGATGCCGGGCCGCATCATCCAGGCGCTGAAGACCGCGGCCTCATCCAATCCGGTGCTGATGCTCGACGAGATCGACAAGGTATCCGTCGGCGTGCAGGGCGATCCGGCGGCGGCGCTGCTCGAGGTGCTCGATCCCGCGCAGAACTACACGTTCCGCGATGCGTACCTTGAAATCCCGATGGACCTGTCGAACGTGCTGTTCATCGCGACCGCGAATCAGCTCGGCACGATCCATCCGGCGCTGCTCGACCGCATGGAGATCATCACGCTCAGCGGCTATACCGAGGAGGAGAAGGTCCACATCGCGAAGATGTACCTCGTTCCGCGCCAGCGGGACGAGCATGGATTGAAGCCGGAACAGATCACGATCGACGATGGCGCGCTCCGCCGGGCGATCGCTGAGTACACGCGCGAGGCGGGCGTCCGGTCGCTCGAGCGACAGATCGGGACGATCGCCCGAAAGGTGGCGGCACGCGTCGCCACCGACGAGCGCTACATCGGACATGTCGCCGCGAAAGACGTGCCGGACTATCTCGGACCGCCGCGCTTTCGATCCGACGGCGCGTTCCGCCTGTCCCGCCCCGGCGTGGCCACCGGCGTCGCGTGGACGGAAGTCGGCGGCGACGTGCTCTACATCGAAGCGGTGCTCCTGCCCGGCGGGAACGGGCACATGACCCTGACCGGACAGCTCGGCAGCGTCATGCAGGAATCGGCGCGCGCGGCACTCAGCCACGTGCGCCAGCAGGCCCTTGCGCTCGGCGTCACGCCAGAGACGCTGAGCAAGCAGGATCTTCACATTCACGTGCCCGCGGGCGCGATTCCCAAGGACGGCCCGTCCGCCGGCGTGACGATGGCGACGGCGATCGTCTCGGCAGCGCGCGGCATTTCGGTGCGGCCCGACGTGGCGATGACCGGCGAGATCACCTTGTCGGGTCTGGTGCTGCCGGTCGGCGGCATCCGGGAGAAGGCCCTTGCCGCAAGGCGGCAAGGCATCAGGACCTTCATCCTGCCGCAAGGCAACGTGCAGGATCTCTCCCGCGCGCCGCGACGGGGTCCGCGCCGGCCGCCGCGGCGGCGGCGGTTAACGGTTAACGGTTATCGGTTAACGGTTATCGGTTATCGCGGATCGGATGCTGGTGCGTCCTTGATAATGAACAACTTCTCGCCGGGGTGAATCAATCCCAGTTCACGGCGGGCGAACTCCTCGATGGTCGCCGGGTCTTCACGAAGTCGTCGCGCCTCGTCCCGCAGACGGGTGTTTTCTGTTCGAATAACGGACAAGGACTCGTTCAGCGCCCGATACTGCCGCCGCGCCTGGATCGTCGCCGACAGCCCTTTTTCGCCGGCAAGCGCGTCCACCACGAGCACCCAGCCGATGAAGATCAGCAGGTACTGCAGCGTGCGGCGACGGTGCCGACGCGTGACGGGTTGATTCGGCTCCGGACATCGACCTCTCATGCGCGCGTCATAGCACGCACGCCGCATTGGCTGATCTCCCATTGCAACGACTACGTTGGGCTCTCGGGGGGTTCGAGCGGTATTTGCAAGTAAGCCCTCAACGCAGCGAGGACTACGGACCGAAGGTCTGTGTGCTCGTCCATCGCGCGGATTTTCGCGGCCCGCCAAAGCTCTCGCGGCAGGTCCACAGTGGTTTTCATGTTCCCGGAGGTCGTCGTGGCGACGCGACTAACCATAGCGCGCAGTTTATACAGGTCACCCGTCTACGCTGGTCACCGTGTATCAAGTTCGCCGTTTATACATGACACCGTTTATATATATTACATGTTAACCGTATCACAGTCAATATGGCTATACGTGTCCACATAAAGGCGGGTCTGAACCGATTTGAGTGCAACCATCTAACCGCTTCAGACGTTGATGTTAGGAGAACGGTGGGGTGGATGCGCGCAAGCGCTACCAAAACGGCCTCGGAGACCGTGCGGTGCCCGCCGACGAGCAGCAGGCCTTCCAAGAGCAGGGTCCCGCGCAGGCGGCTAATGGAAACGCGCCGACCTGACGAGCCTCCCTAACGATTCGTCGAAATGCCCCGATTTCATGCGGTGGCAGTCGCGAAGTTGCTGATCAATCGGTAGGCTCAAATCGACGAAGAGGCTAAGAATAGGCGTCGGCTGCTCTCAAGGAATCGGAACGCAAAATATCTTCGATTCGAGGTAGCGAAGATTTGGGAAGAGGGAACAGAACAGGCTCTTCCGCAAAGACGGGGTGCCGTTTGGGCGTTCCATAGCTTATCGTTGCAGGCAAGGTACGAGTTCAACGCGAGCAAGCGGATCGCAACCCGAGCGGCGACGTGGTCGCTCAAGGGTCTTTCTAGCGTGGGGAATCGACAAATGGCGCACTCTCAGCCTTCTCTCTTCAAAGAGTCCTCGGAACCAGAGGCGCTGTCGGATCCAAAGTCGTTCGAGGAATACCTCCGTGAGTTTCGATGGGACGGGAGGCCGACATCGGTTCTTGCTACATCTGCCGAGGTCGACGGGCGCGGCCTGTCGGTGAAGACCTTCGTAAACGAGTTCTGGACCAGTCGTCAACGAGCGGCGCATTCTCTCCACGAGGTTTCCTATCGCGCTTGCTTCAAGCCGCAGCTTCCGCGTTTTTTTGTCGAGCGCCTTACCCGACCGGGAAATGTCGTTTACGACCCCTTCATGGGACGGGGGACGACGTTGCTGGAATCAGCGCTGCTAGCCAGAGTGCCAGTCGGTTGCGATATCAATCCGCTCAGCAAAGTTCTTGTCGAACCTCGGTTGCAGCCACCTTCAATCGACACAGTGCGAGAACGACTCTCGAAAGTTGATTGGGGGGCAAATGCGGAGTTGCCCGAGAACCTGCTGACGTTCTACCACCAAGAGACCCTTCGCGAAATATGCGCGCTGAAGGCATACTTGCTTCGAAGGCTTGAGAGCGGACTGCTCGATTCTGTTGACGGCTGGATTCGGATGGTGGCCGTCAACCGACTGACTGGCCATTCGCCAGGGTTCTTTTCGGTTTACACGCTTCCTCCCAACCAAGCGGTATCCGTAGTCGCGCAGCAGAAAATCAACGCCGACCGAAATCAGGTTCCTCCTCGCCGCAGCGTGCCAAAGCTCATACTTGCGAAGTCGCGCTCGCTGTTGACTGATTCTGATGAGCAGACGAGGCGGATTCTCACGAGCGTCGCCGGTCGGTATCGACTCCTAACCGAACCGGCCGCAACAACGCCGGACATCGAATCGTCATCAGTTGACTTGGTGGTCACGTCCCCACCATTCCTCAATGTCGTCGATTACGCCGGCGACAACTGGCTTCGTTGTTGGTTCTGTGGCATCGACCCGACTGATGTGAAACTGACAGTTCCAAAGAAGATTCATGCTTGGCGGGAAGCGATGACGGCGGTGTTCTCGGAGCTGGCTCGGGTCTTGAGGTCTGGCGGTCACGTGGCGTTCGAGGTAGGTGAGGTTCAGGGTGGCCGCGTTCGATTGGAGGAGCACGTCATTCCGTGCGGTATTCATGCAGGACTTGAACCCCTTCTTGTGCTGATCAATTCGCAAGAGTTCACGAAGACGGCGGCCTGCTGGGGTGTAGACAACAACCGCAAAGGAACCAACACCAACAGGATCGTACTCTTCCGAAACCCATGAGTTTCAGATCATTGAGATTTCGTCATTCCACGTGCGAGTTCCTTTGTTTGGCGAGGTCCATAACAACGGTCGAGGCATTCCGTGGACGATAAGGAAAGGCTCATGGTGCTTGAGCAGGCGCTGGCGCAAATGCTCAAGCCAGTGAAAGGCATACCTTTTTCAGTGATCGTCAAATCCCTCGCCGAGAGGCAAGTGATTCAAATAGACAAGGCAGACGCAGCCGACATAGAGCTTCTGAAAAGACTTGAGAAGACCGTTCAGTTCTGCGCCTCCGACCTGAAGTCCAATCCCATTAAGAGACCACGCCCGAACGAGGTAGGGAACGATGTCGAAATGTATGTCATGCGAGCCTTGCCTCAAGGTGGACTGACGGCTGCAAGGCCGACATCGCAGGCAGGCTTGGGAAAATCCACAGGATACCCCGACATACTTGTTCGGGACGGGGAGAACCGCGCCACCTACTTGGAATGCAAGATATTTACGCACGGTTCAGCCGAGACGACCATGCGGTCCTTTTATCTGTCGCCATCGAAGTCCTTCAAAGTATCCGTTGATGCGCGTCACCTGCTTCTGGCGTTCGGCATGGAGGCTAGGCCAATAACTGGATCGAGAGAATCCATGTATATTCCCAAGTCCTACAAACTCATCGACCTTCACGACCTCCTCTGCGACGTGAAATACGAGTTCAATTCCGACAACCGTCGTCTGTACGCCCCGTCGCTGATGCTATTGCAGGGAGACGTCTGATCGACGCTGCGGTCTCACGGACCGAGCTTCGCAAACGTCCTGAAGGCGCAGCTCGTCTCTTCGTTGAGACGTTACAGCCGAAGAGAATCATCTGCCCCTACGGGTCTGTGTTTGTCTGTGGCTGGTAGAACTATGGCAGCAGTTGCGTTCTACATCAGCGACCACGGCTTCGGGCACGCAGCGAGACAAATCGAAATCGTCAATGCGCTCGCGAGGCGCCGGCCCGGGACAGGCATCCTGATCCGCACCTCGGCCGCTCGGCTCTTGTTCGATCGAACGGTCAATGCGCCCTTCGAGCTCGACGATCGCCCGTGCGATACCGGCATCGTCCAGATCGACAGCCTGCACCTCGATCCGGACGCGACCATCGCGCGTGCACGGGAATTCTACGCAACACTCGACGCGCGAACCGCGACCGACGCGCGGCTGCTGCACGATCGCGGCGCTGTCCTCGTCGTCGCCGACGCGCCTCCGCTCGGATGCGCTGCCGCCGCCCGCGCCGGCATTCCATCGGTGGTCGTCTCGAACTTCACGTGGGACTGGATCTACCAGGAGTACGCGGAGCGCCTGTCGTCGGCGCCGGGCCTGATTCGTGCGATCCATGACGCCTATCGTTCTGCACGCGGCGCATATCGGCTGCCGATGCACGGCGGGTTCGACACGTTCGAATCAGTGACGGACGTTCCGTTCGTCGCGCGGCACGCCCGCAGGGATCTCACGGCGCAGGACGTCCGGCGCGAACTCGGGCTGCCAGCGGATCGGCCTCTCGCGCTCGTCTCTTTCGGCGCATACGGCGTCAACGATCTGCCACTGGAGCGCCTCGACTGCGTGCCGGCGTGGACGATCGTCCTCACCGGCGCGTCCGCGGAGACGGCCGGTCCTGTCCACATCATCGCGGAGCAAGGTATCTACGACCGAGGGCTTCGATATCAGGATCTGGTGAGCGCCGTCGACGCCGTGGTCACAAAGCCCGGGTACGGCATCATCTCGGAGTGCATCGCGAATGAGACCGCTCTCGTCTACACCTCTCGCGGCCGGTTTGCGGAATACCCTGTGCTCGTCCGCGAGATGCCGAACTATGTCCGCTGTGCGTATCTGGATCAGGAATCGCTGATGTCGGGACATTGGCGTGCGGCGCTCGAAACCGCCGCAGGTGCGCCGGCCCCGCCCGAACGTCCGGCCACCAACGGCGCGGAGGTCGTTGCAGATATGATTGCCGCATGTTTACCCGCCGCAGCTTCCTCTGGTCGTCCGCCGCAGCCGTAGTTCTCAGCCGGGCGCCCCGGCTCGGGGCCGAATCGGCGCAGCGCGCGCCGCGCACCGCCGATGGCGGTCCGCTGCCGCCGTCGATCGCCGCACTGACGTCGATGCGGGACCAGGCGCGGCCGATCTCGAGCGACGAGCGCCGCTCGCGGATCGAAAAGGCCCGCCGACTGATGGCGCAGCACAAGATCGACGCCATTCTGTTGAGCGGCGGCACGTCCCTGGGATATTTCACCAACATCCGCTGGGGCGGCGGCGAGCGCCTGTTTGCCTGCGTCCTTCCCGCAAAGGGCGAAGCGTTCTTCGTCTCTCCCGCGTTCGAAGAGGACCGCGCACGCGAGCAGATCGCGCTCGGTCCCTTCGGCGGCGGCCGCGCGGACGTGCGGACGTGGAACGAAGACGAGAGTCCGTACGCGCTGGTCGCCGCCGGCCTCAAGGACCGAGGCGCCAGCGCGGGGGTGGCGGGCGTTGAGGAAACGATGAAGTTCGTCTGGGCCGACAGCATCGCCCAGGCGGCCCCACAGTTGAAGATCGTCAGCGCCACACCGGTCGTCGCCGGCTGCCGCATGATCAAGGACGCGCACGAGCTCGCGCTGATGCGGCTGGCGAACCACGCGACGCTCACGGTCTACGAGGCGGTCCACAAGGCGCTGCAGCCGGGCATGACCCAGAACACCGTGTCGGATCTGATCGCGCAGGCATACCACCGCGTTGGATTTCCGGGCGACGCGAGCGTCCAGGTCGGCGAATACACCGCGCTTCCCCACGGCTCGATTCAACCGCAGACGATCCGCGAGGGCACGATCATCATGGTCGACGACGGGTGCACCGTCGAGGGATACCAGTCGGACATCACGCGCACGTTCGTGCTCGGCAAGCCGACCGCGAAGATGAACACCGTGTTCGGCATCGTCCACGAGGCGCAGGCGGCGGCGCTCGCGGCCGCGAAGCCGGGCGTGCCGCTCGAGGCGATCGACGCCGCCGCGCGGAAGGTGATCATCGACGCCGGCTATGGCCCCGGTTTCAAGTACTTCTCGCACAGGCTGGGACACGGGATCGGCATGGACGGCCACGAATGGCCCTACCTGGTGAAGAACAACATGTTCGGATGGGAGAGGGCGCTCACACTGCAGCGGAACATGACGTTCAGCGACGAGCCCGGGATCTATATCAGGGGCGAGTTCGGCGTACGCCTCGAGGACGATATGCACATCACCGAAAACGGCGCGGAGCTCTTCACGCCGCAGTCGGAGTCGCTGGAGAAGCCTTTCTGACGGATCAGAAGTCCCAACTACCCAACTCCCAACGACTCAAGGCGTCGATTCCCGAGCTCCTTGTGGAGTTGCGTAGTTGGGAGTCGGGAGTTAGGTTATTTGACGCAAGTAACGAGAGACCAGATCTTCGGCCAGTTCACCTTTTCGATTGAGACTGGCTTCAGATCCGCCTGCGCGAGGAACGCGGGCAGGTCGAGATCCGATTTGAAGCCGATGTGCCGGCGAGATCAAGCGCTCGACTCGTGAGAGGATCGGGTTCGGGCTGAGGAAGTGGTTCAGGAAGATGACGCGGCCACCCGGGCGGCACACGCGCGACATCTCCTGCGCGACTTTCACGGGATCGGGGACGACGCTGATCAGGTACGGTGCGTAGACGATATCAAAGGCATTGTCGGCGAACCTGAGATCGGCGGCGTCCATCTGGAGCAGCCGGACCGGCGCGGCGTCGGGGCGCGCAGCGCGTTCGCGCGCCTTCTCGAGCATCGACGAGGAAAAATCGATTCCCGTCACCGCCGCTTCGCGCGTGTACAACGAGAGATTGATCCCCGTCCCGACCCCAACCTCCAGCACGCGCTCGCCGGGCTGGATGTTCATGCGCTCGAGGGCCTTCAGCCGTCCGGGATGCAGCGTCGGACCGTAGAAGAGATCGTAGACCTTGGCCAGTTTGTCGTAAACATTCTCGACAAACGCATTCTCGACGGCGGCCACCGAGAGCGCGCGCGTTGCGGCGTCACCGGTCACGTGGTCCGCCTCCGGCTTCCGGTCGAATAAGGCCATAAGTTTCTGGACTATATCCCTTTGCTCATGAACGGGGCAACATATTGCTCAGCTGTGCGCCGACGGCCTCGATGAGGCCCAGCGCAGCGTCGATGGCTTTCGGCGCTGTTGAGATCTGCACGCCCTGTACCAAACCTCGTTCGCCATGAATTCCGCGTGCCGCACGCTGTCGAGCGGCATGATCCCCGCCAGGATGGGAATGCCGTGCGTCCGAATCCGCTCGACGAACGCGTGGAACTCCGCGGCGTCGAACACCGGCTGCGTGATGGCGAATTCCGCCCCCGCCTGCACTTTGTACGTGAATCGCCGGAGCTCTTCATCCAGATTCATCGCGCCGGGATTCACCGCCACGCCGATGTGAAAGCCGGTCGGGTTGCCGATCGGCTGGCCGCCGATGTCGAACCCCGCGTTCAAGCGCGAGACGACATTCGCGAGTCCGATGGAATCGACGTCGAACACGGCCGTCGCGTCCGGATAGTCGCCGAGCTTCGGCGGATCGCCCGTGACGACGAGCACGTTGCTGAACCAGCACGGCGGCCGACAGCGCGCTCATGTGCGCGCTCGCGCGTGGACTGTCGGGAATGTTCACGAGATCCACGCCGCGAATCTTGAGGCGGCGTGCCTGCTCGACCAGCGCGTCGGTCTGATAGCCGCGCGGCGGCATCAGCTCGACGCTGACGACGAAGCCGCCTCGCGCCAGCGTGTTCGCCATCCGCGATTTCTGCTCCCGCGCGATGGGCGGCGCGGCGACCGCCGGGGCGGCGGGGCCGGCCGCCGCCCTCCCATCCTTCCGCGGCGCGGCGGGTTCCAGCGTCCGCACCGCCGCCTTGATCGCGCGCACGTGCTCCGGAGTCGTCCCGCAGCATCCGCCGACGAGACGCACACCCGCGTTGATGAACCGGCGCGCGTACGACGCCATGTAATCCGGCGAGCACAGATAGAGGTTGCGCCCTTCGATCTCGCGTGGCTTGCCGGCATTCGGCTGCGCGGAGAGTTTCACGTGCGCCACGCGCGCCATGCGCTCCACCGTTTCGAGCATCGCCGCCGGCCCCACGCTGCAGTTCAGGCCGACCACGTCCGCGCCGCGCTGCTCGAGCTCGGGCACGAAGGTTTCCGGCGCCACGCCGTCGAGGCTGTTGCCATCCTCCTCGGTCGTCATCTGCGCGACGATTGGGAGATCGCACACGCTGCGGACCGCGCGAATCGCGGCGCCGATTTCATTGACGTCGCGGAAGGTCTCGAGGACGAAGAGATCGACGCCGCCTTCGAGGAGCGCCTTCGCCTGCTCCCGGAAGTATTCCTCCGCTTCGTCGACGCCGGTCTTGCCCCACGGCTCGACGCGAATGCCGAGCGGACCGATCGCGCCGGCGACGTAGACCTGATCGCGCGCAGCATGCCGCGCGATCCGCGCGCCCGCCACGTTAATCGCGTGCACCCGATCGGCGAGCCCGAATGCGCCGAGCTTCACGCGATTCGCACCGAACGTGTTCGTCTCGATGACGTCGGCGCCGGCGCGCGTGTATGCCTGATGGACCTCGGCGACCAGATCCGCCTGGGTAAGATTCAGCTCGTCGAACGAGCGGTTCAGAAAGATCCCGCGCGCGTACAGCATCGTCCCCATCGCCCCGTCGCAGACGAGAACACGCTTGTCGAGCTCCTGGAGAAAGGGCGGCCGCATCGGTAGATCTCTTCATTTTACAGGGTTTGAAGCTGGATATCGAGCGACGCGGCGTTCACGAGGAGATAGGACCGCGTGACGAGGTCGAGACCGACGGATCGGACGCCTTCCCGCACCTCGTCAGAGAAGCGGTGATGATGCCCGAAGACATGCAGGCGCGGCCGCATCGCTTGCAGGATTTCGTTGATCTGCGCCTTGCCTGCATCAGGTCCCCGATTGCCTGGAAACGGCCGGAAGGGCTTGGCGGCCTCGTGCGTCATGAACACGTCGATTCCCGTCAGCCGCCTGCAGGCCTCGACTTGCTCGCGAACGAAGTGCCTGCGCTTGTCTGCCAGCTCTGTCGCCCTGGCGCTGCCCTTTCGTGGATGCGGCAGTCCCGCTGCGGGCGTTTCGTACCAGGTCGGCGCGAACGTGCCGCCGAGTCCGGCGATTCCAATGTCCGGGCCTGACTCGCCGTGGGTCAGGGCTGGAGCCCTGACGGCCACCGCCGTCCCGTTTTGCATGTAGTGCAGGTCTGCCGGCAGATCGCCGGACGCGATCGCGTCGAAGTTGTCGTTGTTGCCGTGGATCCAGTAGACCGGCTTGCCGACGGACTCGTACTCACCCGCATCAGTCGCCAGATCGCCGACGCACAGCCAGAACGGAACGTCGGGATGGCGGGAGACGATCCATCGCGCGACGTCGAAGGCGCCGTGAATGTCCCCGAGCGCGCCGAAGAGCATTTGGGAATTTGGAAATCTGGGAATTTGGAAATCTGGCATCGCGCCGGCTACCGCCGGCGCTTTTAACGCGCTCGCGGTAGCGAGCGCATGCGAGATTACCAAATTTCCAAATTTCCAAATGTCAAAATTACTTGCTCGTTCCGGCCGGCACGAGCAGGTCCGCCTTGTCCCAGATGAAGTCCTTGTTGCTGTACACCGCGAGCTCGTAGTCCTTGCCCATGAAGATCGCCGAGACCGGGCAGGCCTCTTCACAGTATCCGCAGAAGATGCAGCGCGTCTTGTGGATCTGGTAGGTCTTCGCGTAGCGCGGCCCCGCCTGGACGGTGCCGTCGTTTTCCGCCGCCTCGAGGTAAATCGCGTCCGCCGGGCACGCGACGGCGCACAGACCGCACGCCACGCATTTCTCCAGCCCGTTCTCGTCGCGCATCAGGACCTGCTTGCCGCGCCACTTCGGGAACGACGGGATTTTCTGGTCGGGATAGTTGACGGTGACTTTCGGCTTGAAGAAATGCTTCAGCGTGGTCGCAAAGCCGAGGATCAGGGGACGAATCATGCGGCGATCATATCAGGGCACGGTTCACAGTTACCAGTTCACAGTTCAGGCGTCCCACCGTAAACTGTTAACTGGCAACTGACAACCGGCAGCACAAACCTCTATCGTAAACGCCATTCATGGGCACTCAGCCGAACCTCGTGAGCGACCAGCTGCTCCTGTTCACGTTGATGGCGAAACTCGCCGTCGGCGCCGTGCTGTCGACGATGCTCGTGCGGTTTCCGTGGTTCAGGCGGATCCTCCTCACCGAGAAGCGTGACTGGCCCGAACGGCTCGTGTTCGCGGCGAGCCTGGGCCTGCCGCTGACGGCGGGCGTCATCTGGCGGCTCCTGCTCAACAACGACGCGGCAGACCTGACGCTGTCGGGTGCGTTCCTGGCGGGGTTGCTCGCGGGACCGTACGCGGGCGCGATCGTCGGCGTCATGCTCGGGATCCCACCGGCCTTCGCCGGTGAATGGGGCGCGCTGCCCTTTGCGATCGGCTGCGGCTTCGCCGGCGGCGGCCTTCGCGAAATCTGTCCAAAGGAAGCCATCTGGCACTTCTCACCGCTGTTCTTCACCGGCCTGCACCGGCACGTGTGGCGGCTCGTGCGTCGCTTCGAGATCGACTGGGTCGTGATCCTGCTGGCCGCGCCGATTGGGCTCGAAATCATCCTGCAGGCCGTGCACTATCACTGGCCCGCGCGCGTCTTCGTCATTCCCGCGCACAGGCCGGGGATGTGGTTCGCGGTGCTGATGTCGACGGTGCTCTCGGTCGCGATCCCGATCAAGATCTGGAACAGCGCGCGCATCGAGCACCGGCTTCAGGAGCAGGAAAAGCTGCTCATGGAGTCGCGGCTCGACGCGCTCGCGAGCCAGATCAACCCGCACTTCCTGTTCAACACGCTGACGTCGATTTCCTCGCTCATCCGCTCACAGCCGGAAACGGCGCGCACGCTGATCGTGAAGCTCTCGGGCCTGCTCCGCCGGCTCCTGCGCAGTCAGGAGCATTTCGTCACGCTGCGCGAGGAGCTCGCGGCGATGGACGAATACCTCGACATCGAGAGTATCCGCTTCGGGTCTCAACTTCGGATCGACAAGCAGATCGATCCCTCCACGCTGGACATGATCGTGCCCAGCATGATGCTGCAGCCGCTGGTGGAGAACTCGATCAAACACGGCCTGTCGCACAAGCTGGGCGAAGGACGGATTACCATCCGCAGCTTCCGCGACGGGGGCCACGCGATCGTCGACGTCATCGACAACGGCGTCGGCATCGCCCCCGCGACCGCCGATCGCGTCAAGGGCACGGGCATCGGCCTGCGCAACGTCAACGAACGGCTGCGGGTCATTTACGGCGCGAACTATCAGCTGCAGCTCGATAGCGTCCCCGGCGAAGGTACCTGCGCGCGCATCGTCATCCCGGAGACGGCGGCGCCCGCCCGCTTCACCGCATGACCGCCATGGACGACCTCCGGACCGTTGTCGTGGACGACGAGCAGCTGGCCCGCGATGAGTTGTGTTTCCTGTTGCAGCAGCTCGGGGGCGTGGAGGTCGTCGCCCAGGCCGGCAACGGCGTCGAGGCGCTACGCGTGATCGAGGACTGTCAGCCCGATCTCGTGATGCTCGACGTACAGATGCCGGGTCTGACAGGTTTCGAAGTCGCGCGCCGCGTGATGCAGGCCGGAATCGATTCACAAGTCGTCTTCGTGACGGCGTTCGATCAATACGCCATCGACGCCTTCGAGGTGAACGCGGTCGATTACCTGCTCAAGCCGGTCGAGCCCGAGCGGCTGTCGACCGCCGTGGACCGCGTCCGCAAGCGTGTGTCCGCGGAGCGCGCCTCTCCGCGGCCGGCCGAAGCGCCCGCGGACAACCGCAAGGAGGCCGATCTGGAGCGCCTTCTGCAGATGCTGGCCGATCGGCAGGGACGGCGCGAGCAGCTGGCGATCAAGGTCGAGGACCGCTTTCTGCTGGTCCATGCCGATGAGGTGGTCCATGCCTCCGTCGAGGAGGACGAAATCCGGGTTGTAACGAACAGCTTGTCTGGAACGTCTAACTATCGGACACTGGATGAACTGCAGACACGGTTGGACCCCGACGTCTTCTGGCGGGTGCACCGGTCGCATCTGGTGAACATCAACAAGATCAAGGAGATCGTGCCCTGGTTCAGCCGGAACTACATCCTGAAGATGAAGGACGCGAAAGGCACCGAGATTCCCGTGAGCCGATCGCAAACCCGGCGACTGCGCGAATATCTGAAGCTATGAACGACAGCAACAATCAGAATCCCTTCGGCGCTCCCGAACCGGAGCGCTTCCAGGAGCCGCGGGCGCGATACGAAGAGACGCCGGTGGAGGCCTATGCGCCGCCGGTGCTCGGTCCCGCGGATCTGCCGGACGGCGATCCCCCCGCGGCGGTCGCCGCGCCTGAGACGTACCTCGCGCTCGACGGCACGTCCGTGTGGCTCAATCGGCTCGGCGAAGAGCTCGTCGCCTGGCTCAAGACGCTGGCCTCCGCCGCCGTCTACGCCACGCTCATCGTCACGTTCGGCTTCCAGGTCGCGCGTGTCGAAGGCATGAGCATGGCGCCGACGCTGCAGGATCAGGATCGCTTGATCGTCAACAAGCTCGCGTACCGGCTGGGCGATCCCAAGGTCGGCGACATCGTGATGCTCTACTACCCGCTGAAGCCGGAGAAGTCGTTCGTGAAGCGGATCATCGCCGAAGAAGGCGACCAGGTGCGCATCGTGGATGGCCGCGTCTTCCGCAACGACGTCCCGCTCGACGACAGCTTCGTGCCGTCTGAATACCGCAGCCACGACGACTGGGGCCCGCAGGTGATCCCCGAAGGCTACTACTTCGTGATGGGAGACCATCGGAACAACAGCTCCGATAGCCGGCACTGGGGCTTCGTCCCGAAGAAATACATCATCGGCAAGGTGCAGCTGCGGTGGTGGCCGGTGGGACACGCCCGAGTGTTCTGACGGAGCGCGCCACTGCCCATTCCCTTCCGCCACCAGGCTGTCGCCGGCGTCCTGGGGCGGGTGCTGGTTCTCAATCTGATCGTCGCGATCGCGAAGCTGGTGCTGGGCTACGCCACCGGTGCGGTCAGCGTCGTCTCCGACGGCTTCCACTCGCTCGCCGATTCCGCGTCGAACATCATCGGTCTCGTCGGCCTGCGCATCGCGCGGAAGCCGCCCGATCTCGATCATCCATACGGGCATCGTAAGTTCGAGACGCTGGCGGCCGCCGGCATTTTCGTGTTCCTGCTCCTGGCGGTGCTCGAGATCGGCCGCTCGGCCCTGAAGCGGCTGGCCGCGCCCGCGGCACCCGCGGTCACCTGGATCAGTTTCGGGGTGATGATCGCCACGCTTCTGGTGAATCTCGGCGTCGTCCGCTACGAGGCTGGTGAGGGACGGCGGCTCGAGAGTGAGCTGCTGCGCGCGGACGCGATGCACACCCGCAGCGACGTCTTCGCCACGATCGGCGTCCTCGTCTCGCTCGTCTTCGTCACGATCGGGTTCCCGCTGCTCGACCCGCTGGTCGGGGTCGCGATCGCGATGTTGATCGGCCACACGTCCTACGAGATCGCGCGCGACGCGTCCGGGATCCTGTCGGACAAGATCGTCCTCGACGAAGAGGACATCCGGCGCGTGGTGATGAGTGTGCCCGAGGTCCTCGGCTGTCACCACATCCGGACCCGCGGGTCGCTGGATCACGTCTTCCTGGATCTCCACGTCTGGTTCCCCGCCGATGCGCGGCTGCGCGACGCGCACTTGTTCTCCCACGTGGTGAAGGATCGGCTGATGGAGCGCTTCCCGCAGATCGCGGATGCGATCATTCACATCGAGCCGCCTCCTCCTATCCCTGATCGCTAATCCCTGATCTCTCCGCCGAAATCCCTAATCCAGAGGGGCCGGAGACCCGATAGATCGCGCGTGAGCACCAGGCGCGCGCGGGTCGTGACGGCGGATCAATGGGGCAAGCCGGACCGGGACGACGCCGGGACGCCGGTCTGCCGCTGGTGCCGCGGTCCGATTGCGCCACCCCGGCGGACGTTCTGCTGCGAGACGTGCGTGCACGAGTGGAAGATCCGCAGCAGCCCTTGGTACGTGCGCCGCGAGGTCAAGAAGCGCGATAAAGGCACCTGCCGGTCGTGCGGCCTGAACGTCGTGAAGGCGCATCGCGACTGGACGCGCGCGAAGCCTCCCGCGACGGATCGCGAGGCCCGAAAGCGGTGGCGCGCCGCGCGGCCGCGCTGGGACGCACACCACATTATCCCGGTCGCTGACGGCGGCGGCGAATGTGGGCTGGAAAACTACCGGCTGCTCTGCCGCGACTGCCACCTCCGGGTCACGCTGGAGTGGCGCGCGCAGCGTCTCGCGCGCAGGCCCGA
>WNGL01008495.1_pt1 | contig 15738 bp, 11 predicted proteins | sample 5400591 | NCBI WGS metagenome assembly WNGL01 (sample SAMN13153377, study PRJNA577476) | soil metagenome | isolation source: 80 cm soil or saprolite under Garry oak tree replicate 1 | place: USA:California | collected 2016-06-15
TTAGTCGAATTCGTCCCATATCCGATGACCTCAGGGCTGTTCCTGGAAATGGATAACGCGAGAATCGTATCCCTCCTCGACCATCAGTGCCAGCAGAAACAGAATTGGTACATAATCGCACCTCGAGAGAGGTGAATATACTTCTGATTCTCGTCCTAAGGAGGGACTCGATGGCTGATGACAAAAAGAGTTTCTCGCGCCGCCAGTTGCTTCGGTTTAGCGCGGCGGCAGGCGTTACAGCCATTCTTGGAGAGCCGGTGAGCTTTGCGGGAACACAGCAATCCGGTCCACGAACGCCTGTTCCGGCCGCCGCTGAGGAACTTGTCTTAATGAACGGCAAGATTCACACGATGGACCGCAACAATACCGTCGTTCAAACAGTTTCAATCAAGAATGGCCGTTTCTCCACAGTGGGTGGCGCCGTTCCGAGGAAGGGACCGGGAATCCGCATCATAGACCTTCGCGGACGGACAGTAGTGCCCGGCATTATCGACAATCACAATCACGTTGTCTTGATGGGGAACCGGCCCGGTTATCACACCCCGCTCGAGAACGCCTACTCGATTCGCGAAGTGCAGGAAATTGTGGCAGCTCGCGCGAAGGGAATTCCCAGTGGCGCATGGATCACGACGATTGGAGGATTCCACCGCAATCATCTGTTTCGGCCTAACCAGACTCCACGTTTGCCCACGCTTGCGGAGCTTGATGAGGCTGCGCCGAACAATCCCGTGTACATCTCGGAGGGATTCGCCGGTCCTTCGACGACGAACAGTCTGGGTAAGAAATTCTTCGAAAGCCAAACGCCTCCCATTCCGGTTGCCGCTGATGGGGCGATTGCCATGGGCACGCAGGGTACGGGCCGCTCGACGCTGGTACTGCGGCAGACCTTGCTGACATTTGAACAGCGCCGTCGAGGTGCGCTCGACGCATTGAGTCACGGTCTTTCGCTGGGCGTGACTACACACCTGGATCAGGGTGCCTTCCAGCCCAGCAACACACCAGGCGATGGCGCCGCGCACGAGGACAACTACACGATGCACCTGCCATTCCTGGCTTTGCACCAGGAAGGAAAACTGCCGGCGAGGTTGCGGATCAACTTTCTCCACCAGGACACAACTGCAGATCTGCCGACACTCACCGAACGTCTCAGGAACAGTTACAAATTCTTCGGCGACGACGTGGTACGTACCGGTGGAATCGGTGAATTCATTGGAGGCGGTACCGGTGCGAACAACAATATCTTTGTGGAAGCCGCGAAGCGGATCGCGCGCGCAGGCTGGCGCGCCGAGGTTCACTCGCTGAGTGCGACGGATTTCCAGCAGGAGATCCAGAACTATGAGGCGGCCCATGCCGAATTCCCGATTACGGATTTGCGCTGGGTCATCGCGCATGTTCCTTTCATCACGGAGCCCTGGGTGAATCGTCTGAAAGCCATGGGCGGTGGACTATCGCTCACCAGCTGGCGATATCTCGCCGGCACACCGGAGCAAAACGGGCCTCCCTTTCGGATGATCGTGGATAACGGGATTCATATCGGAATGAGTTCCGACGGCATGCAGATCGCGCCGATGAATCCATGGCTGCACATGTATTACGCGACGACGGGGCTGAATGCCCGGCGAGTTCTCATCAATCGAGACCAGCAGATCTCGCGGCATGAAGTCCTGAAGTTGTATACGGCGAACAACGGCTGGTTCATGCGAGAGGAAGATCAGATCGGAACGATCGAACCGGGAAAGCTTGCAGACCTCGCCGTCCTGAGCGATGACTACTTCACCGTGCCGGACGAGATGCTGAAGAAAATTCGGTCTGCCTTGACAGTCGTTGACGGCAAAGTCGTCCACAACGCCGGGTTGCTCTAATCTTGAACGATTATTAGATAGACCTCAGACCGGCTGCATCCTTATATATAAGGATGTGTGGACAGTACATACAGAGTGGGCTGTCGTTCTTGTCTTTGCTGGAATACTGTACATGACAATTCCGGCATCGGCGGCGCAGCGCGCTGCCGGCTTTCACCTGGAGGAGGCGACCATCGGCCAGATCCAGCAAGCCATTCGGTCGCACCAGATTACGACCTTTGCGCTCGTCGAACAGTATCTGCAGCGCATCAGGGCGTACAACGGCACGTGCGTCAACGAGCCTAACGGGATTCTCGGCGTAATCTCGACGATCCCGCACGCACGGCAGATCAACGCTCTGTCGACGCTTAATCTGCGGCCTGCCACGCGCGCGAAATGGGGCTTCGATCGACGCAAGGCGCGCACCCTCACCGATCCGAAAGACGACTCGCCGGATATGCCCGACGCGCTCGAAGTTGCGGCTGCGCAGGATCGCGCGTTCGCGCGCACGGGACGTCTCGCCGGTCCGCTGCACGGGACCGTGATGGCGATCAAGGACCAGTACGACACGTTCGATATGCGCACGACATCGGGCGGCGATGCCGATTACGCGAACGATCGTCCGCCGGCTGATGCGACCTTCGTGAAGCGGTTGCGGAACGCGGGCGCAATCATCCTGGCGAAGGCGAACCTCGCGGAGTACGCGGTCGACGGCGCGCGCAGTTCCTTCGGCGGCACGTTCTGCAACCCCTACGACACCGAGCGCGAGCCCGGCATGTCGAGTGCTGGATCGGCGTCGTCGGTGGCCGCGAATCTTGTGACCTGCGCGATCGGTGAGGAAACCGTCGTCTCTGTACGCTGGCCGTCGGCGGTGAACAGTCTGGTCGGGCTTGCGCCGACCAAAGAGCTTGTCAGCACCGGCGGGATGATTGGTGCGGGCCTCAACATGCGCGTCGGCCCGATGTGCCGAACGGTCGAGGACGCCGCGCGCATCCTCGACGTGATTGCCGGCTACGACCCAAAAGACGAGATGACTGTCTTCAGCATCGGGCGCAAGCCGGCCCGGCCGTACGCGAGCTACGCGGCGGGGGGACGGCTCGAGGGTGTGCGGATTGGCGTGTTGCGCGAATACATGAGCAGAAAACTGTTTGCAAAGGCGGACGAGGAGAGCATCGACATCATCGAGCGCGCGATTGACGACATTCGCAAGCTTGGCGCGACCCTTGTTGATCCTGGCCCCGACAAGGAGCTGTTCAAGGACTGTCTCGCACGCTACGCGCCGCGCTTGATGAACTCGGCGTTCGCGCGGCAATATCCGCAGCTGTTCGGCGCCGATCAGATCCTCGCGCTCGTCGATCTCGACGGCAACCCGAACCGCCTGCCTGAGGTACTCTCGCTGCGGACGCTCAACGCAGGCGGCATCGGTCCATCGGGCGAAGGCAAGTTCGAGATCAACCGCTACCTGCGCGAGCGCGGCGACAGCAACATCAGGAGCAATGCGGATCTGATCGCGAAATCGCGCTTCTACACCGATCCGAACTTCCCCGACCGCAAGCAGGCGCGCGAGCGCGACGAGGGCGCCACCGTGCTCGACACTTCCGTAAGGTTGCAGGGTCGCTTCGCCATGCAGACAATGCTGCTCCAGTGCATGCAAGAGCAGAGGCTCGACGCGCTGGTGTCGCCCATGTCGACAGTGCCGCCGCGCAAGCTCACGTCACCGCGCGAGCCGGCCCTCAACGGCCGCACGCCGATCGGCTGGTCGCTCATAGGCCAGCAGGGGTTTCCGGCAATTACGGTGCCTGCCGGCTTCACAACAGCCGTGTGGGACCGCGTTGCCGGCGGCAACGGCGGCGCGCGGCTGGTCGGGCCGGTGGCGGCAAGGCTGCCGGTCGGTGTCGATTTCATCGCGCTGCCGTTCGGCGAACCGCTCCTTTTCCGCATCGCATCCGCGTACGAGACCGCAACGCGGCATCGTCGCCCGCCGCCCGACTTCGGTCCCGTCGAAGCGCCTGGGAGGAAATGAACCAAGGTTCCGAAGGTAACTCAATGAAGATTGCTATCCTCGACGACTACCAAAATGTTGCTCTAAGAATGGCAGACTGGTCGGCCCTGGCGCGCAGGGCCCAAATTACCGTCTTTAACGATCACGTCAGCGCTATCGACGACGTGGTTGCGAGACTTCTTCCATTCGACGTCGTGTGCGTCATGCGGGAGAGGACACCGTTGTCGCGGCAAGTCATCGAACGCCTCCCGCAGCTTAAGCTCATTGCTTCCACTGGTCCCCGCAACGCTTCGATCGATGTGGCTGCGGCACAAGAACGCGGGATCAACATAACGGCGACAGGCTACCGGCCGTCGCCGACGGTTGAACTGACATGGGGCCTTATTCTAGCCAGCGCGCGTCGCCTCGTGCAGGAAAGTCAAGCCGTGCGCAATGGCGGCTGGCAAACCACACTCGGCGCAGGTCTCCGTGGCAAGACCCTTAGCGTGGTGGGTTTGGGAAGGATCGGCGCATCAGTTGCACGAATCGGCCATGCATTCGAAATGCGAGTTATCGCGTGGAGCCAGAATATGACGCAAGAAGCCGCGAACGCATCTGGCGCCACACTGGTGACGAAAAGCGAACTGTTTCGACAAGCGGACGTCCTGACCATCCACCTCGTGTTGAGCAAGCGTACGTCCGGGCTGGTGGGCGCAAACGAGTTGGCGCTGATGAAACCAACCGCCCTGCTGATCAATACGTCACGCGGGCCGATCGTGGATGAAGCTGCCTTGATTCACGCGTTGGAGTCGCGCTTGATAGCGGGCGCCGCAATTGATGTGTTCGATCAGGAGCCGTTGCCCGCACGTCATCCATTTCGTGTTCTGGACAACGTGCTGGCAACACCTCACATTGGCTACGTTGAGGAAGACCTGTACCGGACATTTTACGAGGACGTCGTAACAAGTATCACGAAATGGCTCGATGAAAGGACGCCAGACACCGTCAATTCTTAGGGGGAATTCCGGGAACGGACACCGAATTCCTCGTACTTCAGGAATTCGGTGTCCGTTCCCGGAATTCCCAACATTCCTGGGCGATCGCCCAGTCTTCCTGCGCCCGGATCAGCAGAACGCGCGCCTGCGAGCCGGCCGTCCCAATATCAGCGTCGGGCGAAGTCTGCGCATTGGCAGCCTCATCGAGCTTCAGCCCAAGAAACGATAACGGTTTGCAAGCGGCCTCGCGCACTTCAGGAGAGTTCTCGCCGACTCCTGCGGTGAACACGAGTGCATCAATCCCTCCCAGCACGGCGGCCATTGCTCCAATTCCCGCCTGCAAGCGGTGGACATAAATATCAAAGGCGAGCCTGGCTCGCGAATGGCCTTGTTTGATGGCGGCGAGAATATCGCGCATGTCTGAAGAAAGGCCCGAAATTCCAAGCAGTCCTGATTTCCGGTTCAATACGTCGTCGATCTCTTCGGGTTGAAGCCGGCCGCGCCGCAAAAGGTAAGGGAGAATTCCGGGATCAATGGAACCTGAGCGAGTGCCCATCATCAGGCCTTCGAGAGGAGTAAACCCCATTGTCGTGTCTATGCTGTGACCTCCCCGAATCGCCGCAAGTGAGCAGCCATTGCCGAGATGGCAGGTTATGAGCCTGAGAGTTTTCAGATCCCGTTTCAGGAGTCGCGCGGCGCGTCCGGCGCAATACTGATGGTTGATTCCATGAAAGCCGTAGCGGCGAATACCTTCCGTGAACCATTCGTACGGACCGGGATATACCGCCGCCGCCGGCGGGATGCTGCGATGGAAGCCTGTGTCGAAAACGGCTACTTGAGGGATGTCTCCGAACAGTTTCTCGATGACATCAATAACTTCCAGCTCGCCTCGATTATGGAGCGGCGCGAACGCCGACACGCCTGCAATTCCCGCCTTCACGGCGGGAGTGATTCGAACCGGTTCTTCGTATTGCCGGCCGCCGTGAACGATACGATGCCCAACCATATCGATGTCGTCAGATGACCTAAGAACGGGCGATTTACCGCGCCAAAGCGTGGTGATTAACTGTTCCACGGCATCGACACCGATATGGTCATGCCAATCGATTTTGGCTTCCCACAGCGGAGGCGGCGGATCGTCGGGAAGACTCTCGCCCAATTGATAGAGAGATACCTTATGGCTGCTGGAGCCTGCATTGAGCACAAGAATCTTCATGCGTCAGTATGGCCAGACCCACTGCTTGACTTCCGCCATGTCATCACCGTGTCGTTGGACATATTCCTTGTGTTCGACCAATTTATTACGCACGAACTGCTGGAAGTGGGCGCCGATGCGTTGCAATTTTGGCACTCGATCGACGACGTCGGCGGCGAGATGAAACCGATCAAGAGAGTTCATGACGGTCATGTCGAACGGCGTCGTGGTCGTGCCCTCTTCCTTATATCCTCGAACGTGAAAATTAGAGTGGCCGTGCCGGCGATAAGTCAGGCGGTGTATCAGCCACGGGTATCCGTGATAGGCGAACATGACAGGTTTATCGGTCGTGAACATGGAATCGAATTCGCTGTCCGACAGACCGTGAGGGTGCTCGCTCGACGGTTGCAATGTCATCAGGTCCATGACGTTCACCATGCGGATCTTGATATCAGGAAAATGCTGACGAAGAAGATCCGCCGCAGCGAGAGTTTCTAATGTGGGTACATCACCGGCGCACGCCATCACCACGTCGGGCTCAGTACTCAGATCCGTACTGGCCCATGACCACACGCCGATTCCTCTTGTACAATGCGCGATGGCCGCATCCATGTCGAGCCACTGCAACTGGGGTTGCTTGCCGGCCACAATGACGTTCACATAATGACGGCTGCGTAAGCAGTGATCGGCCACAGAAAGAAGGGTGTTCGCATCCGGCGGCAAGTAAACGCGGATGATGTCGGCCTTCTTATTCATGACGAAATCGATGAAACCGGGGTCCTGATGGCTGAAGCCGTTGTGATCCTGCCGCCAAACGTGCGATGTCAGAAGATAATTCAGCGAAGAAATCGGACGCCGCCAGGGTATGTCGCGCGTCGTCTTCAGCCATTTCGCGTGCTGATTGAACATCGAGTCCACGATGTGAATAAAGCCCTCGTAGCATGAAAAGAAGCCGTGCCGGCCTGTCAGCAAATAGCCCTCGAGCCAACCCTGGCACATGTGCTCGCTGAGCACTTCCATCACGCGTCCATCCGGTGACAGGTGTTCATCTGTGGGCAAAAGCCGCTCGATCCATACTTTGTCTGTAACCTCATACAAAGCATCGAGCCGATTGGACGCCGTCTCGTCAGGCCCGAACACCCGAAAGTTCCCCGACGCTTCATTCAGCTTCATTACGTCACGCAAGAAAGTTCCCAGAACCTTAGTCGACTCCGCCGATTGAACACCCGGTTTCGTTACTGAAACGGCATAATTCCGGAAGTCAGGCATCACTAGATCTTTCAGCAGCAGGCCTCCATTCGCGTGTGGATTCGACCCCATGCGCCGGGCGCCTTTGGGCGCCAGTTCCGCAAGTTCGGGAATGAGCTTCCCATCCGTGTCAAACAGCTCTTCCGGTCTGTAACTCTTCATCCACTGTTCGAGAACCGTCACGTGTTCCGGTTTGCGTTCCAGATCGGTGACCGGCACCTGATGCGCGCGCCATGTTCCTTCGACAGGCTTGCCGTCGACAAATTTCGGCCCAGTCCAGCCTTTTGGAGAGCGCAAAACAATCATCGGCCAAGACGGTAGCTTGGAGGATCCGTTGGAGGAGCGCGCCTGGAGTTGGATGACGCGGATTTTCTCAATAACGTTATCAAGAGTGGCCGCCATCAGTTGGTGCATGGGCTCCGGATCATCGCCCTCCACAAAGTGAGGTTCGTATCCATATCCAGTGAACAGGTGATTTAACTGCTCATCGCTGACCCGTCCCAACATCGTGGGATTTGCGATCTTGTAACCGTTCAGATGCAAAATAGGAAGCACAGCTCCATCGCGTGCAGGATTGATAAATTTATTGGAATGCCAACTCGCCGCCAGTGGCCCTGTCTCGCTCTCGCCATCTCCCACAACGCAGCACGCTAACAGATCCGGATTATCGAAGACTGCGCCGTACGCGTGCACCAGGGCATAACCCAGTTCGCCGCCTTCATGGATCGATCCTGGCGTCTCGGGGGCAACATGGCTGGGAATACCTCCGGGAAACGAAAATTGTTTGAACAACCTTTGCATACCCTCTTCATTTTGTTGAATGGCGGTGTAGATCTCGGAGTAAGTCCCCTCCAGATAGGTGTTCGCCACCATGCCCGGCCCGCCATGCCCTGGACCGCAGATGTAAATGACGTTGAGGTTATACATTTTGATGATGCGATTAAGGTGCACGTAGACGAAGTTCAGCCCTGGAGTCGTGCCCCAGTGTCCCAGCAAACGAGGCTTGATGTGCTCGAGTTTCAAAGGCTCACGCAGCAACGGATTGGCGTAGAGGTAAATCTGTCCGACCGAGAGATAATTCGCAGCGCGCCAGTAAGCATTCATCTTGCGCAACTCTTCTGGGGAAAGGGGCTGTGTCGCGGCCGATGATTCTGTTGAGGATCGAGTCATCAAAAACTCCTTTCACTTTTAACGTTACTACTCCGTGAGGGCGTTTCCAGATTTGTATTTTCGAACTTGAAGTATGATCGGGGTAAAGTCTACGACAAGAAAGGTCGCGAATATGAATAGCCGGGCAGAACGAGATTTCGGCAACGGAATTCCGATCGGAGAGATTTCGGATGGCGCGATGACCCAGGGAAAGGTCGGTGACGAAGATGTGATCGTCGCTCGCCGCGGCGATGAATTCTTCGCGGTGGGTGCGCATTGTCCTCACTACGGGGGACCGCTGGCCAGAGGGATCATCGTGGGCGACGAATTGCGGTGCCCTTTACATCATGCCTGCTTTAGTCTGCGGACCGGAGAAGTCTTGCGTGCGCCGGCATTCGATTCGATTCCTTGCTGGCGCGTCGAGCAGATCGGCGGCAAGGTATTCGTGCGCGAAAAGTCGCCGGTTCCCATTCGAAAGCCGGCTTCTGCGAGTGCGCAGAAGGCCGCTCGGTCGGTCGTGATCGTCGGAGGAGGTGGTGCAGGGCTGGCTGCCGCCGACACATTACGGCATGAAGGTTATGAAGGACCCGTCACGATACTTAGCGCGGATGATTTCGCTCCATACGATCGGCCGAATCTTTCCAAGGAGTATCTGGCCGGCAAGGCACCGGAGGAATGGATGCCGCTGCGATCGGCAGACTATTACGCTGAACGGCAAATCGATCTTGTTCTCAAATCACGCGTGTCCTCGATCAACGTCAGTCAGAAGCGACTGCAAGTCGAAGGCGGCAAGACATACGAATTTGGCGCGCTTTTGCTGGCGACGGGGGCCGGCCCTGTCAAGATACCGATCCCCGGCGCGTCCGACTCTCAGGTTTACTACCTGCGCACGTTCGCGGACTCCAAAGTGCTTGTCGAGAAAGCTACTCCAGCAAAGCATGTAGTAGTCGTTGGCGCAAGCTTCATCGGACTCGAAGTCGCTGCCTCTCTGCGGGAACGCGGCATTGGCGTGCACGTCGTAGCGCCGGAAAAGCAACCGCTCGAGCGGGTCTTCGGTTCCGAAGTCGGAGGTTTTATACGCGGACTTCACGAAGCCCACGGGGTTGTCTTCCACATGGGCGAGACTGTCGTTCGCGTTGATGGACAAAAAGCCACACTCAGTGGTGGCGCTACACTCGATGTGGATTTCCTTATACTGGGCGTGGGAGTGCGGCCATCGCTGGCGCTGGCCGAACAGGCTGGATTGAAAGTGGATCGCGGCATTGTCGTCAACGAGTACCTCGAAACGAGTACGCCTGGAATCTTTGCTGCGGGCGACGTCGCGCGGTGGCCAGACCCCTATTCCGGCGAGTTTGTTCGCATTGAACATTGGGTCGTTGCCGAGCGTCAGGGGCAAGTGGCGGCGAGGAATATCCTCGGACGCCGTGAGCGATTCGAGGCCGTACCGTTTTTCTGGACCCGTCAGTTTGGCGTTTCCGTGAAGTACGTCGGCCATGCAGAAAAATGGGATGCGGTGGAGATCGATGGGGGCCTTGCAGCGAAAGACTGTGCGGTCACGTACAAACGGAACGGGCGCAGGCTAGCCGTCGCGACCATCGGGCGAGATCGGCAGAACCTGCAAGTCGAAGCGGAGATGGAGGCTTCTCTTCATGGCCGGTAGATTCGCTGAAAAATCGGTATTGATTGCAGGGGGCACAGGGGCGTTAGGCCGGGCGATAGCAGTGGCGTTCCTGGAAGAGTCCGCTTACGTCATTGTGACATATCGCAGGCAGGAGGAATTCGTTGCTTTGAACAAGACCGCTGCTGCGACTGGCTTGTCGCTCGAAGGCTATCAGGTGGACGTGACCGATGAAGGTGCGGTACGTCGACTCACTGAACAGCTTCTTGCGAGCCACGGCCGTATCGATGTGTTGGTCAATGCTGTCGGCGGCTACGCAGGTGGTCAACCTCTTTGGGAGACGGATTCAAAAACCTTCGACCAAATGTTCGCACTCAACCTGCGCTCCGGATATGTCTTGTGCCGCGCCATCGTGCCGGTGATGCTGAAACAACGCAGTGGCGCAATCCTGAATGTCTCGTCGCGGATGGCGTTTGATCACGCCGCTGGAGCGGCTGCCTACGCCGCGTCGAAGGCTGCCGCAGTAGCGATGATCGATTCATTGGCAGCAGATCTCAAGGGCACAGGCATCCGCGTAAACTCAGTGCTACCGAGCATCATCGACACCGACGCAAACCGGAAGGCGATGCCCAAGGCCGACTTCACAAAATGGCCGAAGCCCGAGGAGATTGCCCGCGTCATCCTTTTTCTTTGCAGCGAGGATGCTCGACTCATTCATGGGGCGGCGGTGCCCGTCTACGGTACTGTCTGATGTAATTTGTACGTTTCGTGCATTACCGGTTCAACGCAATGGAAAATCGGAAACGATGTGGTTGGACAGGCACTGACCCTCTGATGATTGAGTATCACGATCGCGAATGGGGTACGCCCGTCCACGACGATCGCAAACATTTTGAATTTCTCGTGCTCGAGGCGGCACAGGCCGGGTTGAGCTGGTCCATCGTGCTAAAGAAACGCGAAGGCTATCGCCACGCCTTCAGCGGCTTCGACCCGGAGAAGGTGGCTCGGTATACTGAAAAACGCATTGAGAAGCTCACACGGGATCCGGCGATCATTCGAAACCGCCTGAAAATCGAAGCAGCCGTACGTAATGCCCGTGAGTTTTTAACGGTTCAGCAGGAGTTTGGAACCTTTGACGCCTACTGCTGGCGGTTCGTGGACGGACGGCCGAAAGTGAATCGGTGGAAGGCGATGCGGCAGATCCCGGCGACATCGCCTGAATCCGACACGTTAAGTAAAGACCTTAAACGCCGGGGATTCCGCTTCGTCGGTTCCACCGTTATATATGCGCACATGCAGGCGATCGGCATGGTGAACGATCACCTCGTCGACTGTTTCCGCTATCGAGAGGTTCAGACGCCGCGGAGGCATTATGAGCCGAAACTTTGACGCCATTATCATCGGTACCGGCCAAGCTGGTCCTTCTTTGGCATCGCGGTTTTCCGCGGCAGGAATGCGGGTCGCGATCATCGAAAGGCACAAGTTTGGTGGAACGTGCGTGAATACCGGGTGTATTCCCACAAAAACGCTCGTTGCGAGTGCCTACGCAGCCCATATCGCTCGCCGAGGCGCGGAATACGGTTTTGTGATCGACGGCAATGTGCGCGTCGACATGAAGCGCGTCAAAGCTCGTAAAGATGAAGTAGCGGGGCGGTCGAACAGGAGTGTGGAGCAGTGGCTTCGAGGACTTACCAACTGCACGGTGATTCAGGGACATTCTCGATTCGAGTCTTCCCGGAGCGTTCGCGTCGATGATGAAGTGCTCGAAGCCGACAAGATTTTCATCAATGTTGGAGGACGCGCCTCTGTCCCATCGATGCCGGGCATACATGATGTGCCGTTCCTGACAAACTCGTCGATGATGGATGTGGACTTCGTGCCAGATCATCTGATCGTCGTTGGTGGAAGTTATGTTGGGTTGGAATTCGCTCAGATGTATCGCCGGTTCGGAAGCGCAGTTACCGTCGTCGGCAAGGTATACACATCCGGCTCAACGCAAAGTGCGTGTCGATGGCGATGCGCGGGAAGGAGATCGTCACAGGCATTAGTTGCGAGGAAGGCGCACCGGAAGTTCTGGGCACCCACCTGCTGCTCGCCGTAGGACGTATTCCCAACACGCAGGATTTGGGTCTGGACCGAGCCGGCATCGTTACCGATGAACGAGGCTATATTGTTGTTGACGACGAACTCCGAACGAGCGTCCCTGGCATCTGGGCGCTTGGCGATTGCAACGGGCGCGGCGCATTCACGCACACTTCCTATAACGACTATGAGATTGTCGCTGATAATCTCCTCAATGGAGATCACCGTCGCGTTTCAGACCGAATCCAGACTTACGCTCTCTACATCGATCCGCCGCTGGGCCGCTGCGGCATGACGGATACCGACATCCGCAAATCCGGGCGCCGCGCTCTGGTTGCAAAGTACCCAATGGGACGTGTGAGCCGTGCGGTCGAGAAGGGAGAAACTCAAGGCCTCATCAAAATTGCAGTTGATGCGGAAACAAAACAGATACTGGGTGCAGCTATCCTTGGGACTGGCGGTGATGAAGTAATCCACGTTTTGCTGGACGTGATGTATGCCAAAGCGCCCTACACCACTGTACAGCGCGCAATGCATATTCATCCAACCGTTGCGGAATATCTTCCAACGGTCCTGTCGAAGCTTGAACCGTTCAGTTAGTATTGGTCTTTGAGCGAAACCATACAGTTTGTTGTCCGGCACGGGTACCTCGTTATCTTTTTCTGGCTGCTGGCCGAGCAGGCGGCATTACCGATCCCGTCTCTTCCTCTGTTGCTCGTGAGCGGCGCGCTGGTTCGAACCGGACAATTGAAGCTCTCATCAGTTCTCGGCTACGCGTTCGTCGCTTGCGCCATTGCGGATACCGTCTGGTTTCACCTGGGAAAGCGTTACAGCGGACAAGCACTGCAATTCATCTGCAAAATATCGATCGAGCCGGACTCTTGCGTACGCCGGACTGAAAATCTCTTCGTCAGATACGGCCTGAGGTCGCTCCTTCTCTCGAAATTTATTCCGGGATTCAATGTAGTAGCCGCGCCGCTGGCGGGTGGATCTGGCGCCGGTCTCGGCCGATTTCTGCTGTTCGACAGTCTTGGTGTGCTGATATGGCTCAGCACCTATGTTTTTGCCGGATACCTCTTCAGCGATCAAGTCGAAATTGCAGCCGGCTATGCCGTTCGACTGGGATCAGGATTTTTCGTCATAGCCGTCTGTGCACTTGCCGTATGGATTGCCTGGAAGGTTGTGCAACGGCGTCGTTTTGTAAAGAGCGTCAATGTGGAGCGTATTTCCGGCGAAGAGCTGCATGCGATGTTGAACGCAGGCTCGGAAGTCACCGTGGTCGACATTCGCAGCAACTTCGTGCGCGAAGCCGACTCAATCCCTGGGGTACTCCGAATTCCAGCCGAAGATTTGCCGGAACGTCATCAGGAAATCCCACGCGACCGGGAAATAGTCTTGTTCTGCACCTGACCGAACGAAGCCTCCAGCGCCCGTGCGGCGCTGATGTTGAGAGAGTATGGAATCACTCGCGTCCGCCCTCTCCGGGGCGGAGCAGATTCCTGGCGAACAATGATGGAAAGAAGAGCCAAAAACAGCTCTCGTGAAATCGCGAATCCTTCGTGATTTCGCTGGGCTCAACTGTAATGCGGTGATCGTCGGCGGTCCGCGAAGCGCAAGCGCGATAGCGCGCAGCCTCAAGAAATAGACCGCCGCCGCTACAGTGTCCTGCGAGACTCGACAAGTCCATGCTTGCGTAATTGCTCTCGGGCCGCGGCAACGACCTGGCCTGGTTCGAACCCGAACTTCCGCTGCAATTCCTTTAACGGCGCGGAAGCTCCGAAGGTGTGCATGCCGATGACTTGACCGGAGGTTCCAACATATCGTTCCCAACCTAACGTGGAGGCCTGCTCTACCGCGACGCGTGCCTTGACGTTGGATGGGAGGACGCTGTCCCGGTATTCTTTCGTCTGGTGATCGAAAATCTCCCACGACGGCATGGAGACCAGGCGCGAGCGGATGCCTTCAGCAACCAGCGTCTCGTGCGCTTCCACCGCAAGGCTGACTTCGCTTCCCGACGCAATGATGATTACTTGCGGATCGCCGCCAGGCGCGTCAGCAAGCACGTACGCACCCTGCGCGACGCCGGCGGCCGGAGCGTATCTGCTGCGATCGAGGGTCGGCAGAGGCTGGCGCGATAGTGCCAGCACCGCAGGCTGATGACGCAGCTTCATGATGTAGCGATAGGCCTCGACTACCTCGTTGGCATCACCGGGCCGCAACGTCGTCAGGCCGGGCATGGCACGCAGCGAGGCAAGCTGCTCGACAGGCTGGTGCGTGGGGCCATCTTCTCCGTCGCCCATCGCATCGTGGGTGAACACGAAGATCACCGGCAATTCCATAATCGCCGCCAGCCGGATCCCCGGCCGTGCATAGTCGCTGAAGATAAGGAAGGTCCCTCCGAACGGACGCAGCTTGGACAGAGACAGTCCATTCATAATTGCTGCCATTGCGTGTTCTCTAACACCGAAATGCAGGTTTTTGCCGCCCGGATTGTCCCCCTGCAAGTCTCCTGCGCCTTCGAAGGTCAAGGTCGTCCTGTTCGAGGGAGCGAGATCTGCAGAGCCGCCGAGAAACCAGGGAATATTCTGTGCGAGCACGTTCAGCACTTTGCCTGACGCATCACGCCCAGCGATGCCTTTCGAATCCGCCGGAAAAACAGGAAGGTTGCGCTCCCACCCAGCCGGAAGTTCGCGGCGTTGCATCAGGTCAATCTCTTTGGCGAGGTCCGGATATTTCGCGCGATAAGCTTCGAACAGTGCTGTCCATGAGCGCCGGGCCTGGCTTCCCCGTTTGCCGATACCTTCAGCGAAGCGCTCGTACACGCCGCCGGGAACGAGAAACGTCTCATTCTCGGGCCATCCGTAATTGCGTTTTGTCAGCCTGACTTCTTCATCGCCCAGCGGATCACCATGAGCTGCGGCAGTATCCTGCTTGTGCGGCGATCCGTAGCCGATGTGGCTGTCCACGACAATGAATGTCGGATTCCCCTTCCTCTCCCTGAAGGTGCCGAGAGCCCGTTGGATTGCATCCGTGTCGTTTGCGTCCCCGACACGTAAAATGTTCCACCCATAAGCCAGAAATCGTGCCGCGACATCCTCGGTAAACGTCAACCGCGTGCTTCCCTCGAGCGAGATGTGATTGTTGTCGTAGATCCAGCAGAGATTGTCGAGTCTGAGATGGCCGGCCAAAGATGCTGCTTCCGAGCCAACACCTTCCATGAGACAGCCGTCACCACAAATGGCGTAGATGTTGTAGTCGAAGATTTGAAAGTTCGGCCGGTTGTAGTGACTAGCCAGCCACTTCTCTGCGATCGCCATACCCACGCTCGTGGCAACTCCTTGTCCTAATGGACCGGTAGTCGTCTCTACACCAGACACCCAGTGATACTCCGGGTGGCCCGGCGCCTTGCTGTCGAGTTGACGAAAATGGCGGATGTCGTCGAGTGTCACAGAAGGCTTTCCGAGTATCTCGTATTCGGCATTCACCGCCTGTGTTTTCGTCAGGTGGAGGACGGACCAGAGCAGCATAGAGGCATGGCCGTTCGACAGCACAAACCGATCGCGATTGGGCCAGATGGGATCTTGAGGATCGAAACGGAGTACGCGATTCCAAAGCGTATAGACGAGTGG
>WNGL01005050.1_pt1 | contig 15735 bp, 7 predicted proteins | sample 5400591 | NCBI WGS metagenome assembly WNGL01 (sample SAMN13153377, study PRJNA577476) | soil metagenome | isolation source: 80 cm soil or saprolite under Garry oak tree replicate 1 | place: USA:California | collected 2016-06-15
CGCTGTTCTTCGAGAACATGCTCGCGACGCTGCAGGCGCACCCGGGCGTCCAATCGGCCAGCCTCGCGAGCACGCTGCCGTTGAGTGGCAACATGTTCATGATCGCCTTCGATCCGCGCACGGTCCGGCCGGACTATCCCGAGCCGGTCATGATACTGCGGTCCTCCGACATCTCCCCGGACTACTTCACGACGTTCCGCATTCCGATCCGACGGGGCCGCGGCTTCACGGCGCAGGATCGTGCCGGTGCGCCACGCGTCGCGGTGATCAACCGGGCGACGGCGGATCAGCTCTGGCCGGGCCAGGATCCAATCGGCCGGCAGCTCACCATCGGCGGGCCGCGGGGACCCGGAGCGCCAATCACGATCGTGGGCCTGATCGACAACCTGCGCTCGGCCTCGCTTGATGCCAGGCCCCAGCCTGAGATCTACTCGCCGGCATCGCAGCAGTCCGAGACGCGGGAGATATGGGTGGCTCTCCGATCAGGCAACGGGCGCCCGCTTCAGCTCGTGGGCGCGATCCGCGACGCGGTGCATCAGGCTGATCCGGAGCAATCGATCGGGGACATCGTGAGCCTGGAGCAGCTGATCGGTCGCCAGACCGCGGCGCGGCGCTTCAACACGACGCTGCTCACCATCTTTGCGCTGCTCGCCGTCGGACTCGCGCTGGTCGGCATCTACGGTGTCACCGCGTACGCCGTGACCCAGCGGACCCGGGAGCTGGGCATCCGGATGGCGCTGGGGGCGCGCGGCGTGGATGTTGTCGGGCTATTGATGAGAGAGAGCCTGCGCCGAGTCGCAGTAGGCGTGGGGCTGGGGCTGCTTGCGGCGCTGGGCGTGACGCGGGCGCTCAGCGCGATGCTGTTCGAGGTAGCGCCGCGCGACGCGGTCACGTTCGCCGGGACGGCCCTGTTGCTGATCGCTGTGGCGCTGGTCGCGACGTGGGTCCCGGCGCGCCGGGCGACGAAGGTCGATCCGATGGTGGCGTTGAGATATGAATAGGGGCTCGGGGTTCGGGGCTCGGGACTCGGGGGTTCGGCGCTCGAACGCCGAGCTCTGGGCCGGGCGCCCGCTCTGCACCACCCTAGTCCCGAACCCCTAGCCCCGAGTCCCGTGCTCCCCGACCTCCGCCTCGCGTTTCGGGCCTTGCGCCGGTCGCCCACCTTCACCGCGACGGCGGTGCTGATCCTTGGTCTCGGCATCGGCATGGCGGTCGCGATGCTCACCGTGACCGACACCGTGTTGCTGCACCCGCTCCCGGTTCGCGACCAAGAGGGGATCGTCCTGCCACGCATCGTTGACCCGCGTGGGGTTGATCTCGTGGTGGCGCCCACGGAGTTGGACGAGCTGCGGCGCGCCAGCCACACGATGTCCGCCATTGCCGGCGAGGCGCACCAAGGCGCGTTCGGTACCGTGCTATTGGACGGCGATCGCCCGCTCGTGATCAGGGCGGCGTGGGTCACGGGAAACTTCTTCGACGTACTCGGCGCTCGCCCGGCGCTCGGCCGGCTGTTTCGGTCGGAAGACGAATCCCTCACCGAGCCCTCGGTGCTGGTGTTGAGCTACGACACCTGGCAGCGGCGCTTCGCCGGCGACTCCGGTGTGCTCGGGCGCCAACTGACGCAGGCGTTTACACGGCGGCGCCACACGATCGTGGGTGTCGCGCCCGCCGGACTCGCCTATCCCGTCGGCGCTGAGTATTGGAGCCCCTTGGTGTATGGCGGTGGGCTTGACGTCGTAGCCCGCCTCGCTCCGACTGCCATGCCCGCGGCGGCGCGGGCCGAGTTCCTCTCGACCATGCGGGAGATGTACCGGAAGCAGCACGCCCGCGAGCGGGAGGTGGTGGCTGGAGCCCGGATCCGGACGTTTCCGCAAGCCGTCCTCGGGGATGTGCGGCCCGTCCTCCAGGTGCTCACGGCGGCGGTGGCGCTGCTGCTCGTGCTGGCTTGCGTCAACGTTGGCAGCCTGGTCCTCCTGCGCGTGGCGACGCGGACGCATGAGCTCGCGGTCCGTCGGTCGCTCGGCGCCACGGCCGGCGACCTGGCGCGTCTGTTGCTCGTGGAGACCGGGGCGCTGGCCATCGTCGGAGGCTCGCTCGGTTTCTTCCTCGCGGTGGCGTTGCTCCGCGTGCTCCTGGTACTAGAGCCCGCCGGACTTCCTCGAACCGACCTCATTCGCTTGGGGAATGCACCGCTCGCGACGGCGGTCGGGGTGACACTCCTCGCGGTCGTGCTTGTGGGGGTGCTCCCGGCGCTCGCCGCAGCGCAGCAGGATCTCGCCTCTCCACTCCGGATCGACGTGAGGTCAGGAAGCGAGACGAGGGCGCGGAGGCAAGTGCAGCGATGGTTTGTCGCAGCACAAGTCGCTCTGGCTATCGTGGTGCTGGCCGGCGCCGGGCTGCTCGCACGCAGTCTCGATCGACTGCAGCGGATTGACCTCGGCTACCGCCCAGACCGTCTCTCGTTGCTGTGGCTCGCGGTCCCCGTCTCGCGTGCTGACGCGGAGGCGAAATTCGGCGCCCTGTTGGACCGGATTCCTCCAGCTCTTCACGCGCTTCCCGGCGTCACCGCGATCACCCCGGTGGAAGCGCAACCGTTCTTCGGGCCGCAGATATTCAACGCGCCGTGGGAGGTCGAGGGCCGGTCGTCGTCCCAGGCGAGTGAGCATCCGAGGATACCGATCGAGGCCAGCGGCCCAGAATATTTCCGCGCGCTCGAGATTCCGTTGCTCCGGGGCCGCGGGTTTCGCGACACCGATCGGGAGAACGCGCCCAAGGTTGCGGTCGTCAGCGAGGGGGCGGCTCGGCTCCTCCAGCTTGGGGCCGACCCGATCGGCCAACGCATCCGCATGGCGGGTGACACGGGCGCCGGGGCGTGGCGAACGGTGGTCGGCATTGCGGGCGACATTCACTTTCGCACCCTCCGAGAGGCGACACCCACGATCTACCTGCCGGCGCGCCAGTACTTCTTCCAGGGCCTGTTCGCGGTGCGGACCGTCGATCCGCTGACGGGTCTGCTGCCGGCGATGCGTCGCGCCGTGCACGACGCCGACCCCGAGGTCGACATCGTGCGCACCGAGACGATGGAGGACTTGCTGGCTGCCCAGCGTGCGCTGCCCACGCTCTCCACACTGCTCCTGTCAGGGTTCGGGCTCGTGGCCATGGTGCTCGCTGCCGTGGGGCTGTACGGCCTCATGGCGTCTGTCGTCCGGGAGCAAACCCGTGAGATCGGCGTGCGCATGGCGCTCGGCGCGACGCCTGCACAGCTGCGTCGAGCGGTGCTGGGTGCTGCCCTCGGCGTGACGTCGGTCGGCGCCGTCGCGGGCCTCGCGGCCGCGCTCGTCAGTTCGCGATTCCTGACGGCGCTGCTTTTTCAGGTAAGTCCCACCGACCCGATCACTCTCGCCGTTGTCTGTGTGCTGCTCGTGGGGGTCGGTTGCGTCGCCGCATACGTCCCCGCTCGCCGGGCGACGAAGGTGGATCCGATGGTAGCGTTGCGATATGAATAGGGGCTCGGGGTTCGGGGTTCGGGACTCGGGGGTTCGGCGCTCGAACGCCGTGCTCTGGGCCGGGCGCCCGCTCTGCACCACCCTAGTACCGAACCCCTAGCCCCGAGCCCCGTGCTCCAGTACCTCCGCTACGCGCTTCGCAGTCTCAGCCGCACGCCGACGTTCACCGCGACGGCGGTCCTCATCCTCGGACTCGGCATCGGCATGGCGAGCGCCGTGTTCACGGTGTTTCAGGCGGTCGTGGTGCGAAGGCTGCCGGTACAAGATCAGGATCGGATCGTCGAGCTATCCGGCGTCGCGAAGGGCGCCGCTCGCGAAGTTCCGCTCCCACTCGATCCATTCCGTCGCTTTCGCCAGGAGAGCCGCACCCTTCAGAGCATCGGCGGCTTTGCGCATTGGGGGTCCGTTTCCGCTCCGGTGACGGACGGCGACCGACCGCTCCTTCTCAGGCAGGCCACCGTCACCGGCAACTTTTTCCAGGTATTGGGTGCCGCGCCAACCTTGGGGCGTCTGTTGCGGCCGGAGGACGAGCGAGAGTACGGGCCCAATGCGGCCAACGCCAATGCGTTGGTTGCCGTGCTCAGCTACGACGCATGGCGCCGGTTATTTGGCGGTGATTCCGCGATCATCGGCCGACGCCTGCACTTGCCCGAGTTGAAATGGAATGCGACGATCGTCGGTGTGGCTCCGCCGGGACTCGACTACCCGCGCGGTGCCGAGTTGTGGACACCCAACGTCTACGCGGGTGGGATGGACGTGGTCGCCCGGCTGGGGCCCGGCGCGACGCTCGCTGCGGCGCGGGCGGACTATCTGGCATTCGTGAAACGGGACCCGGATTACGTGAAGGCGGGTCTCGCGGACCAGATTGGCGCCCGAGCGGAACCGCTCGAGCGCATGGTTCTGGGGGATGTGAAAACGGCGCTCATGGTGCTCACAACGGCCGTTGCGATGCTCCTGCTGCTCGCCTGCGTCAACATCGGCAGTCTGTTGCTGCTCCGAGCCGCGGGTCGCGCGCAAGAGCTCGCCGTGCGGCGAGCGCTCGGCGCGGGCCCTGCCGACATCGTGAAGCAACTGTCCGCCGAGAGCGCGGTGCTGGGGGTCGGTGGTGGCGTGCTGGGGTTTGGCCTGGCGCGGGAGCTGTTGACCCTGCTGCTGCGACTGGCGCCCGCAGGCCTCCCTCGCTTGGACATGATCCGAATCGCTCCTGCTCCGCTGGCCATCGCCGGGGCGGCGACCGTCCTGGCCGGGCTGCTATTTGGTTTGCTGCCCGTCGTGAGCACGGTGCGCTGCGATCTCTCGTCACAGCTCCGTGCCGATGCCCGCTCCGGAACCGAGGGGCGGCGGTTGCGCGCCGTGCGGCGGGCGCTCGTCGCTTCGCAAATCGCGCTTGCACTCGTCCTGCTGTCCGGAGCTGGTCTCCTCGTGCGGAGTTTTGCCCGTCTCGCTGGACTGGAGATGGGTTTTGCCACCAGCCACCTGTCGGTCCTTGGTGTTTCGATGCCCTGGGACAAATGGGTTGCTTCGTGCGGAGGTCCGCCGTCCCAGGCGGACGCTGTCGCGACCAACCGATTTCGTAAATGTATGGACGGCTGGACCTTTCAATTCCACGATCAGCTGGTGAGCGGGTTCCGCGCCATTCCCGGCGTCGAGAAGGCGTCTCCGGTCGCAGTTCCACCGTTCCTGGGGTCCAACGTTTTCATGACCAGGCTCATGGCTGCGGGACAATCGGAGGGCGAGAGTTCTGCCAATCCGTGGGTGGGCCAGGATTTCGTCGGGCCCGAGTATTTCGAGGCGATGGGGCTGCCTATCGTGCGGGGGAGAGGATTCACCGACGCCGATCGCGAGGGCTCGCCGAACGTCGCGGTCGTGACGCAGAGTATTGCGAAGCGGCTCTGGCCGGAGGAGGACCCGATCGGCAAACAGGTTCGCCAGGCGGCTGGCTCACCGGTCATCACGGTCGTCGGCCTGGTGGGGGATATCCATTTCCGGGAGCATCGTCAGGCCACTCCGATGATCTTCCGGCCGTACCGGCAGGGCTTGGCCCAGGGCAGTCTGGTGATCCGAACCCAACGGGAACTCGCTGCGCTGTTGCCGGCGATTCGGAGAGCTGTGCAGGCTGTCGATCTCGATGCCGCGCTCGTGGACGCACGAACGATGGACGACGTGATCGCGCCCCAGCTCGTCCAACCCCGGCTCAACGCCTTGCTCCTGTCCGCCTTCGCCTTCGCGGCGGTGCTGCTCGCGGCGATCGGTCTCTACGGCATTATGGCGTCGGCGGTCTCGCAGCAAACCCGCGAGCTGGGCGTGCGCCTTGCCCTTGGTGCCACACCCGACCGGCTCCGCGCCATGATCCTGCGCCAAGCATTGACCGTGGCGGCGGCGGGGGCGCTGGCCGGGTTGCTGGCCGCGCTGGCTGGCTCCCGGCTGCTTACGACGATGCTGTTCGAGGTGAGCCCGACGGATCCGGTGGCGCTCCTCGGGGCATGCGGGCTTCTCCTCGCGGTGGCACTGCTTGCTGCCTACGTCCCCGCTCGCCGCGCGACGAAGGTGGATCCGATGGTGGCGCTGCGCCATGAATGACCTCCGCTATGCGCTCCGCAGCCTCCGTCGCACACCGGGGTTCACCCTCACCGCGATCCTGACGCTCGCCCTCGGCATCGGTCTCGCCACCGCCGTATTCACGGTCGCGGACACGCTGCTCTTGCGCCGGCTCCCCATCCGCGATCAGGACCGCGTCGTGGTCCTGTGGGGAGAAAGGCGAGATCAAACCTTCAGCTATCCGCTCGGGATCGATGACGCGCGTGAATTCGCGCGACGCGCGCGCTCGCTCGAGCGGGTCGCGTTCTCCGCCTACGAGGGCTCCTGGCCGACGCCGATTCGCGACGGCGACCGGATCTACCGCCTGCACGGCGCCCTCGTCTCGGGCGAGTTCTTCGACGTGCTCGGCGTGCAACCCGTGCTCGGCCGGGCGCTGCGCCCAGCCGACGACGTGTGGGGTGCGGCCCCCGTGGTGGTGCTGAGCTATGGCGCCTGGCGGCGGAGGTTCGGGGGCGACCCGCACGTCCTCGGGCGGCAGATCGTGACCTACACCGATAATGTGACGCACACGATCGTCGGCGTGATGCCACAGGGACTCGAATACCCCCGAGGCACGGAGGTCTGGGCGCCGATCATGCGCGCGATACCTCCCAAGTCTCTTGCGTTCGGTGCGGTATACCTGATCGGCCGCCTCGCTCCCAGGCGAGGGCCAGTCGATGGGCGCGACGAGCTGACCGCCTTCTATGCGCGCGCGGAGAGCTCGCCGTGGGAGCGCAACACGCACGGCGTCGTCCACTCGCTGTCGCGGCTCGTGCTCGGCGACACGAAGCCGGCGCTGCTCGTGTTCTCCGCTGCCGCGGCCCTGCTGCTGTTGATCACGTGCATCAACGTCGCCAACCTGCTGCTCGTCCGCGGCCTCGCGCGTGTGCGGGAGATCGCCGTGCGCTCGGCGCTCGGCGCGGGTCGTGGGCAGGTCGTCAGACACCTGCTTGGCGAGAATGCCCTCCTCGCCGCCCTAGGCGGTGCACTCGGTGTCGTGGTTGCGGCGGCGGCCGTCCGGTTGTTTGTCGCTTTCGCGCCGCCGGGGGTTCCCCGTCTGGACGAGATTCACGCGAACGCTGCCGCTCTGGCCGGCGCCGTGGGTATCACCGGCCTCGCCATGCTCCTCTTCGCGCTGGCGCCCGCGGTCATCACCTCGCGCGTCGACCTGGAGCGCGTGCTGCGGTCGGATACGCGGCAGAGCACGGGCCGCCGCGCCCGGCTGGCGAGGGAGGTCCTGGTGGCGGGACAGGTCGCGCTGGCCCTGATCGTCCTCTCCGCCGCCGGACTGATCGTGCGAAGCCTCATCAACCTCGAACGGGTTGACCTCTCGTTCCAATCGTCGGGCCTGCTGATCGCTGACTTGACGATGCAGGGCGACCTGTACGGCGATGCGAAAACGCAGCGCGCCATGCTCGAGCGGCTGGTTCCCGAGCTCCAAGCGCTCCCGGACGTGCGCGCCGCCTCGCCCGTCGTGGCGGCCCCTTTCTCGGGCAACGGCGGCTGGGACGGCAGGCCGGCGGCCGACGGCCAGTCGCCCGAGCAGGCCGGCATCAATCCGATGGTCAACATGGAGGTCGCGACACCGGACTACTTCCGGACGCTCGGCGTTCCCATCATCCGGGGCCGCGGCTTCACGGACGCCGATCGCGAGGGCGTACCGGGCGCGGTGATAGTCAGTCAATCCACCGCGCGCCTCTATTGGCCGGGCGCCGATCCCATCGGCAAGCGCCTGCGGATGGGAGAGAAGTTGGAGCAGGTGTTCAGCGTCGTCGGGGTCGTCCCGGACACTCGCTACCGCGACCTGCGCGACGCGCGCCCCAGCATCTACTTCCCGCTGCGGCAGTCGTTCTTCCCGTTCGCGCCGTGGACGCTGGCGATCCGAACTACCGGCTCCCCCGCCGACGCTGTGCCGGCGATCCGGCGTGTGATCAGCGAGACCGCGCCCGGCGTCGCTCTGGTGAGCGCGGCACCGTTCGGGGATCTTCTCGAGGGACCGCTGGCGCAGCCGCGATTGAACGCGCTGCTGCTCGCCGTATTCGCGGGCGCCGCCGTCACCTTGGCCGCCGTCGGACTGTTCGGCGCGATGGCGACGATGGTGCGGCAGCGGACGCGCGAGCTGGGCGTGCGGATGGCCCTCGGGGCCACCGCGCGAGACCTGCGCGGGCTGGTCATGAGGCGCGCTCTCACGATCGCGGCGGTGGGGTCGGTTGTTGGGCTGCTCAGCGCATTGCTGGTGAACCGTCTGCTGGTGGCGATGCTCTACGAGGTGGCTCCGACCGACTGGGCGACACTCTCCGCCGTGACCGGATTCCTTATCGTTGTGGCAACGCTCGCCAGCGTCATCCCAGCCCGTTCGACCACCCGGATCGATGCGGTGATCGCACTGCGAGCCGAAGGGTGACCGCGAGCCGCATCGGCCGCCGGGGTCTCGCTCCGCGACAAAACGACGCAGTCGCTTTGCGAGACCCCGGCGGCCTCAGCGATGTCTTCACGAGCCCGCTGGGGCCCCAGCAGGCGAGGCTGCGCTACCGGAAGGGTCTGGCACGATAGCCGCCACCCAACACCTTTAGCTCATGCCCCCGCCGCGCATCCTCGTCGCCGACGACGAGCCGGACGTGCTCGAAGCCCTCAAGCTGCTCCTCAAGGGTGAAGGCTACGACGTGCAGGCCGTCACCTCGCCTCGCGCGCTCCTGTCGACCGTGGAAGCGCACGACTTCGACGCGCTTCTCATCGACATGAACTACACGCGCGACACCACTTCGGGAGCCGAGGGTCTCGATCTCCTGGCGCGGCTGCAGGGGCTCGAAGCGGCACCCCCCGTCGTCGTGATGACCGCCTGGGCCAGTATCGACGGGGCGGTTGAGGCGATGCGCCGCGGCGCGCGCGACTTCATCGAGAAGCCGTGGGACAACCGCCGCCTGCTCGCCACGCTACGCACTCAGGTCGAGCTGGGGCGCGCGCTGCGCAACAGCCAGCGGCTCGAGCGCGAGAATCGCGCGCTCCGGAAAGAAGGCCTGCCCGAGCTGATCGCGGAGTCGCCGGCGATGCGACCCGTGCTCAAGCTCATGGAGCGCATCGGGCCGTCGGACGCGAACGTGCTGATCCTCGGCGAGCACGGCACCGGCAAGGAGATCGTGGCACGGTGGCTGCACGGCGCGTCGGGTCGCGCCGAGCGCGCGCTCGTCGCGGTGAACCTGGGAGGCATCCCGGAGGGCGTGTTCGAGAGTGAGCTGCTGGGGCACGTGAAGGGCGCCTTCACCGACGCCAAAGGCGACCGCGTTGGACGGTTCGAGCTCGCCGACGGCGGCACGCTGTTTCTCGACGAGATCGCGAACCTGCCGCTGTCACAGCAAGCAAAGCTGCTGCGGGTGCTCGAGACCGGAGAGTTCGAGCGCGTCGGCGCGTCCAAGACGCAGCGTGTGAACGTGCGCGTCATCTCGGCCACGAATGCAGACATCCACGCCGACGCCACGGCCGGCAAGTTCCGCCAGGATCTCCTGTTTCGTTTGAACACCGTCGAGCTGCGGCTCCCGCCGCTGCGCGAGCGCCGGGAAGACGTCCCCTTGCTCGGCACCCACTTTCTGGGACGTTACGCCACGCGCTATCGCAAGCCGATCACCGGTTTCGCCCCCGACGCTATGGAAGCGTTGCTCAAGCATCCGTGGCCCGGCAACGTGCGCGAGCTCGACCACACGATCGAGCGCGCCGTGCTGATGGCCGAGGCGACCGTGGTTCGGGCACGCGACCTGGGGCTCGACGCCGGCGTGGACGGCGCGGCCTCGCTCGACCAGATGAGCCTCGAGGAGGTCGAGCGCGTGCTCATTCAGAAAGCTCTGGGGCGAGCGGCCGGCAACGTGAGTGAGGCCGCGAAGGCGCTCGGGCTCTCGCGCAGCGCGCTGTATCGCCGGATCAAGCGGCATGGCCTCTGAGCGGCGCCGCGGGCGGCGAGTGCGATACGAGCAGCGGCTTCTCACGCTCGCGGTGGCCACCGGGCTCCCCGCCGTCGCGCTGGCGTTGCTGCTCTTGTGGGGTGGCGACTACGCGACCCGCACGCAATGGACGTTGACCGTTCTCCTGATCTCGGTGTGGCTCGTGGTCGTCGGGCTGTTGCGCGAGCGCGTGGTGCGACCGCTCCAGACGATCTCGAACATGCTGGCGGCGCTGCGGGAAGGCGACTTCTCGCTGCGGGCGCGCGGCTCCGATCCGGACGACGCGCTCGGGCTGCTGCTGCTCGAGCTGAACAGCCTGGGCGAGGATCTCCGGGCACAGCGGCTGAGCGCGCTCGAGGCGACGGCGCTGCTGCGTCGCGTGATGGAAGAGATCGACGTGGCGGTGTTCGCGTTCGACGAATCGCAGACGCTCCGCCTGGTCAACCGCGCTGGGACGGCGCTGCTCGGGCGACCGGCGGAGCAGCTCCTGGGGAAGAGCGCCGCGGAGCTGCAGCTCGCCGAGAGCCTGGCGGCGGACGGGCCTCGGGTCGTGGAGCTCGCCTTCCCTGGACGCCACGGCCGGTGGGAGCTGCGGCGTGACACGTTCCGGCAGGGCGGGCGCCCGCACCAGCTGCTCGTCCTGGCCGATGTCAGTCGCGCGCTCAGTGAGGAGGAGCGTCAGGCGTGGCAGCGCTTGATCCGCGTGCTGAGCCATGAGATCAACAACTCGCTCGCGCCGATCAAGTCGATCGCGCAGAGCCTCGTGGACCTGGTGCGCCGGGACCCGGTGCCAGCCGACTGGCGCGAGGACCTGGGCAAGGGGTTGGGGGTGATCGGCGGCCGCGCCGAATCGCTCAGCCGGCTGATGGCCGCGTATGCGCGGCTGGCGCGCCTGCCCCCTCCCCGTCTCGAAGCGGTGTCGGTCGCCGAGTGGGTGCAGCGGATCGCGGCCCTGGAGACACGCTTGGCCGTAACCGTCTGCTCCGGCCCCGACGTGACGATCCAGGCGGATGGCGGGCAGCTGGACCAACTGTTGATCAATCTGGTTCGCAATGCCGTCGATGCGACGGTCGAGACGGGCGGCCACGTCGACGTCGAGTGGGCGACGCGCAACGGCCGGGTGGACATCTGGGTGAGAGACGATGGCCCCGGCCTCGCGGACACGGTCAACCTGTTCGTGCCGTTCTACACGACCAAGGCGGAGGGGTCGGGGATCGGCCTCGCGCTGTCGCGCCAGATCGCGGAGGCGCACGGGGGTACGCTCACACTCGCCAACCGCGCGGACGGGCGGGGGTGCGAGGCTCGGCTCTCGCTGCCCGTGGAGACGTAAAGGCGGTCACAGCGCCCGATAGATCACGCCATTCTTCATGACGAATCGCACGTGAGCGACGACCGAGATGTCCTTCGTCGGGTCGCCGCCCACCCCCACGAGGTCGGCCTTCAACCCTCGCACGATCCGCCCGATTTCCTTGTCCATCTTCATGATCCGAGCATCCACCGCGGTCGCGGCGAGCAGCGCCTGTGCGGGACGCATTCCGTCGCGCACCAGCCATTCCAGCTCGCGGGCGTTGGTGCCGTGGGTGAACACTCCCGCGTCACTGCCGCAGCCGATCGTGACCCCGTTCTTCATGGCGAGCTCGAGGGCGTGCGCCGCCTGCCGCATGCTGGCCGTCGGCTCGCTTTTGCCGGGCACGTAATGGTCGAAGTACTCTGCATACGCCTCCACCGCCGTCAGGGTCGGGAGATAGGCGATGCCGTGCACGGCCATCGCGTGGAACAGCGAGTCGCTGCCGCCGAAACCGTGCTCGATGGTGTTCACGCCGGCGAGGATCGCGCGGCGCATTCCCTCAGGCGTCGTGGCATGGGCGGAGACGGGCCGGCCGGCGGAGTGAGCTTCGGACACCAGGGCGTCGAGCTCGTCCTGACTGAAGGTGGGGACGGCCTCGCCGCCCGGCCCACGGCCGTAATCGGCGTATACCTTGATCCAGTCCGCGCCGCGACCCGCCTGCTCGCGCACGGCTGCGAGGACCTGCGGGATACCGCTCACCGCCTGGCCGCCCTGCGGTAGCTCGAGGTCGGGCCGGAATCCCCGCGGCCCGGGTCCGTAGCTCGAGGTGGCCACGATCGCGCGCGTCGCGACCGCGAGGCGCGGACCGGGGATCAGGCCTTCGTCGATGGCGCGCTTGATGGCCACGTCGGCGAAGCCCGCCGCTTCCGTGCCCAGGTCCCGCAGCGTCGTGAACCCCTGCATCAGCGTGTTCCGCGCGTGCACCACGGCCTCGACCATGCGATAGCCCTCGGGCTCCTTCAGGACCTGGTCGTTCCAGAGGGTCTCGTTGTAGGGATGCAGGAAGAGGTGCGAGTGCGCGTCAATGAGGCCGGGGAGGAGCGTGAGCCCCGGCAGCGCGATCGTCTCAGCGTCGCTCGGCGCGCGCACGGCAGACACCGGGCCGACCGCGGCGATGCTGTCGCCTTCCACCAGCACCGCCCAGCCGGTGTGCGTCTCTTCGTTCGTCGCGTCGAAGACGCGGTCGGGGCGGAGCAACAAGGGGCGACCCGGAGGTGGAGGAACGAGCGGCGCGAAGCCGGCACGCGAGGGGAGCTTGAGTGCGGAGAGCAACGTGTCGGTGGATTGTGCGCCCAGCGCCAGCGGGAGTGCGGCGGCGAGCGCCAGGAGTGCGATGCCGCTTGGGAGTCTCCGGGCAACGGGACGCATCGGACTCCTTCCTTTCCAGGGGACACGGCGGGGGCAGATGGGCGGGGTTCAACTTAGCCGGGAATCTGCGAGACGGCAGCCCGGTGGGTTGAGAAAGCTTAGTGTTCTAGGCATTTTCTAACCCCACGGCGCCGTAGCCAAGTGGTAAGGCAGAGGTCTGCGAAATCGCTCTATCTCTTCCGTTCCTGTCCGGCGATCTCCAACAGGTAGTTCCAAGACGATCTAGCGAAACGGCAAGATCGCGCCGAGTCGCGAGAATCCGCTCGGATCCGGCCGTGTCTACCCACAAAAATCCCCACAGCGTGAGTCGAGCCGAGCGAGGCGGCGAGGGGGACCCCGATCCGCATCGTCGCGGGCGACGTGGCGGGCGTTAGCGACCAGAAAGCGTGAGAGAATCCTACCATTCCGACTGCTCGACGATCAATTGGCTTCGCATGCCTGCCAACACCTCGGCCAACCACGCCCGACTCGGCATCCCCAGAACGGAAGAGATCGCGCCTGTAGGTGACGTTGAAGGCGGTGTGGGCGACGTGGAAGGCGAGCGCGTCGGCGACGATTACTCAACATCGTACCGACGGTCTGAGGCCAGCGCGCGCTGCGCATGCAACAACGCTGACTTCGCGCAGAGGCGCCGATGGATTGCGATCTTGACCTGTTGCTAGACGTCCTGCGCCGTTCGCCGTCGCCGCAAGAACTCGATCACCGAGGTCGCGCGAAAGAACAGCAACGCCCCCAGCGCGGCCCGGGCGACCTCTCCCGAGAGCGATACGACCGTGGCCGCGCTGTCACCACGGCCGGCGCGCGACAGCAGCGCGAGGCCCCCGGGCACGAGCGCGGGTAGTGAGGCGGCGAACTGCACGGCACCGGCCACGGCCACCGCGAGTGCTCCGAGTCGGACGACCGTCTCGCGATCGTTCCGGTCGTCCTCGTCGGCGGGGAGCGCGGCGTCCGTGGCTCGGCACAGGTCTGCGATCGTCCCTGGGTTGGACATGAGGAACATGGCGAGGAGCACTTGCGCGAGACCGCCGGAAAGTGATCTGAGCGAGAGGGCTCCGGTCGCTTCCGCTTGCGCGACCGTCCGCCACACGAGGTCCGGCAGCGCGTGGGCGAGCACGATGATCCCGGCGGCCGCAAACGCAAGGTTCGCCACGTCTGCGCTGATCTGGACGTCGTCGGCGCCCACGCCCCGAGGCCACACCAGGCCGGCCGCCTTGGCAGGATGCGCGAGGAGCAGGACCCCCGACGCGAGCAGGACTCCATACGGGAACAGCACAAGGAACGGGATCAGGCCACCTCGGCCATCGCGGGCGAGCAGCATGCCTCCGGCCGCGAGGCGCGGAAACGAGGCGAGCGCTTCGATCAGCGCGTACACCCCGACCAGCCTGAGGCCGATCATCCCGAGCCATTGTCGCTTCATCAAACCTCCTTCTCCTCGTCCTTCCTTCACTAACGCTTGATCCAAAGGTGTTTCACGTCCCGTATTTGTGGTGGAACTTGTTCGTGAGGAGGCTAATCGGGTCGTATTTCCGCTTCGCCGCGAAGCAACCGTCGATCTCTGGGTACGCGCGCCGGAGTTGCGCGGGTGAATAGAAGAGCTGGTAGGGCAGGTAGTACGTGCCGCCGACCCCCAGCACGACGTCGATCAAGTCCCGGGTCGTCTGCTGCAGCACAAGACTCTCCGCCTCGTTGAATCGCTGGTTGAAATACAACACCAGGGCGAACATGTCCTGCTTCGCGTAGGGCAACGCCGTGACGTTGTCCTTGTGAACGACGCGGATGGTGACATTGAGAAGGTTGGCGGCGGTCCTTTGGACGACGGTTCTCAAGCCATCCACGAAGGCGCCCATCTTGTCGTACGGGACGAAGTACTCCTGGAGGATGTCCGTGTCCCGCAGGCGGTTCTCGAGGTAGTGCATCGAGTCGTACATCTCCTGATTGCGGGACACGACACAGCCGTCCTTGGGGGTCATCGCCTGGTTGCGCGGGACACAGGCGTGCAGCCGTGGCTCGAGGCTCTTCTCCAGTGCCCAGCGGACACGGCGGCCCAAGCCTCCGGTCTTGGAGAAGTTGATCACTAGGCGCTCGAGCGCGTCGTGCGTGTCGGCCGTGAGCGGCGGAATGCGGCCGCTATAGCCCGTGCGTTGGTAGACGTGAATCGCCGTTTCGCGCAAGTAGGTCGAGGGGGACACCGAGACACGCCCGTACACCAGGCCGACGGCATCATGCCCGTCGACATACTGCTTGTAGTGGTCCGCGAACTCCCGGTAGTCCAAATAGCTCGTACGTCGCACGTACATCTCGTTGTCGACCACGTCGAGGTCCACGTCGAGGATCACGCCGAACAATCCGTACCCGCCGAGCACGTGGCGGAACAGCTCGGCGTTGCGCGTGGGGGTCGCGGTCATCACCTCTCCGTTGCTCAGCATGACCCGCAGCGCCCTGACGGTCGGCGCGATCGGACCGGGCCGGTGCGCGATGCCGTGCGCATTTACGCTCAGCGTGCCGCCCACGCTGAAGATGTTGATCGACTGCATCGCCTTGACCGACAACCCCTCCCCGTCGAGTACCCGCTGCACGTCCGCCCACACCGCGCCGCTCTGCACGTTCACGATCTTCTTGGCCTTGTCGAGCGTGATCCGGTTCAGCCCCCGCATGTCGAGCACCAGACCGCCCTTGACGAACGTCTGCCCACCCATGCTGTGCCGTTGGCCGGCGGCGGTCACCTTGAGGCCGTTCTCCCGGGCAAACTGCAAGGCGTTCGCGACGTCCCCTTCGCTTGTGACCTTGACGACGCCGTAAACGGCGGTGCGGTTGAGATAGCTGGCGTCGTTGATGAAGCCGCCGCGCTGCTCGAACGGCAGGGCCGGGTACGCCGGACGCGTCGTGATGCTCGTCGGCCGGGCCTGATCCATGGAAGGCGGGAAGACGAAGTCCGACTCCTTCTCTCCGGCGGGTGCGGCGGCGTACTGCACCAGCTTTCGTACGGTCACGACCAAGGACGCCG
>WNGL01009222.1_pt1 | contig 15735 bp, 14 predicted proteins | sample 5400591 | NCBI WGS metagenome assembly WNGL01 (sample SAMN13153377, study PRJNA577476) | soil metagenome | isolation source: 80 cm soil or saprolite under Garry oak tree replicate 1 | place: USA:California | collected 2016-06-15
GCTCTTCTCCAAGGCGGGCGGCTTCATGCGCGCGGTGGCTTCGGCGTACGCGAAGCTCGCCGCTCTCAAGCCCGAGCAGGGGGCGGACACCGCGGTGTGGCTGGCCGCCGCCCCCGAGGTGCAGGGGCAGCACGGCCTCTTCTGGATCGAGCGGCAGGAGCGGCGCTGCCGTTTCCGCGACCCGAAGGCCGAGGAGGCGCTGTGGAGCCTGTGCGCTGAGATGACGGCGGCCTGATGATCCGGGTTAGACTGCGGTGGCCATGGCGACCAAGCCCAGGTTCCGGGTGGGGCTCGTGCAGATGGCCATGTCACGCGAGCCCGGGGAGAACCTCGAGAAGGCAGTAGCGCGTCTGCGCGAGGCGGCCCGGGCGGGGGCCGAGGTGGTCTGCCTGCCCGAGCTCTACCGCTCACCCTACTTCTGCCAGAACGAGGACCCCGCGCTCTTCGACCTCGCGGAGCCCGTGCCGGGCCCGAGCACGGAAGCCCTCGGCCGCGCGGCGAAGGAGGCCGGGGTGGCGGTGGTGGTGCCGATCTTCGAGCGGCGGGCGGCCGGCCTCTACCACAACAGCGCGGTCATCCTCGACGCGGACGGGACGGTGGCGGGCCTCTACCGCAAGATGCACATCCCCGACGACCCGCTCTTCCACGAGAAGTTCTACTTCACGCCGGGGGACCTCGGCTTCCAGGCCTTCGACACCCAGGCGGGCCGCATCGGGACCCTCATCTGCTGGGACCAGTGGTATCCGGAGGGGGCGCGCCTGACCGCGCTCCGCGGCGCGGCCGTGCTCTTCTATCCGACCGCCATCGGCTGGCACCCCCACGAGAAGGCGGAGCACGGGGCGGCCCAGCGCTCGGCCTGGCAGACCATCCAGCGCGCGCACGCGATCGCGAACGGCGTGTTCGTGGCGGTGGTGAATCGCGTGGGACACGAGGTGCCGCCGGGGGGCGGTCCCGGCCTCGAGTTCTGGGGCTCGTCCTTCCTGGCCGACCCCTTCGGGGTGATGGTGGCGGAGGCCACGACCGACCGGGAGGAGATTCTGGTCGGCGAGGTGAGCCTGCTCCGCATCGACGAGGTGCGGCGCAACTGGCCCTTCCTGCGGGATCGCCGGATCGACGCCTACGCCGGGATCGACCGGCGCTATCTCGACTGAAGTGGCCGCGCGCCCCGGAGCACTCGCCGGTCCGCAAGGCTTCCGCCTCCCCGCCGAGTGGGAGCCCCACGAGGCCACCTGGCTGGGCTGGCCCCACAAGCTCTCCGACTGGCCCGGCCGCTTCGCGCCCATCCCCTGGGCCTACGGCGAGATCGTGCGGAAGCTGGCCCCGGGGGAGATGCTGCGGATCATCGTCGCTTCGAGGGCCCACGAGGCGCGGGCGCGTCAGGTGTTGTCCTCGGTGGGAGCGGATCCCGGCCGGGTCGAGTTCTTCCCCTGGCCCACGGACCGCGGCTGGACGCGCGACTCCGGTCCCATCTTCGTCCGCCGCGAGTCGCCCCCGCGGCAGGTGGCCATCGCGCGCTTCCTCTTCAACGGCTGGGCCAAGTACCCGGACTGGAGGAAGGACGTGCAGGTGTCGGAGCGCGCGGCCCGCGCGCTGAAGCTGCCGCTGCGGCCGGTGGTCTGGAAGGGCCGGCCGGTGGTCCTCGAGGGGGGGAGCGTCGAGGTGAACGGGCGGGGGACCCTCCTCACGACCGAGGAGTGCCTGCTCGATCCCACGGTCCAGGTCCGCAACCCGGGCTTCACCCGCGCGGACTACGAGGGAATGATGCGGGAGGCCCTCGGAGTCACGAACGTGCTGTGGCTCGGCAAGGGGATCGCGGGCGACGACACCCACGGACACGTGGACGACCTCGCGCGGTTCGTCGACCCGCGGACCATCGTCCTCTGCCGCGAGCCGAGCGGAAACGACGTGAACCACCGGGTGCTCGAAGAGAACCGCGAGCGGCTCCAGGGGATGCGCCTCGAGGACGGCTCGAAGCCGGAGGTGGTCTCCCTGCCCATGCCGGCCCTCCTGCTCTTCAAGGGCCGGCGCCTGCCCGCGAGCTACGCGAACTTCTACGTGGGGAGCGCGGCCGTCCTCGTCCCGACCTTCAACGACCCGAACGACCGCGTGGCCCTGGGAACCCTGGCCGGGCTCTTCTCCGACCGGCCGGTGGTCGGCATCCACGCGGTGGAGCTGGTGTGGGGGCTGGGCACCCTCCACTGCCTGACCCAGCAGCAGCCGAAGGCCTGAGGAAGGCCCTGGAGGCCAGCCCGCTCGAGGCGGCGTTCCGACTGCAGGAGCAGCGCGGTCGCGTGATCCTCGGCAAGGCGGTTGCGATCGGGGACGTCGCGGTGTTCGACCGCGCGGGTTCCCTGGAAGAGGCGCCTCCGCTAATCGTAGAAGGGGAACAGGCGCTTCAGGTCGTCCTTGCTCGGCTGCCGTCCGTACTCGCAGACCTCGAAGGCCTCGACGTTCCGGATCGAATCGCCCCGGGGGCCGTACCATTTCCGCAGGGCCTCGCGGAGCGGCTCGGAGAGGGGCTCGCCGCTGCGCATCTTGCGGAGCCACTCCAGGCGGGCCGCGGGGTCCGCGGGCACGTGCTCCAGCTGGCCGGCCACCCAGGGGAGCCACTCGTACACCTGCGAGGTGTGGGCGTCCAGGCCCTCGATCTTGCGCTCGAGGACGTCGTCGATCGACACCACCACGTCGGGGCGGAACGGGTTCGGCCGCTGGAAGCCGTCCTGGAAGTAGAGGAACACCGGGTTCTTCCGGAGGGGCGGCGTGTCCGGGCAGACGTTGGGGACCACCACCATGTAGGCGGCGTCCTCCACGAGCACCCCCGTGTAGCGGTGGTCGGGGTGGTAATCGTTGGGCCGCGGGGCCAGCACGATGTCCGCGTTCCACTGCCGGATCCGCCGGATGACCTGCTGGCGGACCGCGACCGACGGCACCAGCTCGCCGTCGTGGTTGTCCAGGGTCTCGTACTCGGCGATGCCCAGGCGGCGCCCCGCCTCCTGCGCCTCCAGCCGCCGCCGCCGCGCCAGCGCCCCCCCGCCCTCGGACTGGTGGCCGGCGTCGCCGTTCGTCACCGCCACGAACTTCACCTGGTGGCCCAGGGCGGCCCACCGGGCCGCGGTGCCGCCCGCCCGGATGTCGCAGTCGTCGGGGTGCGCTCCGAAAGCGATGATGCGAAGCGGCGGGTCCGGCGGCTCCGCCACCGCAAGGACCGCCGCCGCCACGAAACCGGCCGAGAGCCACACGCGCTGCATGTTCAAGCCTCCGTTGTACGGCCTCCGATCCCCTCGATCGCCCGCCGGGCCGCCTCGCTGGCCGCGTCGACCTGGGCTTCCGGCCCCGCGAGGTAGAGGCGGCCGAAGGCGCCGACGAGCGACGCGTCGATGAGCTTCACGCGCGCGGCCTTCAGCGCTTCGTTGGCCGCGAAGGCCACGTAGCCGGCCGGCTCGACCTCCAGGATGAAGAGCGAGTCCCCCCCGATCAACATGTCCCCGAAGCGCGTCTTGTTGAGGATCTGCGCGTGGTAGGGCTCCACCCCGCGAATGACCTCCTGGGAAACCAGGCGCGGCTTCAGGCGGTCGTCCTCGGTGACGCCGAGATGCTCGAGCACGGCCTTGCCCGCCAGCCTCACCTGGCCCTGGTCCAGGTGGTGCACCTCGAGCAGGCCGAACGCGCGCTCGACCACGAGGATGCCGGGGGTGACCGCGGTGGCCTTGAGGGCCACGTCGGTCAGGCGGTTGATGACGAGCCCGGGGGCGGTCTCGATGAAGTACGCCGCCACCCCTCCCACCGGGAGGTAGCCTCGGGCGGTGGTGCCGATGAACCCCGCGAGCTGGTCCTGCATCTGGTCGAGGAAGACGTAGGTGCGCAGGGTGATCGCGGCCACGGGCAGACCTTAGCGGGCGACGGACGGTGCGTCAAACGCCACCCGATGCCCCGGGAGGACGCGCCGAGGTTCGGGTTCTTGAATTCGCGCTCCCCTCGGGGCATGATTCGGGCCTCCGCAGCTGTCTGAACCGCCACGTCGCAGAACAGGAGGTTCCATGCGTTTTCGATCGCCCGTCCTGACCGTACTGGCCGCCCTGGCCACTCCCGCCGCCACCTGGGCGTCTGATGCCGCGAAGGACGCCGCCGCGGTGGTGGACGCCGCGCCGGCGGTACCCGCGCCCAAGCCGGGACTGAAGCGTTTCATGGTGGTGCGGACGTTCGCGCCCGGAGCGCTCGCTGGCCTCGACGCCGAGGGCAAGAAGCAGGTCAACAAGACCAACGCGAGCGAGAAGGTGCGCTGGGTGTACTCCTACGCCAACGCGGACAAGACGAAGACCTTCTGCATCTACGAAGGTCCCGACGAGAAGTCGATCCGCCAGGCGGCGAGCGCGAACAAGATCCCGGTGGACTACATCGTCGAGGTCCCGGTGGTCTTGAGCCCTCGTTAGCCGCTCGCCGGGGCTTCACCCGCTGGGCCTCGCCCCCGGGGAGGGTGGGAGAGGACTGGCCGGGGGCGATGCAAGGGCGGAACTCGTTGAAGTGCCCGAACGAGGACGCGATCGTCGGCGCCCGAAGGGCGCCGCTCCGTCACGACGAGGCGGAAGAGCGTGGTGTAGGTCGCGGGGTTGACGCGCAGTTTACGGTTGACCAATGGCGATGCGCTGCAGTCCTCTGTCAGCGACAACTCGTCATGCACGGACCGCCCTTGGTTGAATCGTGGGCCGTCCGGCCTTAACCTGTCCGCACGATGGAACCGTTCGTCAGGACCGTCCAGATCACGAACTACAAGAGTATCTCTCGGTGTCGCGTCGACCTCGGACCGCTGACGTTCCTCGTCGGGCCCAACGGCTCAGGTAAGAGTAACTTCCTTGATGCCTTGAGGTTCGTCGCGGACTCCCTCAATACGACACTCGAGCAGTCCTTGCGGGACAGGGGTGGAATCCAGTCCGTCCGCCGTCGCTCTAGGGGTCACCCAACCCACTTCGGCATCTGCGTCGACGTGAACCTGCCCGACGGCCGCGGCGGCGCGTACAGCTTCAAGGTCGGGGCGGAGCGAGATGGTGCCTTTGTCGTGCAACGTGAAGAATGTCGCGTCTCCCGCGCGGACGGGTTCGACGACTTCTTTGTCGTCGAGGAAGGCAAGGTTCAGCAGGCGTCGCAGTCCATACCGGCTGCTCTGGAGCGAGACCGCCTCGCCCTGGTCGCGATTTCGGGGCTTCCGGAGTTTCGGCTGGTCTACGAGAGCCTTCGGCGAATGGCGTTCTACAACCTGAACCCGGAGCGGATCCGAGACCTGCAGGAGCCGGACTCTGGGCAGATGCTGGCTCGTGGCGGCAAGAACTTGGCGGCCGTCATCCGGGAGCTTGGTCGGTTCGGGGGAGGCCACCTCGCCCGGGCCTTCCGCGGCCAGCTGGTCCCCACCGAGGCTGAGCTAGCGCGCCGCGAATGCCGCGACTACGAACCGGCGTCGGTCCTGGTAGGGAGAATCCAGACCGAGCGAGCTCGTACTCGCGACGGCGGCCCGGTACCACGGCGCCGCCGACGACAAGAGCGGCGGGCTGACAGGTGATGCCGGCCCTTGCCTGGACCTCGTTCGTCCCGCCCATCCGTCATACTCTCGCCGGAGGCGAAGATATGGCGAAGGGGAAGCCGCTTCGGTTCGATCGGATCGGGGCCTGGTCGGAGATCAAGCTGGCGATCCTCAAGGAGTACGCCAAGGCTTACTCGACGATTCTCGCCAAGCAGCCTCGTCTGTACCACATCTACGTGGACGCCTTCGCGGGTGCCGGGATCCATCTGTCGCGAAGGACGGAGCAACCAGTTCCCGGAAGCCCCCTCAACGCCTTGGCGGTGACCCCGGCCTTCAGGGAATACCACCTCATCGACCTCGATGGCGCCAAGCTGGCGCATCTCAGGTCGAAGATCGGGATCGTCTCGATGTGAGGCTGTACGAGGGGGACTGCAACCCCATCCTCCTGCGTGAGGTCTTCCCGCGCGCGCGATACGAGAACTTTCGGCGCGCCCTCTGCCTGCTCGATCCGTATGGGCTGAACCTGAGCTGAGAGGTCGTCGCGACTGCGGGAAAGATGAGGAGCATCGACATCTTCTTAAACTTCCCGATGGAGGGGATCAACCGCGATGCGCTGTGGACGAACCCGGCCGAACTCGATCCGGACCGGATCGCACGCATGACCTGGTCATGGGGAGACGTCTCGTGGAAGGACGTCGCTTATGTTCCCCAAAAGGACCTCTTCGGCGAGACCGAACTGGTCAAGCGGCCCGGCAATGAGCCCATCGTCAGGGCCTTTCAGGAGCGTCTGCGACGGGTGGCCGGGTTCCGGTTCGTGCCCGATCCAATGCCCATGCGGAACTCCAAGGGCGCTGTGGTGTACTACCTCTTCTTCGCCTCGCACAACGAGGCGGGCGACCGCATCGCGCGGCACATCTTCCGGAAATACCGCAGTCGAGGGGTGGCGTAGTGGCGGTGGGATCGGCGATCGAGTGGACCGAAGCCACGTGGAATCCCGTGACGGGGTGCACGAAGGTCAGCCCGGGGTGCCAGAACTGCTATGCCGAGCGGATGGCGAAGCGGCTTCAGGCCATGGGGCAACCGAACTACCGCAGTGGGTTCCGACTGACCCTCCATCCCCACATGCTCGATCTCCCGCTGAACTGGCGAAGGTCCAGGACGATCTTCGTAAACTCGATGAGTGACGTTTTCCACAAGGACGTGCCGCTCGCCTTCGTTCAGCGCGTCTTCAACGTGATGGGGCGCGCCCACTGGCACATCTTCCAGGTGTTGACGAAAAGGTCCGATCGCCTCCTCGCCTTGAGCCCGGTCCTTCCCTGGAGCTCCAACATCTGGATGGGCGTCAGCGTCGAAAGCCAGAAATACGCCTTCAGGATCGAGGATCTGCGTCGCACGGGAGCTCACGTGAAGTTCCTCTCGCTCGAACCACTCTTGGGGCCACTACCCCGACTGGATCTGCGGGGGATCGATTGGGTGATCGTTGGCGGCGAGTCCGGCCCGCGGGCACGCCCCATGGATCCAGACTGGGTTGTGGCCATTAGGGATCAGTGCCGGAGGGCGAACGTAGCCTTCTTCTTCAAGCAGTGGGGCGGACGAAGGAAGAAAAAGGCGGGGCGCCTGCTGGAGGGGCGTACGTGGGACGAGATGCCAGAGCGAACGGAGACCGCGGTGATCTCCTGATTCCCTACCGCGCCGCGCGGCGGCGCCCGTTGACCTTCGGCAGTAGCCCGGCCAGGAACTGGCCCGTGTAGGAGTCCCGGACGGCCGCGACCTCTTCCGGCGTCCCGGTCGCCACGATGCACCCCCCCGCGTCCCCGCCCTCGGGGCCGATGTCGATGACGTGGTCCGCGGTCTTGATCACGTCCAGGTTGTGCTCGATGACCACGACCGTGTTGCCGCCCGCCACCAGGCGGTCGAGGACGGCCAGGAGCTTCTTGATGTCGTCGAAGTGCAGGCCGGTCGTGGGCTCGTCGAGGATGTACAGGGTGCGGCCGGTGGAGCGCTTGGACAGCTCGCGGGAGAGCTTCACCCGCTGGGCCTCCCCCCCGGAGAGGGTGGGGGAGGACTGGCCGAGGGCGATGTAGCCGAGCCCCACGTCGGCCAGGGTCTCCAGGGCCCGCCGGATCTGCGGGTGGTTCTTGAAGAGCGAGAGCGCCTCGTCCACCGTCAGGTCCAGCACGTCCGCCACGGAGAGGCCGTTGTACTTGACCTGGAGGGTGGCCTCGTTGAAGCGCTTGCCTTGGCAGACCTCGCAGGGCACGTAGACGTCGGCCAGGAAGTGCATCTCCACCCGCTTCACCCCGTCGCCCTCGCAGGCCTCGCAGCGGCCGCCCTTCACGTTGAACGAGAAGCGGCCCGGAGTGTAGCCGTGCATCCGCGCCTCCGGCAGGAGGGCGAAGAAGTCCCGGATCAGGTCGAAGAGCTTGGTGTAGGTCGCGGGGTTGGAGCGAGGAGTCCGCCCGATGGGGCTCTGGTCGATGTCGATGACCTTGTCGATCTCCGAGAGCCCCTCCACCTTCGTGTGCGCGCCCACCGGCCGGTCCGAGTCGTGGAGCGCCTTCGCCGCCGCCGGGTAGAGGATCTGGTTCACGAGCGTGCTCTTGCCCGCCCCGGAGACCCCGGTCACGCAGACGAAGAGGCCGAGGGGGACCTCGACCGTCACCTCCTTGAGGTTGTTCTCCCGCGCTCCCACCACCCGCACTTTCCGGCCATCGCCGCGCCGCCGCTCGGCGGGCAGCTCGATCTCGAGGGCCCCGCTCAGGTAGCGGCCGGTCAGGCTGCCCTTCGACCGCATGATCTCGGCCGGGGTCCCCGCCGCCACCACCTCCCCGCCGTGCCGGCCCGCCCCGGGGCCGAAGTCGATGATCCAGTCCGCCTCCTCCATGGCCTCGCGGTCGTGTTCCACCACCACCACCGTGTTGCCGATGTCGCGCAGGTGCTGGAGGGCGGCCAGGAGCTTCTTGTTGTCGCGCTGGTGGAGGCCGATGGAGGGCTCGTCCAGCACGTAGATGACCCCGGTGAGCTCGCTGCCGATCTGGCTGGCCAGGCGGATGCGCTGCCCCTCGCCGCCGGAGAGGGAAGGGGCCGGGCGGTCGAGGGTCAGGTAGCTGAGGCCGACGTCGAGCAGAAAGCGCAGGCGGGCGCGGATCTCCTTCAGCAGCTCGGCCGCGATCCTGGCCTCGGCGCCCTTGAGGTCGAGGCCGTCGAAGAACGGGTAGGCGTCGGCCACCGACAGGGCCGTGACCTCGGCGATGTTCTTCCCCGCGATCTTGACCCCCAGGGCCTCGGGCCGGATGCGGCGGCCTCCGCAGGCCGAGCAGGGGCGGCTGCTGAGGAACTTCTGGTAGTACTGGCGCATCTCCTCCGAGTGGGTCTCGCGCATGCGGCGCATCATCGAGTTGATCGCGCCCTCGTAGCGCATCTTGAAGGCGCCCTGGCCCCACGAGCCCTTGAGCTGGATGCGGACTCGCTCGTCGCCGGTGCCGAAGAGGATGACCTTGCGCTGCGCCGCGGGCAGCGCCTTCCACGGCTTGTTGAGGTCGATCCCGCGCTCGCGGGCCACCGCGCGCACGATGTCCGTCCCCCAGCTCGTCCCTTCGCCCACCGCCCCCAGCGGCTTCACCGCTCCCTCGTTCACCGAGAGATCGGGGTTGGGGACCACCAGCTCGGGATCCATCTCCATGCGGGTGCCGAGGCCCGAGCACTCCGGGCACATCCCCTGGGGGGAGTTGAACGAGAAGAGCTGGGGGGTGGGCTCGGGGAACGAGATCCCGCAGTGGTGGCAGGCCCGGTGCTCGGAGAGCACCTTCTCGGTCTGCCCCTCGGGGGCGACGATCACCGTCCCCTGGCCGTGCTTGAGGGCGGTCTCCACCGAGTCGTGCAGGCGCTGATTGATGCCGGGCTTGGCGATCAGCCGGTCCACCACCGCGTCGATCGAGTGCTTCTTCTTCTTGTCGAGGCGGATCTCGTCCTCCAGGGAGAGGACGATGCCGTCCACCCGCACCCGGGTGAAGCCCGACTTGCGCACGGCCTCCAGCACGTCGCGGTGCTCGCCCTTGCGCTCCTTCACGAGGGGGGCGAGGAGCAGGAACTTCGTCCCCGCGGGCAGCCCCGCGATCTCCTGCACGATCTGCTGGGAGGACTGCTGGGAGACGGGCCGGCCGCAGTTGTGGCAGGTGAGCCGCCCCACCCGCGCCCACAGCACGCGCAGGTAGTCGTGGATCTCGGTGATGGTGCCGACGGTGGAGCGCGGGTTGCTGCTGGCCGCCTTCTGCTCGATGGAGATGGTGGGGGCGAGGCCGCGGATCGAGTCGTACACCGGCTTGTCCATCTGGCCCAGGAACTGGCGGGCGTAAGCGGAGAGGCTCTCGATGTAGCGGCGCTGGCCCTCCGCGTACAAGGTGTCGAAGGCGAGGGAGGACTTGCCGGAGCCCGAGACCCCGGTGAGGATCACGAGCTTCTTCTTCGGGATCTCCACCGTCACGTTCTTGAGGTTGTGCTGGCGGGCCCCGGTGATGATGATGCGATCGAGCTCCATCGGAATCGACCTCGGTCTCGTGGGAGGTCCGGCCGGGGATGCGGCCGGACCGAACCCTTGATGTTAGTCGGAAACCGCCGCGGGGTCGAGGCTCCCGGGACTGCCCGCGGTACAATCCTGTCCGGGTGAACCAATGAAGAGCACCACGCCCGCGACCGTAGACGACCTCTACCGCGTGCCCGAGGACGGCAAGGCGGAGTTGGTCAACGGGGAGCTGGTGCTCATGAGTCCGACCGGTGCGCTGCCGAGCCGCGCAAGTGCTGCGATCTACATCAGCCTTCGTGCGCACGAGCGCGCCGCGGGAGGGGGCCTGGCCTACCCCGACAACGCCGCTTTCCTTGTCAACCTGTCCCATCGCCGGTCCTTCAGCCCCGAGGCGGCGTTCCATCGAGGCACCAAGCCCACCATGAAGTTCGTGGAAGGGGCGCCCGTCTTCGCGGCCGAGGTCCGCAGCGAGGGCGACTACGGTCCGAAGGCCGAGGAGGCGATGGCCGGGAAGCGGGCCGACTACTTCGCGGCGGGGACGCAGGTCGTCTGGGACGTGGACCTGCTGGGGGAGGACGTCGTGCGGGTCCATCGGGCCGGGCAAGCCGAACCCACGATCTACCGCCGTGGCCAGGTGGCGGAGGCCGAGCCCGCCGTCCCCGGCTGGCGCATGCCCGTCGACGAGCTGTTCGAATAGCCACCCCCCAGGTGGCTTCGAACGAGGCGCGCTCCACCCGAACTATCATGTCGGGGTGACGCCGCCGAACCTCTTCGGTCTGGAGCGGGCGCCGCTCGAAGGGGTGCTTCGCGAGCTGGGCGAGCCCACGTACCGCGCGCGCCAGGTCTACGCCTGGCTCTACGGCAAGCGGGCCCGGTCGTTCGCGGAGATGACGAACCTCGCGAGGGACCTTCGCCGGCGCCTGGACGAGGCCTGGGACCTGCGCTGGCCCCAGGTTCAGGAGCGCTCGCTCTCCTACGACGGCACGCGGAAGTATCTCTTCCGCCTCGAGGACGGGGCCACCATCGAGAGCGTGTACATCCCCGAGGAGTCGCGGCGCACGATCTGCATCTCTACCCAGGCGGGATGTCCGTTGAAATGCGCCTTCTGCCTCACCGGCATCGCGGGCTACCAGCGCAACCTGAAGACCTGGGAGATCCTCGGCCAGGTGGCCGCGGTCATGGAGGAGGGTCCGCGGGAGCCTCTCCCGTGGAACGTCGTGGTGATGGGGATGGGCGAGCCCCTCCTCAACTACGAGGCCACGGTGTCGGCCCTGCGCGTGCTCATGGATCCCGAGGGCTTCGCGGTCGCCCCCAAGAAGCTCACCCTCTCCACCGTCGGCATCCTGCCTGCCCTCGAGAAGCTGATGCACGAGCCGCTGCGGCCGAACCTGGCCATCAGCCTGCACGCCCCCAACCAGGCCCTGCGCCGGGCCCTCATGCCCATCGAGGAGAAGTACGGGCTGTCCGACGTGATGGCGGCGGCGCTCCGCTACCCGATCCCGCGCGGGGGGCTCGTGACCTTCGAGTACGTCCTCCTGCGCGGGGTGAACGACGCCCCGGCCCACGCCCGCGAGCTGGTGCGCCTGCTCGGCGGGCACCGCGTCAAGGTCAACCTGATCCCCCTGAACCCGGCCCGCGACATCCCGTTCGCCGCGCCGGCGCCCGAGGCGGTCGACGCCTTCTGCCGGATCCTGGCCAACGCGCACGTCACCGTCTCCGTCCGCCGGCCTCGCGGCCAGGACATCCTCGCCGCCTGTGGCCAGCTCCACCTGAAGCGCGCCGAACTGGCGCCCCCCGCCCACCCCTGACCACGCCCACCGCCAGCTCGTCCGCCCCGCGCTTCGGGGGCGCCGTCGGCCTCCTGCTCGCGGGCCTCGCCCTGCTCCTCTTCCCGAGCCTCGGTGCGGCCCCTCTCGAGCGGGCCGAGATCTACTTCATGGACGGCGCGCGGGCCATGGTGGAGGGAGGAGACTGGCTGGTGCCGCGCTACCGCGGCGATCCCTTCTTCGACAAGCCGGCCCTGACCTACTGGCTCATGGCCCTCTCCATGCTCTGGCTCGGCCCCAGCCCCGCGGCCGCGCGGGCCGTCGCCGCCCTGGCCGCGCTCGCGGTCCTGGTCGTCACCCTGGCCCTGGGGCGGCTCCTCTTCGACCGCCGCACCGCCCTCATGGCCGGGCTCGTCCTCGCCTCCACCCTGGCCTTCGTGGGCTTCGGGAGGATGGCCATGTCGGACATGCTGCTGACCCTGTGGTCGACCCTGGCGGTCGCCCTCGCGGTCCGCGTTCTCGCCCGCGAGCCCCCGGCCTGGGCCCTGCCCGCCCTGGGCGCGGTCCTCGGCCTCGGCTTCCTGACCAAGGGCCCGATCGCGCTCCTGCTGCCCGGCCTCGGGATCCTGCTCCGGCAGTGGCCCCGCCGGCGCGAGCGGCCGCCGGTCGCTCCGAGCGGCCTCGCCCTGGCCGCGCTCCTCTTCGCGGTCCTCGGCCTCGGCTGGTTCGTGCTCGTTTACGGGAGGCTGGGCGCGGGACCGCTCGAGTACTTCTTCCTGCGCGAGAACCTGGAGCGCTTCGCGGGCGAGGCCTACGACTCCGGACGCCGGCCGTGGTTCTACCTGACGACCTACCTGGCCGAGGGCCTTCCCTGGTCCCTCTTCCTGCCCCTCGCCCTGTGGCGCATGCTGCGGTCGCCGGGGGAGCCGGGCGCGCGCTTCCTTGCCGGGTGGGTGGGCCTGATGCTCGTGCCTCTCAGCCTGTCGCGGGGCAAGATCGACTACTACCTGCTTCCGCTGTACCCCGCGCTTTCCCTCATCCTGGGCCGCTTCTTCGCTTCGGAGTCGTGGCCCGGGCGGGAGCGCACGTGGGCACGCGCGGCCGTCGTCCTCGTCGCGGCGGGCGTCGGCCTGCTGGCGGTGGCCCCGATGCGGCTGCCTCCCGAATGGCTCCCCGGCCCCGGCCCGCGCATCGCCCTGCGGGCGGTCGCGGCGGCGGGGGCGCTCTCGTGCCTGTGGGTCGGTCTGCGCGATCCCTCGCCCCGGCGGGTGGCGGGCGCGCTCGCCGCGAGCACTGCCCTCGTGTTTCTGCTCCTGGTGGCGTTCTTCCTGCCCGCCTTCACGGGCGGTCAGCCGAACCGAAAGATCGCGGTCGAGGTGGAACGGGAGACCCGGTGGCGGCCGGAGGCGCGGCTCCTGCTCTGCCGCGACCCCTCGCGGGCCCAGCGCGACGTCCTGTTTCACGCCCGGGTCGCGGCAGAGGAGCGGTGCGACCTCTGGCCAAGAGCCGCGTCGCGTGAGCCGTACCTGATGCTGCTCGGGCCCGAGGAGCGGGCTTCGTTCCGCGCCATCCCGGGCTACCGCGAGGTGAGCGTCCATCGCTACCTCCCCGCCACCGCCCTCACCTTCGACGGGTTGGTGCTCGAGCGGCCCCTCCCCGGCGAGGTCGTCCTGGCCGCGAACTACGCGACCGCCGACCCCGAAGCCGAGCGCAAGCGCAAGAAGGAACGCCGGCGCATGCTGCGGCGGGAGCAGGCCGAGGCGGCGGCGGGGCAGTGAGGGTGCTCGAGGTCAGCTCTCGAGGGTAAACCGCGCCTCCGCGATCTCGTACAGGCGCCGCCAGACGAAACGGTTGAACACCACCACGGTCCCGGCCATGGACATGGTGGCCCCGAGCAGCACCCCGAACTGCCCGGCGTCGGTGGCGTGGGCGATGGTCGAGCCCGCTCCCAGGGTGGAGAGGATCCGCCCCCCGAAGTGGAAGTACTCGGCTACGATGCTGGCGTTCCAGGCCCCCCCCGCCGCCGTGACCAGACCGGTGACCAGGGAGGGGAAGATCCCGGGGAGCAGGACGAAGCGCCAGCGGTCCCGGCGCCGGAAGCGGTAGACCCGCCCGACCTCCTTGATGTCCGCGGGGATGGCCATGGCGCCGGCGATCACATTGAAGAGGATGTACCACTGCGTGCCGAGCAGCATGAGCAGCACGGCGGCCAGGTTCATCCCGCCGGGGCGGGAGGCCAGGGCGACCACCACGACGGGGAAGAGGGCGGTCGCGGGAACCGAGGCCGCGACCTGCGCGATCGGCTGCGCCACCCGAGCCAGGCGGGGAGAAAGCCCGATGCGCACGCCCACCGGCACCGTCCAGGCGAGGCCCAGCAGCAGGGCCAGGAGCACGCGCACGAAAGTGGCGCAGGTGCCCAACGCGATCGTGAGGAGCTCCGCCTTCGTCAGGCCTGCGAGCAGGAGGCCGGTCTGGAGCAGGGCGTAGAGAACGAGCCCGAGGGCCACCGTGGCCAGGGCGCGCGCGGCCCAGCGCCCGGCGGCACCGGGCCCGGGAGGTCCGACCGCGCGGACGCTCCGGGCCGCGAACCAACTCAACAGCCGGCCGTCCAGCGGCGCCACCACGCGCCGCTGCAGCCAGGTCAGGAGGGCCGAGCCTCGGAGCACCTCCAGCACGCCCGAGCGCGGTGGCGCGCCGCCCTCCACCTGCTCGACCTTGAACCGCTCGGACCAGGCGAGGAGCGGCCGCCAGACCAGGGCGTCGAGGAGGACGATGACCGCCACGAGAGCCAGGAGCCCCCAGAAGATGTGCGCGAGGTCCCCCGCGTTGGCCGCGGTCTGCAGGTAGGAGCCGAGGCCGGGGAGGCGGAAGTCGCGGCTGCCCAGCACGAACATCTCGCAGGCCATGAGGAAGAACCAACCTCCGGCCACCGACATCATCGAGTTCCAGACGAGGCCGATGGCCGCGTAGGGGAGCAGCAGCCGCGTGAAGCGCTGCCAGGAGCCGAAGCGGTAGATCCGCGCGGTCTCGAAGAGGTCGCGGGGGATGGACTTCACGGAGGCGTAGAAGCTGAAGGCGAGGTTCCAGACCTGGCCCGTGAAGATCAGCACGATGGACGCCAGCTCGACCCCGATCTCCCGACTCGGGAAGAGCGCCACCATGGCCAGCACGACCCCGGGCAGGAAGCTCAGCACGGGGATCGCCTGGAGGATGTCGAGGACCGGGATCATGAACCGCTCGAGGCGCGGCCGGGTGGCGGCGAGGTAGCCGTAGGGAAGGGCGAAGGCCAGGCTCAGCAAGTAGGCGAGCGCCATCCGCAGGAGGGAGTAGGCCGCATAGAGGGGGAGCGCCCGCGGGGAGAGGGAGATCTCGGGCCCGGGGGCGAAGGGGGCGAGCCAGCGCCGGGCGAGGGTGATGACGCCGTAGAAGACGGCCAGGCCGCCGGCGAAGACGAGCAGATCGGCGAAGGGCGCGCGTTCCCCCCGGCGTCCCGCGAAGCCCGGGAAGGGAAGGGAGAAGCGCATCCTGGGCCCGGGCCTCTCTCAGGCCTCGGTCAGGAACACCCGTCCCCGATCCGCGTCGTAATCGAGGATGCCGGCATAGCGGCCCCAGTGGATGAGGGTATCGAGCTGTCGGCGAGACTCCTGGTCGGTGAAGTGCTCGTCGAGCACGTCGAGGAAGAACTCCTCGGGCAGGGCCCGATCCGCCTTGGTCCGGAGCGCACGCTCGACCTTCCGGAGCAGGGGGGCGCGCTCGAGGGCCGCCTCGCGGAAGAGCTGCTTGCGCGCGTCCTTGTCGGCCTCCGCGAAGGCCCGCCCCTCGGGTGTGATCGCGACGTCCCCTTCGCTCACCCGGGCGAAGCCGAGCAGGGCCGCTCCCTCCAGGATGGGCAGCAGCTCGTCCACCTCCATCACGAGGTCCTCGGCGAGACGAGG
>WNGL01026344.1_pt1 | contig 15733 bp, 13 predicted proteins | sample 5400591 | NCBI WGS metagenome assembly WNGL01 (sample SAMN13153377, study PRJNA577476) | soil metagenome | isolation source: 80 cm soil or saprolite under Garry oak tree replicate 1 | place: USA:California | collected 2016-06-15
CGATGCCGGTCTGGCGGTAAACGAACAGCTCCTGGACCTGGATCTCACCGTTCTCGAGCCCGGTGACCTCGGCGATGCTGACGATCTTGCGGGCGCCCCCGCGCACGCGCTCCGCCTGCACGACCAGGTCGATGGCCGAAGAGATCTGTTTCTGGATCGCGCGCGACGGCAGCTCCGCGCCGGCCATCATCACCATCGTCTCGAGGCGGCCGAATGCGTCGTAGCCGCTGTTCGCGTGCACCGTGCTCATCGACCCTTCGTGGCCGGTGTTCATCGCCTGAAGCATGTCGAGCGCCTCACCGCCACGGCACTCGCCCACGATGATTCGGTCCGGGCGCATGCGCAGCGCGTTGCGAACGAGGTCGCGTATCTCGATCGCGCCCTTGCCCTCGACGTTCGGCGGCCGCGACTCGAGCCGAATCACGTGTTTCTGCCGCAGCTGCAGCTCCGCCGAGTCCTCGATGGTCACGATGCGCTCATCGGTCGGGATGAAGCCGGAGAGGATGTTCAGCAGCGTCGTCTTGCCGGACGAGGTGCCACCCGACACCAGGATGCTCAGCCGGCTCCGGACGGCCGCGTTGACGAACTGGATCATCTCCGGCGAGGCGCTGCCGATTGCGAGCAGGTCGGCCGGCTGAAGCTTGTCGCGCGAGAACTTTCGGATCGTCAGGCACGGACCGTCGATCGCGAGGGGAGGGAGGACGACGTTGACGCGCGAGCCGTCGCGCAGACGCGCGTCGCACATCGGCGAGCTCTCGTCGACCCGCCTACCGACGGTGCTCACGATCCGGTCGATGACCTGGCGCATCTGGCTTGCGCTTTCGAAGACGACCGGGCTCAGGGTCACGCGTCCCTTGCGCTCCAGGTAGATCTGGTGGGGATGGTTGACCATGATCTCGGTCACGGCCGGGTCCTCGAGCAGCGCCTGCAACGGACCAAGCCCAAGCACCTCGTCCAGGAGCGCGTCGACAAGGTGGCCGTAGTCGAGCCGGTTGATCGCAAGGCCGGCGTTCTTGACGTGCTCGTCGGCGATGGCGGTGATCCGCGCGCGCACACTCTCGCGGTCGGTGATGTCGATGTCGTCGGCGTGCCTCTCGACGAGCAGGGCGTGGATCGCGGCCTTCGCCGTGGCCACCGTCGCGGGCATCCGGTTCTTTCGCTGAACCTCATCTTCCGCGGGGCTCTGCGGCTCGAGTACCTTCGGCTCCGGGCGCAAGCCGTCGATGACGCTGAGGCCGATCTCCGTGTTTGGCGTCTCCCCAGGCTCGGGACGGCGTCGAGCATCGAGCCGGTCCTTAAGCGCCATGCTGGGCATCCTTCACCCTGTTGAGCGCCAGCCGCGCCGCCGCACGCACCCGGGCGTTGCGATCGATCGTCAGGTACTTGAGGGACTCTTTGGCCGAGACAGCCCGGAGCGCCCCCAGCGCCTTGGCCGCCGACATCCGGGTCTTCCAGTCGGGGCTCTGGAGCGCGGTCGTGATGACGGGGACCGCCGAGCCTGCCCCCATCCAGCCAAGAGCCCGGCAGGCGATGACCCGCTCGCGGCGGGTGCCGTGCTCGAGCAGGGTCATCAACGGACCGACGGCCGCCCGCCGCCGACGGAGGCCGGCAGCCATCGCGAGTGCAGGCCGGACCGACGGGCGCTGCGGTTCGCGGAGCAAGGATTCAATGAACAGGTCAGGCGCGGACCTGGCGAGCTCCGCCACCAGACGGCGGTTGATGCCTCTGCGCTGAATGGCGGTCACGATCGCGGCGGCGCTCTTGGTGCCCCCGATCTTGCCCAGAGCCCTTGCCGCGGCATCCGAGACCTTGCGATCGCGCGACTCGAGAAGCGTGGCGAGCCAGGGCACGCCCTCGTACATGCGCAGGGCACCGAGCACCCGCGCGCTGCGGATGCGCTGGTCGGGGTTTCTCGCCGTGAGCCGCTCGACCACCCTGTCGGCGGTACCGGAGTTGACGAACGCGAGGACCAGGTTCTGCACCGGTGCACTCTCCATCTCCATGCCTCGCGTCACCTCGTCGAGGATCTCCCCGACGTCCACGCCGGCCTGGTCGACCTCGATGGACAGCGTGTTCGTCTTGGCCGACGCAACGGACTGCAGCTGGCGGCGGACGGCGGCGCGCCGCATACCCACCCGTGCCTGGAGAATCACGCCCGCCGGGGACGGAGACATCAGGACTCCTCGCCGACGCTGGCCGGCACGGGCGATTCCCCAGCCCCGCGCGCAGATGGGCGCGCGTGCCTGGCCTCGAGCAGAGCGGCCAACGCCTCGGCGCCTTTGGTGAGCTCGCTGCGGGGGTTGGTCAGGCTCAGGATCTGCGCCTCCACCGCCGCCTGCTCCGGCCGTGCCGCATCGAAGCCGACCTCGACATCGATCGCGCGCTTGAGCGCCCGCTCGACGGCGGACCGTGTCACGGCTCCCTTCTCGGTCCGGTTGTTGAGCACCACGGTGACCCGGTCGGGTGGGGTTCCGAGCTGACGAAGGATGTCGATCGCGTCCGTGGTGCTCTTCACCGCCGAAAGCTCCGGGACCGTGACCACGACCATGTGCTGCGTGAGGTCGAGAAGTGCGAGGGTGGCGTCCGTGATCGTGACGCCGAGATCGACGATGACGTAGCGAAATGACTTGCGCAGGACGCTGATCGCCCTGGTGATCAGCTCGGGCGTGACCTCGTCGGCCTCTTCCGGCCGCAGCGCGCCCGGCAGGATCATCGGGCCGCCCGCGTGGTAAAGCACGGCGCTCAGGAGAACCTCCTCGAAGGACTCCTGGGGAAGCGACGCCATTCGCGCCAGGCAGCTGGTCGGGATCAGGCCCGCGAGCAGCGAGGAGTGCGCGTACGGAAAGTCAAGGTCGAGCAGCAGAACCTCGCCCGGGTACTTGCGCGCAAGCGCACCGACCAGGTTTAGCGAGATGGCCGTCCCGCCCGAACCGCCCTTCGGCGAATACACGGCGACCACCGTCGCCTCGTGCAGGAGCAGGCTCCAGGTGGCCTGGACGCTGGCGTCCGCGTACGAGGTGAAGCGCTGGTCGGCGAGGAAGCGAAGCTGGTCGAGCGCCTCATGCTCGCGACTCGCCATCACCAGGTGGAGGCTCTGGCGGTCGATGGCGAGCAGGTAGCACTCCGTCTGCGCGTACACGGATGCCTGCTGCGGAGTGCTGCGGAGGCAGGCACCCTCGCCGAAGATGTCGCCTTCGGCGAGAAGAGCGACCGTCACCACGCCGATGGACTTCTCGACCACGACGCGGCATCGGCCCCGCTCGATGAAGAAGATGGAGTCGCCCTGCTCGCCCTGGTACAGAATCATGTCGCCGGCGTCGAACTTGAGGCGCCGCGCCCGCCTCGCCAGCGCGCGCACGGTCGTGTCCTGAAGGCTGAAGAAGACGGGCGCGAGTTCGATGGTGCTGACGCGCGAGACCATGTCGTGGAACGCCAGCGCAGGGCGGTCGGGCCGCTTCTGCACCGCAGCGTCCCGGCGGAGGTCGGCGGCGAGCACCGGTCTTCCCGGCAGTGGTCCTTCGAAGCCGGTGCTCGTCGAGCCTGGTCTCATCGAGATCGCCTCTCCCCTTGCCGCTACCCGGCCAGGAAGTCCCAGCGTGCTTGCGCCTGCCGGGGGCCCACGGTTGGCGGCAATGACGTCACCGGGCACGAGGGATCTGGCTGCGGGTCCTTTGTGTTGTAGTCGTGGTAATTCAGCAGCTCGTACTTGATCGTGCCGACGGTGGCGAGCCACAACATGTACTGCGCGTCGCATTCGGTCATTGCGAGGGTGATGCTGCTGGTCACGCCCTGGGCCTGGCCCTGCCGGACGATGGTCGAGTCTGGGCCGACGCGGATCACGTGCACGTTGGTGAAGACGGTCCGCGTCACCGTGCGCGGGTTGACCGGAGTGAAGATCGTCGTGTTCAGGGTCGCGATGATGTTGATGTAGTCGGCCTGGGCGATGTAGCCGCCGACCCCCTGCAGCTCGCTGGTCGGAAACGTGATCGCCACCCACCCCTGCGGAATCGGCAGATAGGTCGATGGGCCCCCGGTCAGCAAGTCGGGATTGGTGGTGACCAGGTTGGAGCTGATCACCTGGCCGGTGGGAATTGAGACCACGGCCGCTTGGCCCTCGAGCTCACGCAGGCTCGTGAATGCTCCGGGCCCGACGCTGCTGGCTGGCAGCGATTTGGTGGTCAGCATGTCGGGCGAGATCGGCTCGCGCGCGTCGATTGGTTTCGCCGCCACCACGACCTGCACCTGGGCGCCCCCGCCCGCCTTGTTGGCGAACAGCAGGCCAAATGTGAGCATGACCAGGAAGGCGACCAGCGCCAGAGCCAGGCCCAGTATGAACAGCGGTGTCCTGATGTTCGCGTTACGCGGGTTTACCGCGATGCCGGGTCTTGCCTGTCCGATCACTGCCATCTACGAGCCCTCCAGCGGTGGCACGGAGGCCACCCAATGTGTTCCATCCCAGTGGTCGCCAGGCTCCGTGGGACGCTCGCGACCGATCACGAAGTAATTCGAGCTCCTCAACACGAGGGTCCCCGCAAGCATGTCGTGGAGCGCCTGCTTACGAGGCGTGAAGGCCGCCATCAGCCACCCGAGTCCAAGGAGCAGGTTCGAGAAGAACTTGAGCGCGTTGCGCGCGAGAGCCCTCCAGAAGCTGACCGGGTCGCCGTGCACGTCGGCGACGTAGAGCCCGAGCGCCAGCTTGCCCAGCGTCCCCCTCGCCGGCGAGCTCTCGAGCAAGACGTAGTAGGCCCAGCCGATGGCGCTGCAGACTGCTGCGATGTTGCTCAGAGCGAGGATCGTGGCCACCAGCGCCGACTCGTCGATCGCGCCCTTGACCACCACCGGCCCCGAACCGAACGTATCGGGGGACAGGATGCGGACGGCCGCGAAGATCGAGAAGTAGACGCCGGACAGCACCGTGTAGTCGATCAGCCACGCAAGCAGCCGGCGCCAGAAGCCGGCGTACGCGATCGACGTCTTCATCACGACCGGCTCGGTGAGGGTTGAAGCCTGGATCATCGTTCCGCGCATCTCTCAAAGGCGGCAGGCAGCCCGGCCACGAGGCCAAGTTCCAAAGACGAACGCGACTGCACTTGCCGGCGTGCGATCACCTCAAAACGTGGAGTTCTACGAGCACCTTAAGAAGCGCGGGGTGCCGCAACAAGAGGACATTCGTTTTCCCGCGGTCCGTCCTGGCCCGTCCGGCCGATGGGAACAACGTCCCATTGAGCGGCAGAGCGGTGCGCAGGTAAGGTCAGGTCGGCAGTCTGTTTTCCGGCGGCTTGTGTCTAAAACAGTGGCCGACGCGTCCGAGCGTTGTCGGCGGGGAAAGGGGGGTCCGCCTTGCCGGAGGCGGTCCCCTTCCCTCGCGGTGGGTCAGGCGCTGACCAGACCCATTCGCATCGCGTTCAGCACCGCCTCGGTGCGATTTGATGCGCGCAGCTTGTGGAATGCGCTGCTCAGATGGTTTCTCACCGTTTTCTCGCTGATCCCGAGCCGCCGCGCGATCTGCTTGTTGGACAGCCCGCCGGCCACCTGCTTCACGATGGCCAGCTCGCGCGAGGTCATGCCCGCGGGACGGCTCATCTTGCTCCTGGTCCTGGGCGACAGGTCAAGGATCCGCTGGAGGATCTCCTCGAACGTCACGTTCTTGTCGACGAATCCCTTTGCGCCGCTGGCGAGCGCCTCGCGTACGGTCGACTTGTCCACGAAGGCGCTCATCGCAAGCACCTGGATGGCCGGAAGCGCGCGGCGCAAGCTCCTGGTCACTTCGAAACCCGTCAGCTTCGGCATCTGCACGTCCATGAGGACGACGTTTGGCTTGCGCGCGAGCCCCTGGTCAAGCGCTTCCTGCCCGTCACGCGCCTGCCCGACCACCTTCACTCGAGGATCGGAGGCAAGCATCCGGGCGAGACCGGTGCGGAAGAGCGTCTGGTCGTCGGCGATGAGCACCTCGACAGGCTCGCCATTGTTTCTCATTCGAGTCGCCCTCGTGCCTCCCGTTTCACGGAGCTCGGCGGCGAACGTTCCACCGAGAATTGCGGCCCGCTCCACCATTCCCTGCATTCCGAAGCCATGCGGCGCGTCTGCGATGCCGGCGCCGTCGTCCAGGACCACCACCACGGCGTCGTTTCCCGGGCCGACGTCCAGGACCACGTCGATCTTCCGGGCGTGTCCGTGACGCCACGAGTTGGCGACGGCCTGCTGGACGATACGTAGGAGGTTGAACGCCACCCAACCGTTGGTCCGGCGAGGCCAGCGCGCGGTCACGCGCACCGAAAGCTTGCCACCGGCCGGCACTGGGACCTCGGTCTGTAGAGCTCGGGCCAGGTTGATTCTGAGCTCGTCAAGCTCGCGCAGGTCGATCATGGTCTCGCGTGCGTAGCGGAGGACCTGGCGCGTCGACTCCTCGATTCTCGCGAATGGCCAAGCGCTTCCCTCCAACTTGGCTCCCCAGAGGACCGACACCAACCCCGGCTTTCCCCTAGGGAGATTCAGAGTTTAACCGCATTTAGCGAAACGCACAATGGCCGCCTAGGGTCTTCTCGTGCCCGACGTGTCGATCTTGGAGGCCGAGTTTCGCGAGCACCGGGTTCCGCCCCGTATGCATGAAGCCGGCCCGAACGTCTTCAGCAGGGACGGCCCCTGGTCCTGGGACGGCTCGCGGCGCACGAGCAACAAGCTCCCCGAGGCGTGGTGGCGCAGGTTCTTCACGGGATTGGAGCGGCTGCGCGGCTGGCTATTGGCCTGGGTCGTCATCGCCGTCGTCGCCGGGGCCCGCTACCACTCCTGATTCGTAGGCCGCGGCCACCGAGCGCGGCATGACCATTCGCCACGCATCTTCGACGAGCTCGCGCATCTCCTGCTGCTCCAGCGCCGAGAGCCGGGCCAGCACCCAGTGGTACCGCATGTCCGAGCGGCTTGGGTGCATGAACTTCTGGGGTGAGCCGCCGATAAGGAATTCGCGCTCTTCCTTGGGAAAGGCGAAACCCATCACCGATTTGTCCCTGGAGAACGAGAGGTAGACGATGCGGCCGACGCGAAATTTGACGCGCCCGCCGACGAGCGCCTCGTAGCTGCGCGGCAGCCGGCTCGCGATCGCGCGCACGTCGTCTGCGGTCACCACCAGGTCGGAGACCAGACTATTCGAGCTTCGCCGCTACGCGTGGACCATCTTCAGGTCGAACTCGATGGAGATCATCGGCTCGGCGCGAGTGAACGAGATGTCCGGAGGATCGATCCCGAAATCTCGCATGTCGACGCTTAACGACCCCGCAACCTCAGCCTGGCCGCCGCCCGCCTGGGCCTGGACGTGCGCCGTGACGCCCTTCGTGTTGCCGTGCACCGTCAGCTTGCCGTTGATGTCGAGACTGACCGGACCGCTTGCGGGTAGGGGGACGCTCACCGAGTCTGCGGTGAACGTCGCCGTGGGAAAGCTGTCTGTCTGCAGGTAGATGGACCGAACGAAGAAGTCCCGCTGGTAGACCTGGTAGTTGGCGTACTTGTCCTGGCTGGTCAGCGAGGCGAGGTCGACTGTGAACTTAATCTGCGAGATCTTCACGATGCCGCCCTGGACCGAGACGACAAGGCCGCCCATGATCTTCGACGTCCGTGCCACGGCCTCGGTCTCGGCGGGCTGATTGATGAACTTTTCCCTGGCGCGATAACCCACCTGCGAACCGGGGCCGACCGTCCACCTGCCCGCTATGGCGGAGGCCGACCCCGATGGCCCGGTGGAGCTCAGCCCGAGCTGCGGCGGTGCGTTGTGCACTCCGATGAGCACCGAAGCCGCTACCGCAGCGAGAGCCACCACGGCCAGAACCGCCGCGGCGCCGAGGAGAATGGCTCGAAGCGAGCGCGTCACGGCGGATCGAGGCTATTGGCGACGCGATTGGATGTCAACGCGCCGGACGACTTTGTCCATCGGTTTATCCCGATGGGTGTGATGACGATAATGGCAGCCGTGGCACGATCGACGACTGTCAGCCTGGAGGATTCGTCGCCGGCGGCCGCCGCGGAGCTTGCCTGGCTGTTGGACCTGCTGGTCCAGACAGCCCGCTATGCGGAGCCCGCCCTCGACGAGCTCGACCGCTCTCTGCTGCCCGGAGTATCCGCCCTTCGTGAGCCGATCAAGGATCGATTCACATCGCTGTGGAGTGACCGTGTGTCCGGTTGCCCGGAGCTCCTCATCTCGGCCGCTGACGGTGGCTGCCTCGCGGACCAGGACGGCCGCCGGTTGTTCGCCTGGCTCAGCAGGTTGCCCGCGAGCCCACAACGCCGTCACGCGCTTCGCCGTCTGGCGCGACTCGACACCGACATTCGCCTGCGCCGTGCGTACCGGGACATTCTGTCGGAGGTCTGGAAGCTCGCGGAACCTGTATGGCAGAAGCGCGGCCGGGCCCTGGCCGCCGCCGCCTCCCGCGACTGGAACAGGCGCCTGTCAGCCTCCGCGACGATCACGGCGATTCTCGAGCAGATGCCACCTCGGCATCCGCTGACGCGGATGACACGGGCGACGGCCGCCGCGCTTTTGCGCCGGCGGCAGCGGTTGGCCGTGGTTCCCATCTACTTCTGCATGTCCGGCGGCCAGCTCGCCGACCTTGGCGACCGGCTGCACGTTGGCGTCCCGGCAAGCGCCCGCGAGCCCATCCGCCGCACCCGCGACGCCGCGTTTGTGGCCGACCGTTTGCGCGTCCTCGCGGAACCGACGCGCGTCCGCATCCTCATCCACCTGATGTCCGTGCCATCGGGCGTGATGGCGACTACGCGCGCGCTGGGGATGAGCCAGCCAACGGTCAGCGAGCACGTCCGCGTGCTCGCGGCAGCAGGGCTGGTTCGGCCCGTGCGCAAGCGACGCCGCATGGAATACGCCGTGTCGCGACGAAGTCTCGAGCGCCTCATCGAAGACGCCAGGGCAACCCTGACGAGGTGGGCCTAGTCGGGCGACGCCAGCGAACGGCGAGGCACATGAGACTGCATCCATCGCTGCGGAAGGACGAGTCAGGCTATAGGCGCATGAAGCTCTATGACGAGCTGGCCGATTGGTGGCCGGTCTTCTCGGATCCCCGCGAATACCGCAGGGAAGCCGTTTACATCGCCCAGGTACTCCGCAAGGCCATCAATCCCGCACCCCGCACGGTGCTCGAGCTGGGTTCAGGTGGGGGAAACAGCGCCTTCCATCTGAAAAAGCATTTCGCCATGACCCTGGTGGACAGGTCCCCGCGGATGCTCAAGGTGAGTCGGAAGCTCAACCCAGATTGCGAGCACATCAAGGGCGACATTCGCGAGGTTCGCCTCGGCCGAACCTTCGACGCGGTCTTCGTTCACGACGCGATCTGCCACATGACCACCGAACCGGATCTGCGCGCCGTGCTGCAAACCGCACATGAGCACTGCAGACCCGGTGGCGTCGGGCTGTTCGTCCCGGACTTCGTGCGCGAAACGTTTGTCGGGGGGACGGATCAGGGAGGATCCGATTCCCCCGACAGGAGACTGCGCTTTCTGCAATGGGTCTTCGATCCCGATCCGAAAGACACCACGTACCAGGTTGACTTCGCGATCCTTCTGCGCGACCAAAAAGGCAAGGCGCACGCGGTGCACGACCGCCACACTCTGGGTCTGTTTCCCCGCGCGACGTGGCTGCGCCTGCTCCGCGAAGTGGGACTGAGTCCTGTCGTGGTTCGTGACGATAAAGTTCGAGAGTTGTTCCTTGCACGTCGCAAGAAACAGTCACCGAATCGAGCAAGACGTAAGACTGCGAGGCGATCCATCACGTGAAACGGTGGCTGCGCTCAGTCGTACCGAGAGAGAAAAAATCATCCGCATCCCATTGACAGGAGTCGACCTGATCGGGTATCACTTCGACTTGCAAAGCGATGCTGCTCATGGCTGCCATCACAGAGGCGACCCCATTCGAGCCGGCAGACGTTTTCACAGCAATGCATCCGGGACCCGCCAATAACATTCATCGGGTCCGGAATAACGTGAAGGAGGTAAACCATCATGGCCGCTAAGAAGAAGGCTGCGAAGAAGCCTGCTGCCAAGAAGAAGGCCGCTAAGAGGAAGTAACAACTTCTTCTCGAGTCTTCTGATTCGTTAGTTAGCGCCGGGGTTCTGTGGCCCCGGCGTTTCCATGTTTGTGCTTTGACACTGGTTGGTGCCTTCAGCGGACTGACGGGTAAGACGCGAAGACCACAAACGCAATGACGCGAGTGCTCCGACCGCCATCAGCGCAGATGCTGCAGCACGGCTCTCGCCGCGAGCCACAAAGGCGCCCATGGTTATGACCGCAGCTCCAGGCGCGACCAAAGGCGTGAAGGCGCTGACCGGGCGGCAAGCGTGGGCCAGGGGTAGGTCGCTTGGGGAGATTGATCGATGATCGGCAATGCGACGTGCACCGCGATCACCGATCGTGCCTGCCAGAACGGCTGAAATTGGCGGGGACGGATGGGAATCGAACCCAACTCCCAGGCGCCTCGGCAGCGCCCCGCAGACGGTTTTGAAAACCGCGTTTCTGGCGTCCGCCAGAGTCCAGCAGTGTCCGCGCAAGATGAAAAATCACAAGCCGGCATCCGCTGACGTTCGCTGACGGTTGCCACCGTCCGACAGAATGGCTGTCAACTTGGCTGTCAGGACCTCTGCCTCCATCGACGACGGACCCGAACTGGCCGCTGCACGGCTCCTCGGACTGGACATCTCAGCCCACCCCGGAAGCGACCCCTTCCCAAGCACTCCGATTGGCGCCATCATTGGCCGTACGCCCCTCGGGCGCTCCGTCAGCCCGAGGCCGGATAAGGCTGGCAGAGGCCGATAGTCCAGGAGAAGAACCGATGCAAAGGTTCAACCGACGCTCTCTGAAGTTCGCATCAGCGCTCGGCGGAGCTTGCCTTGCGGTGACGGTCTCGATCCCCTACTCGACCGCCTCGGCCGCGCCTCCAGCCCTCGCTCCTGGCGGGCCGGGCGCGCTTTCTCATTTCGACCTCGCGCGGAAGGACTGCCTCGGCACCGCAGCCGACACTGCATCGAAGGTGTGGTACACGGTCGCGGGCGGCGTGCTAAGCGACGTCTACTACCCGACCGTCGACAACACCAACGTCGAGACGCTTCAGTACATCGTCACCGACGGATCAACCTTCACCGACCTGCAGAGCCGTGACATGACGTATACGGTGCGCGCAGTCGACCCGGGCGGCATGGAATGCGAGGTCAGCGCAACGGCAAAAAGCGGTGCGTACCGCATTGTCACCGACTACTTCACCGATCCCGCCCGCAACACGCTCCTGATGCAGGTGCGTGTCCACAACTCGACGCACTCCAATCTCCAGGTATACGCTCGCTTCGACGCGAGCGTAAACGGCAACGGAGGAGGCGGGGTCGGCAACGGCGGCGGCGACTCTTCGACGGTCGACGATTCGACCGGCCATCCAGTCCTCGTCTCGTACGACACGCAGACCGCGACCAACGCCGTGAACCGCGACTACGCTCAGCCCGTCTTCGCGGCGCTCGACGGTCCGTTCGACCAGGCTACGAGCGGCTTTGTCGGCACGCCGAGCGACAGCCTCAGCCAACTCGACGCGTCGCACGCCCTGACCCAGATCTACACCGACGCCGAGAACGGCAACGTCGTGCAAACGGGACGTGTCGCGCTGTCACCGCGCGGCAACGGATCGGTCACTCTCGCCTTGGGCCTTGGCCCGGATGCGGCCTCCGCAATCGCGAATGCTGAGGGATCGCTGGGCTCCAACCTCGACACAGTACGCAGCGCCTACGAAGCGGGTTGGCAGACCTACGACGCGAGGCTGAATGCGCCGCCGGCTCACATCTCCGGTGTGACCGAGGCGGCCGTGCACCAGCTGGCCGCCGAGTACTACCTGAGCGCGAACGTGGTCAAGGCTTCCGAGGACAAGACGTTCCCGGGCGCGATCGTCGCGAGCCTTGCGTCTCCGTGGGGCCAGGCGGTTTCCGCCGGCGATCCAAACAACACCTACTTCGGCTCGTATCGCGAGGTGTTCGCGCGCGACCTGTACGAAGCGTGGACTGGACTGGTGGCGGACGGGGACCTTGCCACCGCGCGCGACGCAGTGACCTTTCTATTCGATCGGCAGCAGCAGCCCGACGGCTCGATGCCGCGCAACAGCCTGGTCAACGGCAAGCTCGCGCCTGACTCTTTCAACACGCAGCTGGACGAGTGCTCGTATCCGATCTTGATGGCGTGGACTCTCGGGATGACCGATTCGGCGCTCTACATGCAGCACATCCGCCCGGCCGCGTACTTCGTTGTCGCTCATGGTCCGAGCTTCGGCCCCGAGCGGTGGGAGGAGCAGGGCGGATACTCGCCCTCGACCATTGCGGCGGAGATCGCTGGGCTGATCTCTGCGGCTGACCTCGCCGACGTCAATGGCGACGCGGCCTCAGCCAGCGTGTTTCGCGCCACCGCCGACCAATGGCAGCGCTCGATCAAGGGCTGGACGGTCACCACATCCGGACCGCTCGCGTCGCATCCGTACTTCCTGCGATTCAGGAGTCGATACCGGTGGTCGACGCCACCATCGAGACCACCACCCCAGATGGGCCCGGATGGCATCGCTACAACGGAGACGGGTACGGGGACGGTTCAAGCGACGGCCACCCATGGGCGCCCAGCGGCAAAGGCACCGGCCATCCCTGGCCGGCGCTTTCGGCCGAGCGCGGCGAGAATGGGCTACAGACCGGCGACGCGGCGGAGGCGATCGCGTTGCTCCAGAGCATGCAGAGCTTCGCTTCGGGCGTCGGCCTGATTCCGGAGCAGGACTGGGAGCTGCCCGGTCTCGCGCCCTCGCCCTATGGCACCAATCCCACGTTCGCCTCGATTGGATTCGTCGACGGGAAGCCCGTCGGATCGGCTGCGCCGCTCACATGGTCGGCGGGCGCTTTCGTCCGACTGGCCTCCGACATCGGAGCCGGCAGAGCGCTCGACCAGCCGGTCAACACTACCGATCGTTACGTGACCCACCAGCAGGGCGCAACGACGATCAGCATCACCTCACCCGCCGACGAGTCGGCGATCAACGGATCACCGATAACCGTGACGGGCACGACCGCGGCGGGGAACGCGGTTTCGGTCGCGGCGACCAACATCGACACGTCGTTCACCACCGCTAGTGCGGAAACGACCGCGGCTTCAGATGGCTCGTTCAGCGCTTCTGTGGCCGTTTCGCCCGGTACGACCGTGATTACGGTCGGGGCGACTGCCGCCGACGGAGCCACTGCTCAGGCGAGCCGCACGGTGGTGTGGGACTTCGTGCCTGGGACCAAGATCCTCGACATCACCGACCCGAGCGGCGATGACAATGGCCCAGGCAACTACGCGTATCCGACGGCCGGAGATTTCCACGCCGGAGCGTTCGACATCACGGACTTCCAGGTCTACGACGACAGCGCCGGCTCCGGCAACATCATCTTCCGCGTCCAGACGCGCGACCTGTCGCCGACGTTTGGCAGCCCGCTCGGAGCGCAGTTGGTCGACGTCTACGTTCACGATCCTGGCGCGGCGACTTCCGACACCTCCAAGGGCGCCTCGTTTTCCCAGCGCAACTATCAGATCGCACCGTCCGCGGCCTGGAGCCGTCTGATCGAGGTGCAGGGCTTCGGCCAGCGGTACGTCGATGCGCATGGCACGACGCTGGGCACCGTCTCGATCCGGGCAAACCAGATCTCGCGCTACATCACGTTCAGCGTGCCGGCGTCTAGCCTCGGCCACCCCGGAAGCGGATGGGGCTTCTCCATCGTCCTGACCGGGCAGGACGGGTTCAGCTCGGACCAGGCTCGGGGCTTCGCGCCGACGCCTCAGCCCTACCTGTTCGGTGTGTGCGCGGCGGCGAGCAGTGACCCGCACTGCACGGCCGATCCGTCGACAGTGCCGAAGGCAATGGACGTCCTGACGCCGCCGGGCGTGCTGCAAAGCGACGAGCTCGACTACACGCTGCACAATCCGGTGGTAATCACCGACGTCGTGATCCCGTGATGCGCTGACCTAACTCGGCCCTGACGCGGGAGAAGGCCGACGGCCGCTCCCCGCGCGTTCACACCGAAAAGTTCGCGACACATTGGCAGCCACGGCAGGCGGGGGCTGACATCGGCTCGGGGCGAGTACGTTGTCATTGGGCTGCTCCCGTGTTCCCGGCCGATACGGTTCCATTATCGGCAGCATCGGTTGCGGAACCGTGGGCATAGTTGCGGCGAGCGTGGGACTTCTGGACCATACCTTTGTGAATGGATCAGTGCTGGTCGGTAGAAATCCACCGCGTAAAACGCATACTGGATCGGTGAGCGAGACGCGGCATGATCCAATGATCTTGACCACCAATCTGCCAGTGCCGACCGACGATGGCGCGGCCGACCACCTTCGTGGCTCGCGAGTGCCAGACATCGCCCTCCCCGCAACTGATGGCCGCCAGATCTCGCTAGCCCCAATCCCCGACCGTCGAATCGTTCTATATGCCTATCCCCGCACAGGCCGTCCGGGAGAAGAGCCTCTCGTCGACGATTGGGACCTGATCCCAGGCGCGCGCGGTTGCACTCCGGAGACATGTGGATTCCGCGACCACCATGCGGAACTGCAGGCCGCGGGCGCCGAGGTATTCGGGCTATCGACGCAAGACACTCCCTATCAGCGGGAGCTTTCAACCAGACTGCGACTGCCTTTCCCGATTTTGTCAGACGCGGATCTAAGGCTCACTCATGCATGGTGTCTACCGAGCTTTCGAGTGGCCGGCCAGACACTGTTGCGACGTTTGACGTTGGTGTTGCGGGACGGTTGCGTCGAGCATCTGTGGTACCCAGTGTTTCCGCCTGACGGCCATGCCGATGTAGTCCTCACCTGGCTCCGCTCTAACTCAACGGAAGTGCAGTCGGTTGACAAATGAGACCGACTGGACAAGGAATTCACGAAAGCGCTCTTAACAATGCGATGCAATGGATACGAGGTAGTTATCGCCAGCATTAGTGCCGGCGCCAGTCAGCCAGAGTCAACCCGGCCTTTCTATTCCCTCCGCAGACCAATCAACAATCCAGTCTGCTAGCTCCACGACATTGCCATCCGGATTCGCGACAAATACGGACCGGTTGCCGTGTGAGAAGGCAATGGGCCCCACCACCTTGAAGCCGGCCGCAACCAGTCTCTCTTGCCACATGGACAGGCTGCCTGACTCGACGTAGATTGCGACCGCGGCTTCTCTGACTGGGGTCAGGTCTTCGCCGACCAGGTCGTCGCCACGGCCATTGTCGACCGCCTCATCGACAACGCCATCGTCATCAACATCCGCGGTCGGAGCTTTCGCACGCGCGGCCACCAAGACTCAAGCAACGGCAAAAGCGGGCGCTGATGACGACGTCTCTGAAAAACGACGCGTCAGGAAGCCTCAGGACGCCCGGAATGGATAAGCCGAGTGTCGTAGGACCTGCGTGAAGGAGGTGGTGTTAGAGTCCGCTCAACCGCCGACGACCTGACGAAAATTTGTGATTGGGTCTGGCGAAATTTCGTGATCCTCGACATGTACTGCAGAACTCTGAGAGGTTCATGACTTGCTGAAACCATCGCTCCGAAGGCGAGCCACAACGCCGTGACCCCCGGGACCGACCGCGACATGATTTAGCATGGCTGCGTGGAACAGGACGGACGACGACTTCTCAGCTCGTCGTTCGGCGCTGCGGCGGCCGCGTACGCCGAGCACCGTCCGGACTACGCACAGGCCGCGGT
>WNGL01012137.1_pt1 | contig 15732 bp, 14 predicted proteins | sample 5400591 | NCBI WGS metagenome assembly WNGL01 (sample SAMN13153377, study PRJNA577476) | soil metagenome | isolation source: 80 cm soil or saprolite under Garry oak tree replicate 1 | place: USA:California | collected 2016-06-15
AGTCGCCGACGGTGCCCCCGAGGCGGAACTCGAATAGGCCCCTCCCGAGGTGGCGTCCGTACTCCGTGCCGCAGACGTCTACCCCCTCCGCCTGAAGCACCTCCCGCATCGCGAAGCCGAGCACGCGCCGTTGCTCCGGCGCGAGATCCTCGCGAAGCCAGCGGAGCACGGGCTGGTCGCCGTGCTCGTCCTCGTAGAACTCGATCTGGTACGTCGCCACGGGGCGGGATCCCATCATGGCACCCTGTCACTCGCGGCGAAGCCGTCGAGCCGCCGTCGCGCGCAACGTCCCGTCGGCCCCGTGTCGCTGCTTCAACTGTGCTACAGCGGCCCGCCTCGGGGGCCGTCTTCCGCTGGGATCTCGCGGCCTTGGCCATTCCTGAACGCGGCCTGAAAATCCCCGTGTCGCTGGTTCGATTCCGGCCCCAGGCACTTCAACTCGCTCGAACATCCGAGGCCCAGAGGACTGCGAAGTCCGCTGGGCCTCACTGTCTTTTGGTGACGCGGCATCGGGTGCGCACCCCTCGCGTGCTCGATCGCGTAGGCGAGGAGCGACTGCTGGGCGGGGCTCACGATCGGCACCATCCGGAAGCGCGTCTTCCGCTTCGTCCCGCGCAGGAGCACCGTCGCGAGGCCTTTGCTGACGTCGCCGCGGCGCGCCCGGTCCGTCTCGCGCCAGCACGCCCTCACGAAGTGCCTCGCGTGCACGCGAGAATGCGTTCGACGATGTCCGCCGCCTCTTCGTCAGGGAGCTGCCGCTCCATCCGGAGCGAGCCCTCGACCATGGGGAACACCCGCCCCGAGTTCCAAGACCGCTCGATGGTGCCGGGCGCGACCAGGATCAGGCGCGTCCCGTCGAGCGGTTCGATGTCGGCTGGTACCCCCTCGTTCCAGATCCAGTGGTCGTGCCCCGGCTCCAGCCTCCCGCCGGTCTCAAGGGCCCGCCAGGTCGCCAGCTGCCAACTACTGAAGGCGGGCAGATCGACGGCTGGGCCGCTGCTTGACGCCGCGACGATGCGCGGGTGGAGTGGGCTTCCAGCGATGCCCTCCAGCCCGGCGCGCCTGCATAGCCAGGAAGGCCAACGAGATGGGGCCCGAGCCAGCGCACCGACCAGGAGAGTGTGGAGCTGGAAGTTGTCGGCGATTCCGTCGATCACAACGCGCCAGGCACGCCCCGTCGGCACGTCCAGGACGAGGAGCGGCTCGTTGTCCAGGAGCGAGAGCATCTTCCCGAGGAACCCGTAGGTCTCGCTGTAGCGGCGGATCCTCGGAGAGAGAGCGATCCGTTGTTCCCGGCGGACGTGAGCGGATCGGGCCAGGCAGGCGATGGCGGCCCTCTCGAAGTGGTAGTAGGTCTCCGGTAATTCCTGCTCGTCGTCGGACTCCTCGTCGCGGCCATCCGCGCCAGCGGGTGCGGTGGCGCGGGGGAGGGCGTCGAGCATCTCCGCGATCCTCTCGAACACCGCGACCGGGAAGTCGGCTGGATTGGCGCCCCTCTCGATGATGGCGCCGGCACAGATGGCGTTCCGCCCACCTCCCTCCACCGGCCGCTGCCGGATGAGCTCGCCCAGCCCGCGGAGCAGCTCCCGCTTGCCTGCCGCGTCGAGGCCGTCCGCGCCGGACATACACGCCGTCAGCGCCGGTCCCAGATCGCTTCCGGTCTCGAGGGCGGTTGCCACGGTCGCTATGAGGTCATCGCTGATCACGTGCGGCTCCCGCGGGGAGCATCCCGCTCGCTGGCTCCGTTGCTGCCCCCGAGCAGCGCTCCATGCGTCAGTGCCACCGGTCGTTCCGGCCCGAGGATGATGCCAGCATCGGCCGATGAGTCGCATGTTCGTGTCGGCGGTGCAGGTGCCACTGCCGAACAGCTGCGAGGCGGTCCCGGCGGGCGTAGTGACCGGGAGCGACGCCGAACACCGGGAGACGCCGGAACAACCAGGCGATGTTGTTGATGAGGACGTCACGGCCGCCGAAGAAGACCGCAGGGCTGAGGATGGCGTAGCAGAGCCCCGACTCGCGCAGCGCGCGCTCGTTCTCGGCCTTGCCGCGGAAGTACGGGAGCGGCGAATCGAGCGGCGGGTTCGTGATGGAGACGTGAACGACGCGCTCGACGCCGGTCTCCGCCGCGGCGCGGAAGAGCGCGCGCATGTGCTCGACGGCGCGGGCGAACGTCGAGCGAACGCGGAAGATCCGGTGGAGCGCCGTGCTGGGCCGTGCGATGCTGGTCGCGGGGAGGACGTCTCGATGCGAAGAATCGTTGCCGTGGCCCTCGCGGTCACTGGGGCATCCTGCGGTACCGGATCCGATTCGAACGCCGTCCCTGCGATTCGTGCGCTGGCCCCCAGTTCTGCCGACGCAGGCGGCCCGGCCTTCACGCTCACGATCAGCGGGGCGAACTTCCCTGCGGACGCCAGGGTCGAATGGAACGGGAGCCCTCGCGCGACCACCTACGTTTCGGGCTCGGAGTTGCGCGCCGCCATCGCTGCCTCGGACCTCACTGGCCCAGGTCTGGCCACGGTGGCTGTGGCCGCGCCCGGGCTAGGGCAAGCGGCCGCGAGGGCCTGGTTCACGATCCGGCATGTCCAGCCGGCGCTTGGCCAAGACTATTCGGCCAACTTCACCGGGTGGTGGAGCGTGACCGGGACGGTTCGCATGGGTTCCCAGACCGACGGGAGCTACGGGGACCAGGAGGTCACGCGCTCTGAGCAGAACGTGCTGCTCTTCCAGGGGGCGTGTGACGCGAACACGCCTCTGCGAGCGGTCGTGACGAGCACGACGACGTTCGAGTTCGACAGCATGGTGTGCACGCAGGCCGAGGCGTGTGGTCCGGTGACCGTTACGTTCGCAACCGGCACGGGGCAGATGGCGGAAGGCACGCTCTCGGCGAGACTTCGGGGAACAGCGAGTGGCTGCGGGCAAGACCTGCCCTTCGAGTTCTCGTTCAGCGGCCCCATCGCGGGTGGGTTCGCGACCACGGGCGCGTTGGCTACCGGACGGAACTGCCACACCGCAACCTCGCTGGCGGCGGGACAGGTGCTCATCGCAGGCGGGTTCTGGGGAGCTGACTGGGTAGCCACTGAGGAACTGGCGAGCGCGGCGATCTACGACCCGTCGCTCGGAACGTTCATCGCCACCGGCAGCATGACGACGGGACGGGTAAATCACACGGCCACCTTGCTGCCGAATGGGCAGGTGCTCATTGCGGGAGGGCAACATCCGGAGTACTCCGCCCTCGCAAGCGCGGAGTTGTACGACCCGGGGACACGGACGTTCACCACGACCGGCAGCATGACCCACGCCCGGTACGGTCACACCGCGACCCTCCTGCCGAGCGGATTGGTGCTCGTCGCCGGAGGGTATGGAGACCCGGGCGCGTCCCAGAATGCGGAACTGTTCGACCCAGCGACCGGGACATTTGCGGCCGCCGGGAGCACGGGGACGGGTCGGTACAATCATACTGCGACGCTTCTGCAAAGCGGCGAGGTGCTCCTCGCCGGTGGGCAGGCGGTCCAAGCGGGATGGGGCGGCTCGAGCGCGGAAGTGTACGACCCAGTAGCAGGAACGTTCGTCCGCACGGGTAACCTGACCGCGAGTCGCTACCTTCACAGCGCGACGCTGCTTCGCAGCGGGCGGGTGCTCATTGCGGGAGGCTACGATTCTTCCCCACTCGACAGCGCGGAGCAGTACGACCCCGGGACGGGGACATTCACGGCGACCGGGAGCATGACGACGGTGCGGGCCGCGCACACCGCCACGCTCCAGCCCAGCGGTGTCGTGCTCGTCGCTGGCGGCACCGACTCGACGGTGTCCCTCTCCAGCGCGGAACTGTACGAACCGGCGGTCGGGACGTTTGTGTCCACCGGAAGCATGTCCACTAGGCGCGCGTGGCAAACGGCGACGCTCCTGCCGAACGGCGATACGCTCCTCGCTGGTGGGTTGACTAACGGTGTCAGTCCCTTCCTCGCGAGCGCGGAGCTGTTCCAGAGGCGCTCCCCGAGCACGCCCGGCGCGGGGTCGATCCTCTCGTCCTTCGTGGAACGACGGTCTACGTTGGCGCGTGCCTATTCCTCGCGGCTGAAGGCGACCTCGGCGTCGCCATGAGACTTCGCCCGAAGGTCTCCACGTGGACGTGCTCGTCGTCGGCACGCGGGGGCAGCCCGGAGTGCCGCCTCTTCGTCATCGCTCGTCCATGCGGGTCATACCTCGCAGTGCTCGTAGCCGCTGGTGCGGGCCCAGAGATCGTCGAGAAGTGTGCCTGGCGCTCGGCGGTGGGGGGCGCAGCGTCTCACGGTCTTCTGGTCTTCGGCGGCTACAGCGGCTTCAGGTCGGCGTCACGGAGCCCCACGAGGACCGCCTCGCCGGTCTCCCGGTCGAGGCGGAACTCACCGAACCGGGCGGGCGTGAACCGCGCCGCCTGGCCCTCGGAGAAGAAGAAGGCGTTCGTGCCGAGCCACGGCTGGCCGGCGCGGATCCGGTAGCGGATCCGGACGGCTTCCGGATCCACCTGCGCCGCGAGTCTTGCGACGCCCCGGGCGTCCAGCCGGATCGGCGCCCACGCGAACCCGCCCTCGCCCGACAGCGGAGTGCGCCGCCGGAACTCGTCCGCGCCCGGATGCGGGACGGCGCTCGCGAGCCCGGGCGCGCCGCGCGCGATCTCCTCGGCGAGGGCGAAACGGAGCGCCATGTAGTCGCCTTGCATGAGCGACCGCGGGTCGACAGGCCGAAGCTCCAGGAATATGACCGCGCCCTCGTTGCGGATCCGCTCCTTGGCGGCGATCGACCAGTTGACCGCGGCGAGGACGAGCGCGACGGCGGCGGCGAGCCAGATGCGGCGCATGGTCCGGGTCACGGCGAGGCCCTTCGCCCGAGCGTCACCGCGCTGGCGAGGAGCGCGATCCCGAGCGCGACCATCACCGTCGACTTCAGGAGGAGCGTCGCCCCGAGCAGCATGTAGAAGTGGAAGACGTGAAGCAGGGCGCCGGCGGCGGCGGCGCCCATGAGCGCGCCGCTCCGCACGCGATGTGCCAGCCAGAGCGCCCAGAACGCGGAGCCGAGCGACAGGAGCGGCCACAGGACGAGCCAGCTCGTGCGCGCAGGCCCTTCGGGTCCCCAGAACACGAGCCCGTCGAGCGGGTGCGAGGCCGGCGAGGCAAGTGCGAGCGCGAGGAGGAGCCCGGCGAGCACCGGGCGCATCACCGGCTGCAGGCCGCGCGACATCCACCGAACCTCGGTCGCCACCAGCGCCCCCGCGAGGCCGGCGAGCGGAACCCATACCGCGATCCAGCCGAGGAGCGCGGGCGCGAGCGCCACCGCCTCCTCGCGCTGCCACGCCTTGGACCCGTGGCCCGCGACGACGAGGCGCATCGCGAGCCCCGCTGCGACGCAGGCGGACAGCGTGAAGAGGACGCGCGGCAGACGCGCCGGCACGACGATGACCCAGCCGGTCTGCAGGACGGCGAGTACCGCAGCGGTCGCCGCGCCAGAGTTGGTCGTGTCGAACACCGCCGCCCCGAGCAGCGCGTGCCCTGCGATCGAGAGCGCGAGCGCGCCCTGCTCGGTGAAAGCACCCTCGCCGGTGCGAAACGCCGCGAGGGAGATCCCGAGCAGCACGAGCCCCAGGAAGGTGAATCCTCCGGCGCTCGTCGGGCGGAACACCAGCGCGACGAAGCCGAGGGCGAAGAGCCCGGCGAGCCAGCCGGAGACCCCGAGCAACACTCCGACGAACCACGGGCGCCCCGGCCCGGGCTCGGGGATCGCCCGGAGGCGGTCGCGCAGGAGCCCGCGCTCGCGCAGGGCGGATTCGAGCGCCGCGATCGGCGATGCGGGGGTCGTCACGCGAGCGTACCCTCCGCCCGCCACTGCCGGACGAGCCCCATGAGCACCCAGCCCGACGCGGTCGAGCTTGCGACGAGCCAGGTCGAGACCACGAGGAACATGGCCTCGAGCCCGCTGCCGCCCCCCAGGGCTCGGATGATGAGCGCCGTTCCGATCGCAACCACGGCGGCCGCGAGCGCCGCGACCGGGAAGACGTCCCGCCGGCGCCGCAGCGTGTGCCAGGCGACCGCGACCGCGCTGGCGAGCAGCACCATCGCGAGGAGGCCCCCGCCGCCCGTCTGAGCGTAACCGAGCCGGCCGCCTGGGTCGCTCGAGAAGACGATGTCGGCCACCGCGCCCCACGCGCCGAACCCGGCCGCCGTGCCGACCAGGAGCCGCGCGAGCCACGGCGCCGCCATTGCGGCGAGGCGGGTCCCGGCCGCCGCCTCGCAGGCGGCCCAGAGCGCGAGGTTCACGAGCGTCGCCGCGGCGAACAGCACGGGGGCCGTGAACCCCCATACCCCGAGGAGCGCCCAGAGGACGTGCACGCCGGGGAGCCAGCCGCAGAGCAGTGCGAGGGCGAGGTCGACGACGAGCACCCACGCGCCCCATCCGACGGACCAGCCCGCGGCGACGACGATGGGGAGCCCGAGCCCGGCCCACGCGAGGAACAGCTCGTAGGCGTCCGCCCCGGTCTGGTAGGTCTGGCCGTGAAGTGCGAGGAGCGCGCCCGTCAGGATGAACGCAGCGAGCAGCGCGAGCTTCCCGGTGCGCTCGGGCGGAGGTCGCGCGAGCGCCGTTGCGCCCGCCGCGACGAGGAGGGCCTGGAGCAGCGCGAACCGGCCGAAGATTCCGATCGCGGCCCAGTTCGCCGCGACGAAGAAGACGACTCCGGCCGAGAGCGACAAGACGCCCGAGAGGCCGAGCCCGCGGCGCAAGAGACGCAGGTCCTCCTCGCGCGTGGGGCGCGCCGCAGCGAGCTCGAAGAGCGCCTCGATCGCCGGTCCCGGCAGCCGGTGGTGCGCAGCGAGGGCGTCGAGGTCGCGCCGCGGTGAGTGTGGCGCCAACCGCGCGGGCTCCCCCATGGCAGCGAGGATAGCTCACATGCAGTGGAGGTCCAGTGGTTCCGGCCGAGCGCGCGACCGCGAGGGGGCTTCTGCGCGGGCATCGCACCTCCCCGTACGAGTATGCGGCGCCTTCTCGGCTGGTCGTGGCCGCAACGGCGTGGGAGCATTGCAGCAGGTGACTTGCGAACAGGGGGGCTCGAAGTGTTCGCAATCGAAGCGGAGGGGCTCGAGAAGAGGTACAGCGGGCCCTTCGGCGGACACGCGAAGGATGCCCTGCGGGGCATCGATCTCAGGATCCGTGCCGGCAGCGCGTTCGGGTTGATCGGCCCGAACGGCGCGGGCAAGACGACCTTCGTCAAGACGCTGCTGGGCGTCGTTCGCCCGAGCGCCGGACGCATCAAGCTGCTCGGCGCCGACCCGGAGGATCCGCGGGTTCGCGCTCGTGTCGGGTACCTGCCTGAGCGGCTCCGGCTCTCACCGGCGGGGACCCCGGTCCAGATCCTCGAGAGCGTCGCGCGACTGAAGGGGCTCGCCGTCTCGCGGTCACGCATCCTGGCTCAGCTGGAAGAGGTCGGGATGGCAAGCGAGGCGCGGCGCGCCGTGGGCCAGTTCTCGAAGGGCATGCGCCAGCGCGTCGGGTTGGCCGTCGCGCTCCTCGGGGACCCCGAGCTCCTGGTGCTCGATGAGCCGACCGATGGGCTCGATCCCATGGGGCGCGTGGAGGTCCGCAACATCCTGGGACGCGCGCTCGAGCGTGGCGCCACGTTGCTTCTCAACTCGCACCTGCTCGCGGAGACCGAACGCATCTGCGGCCGTATCGGGATTCTGGTCGCCGGCCGGATCGTCCGCGAGGGCCCGCTCGACGAGCTCACCGCGGGCGCAGGGGCCTGGCGCGTCCGGTTCGCAGAGGGCGCTCCCGGCACGGCGCTCGTGGGGGCGGGCTTCACCAGGGTTGACGATGTGACCTGGACCTACGCCAAGCCCTGTCCGGTAGCGCTGAACGATGCCCTCGGAGCGGTGCAGGCAGCGGGAGCGCTGGTGGTCGAGCTCGGGCGCGACGCGCGTGAGCTGGAGCAAGTCCTCGCCGACGCAATGGGGGCGCCGTGAAGGTCCTCGTGATCGCTCACGACATCCTCCGAGAGGCGCTGATGCGCAAGTGGGTTCTTGCCCTCGCGAGCGGCATGACCCTCCTGATCGCTCTCGCTGCGCTTGGTCTGCAGCTCGAGGTCGTGGACGGTGCGCTCGCGGCCTCGCGCTTCTTCGGCGGAAAAGTCGGGCATGAGATCCGCGCGGCTGACGTCGCGCTCCGGCCGTTGTTCGAGGGGATCTCGTACGCGGTGTTTCACGGTGGGATTGTGTTCGGCATCATGGCCTGCGCCGACTTCGCGCCGGCGCTCTTCGCGCCAGGTCGGATCGAGCACCTGCTCTCGCTTCCCATCCGGCGAAGAGAGCTGGTGGTCGGGGTGTTCCTGGGCGTGGAGACGCTCGTCCTCTCCGGTGCGCTGTACGGCGGCGCCGGTCTGTCGCTCGTGATCTGGGCGAAGACCGGCGTCCTGAGCTGGGGCCCGATGGCGAGCGCCGCGCTGGCAGCGCTCGGGTTCGCGAGCGTCTACGCCGCCATGGTGCTGAGCGCCGTCGTGGTGCGAAGTGCCGCGCTCTCTGCGCTCGCAGGGGGAGTCGTGTTCATCGCCGGGCTCATCGCCGGGAACCGCAACGTCCTTTCGCCGCTCTTCTCCGCGGGGCCCGGCCGCGGGGTCTTCCTCTTTCTCACCGCACCGCTCCCACACCTCTCGAGCCTCGCCCGCGTCGGTGCACTGGTCGCCGAGGCGCAACCCGTCCACGCGGACTCGCTGGCGGCGCTGCTCACGGCGACGATCGTGTTCGCCCTGGGTCTCCTCGCGCTCGCCATCGCATTGTTCGAGAGGAAGGATTACTGATGCGACGTCGCGGATGGATCGCCGCCACCCTCGGGCTGCTCCTGCTCTCGGCCTGGCTGTCCTCGCTGGCCGACTCGCGTCCAGCCACGACCGCGCGGGCACCTGTCCAGTTTCCGACCTCCGCGCGGCGAGCGGAATACGATCGGATGAGGGTGCGCAGGACCCTCGCCGTGCCGGCTGCAGTCGTGGTGGCAGCAGCAGGTGGTGAGGAGCCCGAAAAGAAAAAGCGGGATCCTTTCCTCGTGGCGCTCCCCGCTCGCGCCGACGATCCCGTGCTGGTGTTCGAGGCGAACGCCCTCCGGCACTCGCGCCTCGGCGAGCTCTTCGTGCGGTGCATGCTCGCGAAGGACCCGAAAGCGTTCGAGAAGGCCGAGCAGGAGATCGGGATCGACGTGCTCAAGGACGTGGACCGGGTCGCGTTCGTAGGCCAGGCCGTGGTCGTCTCGGGGTTCTTCAAGGGACTTCGCACCGAGCAGCTCCAGCACGAGACCGGCGCGCCACCAGAGCGGTACGGTGAGAGCGGCGTCGTCTACGCCCCGGGCGCGGGACCGACCTCGGAGCACATGGTCGTGGGGACCTGGCGCGACCAGCTCGTGGTCTTCGCCGGGGAGGCCAGCACGGTCCGCCGCGCCTTCGATCAGCTGGAGGGCCGGGCGCCGCCGGCGCCCATCGATCTTCCGGACGAGATCGCGTACGGCGAGGCGTACGGTGTCATCCCGGGCGAGGCGGTGCGGCGGCTTCTACAAAACGATTCCGGGCTTCTCGCGGATCGACTCGCAGCGGCCGCGAGCCGCGTCGAGCTGCACGTGGACGCGATGCAAGACATTGCCGCGGTCGCACGGTTTCGCGGCGCCGATGCGTCGGCGCTCTCGGATCTCGGGAGAGCCATGGGAGGGGTCCTCGCCGGAGCGCGGCTCCAGGCGCAGGTCAGCGGCGATAAGGTCCTGGCGGATCTCCTCGACCAGGCCTCCGTCGTACCGGGTGACGGCAGATTCTCGGTCCAGGTAGTCTCGTGTCGGAGGTACTCCATGCGATGGAAGAGGCTGACAGTAGGTGCAGCCGTTCTCGCCGGCTTAGCTTACGGGTACTGGAAGCTCGCCATTCCGACCCATCGCGTTGAGGTGCGCTCGGAACTCATCATGCTGGGTGACCTGGACGGCGATCGCCGCTGGTCCGCGAACGATGTGAAGCTGGCCGACGAGTTCCTCGCGGATCCCTTCGCCCACCCTGACTCGGTCGCGTCGCGACTCGATCTCAACCAGAACGGACTTCTGGACGATGAGGATTTCAAACTTCTGCGCGCCCTCGCCGCAGCTGGGGACCCGTACGCCGCCGAGGCGGCTGCGCGCGCGCGGGGGGAGCCGTTCCCGCGCCCGAGGGAGCTCTACCGATACGTCTCGGTCGCTGAGTACCGCCCTCGGCCGACTTGGGTGTTGCCACACGCATGGGGCGACGAGCTCGCCTGGCTTCATGGGTTCCGTCCGTCAGAAACGGGGGACAGGTACGCCGCCGGGCTCGACGCGGCGCTCTACGCGGAGGCGGTCCGGCTCGACTGTGCGTACGGCAAGCGCGTGAGTGGGCTCACGCCTGCCGAGCGGGAGTACGCAAGGAACAAGCTCGCCCGCGCGAGGGCGCTCTTCGAGTCGGGCGATCGCTACGAGCTGCTGCTTGCCTTCATGGAGCTGGCCGAGGACGCGGAGACCCTCACTGCGCGCGATCAGCCGGAGATCCCGTTACAGCTGCTTCGCTTTCGAGATCATCTGCGCGAGGTGTTGGACTCGCCGCTGTACGCGAACTTCAAGGCCGGAAAACAGGACTGGCACGCGATATTGAAGATGATCTCGGGACACCTCGAGACGGACCTCGGTCTCCGTTACGACATCGAGAAGCTCGGGCCGCCGCGAGATCTGACGCACCTCGAGAACTACCTCAAGCGGGTCGAGTGGCAGTACTACAAGAGCACTGCCCGCTCGGAGGACCTCGTCCGGCTCGTTCAGTACGCTCAGCACGATCCCCGCTACCTCCGAGCCGTGTCGCGCACGAGCCGCAAGCTCGACGACAAGGGAGTCCACAACCACAACCTTCCCATGGTTCTTCTCTTCCGCGAGGCCCTGAGGATCGAGGGCGGCGACAAGAAGAAAGCGGTGGGGTTGCTCGACGAAGCGATCCGCATCCCGTACGGATGGATCAAGTCCATCCCGCCCGAGCTGCTCCCCAGCTCCCTGGCCCTCGACAACTTCCTCCTGCCCGGAAACAAGGAGGACGGCGCCGACAAGAGCCGGCACTGGAACGTCTTCGGCGGGATCTGCCTCTACAAGTCACCTGCGGAAGCGCTCGACCTCGCGCTGAAGCGTGAGAGGAGCGACCTCCGCAATGACAACTACTCGGTGGAGGGCATGAACGAATTCATACGGGACATGATCGCTAACCTGAACGGCATGTATCACGTCATGACCGTCGATCCGGATCTGCTCTCGCGATCACGTCCGGTGATCGACACGGAAGGCTCGGCGCTGGATCGCCGAGCCGACTTCCGGCCGTCCTCCAGTGCCCCCGCACGTAACTGATCGACCGCACGTCTGGACGGACGAACTCCTCGGAGATCAGGGCGCCGCCGGTTGCCTGTACGGCGGGACGAAGGGTCCCTAGCGGACTCATGGCCTGAGGCCGCGGCCGGCGAGGGTTGCCAGTATCCTCTCGCGATCAGGCGACGCCTTGGGCACGGCGTCCCAGATCTTCTGCTCCAGGGCCAGCGCGGCCGCCTCGGCCACGCCCTGGGCTCGGGTCCGGAAGGCCTCCGCCTCACCGGCGGCGCGCACGCCGTGGACCGTGACGTCGGCCTCGGCGCGGCTGCGGCTCGCGCCCGCCTCCGCTTCGACCTTGCTGCCCAGCCTTGGGGTCAGCGACCGCGGCGGAAGAGCTCCTGCTCGAGGGCGCACGTGGAGCATGCGGGCTCGCCCGCCACCGACTCGGAGGCGAGCCGGCCGCAGGCGCAGCGCGTGAGGTGACGGACGACGAACCCGGCAGCCTGCTCCGCGACGTCCCGGCTCGCGAGGATGCGGCGGTGCCCGAGGCCCTCTGTCGTGAGGAGCTCGGCCCCGGGCCAGGACTTCGCGATCTCCGCGCCGCTCGCCCACGGGACCTCCCGGTCGGCGCGGTCGTGGACGACGAGGAGGGGCGTCGTCATGGCAGGAGCACTTCTCGCGACGTCGAGGTCGGCGAGCGCCGTGCCGATCCGCTGCTCGAGCCGGGCACGCGTTCGCTCCCTCACCGCGCCGGGCGCGCGTAGGGCGTCGAACAGCCGATCCAGGAACGGTACCGGGCTCCGCGGCGGCGAGACGAAGGCAGCCGCGTCCAGGGAAAGGCCGCCGGCGAGCGCGAGCGCCACCGCGGGCGCCCCCATCGAGTGCGCGATGGCGGCCCGGGCGCCCACCCGCTCCGCGACGGCGGCCACGGCTCGGGCGAAGTCGCGGACCGAGGCCGTCTTGCCGGTCGAGTCACCGTGGGCTGGACCGTCGAAGGTCACCACGGTGCACCCGGCTCGCCGGATGGGTTCCGCGAGGGCCAGGAGCTGCCCCCCGCGCCCGCCCCAGCCATGGACGAGCAGCACCGCCGGGCCCTCACCCCACCGCCAGGCGCGGAGCACGCCCCGCCCGAACGGCAGCGTGAAACCATCCGCAGCCTCGAGGGCGCTGCGGCCGCGTGGAAGGGCCGGATGGCGAGGCGGTGTGAGGAACCTTCGCGCAAGCCACCGCGCGGCGAGGGAGGGCGCCAGGACGCCGAGCGTGGACAGCCCGGCGCGCTGCTCCCACCGGCATGCTGACCGGTTCACGGCACGAACGCTCGTGCTATTGTGCGAACAGGACGACGAGGGTGCGGAGGTGGTGGTGGTCATGGCTGGACTCCTCGATCTCAGCGCCGAGCGCGCGCCGCGCCCACGAGGCGGGTGAAGGCCTTCTCGGCGCGCTCGGTGGCCTTCGGATCGCGCAGGAGGCGCGTGGCGTGGTGGCAGACGAGCATGATCCCGTACACCTCGTACGCGAACTGCTCCGGATCGACGTCGCGGCGGAACTCGCCCATGCTGCAGGCGGCGCGCACCGTGGTGGCGATGACGTCGAGCCAGTCCCGCTGCAGGCGCACGAGCAGCTCGCGCGCCGGACCGGGCCGATCGTCCAGCTCGACCGCGGCCGCCACGAAGATGCAGCCGCCAGGCTGCGGGACCACCTCGGGCCAGCGGAGCCACCCCTCGAACAGCGCCCGCACACGGCGCTCGCCGCGCGGGACGGCCAGCGCCGGCTTCACCACCGCCTCGACGAACTCGTCGGCCGCCCGCTGTAGGGTCTGGAGCTGCAGCTCCTCCTTCGACCTGAAGTGCGCGAAGAGCCCGCTCTTCGAGAGGTCGAGCTCCTCGGCCAGCCGCCCGATGGTGACGCCCTCCAGCCCGAGGTGGCTCGCGAGGCTCAGCGAGCGCACGAGGATCGCTTCCCGGGTCTGGGCGCCTTTTCCCACGCCGCATATTTAGTACGACCGTTCGTTTTCGACAAGGACCCCGAGAGGGATCGCTCACGGTTGCGCGTGACCCAGCCAGGCGTGGAGCCGCTTGAGACCCGTTTCGCTGATCGGGATCCGCGCCCCCGTGGTCAGCACCGCGACCTTCGAGCCCTTGCTGTTCGGCTCGATCCGGGCGAGCCGCTCGCCCTGAATGAGGTAAGAGCGGTGGAGGCGAACGAAACGGGTGGGGTCGAGCGCTGCTTCGAGATCCTGCAGCGTCTGCTCCTTGAGCCAGCTCCGGGTTCCGCTCACCAGTTCGACGTAGTCGCCCTGGGCGCGGGCGTAGTCCAGCTCGGCGACCGGGAGCAGCTCGACGCGCGGGCCGTCCTTGATCACGAGGCGCGCGGCGAAGGTGCCGGCCGGGCGGGCCGCGGCCGCGAGCGCGCTCGCCGACAGCGGGCGCTCCGCGCCCAGTCGCTGCTCGACCCGCTCCAGAGCCTGCGCGAAGCGCGCCTCCGTGAAGGGCTTCAGCAGGTAGTCGACGGCGTTCACCTCGAAGGCGCGGAGCGCATACTGGTCGTAGGCCGTGGTGAAGACGACGCCGACGGCGCGATCGAGGAGCTCGAGGACCTCGAAACCGTCGAGACGGGGCATCTGAACGTCGAGGAACATGAGGTCGGGGTTCCGCGCCTGGGCGAGCTCGACGGCCTCGAGGCCATTTGCCGCCTCGCCCACGAGCTCCAGGTGGGGCTGCGCGGCGATCATCTCCCGCAGCACCGCGCGCGCCGGCGCCTCATCATCCGCGATCAGGACCCTGCGCGAGAGCTCGGGTGCGTTGCCCATGCCTCGTCTCCTCTAAGTTGATCGGCAGGACGAGCGTCGAGGTGAACCGGTCGGCGTCGCGCCGGGTCGTCAGGGTCGCCCCCTGGTAGCAGGCCGAGATGCGCCTGCTGACGTTTGCCAGCCCGAAACCTCCGGCTCCCGGGCGGCGCCCAGGGGGCGCGTGCGGATCGAAAGGGTTCGTGACCGTCACCACGAGGACGCCCGGGGTAGTGCGCGCCTCGACGGCCAGGGTTCCACCCTGCGCGCAGGTCGCTATACCGTGCGTGACGGCGTTCTCGATCAGCGGCTGCAGCAGCAGCGCGGGCATGCGTACCTCGCCGGCCGGCTGACTCACCTGGATGTCGACGTGGAGCCGGTCCCCCAGCCGGATCCGCTCGATGTCGAGGTAGGTGCGGGCGAGTAGCAACTCGTCGGCCAGGCTGACCGTTCCGCGCTCACCCGTCGCCAGGCTGCCTCGCAGGAAATCGGCGAGCAGCACGCAGAGCTCGCGCGCCATGCGGGGGTCCTGGATGGCAAGCGCGCTGATGGCGTTCAGGCTGTTGAAGAGGAAGTGGGGGTGGACCTGTGCCTTGAGCAGCGCCAGCTGGGCCTCATGGGCCCGCAGCGAGGCGGCCGCGGCGCGTTTCTCAGATGCGCGGGCCCGCTGGACGCTCGAGACGAAAGTGAAGAAGGCCGCCACCGCGAGGAACAACATCGCGCCGAGCGTGACCAGCGCAGCCCATTGCCGCTCGACCTCGCTGCTCAGGCCGGCCGGCTCGACCCAGTCGAGGAGGTGCGCGGCGACGTCCAGCAGGCCCCATAGCGTCACGCCGCTCGCCAGCCCGAGCGCGGCGTGGATGCGGAGGGCGTTGCCCAGCCCCGACCGCAGCGGCACGGCGCGGCACAGGTAGTAGACGGGCAGCGCTCCTATCCCGAGGAGCAGGGTCGGCGGGATCGCGGCGGCGACCGCGAGGAGAAAGCGGGGGTCTCCGGGCGAGGCCAGGACGGAGGCCGGCAGGTACGAGGCGGCCAGCGATGCCGCCAGGTAGGCACCGAGGGCGCGGCGGTCGCTCAGGATCGGATGCACGCTTGCCGGTTCAGTTGGTGATGGTCACGGCGCCCATGGTGATCTTGCCACGCAGGACCAGTTTCCTTTGTACGCCGGTGTTGTCGGGGCGCGGCTCGGTCTTGTCCTCGACCACCCCCATGAAGGGCGACACGTCGTTCACCACCTGCCAGTTGCTAGGCACATACAGTTCGACGCCCCCCATCGTCAGCGAAAGATCGAGCGCGGCTTCCTCCCCCTCCATCGCTGCCCGCCGGAGATCGGCCTTGATCTCACCCATGGTCACGATGAGCGCACCTCCCCGGAACCGCTGAGAGTCGACGGCCAGCGCCAGGCCACCCATGGTCACGGAGCGCTGGAGCTCGTCGGCCGAGACCTGCTCGTTGGCAGCCCAGGAGACGGGTGGGCGCCGGGTGAAGCCGTTCAAGATGACGCCGATCCCAACCCCGATAAGCAGGATCGGCCAGAGGTGGGCCACCCCCACGGCGTAGCCGAGCCGCTGAGCCAGCATGCCCGCGCCGAGCAACGTGACCGC
>WNGL01025032.1_pt1 | contig 15732 bp, 11 predicted proteins | sample 5400591 | NCBI WGS metagenome assembly WNGL01 (sample SAMN13153377, study PRJNA577476) | soil metagenome | isolation source: 80 cm soil or saprolite under Garry oak tree replicate 1 | place: USA:California | collected 2016-06-15
CTTCGCGTTCGGCCGCCTCGAAGATCGCGCGGACCCCGCTGTCATATCCCTCGCGGACACGTTCGAGCTCGCGCAGCGACTCCGCGGCAGAGGTGCGAGCGGCCAGGGTCAAGCGCGCATCGGCCAGTCGTGTCTCGGCGTCTGCCAGCCCGCGCTCACGGGCGGCCAGCTGAACGGCCAGCTCTTCGCGCTGACTCATCAGCGCCGCGAGCTCGGCCAGAGCGCGATCACGCGCGGCCTCGAGCTCGGTGCGAGCCGCCACGATCCGCTCAGCCTCGGTCTCGGCCTCGCGCAACTCGCTGGCCAGGCGCTCGCCCCGGCGCGCGAGCTGGCTCTCGCGCTCGCGGAGCTCACCGGCCGAGCGCATCAGATCCGTGCGCTCGGCAGCGATACGAATCTGCTCGAGACGCAATCCCTCCAGTCGGTCGCGCTCTTCGGCCAATCCGCTACGCCGGCGCTCGACGAGGCCCGCGAGATGGTCAGCGGCCTGCGTGCGCTCCGCGACGAGACGCTCGGCCTCGCCCAGCGCACCCCGAGTGGTCTCGCGCTCGGCGGCGAGGACGTCGAGGCGCTCGCCCGTCACACGGATCTCCTCGTCGAGTCGCACCACCTCTTCGGCCGCCTCACGAAGCTGCACGCCCATCTGCTCACGACGCTCGAGGAGTCGCTCGAGGTCCGCCTGGACTTTCTGTACACCCTGGCGCAGATCGGAGAGCCGGTGATCGCTCACCTGGATCGCCTCGCGCTGGGTGGCCTGATGGCCGGCCAGCCGGCTCACCGTCGTGCGGAGAACCTCTTCGCGCTCATGGTGCTGAGCGATCTCGAGCTCCAGGCGGTCGGCCTCGGCCACGAGTCCGGCGAAATCGGCGGCGGCCAGCACGAGGGCACCGTCTCGGCGCTCCTGTTCGAGCGCCTTGTACTGCTGAGCGCGCTTGGCCTGGCGCTCGAGCGAGCCGAGCTGGCGCTTGACCTCGTCCATCACGTCCTTCACCCGAACCAGGTTTCCACGGGCGCCGTCGAGCTTTCCCTGCGTCTCGCTGCGCTGCTGCTTGTAGCGTGCGATGCCGGCCGCTTCCTCGATGAACACGCGACGCTCGTGAGGCTTGGCGGTCAGGACATGGTTGAGCTTGTCCTGGTCCATCACCGAGTACGCACGCGGGTTGGCGCCGGTCCCGGCGAAGAGGTCGAGAATGTCGCGCAGCCGGGTCGGCTGCTTGTTGAGGAGGTACTCGCTCTCACCCGTCCGGTAGAGCCGCCGCGCCACGGCGATTTCGCTCCACGGCACGGCCAGAACGCCATCGTTGGAGAACCTCAGCTCGACTTCGGCCAGGCCGACGGGCTTGCGGGACGCCGAGCCGTAGAAGATGACGTCGTCCATGCGCTGGCCACGGAGTAACTTGGCGCTCTGTTCACCCAGTGCCCAGCGAACGGCGTCAGAGATGTTGCTCTTGCCGCAGCCGTTCGGGCCCACGATGCAGCTCACGCCGGGAAGGATCCTCAGCTCCGTGCGTTCGCCGAACGACTTGAATCCGTGCAGGGTTATAGAATCGAGGCGCATGAAAATCTTCTAGCACGGGCGGCTTCTGGGGGCCTACGAAAAAGCACCACGCCTGGGGGGCGCGGGCGCCGATGACGCTAGATGTCGAGGCTGCTCAAGTGCTTTTGAGGTAACAGCACTTCTTGTACTTCTTGCCGGACCCGCACGGGCACGGGTCGTTGCGGCCGACCTTGTCTCCGGTGGCCGTGCGCGGCGCCGGTCGGGGCGGTGCTGCCAAGGGGACCGCGCGTGGCGCCTCGCCGCCGACCGAGGGCATCTCGCCCCGGCTCTCCTGGGTATCGGCCCGGGCGGTCAACGTCGGCATCGCCATCGGCGCCTCCCGGACGACCTGCACCTTGAAGAGCCGCTCCACCACCGCGGCCTTCACGCGCTCCGCCATGTCCTGAAAGAGGTCGAACGCTTCCTTCTTGTACTCGGTCAGCGGATCGCGCTGACCATAGCCGCGAAGGCCGATGCCCTCCTTGAGATGGTCGATCGACAGCAGATGGTCCTTCCACTGCGTGTCGATGACGATGAGCATCTCGTGGCGCTCGAGGGCCCGCATCAGCTCCTCGCCCAGCTCGCGCTCGCGGTCGACGTACCGGCTCTTCACCGCGTCCAGGACGAGCTCGTTCAGCCCGTCTCGTGAGGTGACTTCCTGGTAAGCGGACGCCGGAATGCGGACGTCGAACTGCTGGAAGAGCGCCTCGTTCAGGCCGGCCAGATCCCACTCCTCGGGGTGCACGGCGGGGCCGGCGAAGCTGTCGAGCGTGACCGGCACCAGGTCCTCGATCCACTCGGCAATCGTGTCGGTCTGGTTGGCGCCGTCGAGAATCTGGCGCCGCATGCCGTAGACGATCTCGCGCTGCTTGTTCATCACGTCGTCGTACTCGAGCAGGTGCTTGCGGATCTCGAAGTTGTGGTTCTCGACGCGCTTCTGCGCGGTGGCGATGGCGCGGGTGACGAGCTTGTGCTCGATCGGCTCGCCTTCCTCCATGCCGAGGCGATCCATGATCCGCTGGATGCGCTGGGACCCGAAGATCCGGAGCAGATCGTCTTCGAGCGAGAGGTAGAAGCGTGACGAGCCGGGATCTCCCTGACGGCCGGAGCGGCCACGCAGCTGGTTGTCGATGCGCCGGGACTCGTGGCGCTCCGTGCCCACGATGTGGAGCCCGCCGGTCGCCACCACCTTCTCGTGCTCGGGCTCGGTGATGCGCCGGGCCTCGACCAGCGCGGCCTGGCGTGCCTCGGCCGGCGCGGTGGCCGGATCGAGGCCCTTCTTTCGCAACAACTCCTTGGAGAGAAAATCGGGATTGCCGCCGAGCAGGATGTCCGTGCCTCGCCCCGCCATGTTGGTGGCGATGGTGACGGCGCTCTGGCGCCCGGCCTGAGCGACGATCTCGGCCTCGCGCTCGTGGTACTTGGCGTTGAGCACCTCATGGCGGACGCCGCGCTTCTTGAGGAGCGTGGATAGCCGCTCGGACTTTTCGATCGAGATCGTGCCGACGAGCACGGGCTGCCCGCGCCCGTGACGCTCGATGATGTCCTCGACGACCGCGTTGAATTTCTCGCGCTCGGTCTTGTAGACGACGTCGGGATTGTTCACGCGCGTGAGCGGCCGGTTGGTCGGGATGACGACGACGTCGAGCTTGTAGATCTTCGCGAACTCTTCGGCCTCGGTCTCGGCGGTGCCCGTCATGCCGGCCAGCTTGTCGTACATACGGAAATAGTTCTGGAAGGTGATGGTGGCGAGCGTCTGGTTCTCCCGCTCGATGCGCACGGCTTCCTTGGCCTCGACCGCCTGGTGCAGACCGTCCGACCACCGGCGGCCCGGCATCATGCGGCCGGTGAACTCGTCGACGATGATGACCTGGCCGTCCTTGACGACGTAGTCGACGTCGCGCTTGTAGAGCGCGTGCGCGCGCAGGGCCTGCTGGATGTGATGGAGGACGTCGATGTTGTTCGGATCGTACAGGTTGTCGACGGTGAGGAGTCGCTCGCAGGAGGCGATACCGGCCTCGGTGAGCGCGACGGCCTTCGATTTCTCGTCGACGATGTAGTCGCCTTCCTTGGTCGCTTCCACCTCGGAGAGCTTGCCCTCGACGATCGTCGCCGCCCGCTTGAGCTTCGGAATGATGCGATCGATCTTGTAGTAGAGCTCGGTCGACTCCTCGGCCGGACCCGAGATGATCAGCGGCGTCCGCGCCTCATCGACGAGAATCGAGTCCACCTCGTCGACGATCGCGTAATGCAGCTCGCGTTGGACCAACTCCTCCCGGTAGAACCGCATGTTGTCGCGCAGGTAGTCGAACCCGAACTCGTTGTTGGTGCCGTACGTGATGTCGGCCCGGTACGCTTCCGGCCGGCTACACGGTCGGAGCGCCGTCATCCGGACGTCCGGCGTGACGAAGCGCGGATCGTAGAGGAACGAGGCCTCGTGCTGGATAACGCCCACGCTGAGCCCGAGCGCCTGGTACACGGGCCCCATCCACTGCGCGTCGCGCTTGGCCAGATAATCGTTGACGGTGACGATGTGGACGCCGCGCCCGGTCAGCGAGTTGAGATAGGCGGGGAGCGTCGCCACCAGCGTCTTGCCTTCGCCCGTCGCCATCTCGGCGATCTTGCCCTCGTGCAGCACCATGCCGCCGATGAGCTGGACGTCGAAGTGACGCATGCCGAGCGCGCGCCGGGCCGCCTCCCGGCAGACGGCGAACGCCTCGGCGAGGACGTCGTCGACGTCGGCGCCGTCCTCGAGACGCTTGCGGAACTCCGCGGTCTTCGCCCGGAGCGCCGCGTCGTCCAGTGTTTTGAGCTGAGGCTCGAGCGCGTTGATGGCCACGACGTTCGGTTGAAGCCGCTTGACGTCACGCTCGTGTTTCGTCCCGAAGACCTTACGGAGGAGGGTATTCAGCATGCGTTGACCATTATACAGGCCGGCGTTTTTGGTCCGGCTACTTGCCGGCGAGCAGCTCCCGGGCGTGGCGACGCGCGGTGTCGGTGAGCCGCTCGCCGCCCAACATGCGGGCGATTTCTTCCACCCGGGCGGCGCCAGACAGCACGGCGACCCCGGCCCGAGTCCGACCAGCGCGCACGGCCTTGGCCACCAGGAGATGATGACCAGCGCGGGCGGCGATCGGCGCCAGATGGGTGACGCAGAGTACCTGGCGACCGCGGGCCGTCACCGCGAGCTTGTCGGCCACCGTTCCGGCGACGCGGGCGCCCACACCCGCGTCCACCTCGTCGAAGACCATCGTGGGGACGCGCTCGTAGTTCGCGAGTACGACTTCGACGGCCAGCATCGTCCGTGAGAGCTCCCCACCCGACGCGACGCGGGCGAGCGGTCTCGGATCCTCGCCTGGGTTCGCAGACAGCCGGAACTCGACATGATCGAGACCGCGTGCCTGGATCTGCTCGGCCGGCGCCGCCTCGACCGCGATGTCGAAGCGGGCCCGCTCCACGCCGAGCTCGCGGAGCTCGCGCTGGACCCGCGGCCCGAGCCGCCCGGCGGCTTCGCGCCGCGTCTCGCTGACCGCCGATGCAGCCGCCCTGAGCTGGGTCAGAAGTTCCGCCGCGCGACGTTCCTTCGCGGCGACGATCTCGTCGTGACGTTGCCCACGGTCGAGCTCGGCGGCCGCAGCGTCTCGGAACTCGAGCATGGCGGCTTCGGTGTCGCCGTACTTGCGCTTGAGGCGCGCGATCGCGTCCAGCCGCTCGTCGATCGCTTCCAGGCGCCCCGGCTCGGCATCGATTCCCTCGCGGAGCTTGCGCACGGCCAGCAACGCCTCTTCGATCTGAGCGGCCGCCGCGTCGAGAGGCAAGGCGGCGTCGGCGAAGGCGCCGTCGAGCCGGCCCAGGTCACCCAGGACGCGGGCGGCCCGAGCCACCCGGCCGGCGGCCGCGTCGCGATCCTCGAGGAGTAGTTGCGTCACCTCGGCCAGGCCGCTGCCGAAGCGTTCGGCATGCTGCCATCGCCGGCGCTCGGCACGCAGCTCCTCCTCCTCGCCGACCCTCAATCGTGCGGCGTCCAGCTCGGAGACCTGGAAGCGGAGGAGATCCTCACGCTGAGCCCGATCGCGATCGGCGCCGCGGAGCCGTTCGAGCTCTTGGGCGGCCGCGCGGTACTCGGCGTGGAGCGCCGCCATTCGCGCGACCGCGTCCTCGGCGTCGGCGAAGCGATCGAGCAGCTCGAGCTGGGCAAGGGGCTGGAGGAGACGCTGGTGTTCGTGCTGACCGTGGATCTCGGCGAGCTGCTCGCCGAGCCGCTCCAGCAGCCCCACGGTCACGGGCGAATCGTTCACGAAGGCGCGGTGACGGCCCGAGCGGGCCAGCTCACGCCGAATGACGAGAGCGCTCTCATCGGCCGGAATTCCCGCTTCTTCGAGAACCCCGCGAGCGCCTCCGCCGCGAGGCAGGTCGAACACCGCCTCGACGGTCGCCGTCTCGGCATCGCTCCGGATGACGTCGGTCTGACCGCGTCCGCCACTGACGAGCAGGATCGCGTCGATCACGATCGATTTCCCGGCGCCCGTCTCTCCCGTCAGCACGTTGAGGCCGGGCGCGAACGGCACCGTGACCGTCTCGATCACCGCGAAGTTCTTGATGCGGATCTCGCGAAGCATCGCGAGGATGCTAGGTCAACGACGGCGTCAGCCTCAAGCGGTATCTCGATTGAGACACCGAGCGGTGGGCTAGCGTTCCCCCCACTTGAGCTTCGTACGCAGGACGGAAAAGAAGTGCTTGTGCGGAAACCTGACGAGACGGATGCGGGCCGCCGCCCGCTGGGTCTCGACCACGTCGTCCTCACGAAGGCCGAAGCCCACCTGCCCGTCCACGGTGAGCATCACTTCCTGGTTCGCCCGCAACGTCAGCTCGATGCGCTGCGTCCCCGGCAGCACGATCGGCCGGTTGGTCAACGTGTGCGAACAGATCGGCGTGATGACCACGGCGTCCATCGTGATGATCAGCCCGTCGGCCCGATAGGCCGTCGCGGCCTGGCCGTCCACCGCGACCGTGAAGTCGATGATGCGACTCATCGCGGACTTCATGATGACCAGGTCGTTGAGGGCCAGGAAGTCGGCGACCACGGCCCCGTCACGGCGCACCCGGGCGGCCAGCATCATTCGCTCGTCCACCACCATCCGGCCGTCGAGGAACGCTTCGAGTGCGGGCAGCATCTCGTCGAGCGTCGTGGCCGTGAGAAAGCCGAGGCCGCCCAGGTTCACGCCCAGGAGCGGGGTGCCGAGATCGCCGACGGAGCGTGAGACCGAGAGCAGCGTGCCGTCCCCACCGAGGACGATGACGAGGTCGACCTGTCCGGGAAGATCGACGCGCCCGACTACGGTGACCGGCGCGTGGGGGACGAGCCCAGCCGTCTCCTTGTCGAGCACGACGGAGCGGCCGCGCTCTTCGAGCCACGCGATCAACCGCTCGACGACATCACGCGCCTGGCTGGCGTCGGGCTTGGCGACGATCCCGACTCGATTCATGACCGGACGCCTCGTTAGGCCAAGGCCTCCACGGCCCGCGAGATGAGCGTCTCGACGTTGGCGGCGGTCTTGCCGTGAGAGGACACGTGCAGGAAGAACTCGCGGTTGCCCTTGGGGCCGCGCAGTGGCGACGCCGAGACTCCGAAGATGTGCCACCCACGCAGCACGACGTAGCGGGCGAGCCGGGCCACGACCTGCCGGTGGAGCGCGGGCTCACGGACCACGCCGCCTTTGCCGACGAGGTCCTTACCTACCTCGAACTGTGGCTTGATGAGCGCGACCGCTTCACCACGCGGCGCGAGGACGTTGAAGACGGCGGGCAGCACCTTTTCCAGCGAGATGAACGAGACGTCGACGACGGCCAGGGTCGGCTGGTCACCGAAGATGCGCGGGTCGAGCGTGCGCGCGTTCGTCTGCTCCATGACGACGACGCGCGGATCGCGGCGCAGGCGGGCATCGAGTTGTCCGGTGCCCACGTCGACCGCATACACGCGCGAGGCGCCACGCTGGAGAAGACAGTCGGTGAAACCGCCGGTGGATGCGCCGACGTCGATGCACATCTTGCCGACGACGTTGATGTTGAAGTGGTCGAGGGCGTGCGTCAGCTTCTCACCGCCGCGACTCACATAGGGCGACCGCCCCCGCAACTCGACTTCGGCCTCGGGGGAGATGAGGGCGCCGGCTTTGTCGACTCGCTCACCGTCCACGAACACGTCGCCGGCCATGATCAATTTCGTGGCCTTCTCTCGGCTGTCCACCAATCCGCGCTCGACAATCATCCGATCGATCCTGATGCGGGTGGCCATAGGACCTTAATTATAGGCGACTTGGGCGGTGGAGGCGCAGAACAAAGAGGAGGCCCATGCCGCCTAGGAAGCCCCCGATATGGGCAAACCAGGCCACACCCCCCGCCTCGTGACCAGCCGCCACGCTGAAGGTCAGGAGGCCGTTCAGGAACTGGACGACGACCCAGAACCCGAGGACGAAGACGGCCGGGATGTACACGAACCGAATGAAGAACCCGATCATGATGAGCGTCAGGATCCGTGCGTACGGGAACTGCAGCAGGTAGGCGCCGAGGACTCCCGAGATGGCGCCGCTGGCGCCGATCATCGGGATGCTCGAGGAAGGGCTCACCACCGCCTGGCCAACCGCGGCGACGATTCCCGACAGCACGTAGAACACGAGGAAGCGGCCGTGGCCCAGAGCATCCTCGACGTTGTCGCCGAAGATCCACAGATAGAGCATGTTGCCGGCGACGTGAAACAGCCCGCCGTGGAGGAACATCGACGTGAGCACCGTGACCGCGGGGTGCGGAAACGTGTCCGGAATGCTGCACGCTCCGGTCAGGCGGCACGGAATCGCGCCGAACTCGAAGACGAACTGTTCGGCAGCCTGCGTCGCGCCGGGCTCCCCACTGCCACCGAGGGAGAGCTGATAGAGGAAGACGAGCACGTTCAGGACGATGATGCCGATGGTGACGAACGGGAGGCTCGAGCTCGGGATGTCGTCCTTGAGCGGGATCATTCGCGCGGCAGCAGGATGACGCTCGTCGGCCGCACGAGATAGCGTCGGGCCACAGCGGTCACGTCCACGGCGGTGACGGCGGCCAGGGCGCGCGCGTACCGGTCGGGGAAGTCCCAACCGACGCCAGCCTGCTCGTAGAACGCCAGGTACCAGGCGTGGCGCGCGTTCGTCCGGCGATCCATGGCGAGCACGCCGAGCTGATACGCCCGCGCGCGGGCGACCTCGTCGTCCGTGGCGCCTTCCGTGCGGATCCGCTCGAGCTGCTGGATGACACCAGCTTCCGCCGCCGCCGCGCTGGCACGGACCGTTCCCAGATACGCCACGATCGGCGCCGGCCCGATGCGCGCTGGATTCATGACCCCCAGCGAGTACGCGAGGCCCTGCACGTCGCGGAGCTCGGTGAAGAAGCGCCCGGACATGCCGCCGCCGAGAAGCGCGCTCATCACCTTCACCGCCGCATAGTCCGCGTCGCCCACGCCCGGCCCCAGGTAACCGACGAGCACCTGGGCCTGCTGAGCGGCCCGCTCCATCACACGGCGCTGGGCCGACGGAACAGGAGCCACCGCCGGATCGGTCGACGGCGTTCCGCCGCCGGGCAGCTTGGCGAAGAGCCGCTCGGCCGCGCGCCGGACACGATCGTGCTCGACGCGCCCGCTCACGGCGAGCACGAGCCGGTCGGCCCGATAGAGCGCGTGATAGTGCGCCAGAAGCTCCTCACGTGTGAGCCGTTCGACGACGGCACGATGTCCGAGGTTGGGCAGCGCGTAGGGATGTGGCCCATACAAGTCGGTCAGCAGCGTATCGAACGCGAGCGGAAATGGATTGTCGCCGCGCGTCTGGATCTGGCTGAGAATCAGTCGCCGCTCACGGTCGACCTCGGCGGCGGGCAAGGTCGGCGTGAGCGCGACCTCGGCCACCAGCCCCAGCAGGGCCTCCCAGTTCCGTGCGAGCGCCCGGGCGCTGATCTCCGCGAAGTCGATATCACCCGATGCGTCGATGCTACCGCCCAGGCGCTCGGCCGCGTCGGCGAGACGGGTTCCCGTGAAGTGCGCGGTGCCCCGGACCATCGTGCGCTGGAGGAAGTTCGTGATCCCGGCCGTCTCCGGTGTCTCGAAGCGCGATCCGGCACGGGACTGGAGCGACACGGCCACGACGCCCGCCGACGAATCTTCGCGCACGAGGACCCGCAGCCCGTTGGGCAGCGTGGAGCGGCTGACGTTGCCCGTCTGCGCGGACGTCGCCTCGGTGAGCACGAGAACGAGCAGGCCAACCACGAGCAGCGGAAATCTCATCGGGTCCGGCTCGGGACCAGCGTGACCTTGACGTACCGCTCGGGATCGAAGTAACGCCGCGCCGCCGCGTGCATCTGCTCGATGGTCACCGAGCGGAGGCGATCGAGGTAGAGCAGCTCGTCTTCGAGTCGCCACACGGTCTCGGCCCGGCCCAGCGTGAAGGCTCGTCCCTCCGCCGTCTCCATCTGGAACTCGCGGCCGGCCTCGGCCGCCGTGACCGAGCGCTCGCGCTCCGCTTCCGTCACACCACCGTCACGCACGCGCTGGATCTCGGCCAGAATCTCGCGCTCGGCGCGGGCGAGATTGTCGGTCTCCAGCTGGGCGGTCACGGTCAGCACACCCGCCGCCTCCATCGCGGTGTACCCCGCCGAAATCGAGTTGACGAGACCGAGGCGCTCGCGCAGCGCCTCGGTCAGCCGCGATGCGCGTCTCTGACCGAGGATCGCCACCACGAGGTCCAGCGCTGGAGTGTCGGCGTGGTCGAGCTTCGGCGCCATCCAGGCCATCGTCAGATACGCCTGCGTCCCGGGTCGCGGCAGCGCCACGGCGCGCGGTTTGAGATCGGCGATGGGTGGCGCGGGCAAGCGTGCGGTGCCGCCGCGCGGAAGGCGGCTGAAGAAGCGCGTGGCGACGTCCCGGATCTGGTCGGGGTTCACGGCGCCCACCACGACGAGCGTGAAATTTTCAGGGCTGTAGAGACGCCGGTAGAACCGGACCAGTTGCTCGCGCGTGAGCGCGCGGATGAGCTCGGGCGTTCCGATGACCGGGCGACCGTACGGATGACCGTCGAACACGCTCTCGTACGTTTTCTTGAACAGGAACCGCATCGGACTGTCCTCGCCCAGCCGGATCTCCTCGAGCACCACGCGCTTCTCTGCCTCGAGCAGCGGTTCGTCCAAGCTCGCGTTCACGCCGATGTCAGCGAGAATCTCGACGCCGGCCACGGCTCGGCTCGCGGGCAACACCATGTGGTAGTACGTGAAGTCGAGCGAGGTGCCGGCATTCATCCGACCTCCGGTCCCCTCCACCTCTCGATCGATGAGGCGTCCGGGCCGGGTCGGCGTGCCTTTGAAGAGCATGTGCTCGAGATAGTGGGCGAGGCCGAGCTCGTTCGCCGCCTCGTCGCGTCCGCCCGCCTTCACCCACAATTGAACGGCGACGACGTCGCTCGTCCGATGTTCTTCGATGATGACGCGAACGCCGTTGAACAGGACGTGACGAATCGGGGCCGAGGTCGGAGGAGCAACGAGCGCCGTGCGCTTCGTGGAACACGCGCTCGCCACCAACGTCAGAAGCGTGACGAGCAACGCGACCGCGATGCGCGTCGAGGCGGCCATGGGCGCCTCAAGGTATCACAGCAGGCAGGCAGAATGCCGGACCCGGCTCACTCGAACGCTCGGGCACAACGCCGAGTCCGTGTGGTGGTCACGCGACGTAAGTATCTACTTTTGTGTGCGGTTTAACTCATTTCCAGGCGTGGCACCTCACTTGCTCTACTCACCGCTCGAGACGGTCACCCGATAGAACGACGAGGGTGCGGTGAACGGTAGGGAGGTGGGATCGAACGGTCTCGATGGGGATCGCAGCGATCTCGGTGCAACAACCACTTACACGAGGAAGGAAAACGCGATGAAGAAGCTGATGGCGGCGGCAACGGTCGTGAGCGTAGCGTTCTTCTCCGCCTTCGTGCCCATGGCCGACGCGCAGTCTGCGTGCCCGCCCGAGGTGACGAAGGCGAAGGAGATGCTGGCCCAGAAGAGCGTGGCGAAGGGGCAGGACATCCAGGCGCCGCGCACGCTGGCTGGCGCGCGTCAGGAAGTCCAGGCTCCGCGTGGTCAGGAAGTGCAAGCTCCGCGTGGCCAGGAAGTTCAGGCTCCGCGCGGTCAAGAGGTCCAGGCTCCGCGGACCACGACGCAGCAGGCTCCGCGCGGTCAAGAAGTCCAGGCTCCGCGGTCGCTCGCGGGTGCTCGCCAGGAAGTCCAGGCTCCGCGTGGCCAGGAAGTTCCAGGCTCCGCGCGGTCAGGAAGTCCAGGCTCCGCGCGGTCAGGAAGTCCAGGCTCCTCGCGGCCAGGAAGTCCAGGCTCCGCGGACGATGGCCGGTGCGAAGCAGCCTGCCGGCATGAGCAAGGCCTCTTCGTTGGTGAGCGAGGCCGAGGCCGCGTGCAAGGCGGGTGACATGAAGACGGCCAAGGCGAAGGCGGAGGCCGCGATCTCCGCGATGAAGTAACACCGGAGCGCAACGCTCCGATCGAGGCACCAGAAAGGCTCCGGGGAACACCCCGGAGCCTTTCGCTTTTCGGGCATGATCGACCGTACGAGCTAGAATGCACTCATGAAACGCTCGATGGTCGTGCTCGGGCTCGTCGGTCTCGTCGTCCTCGCCGCGTCCCTGAGAACCGCACGAGCGCAGAGCCTTCAGGAAGTCCTGTTGCGCGCCAAGCCGGCCGTTGCGCTCGTCGTCTCGGAAGTTGCTGCCCACGTCACGGTGAATTGCGGCGGCGTGGTCACGACCGTCGAGCCCGCTCCGCTCCGGGAGACCGGGACCGGATGGTTCGTCAGCCCGAGCGGCTGGCTCGTGACGAACGCCCACGTCGTCTCCCCCGCTCAGCGCCCCCCGGACTGGCTCAACGCCGAGATGGCGAAGAGCGCGACGCGCCCCGGCTGTCGGGCGACCGACGTCAAGCTGGAGCCGTCGATCTCCGTCGTGCTCTCGAACGGCATCCGCATGCCGGCGACGATCGCGAAGTACAGCCCGCCCATCGCCGGTGAGGGCATGTCGGGGCGCGACCTCGCGCTGCTGCGCCTCGAGGCTGCCGATCTGCCGGCGCTGACGCTCGGCGACTCCGGCGCGCTCCAGATCGGTGACCCCGTGCACATCATCGGCTTTCCGGGCGTGGTCCTCACCCACGAGCTCCTGAATGCGTCGGCCAAAGTGGAGGCCTCGGTCACCAACGGTGCCGTCTCGGGCTTCAAGCAGGACAAATCCGGCCAGCCCGTGATCCAGACCGACGCGTCGGCCGCCGGCGGCGATAGCGGTGGCCCGACGATCGACGATCGTGGCCGCGTGGTCGGCGTGCTCACGTTCATCACGCAGAGTGGTACCGATCAGGGCTCGATCGTGCAGGGCTTCAACTTCGTCATTCCGGCGCAGGCGGTGAAGGACTTTCTCGCGGGCACGGAGGTGAAGCTCGGCGAGCCCAGTCGCTTCAATCGTGCGTGGCAGGCCGGCCTCAGCGACTTTTTCGCCGGCAACCACTCCCGCGCCGCCAGCGCCCTCGCCGAGGCCAACCGCCTGATGCCGGAGCTGCCGGACGTCATGCGCGTCACTCGCGAGAACGACGAGAAGGTCAACCATCCACCACCCCGACCCTTCCCGTGGACCCTCGTCGCCGCCAGTGTGACCCTGGTCGGTCTCGGCGCCTACGCGGCGATGTTCGTGCTGCGCTGGCGGCGCAACCGCTTCCGGATCAAGCCGAGCGAGCTCGTGCGCATGATCGACAGCGCGGAACCGCCGGTGATCCTCGACGTGCGGGACGCCAAGACCTACGAGCGCAGCCCGGTGCGGATCCCGAATTCGCACCACGTCACGCCGCAATCGCTCGAGGCCACCCGCCCGGATCTCGACATCGCGCCTGACCGGACGCTCGTCGCCTACTGCACCTGACCGGACGAGGCGACCAGCGCCCGGGTGGCGCTGCTGCTGAGGAAGCAGGGATACCGCGACGTGCGCATTCTCAAGGGCGGCCTGGGAAGCTGGGCGAACGCCGGCTTGCCGCTGGAGTCGAAAGCTTAACGCTCGGCGCCCCGTCGTCCCCCGGCCATGAAGTGGAAATGAACGTGATACACGTGCTGGCCGCCCTCCGGCCCGCAGTTGACGCTGACCCGATATCCTCGCTCGCCGAAGCCCTTGGCCGCGCCGATCGTGCGCGCGGCGAGCAGGCAACGGCCGATGACCTCGGCGTCGCCCGTCTCCATCGTCAGGATGGACGCGATGTGGCGCTTGGGAACGATGAGCAGATGGATCGCCGCCTTCGGATAGATGTCCTTGAAGGCGAGCACGTGATCGTCCTCGTACTCGATCTCGGCGTCACTCCGGCGGGCGACGATGCGGCAGAAGAGGCAGTCGGCGCCGGCCGTCGTCATCGGTCCTGTATAATACGCCGTCGAATCACGCGAGAAGGAGACAAGCCGCGCATGGGGACGTGCCCGAAGTGCAAGCTCCGTATCCGGAAGAACGGTAACCACGTGAAGCTCGGGACCGTCTGGTACCACAAGAGCTGTCCGGTCACGCGCGCCGCCAAATCGAAGAAGCCCTGAGCGTGCACGTCGGTCTCGTCGGCAATCCCCTGGAGCCTCTACCCACCAGGCCGTAGCCGAACGGCTACGGCTCACACTCTGCTGGCGCTCTCCGGTCAGTTCGGGCTCAAGGACCACAGTGCGAACCAACGCGATGACGTGCGCCGCTCCGAGCCGGCCTTTCCAGGCGAAGACCGCGGCCCACAGGCCCGTCGTGAACAGCGCGACGACGGCCGTGAGGTAGAAGAAGAGTCGAGGACCACACGCGCGCCCGTATGGCCACTGCATGAGCGCGATGCCGAGGCACACGCCGAGGATCGCGCGCGCCCAGATGCCGACGGCGCGCGACGACCGCATCGTTCTCATCGCGGCGGGGCGGCGGAGCACCTGTCCAGATGTGCCGACTGCTCCAACGGTTCCTACGGTTCCAACCACTCCGATGGTTCCAGTCGGATAGCTGATGGCGCGCTCGACGCTGTTCACGACCGCTTGGGGTGCGGCCGCTGGAGCGCTGGTTCTCCGCAGGGGCGCCGGTGTGGCTCGTCGAAGCTTCCTGAGAAGCTGATCGACGATGAGACGGTCCTTGTCGTGAGCGGTGCTCTCTTTTTCCGATGGCCTCACGTCGGCACCTCCGACTCCTCAGGGCAAGGTCGAGCGACCGAAGCGTCGGGTGGGGGGAATAGCAACGTGGATGCCATACAGCCCCGAGAGGCCATATCCTCGACTTAGGAAGCGGTGACAAACGGTGGCAGCCCCACGGCGTGTCATTCGGTCCCAGGCGTGCCTGATCGCGAGTGGCTTCTCGACGCTGACGTGACGCTGAAATGTCTCGGAGAACGCACGCTCACGGCGCCCGATCGACGGGCGCCGGCGCACTGTGGAATCACGTGCGCGAGAATTCACGCGAGCTCTTTAACCACGATTAGCAGTATGAATGGCCTCAGCCCGGCTCAACTACTTCATCCCCCTAAGGGAGCGTCCCATCATGCCAGCCAATCTCCCCGCGATGCTCCGTTCACTACTGAAGGCAAGACAGACGGCTTCGACGATCGAACTCAGCTTTCTGAGGCTGATTTGCCGAGACACCGGACCCCGACAGCAAGGACCACTTGCAGTGGCCGCATGGCCTGGCTCCTTCGATGCACGTGTTGGAAACGTTCGAAGGAGTGGCAACTGTCGTGCCGCTGACTTCGGCTAACGCTTCAGCGCGACGGGCGGTGTCGCTTTCGCGTCACGCCGTCGGAGCGACTGGCGCCGGTGACGCTCCTCGAGTGCGGGGTGATCCGCCGCCGGCACGCGCGAGCGATCGTCGCGTCGCTGCCGCGCCAGATCGCCGACCGGGAGCTAGCCGTCGTCCGCGACCGGCTCGGCTGGAGCGACGCCGAGCTCGAGACCTGCGTTGTGGAGGCGTCGGGGCCGGGCAACGCGCTCCTGCTCGAGGTCGCGAGTGAGCACGTGACCGAGCTTGTCAGCAGCTTTGGCGAGATCGGGGTGCGGGCCGAGACCGTCGCCGAGCAGGCCGCGAAGGAGGTGCGGGACTACCTCGCCGCCGGGGTGGCGGTTGGCCACCACCTCGCGGACCAGCTGATGCTCG
>WNGL01014314.1_pt1 | contig 15726 bp, 16 predicted proteins | sample 5400591 | NCBI WGS metagenome assembly WNGL01 (sample SAMN13153377, study PRJNA577476) | soil metagenome | isolation source: 80 cm soil or saprolite under Garry oak tree replicate 1 | place: USA:California | collected 2016-06-15
CAGGGTGGCAACGAGCGCCTTCCAGAGCAGCGCGCTGTCGACCTCCGGCCGCGTCAGGTGACCGGCCACCGCGAGGCGGCGCCGGGGCAGCTCCTTGCGGAACATGAGGTGGAGCAGGGCGGCGACGGCGAGGAGCGACGCCGCCGCCGGGAGCACCAGAGCGGCCGCGAAGCGGAGGTACGAGATGCCCGAGAGCGTCCCCACGATCATGTTCTGCGGGTTTCCCGTCAGCGTCGCCGCCGACCCCGCGTTCGAGCCGAAGGCGACCGCCAGGAGAAACGGGATGGGGGGCAGGTCTGCGTCGTCGACGATGCGCAGGACGAGCGGCGTCATCATGAGACAAACCGTGTCGTTCACGAGGAAGGCGGAGAGCCCGCCGGCCGAGAGCGCGAGGCCCCATAGGAGCGCGCGCGGCGTCGAGACCGAGGTGACCACCTTCCAGCTGGCCCAACGGAAGAAGCCGGCCTCGGTGAGATAGGCGGCGAGCACCATCATCCCGAGCAGCAGGCCGAGCGTGTCGCCGTTCACCGCCGCGCCTGCCTGGCTCGTCGAGAGCACCCCCACGGCCACCATCAGCACCGCGCCCAGGAGTGCGGTGGCCGGCCGGTCGAGCGAAAGGTACGGTACACGCCCGGCGGCGATGGCGAGGTAGGTGAGGGCGAAGACGGCGAGGGCGACGGTCATGGTGGGTGGTGGCGGGCGGCGCGCCCCAAAGGGCTCGACCAGGGACGTTGAGTGGCCGGGCGCGATATAGCACGCTCGGCGTGATGTCCGACCCCGGGATCGTCCTCGACGGCAGCGCAGGCGAAGGCGGCGGACAGATCCTGCGCAGCGCACTCACGTTGTCCGCCATCACCGGCCGGCCGTTCGCCGTCCACCACATCCGGGCGAACCGCATCAAGCCTGGCCTGCGCCCGCAGCACTGCGCGGCGGTGCAGGCGACGGCGCGCCTGTGCGCGGCCGAGGTCGAGGGCGCGGAGGTGGGATCGGACCGGATCGTCTTTCGGCCCACCGCGCCGGTCGCGCCCGGCGAGTACGTCCTCGACATCGGGACCGCCGGCTCGACGCCGCTCCTGTTGCAGACCCTGTGCTGGCCACTCGCGCTGGCGGGCGGCACGTCGCGCCTCACGTTGCGAGGCGGCACGCACCAACAGTACAGCCCCACGTTTCACGACCTGGCGCTGGTGTGGGCGCCGGCAGTGGCGCGGCTCGGCTTCACCTTCCACCTGGAGCTGCAAGCGGCCGGCTTCTATCCGGAGGGCGGCGGGGAGATGACGGCCGTCGTCGAGCCGGCGCACCCCATGCCGCCTCTCGACCTGCGCCACCGCGGTACGCTCGACGAGGTGGAGGTGGTGGCGATGGTGGCCGGGCTGCCGTTCTCGGTGGCGGAGCAGCTCGGTGAGCGCGCCCTGCACAAGCTGCGCGGCATCGGCGTGGCGGCCGACGCGACGCGCGTGCCGGTGCCGGCGCGGCGCTCCGCGGGGAGTCACCTCCTGCTCGTGGCGCACTTCGAGCGCGGCAGGGCGTCCTTCGGAGCGCTGGGGGACCGGGGGCAGACACCGGACCGCTCGGCCGACGAGGCCGTGGCCGCCTGCGCCGCCTTCCTGAAGGGCGGCGCGGCGGTGGATCTCCACCTCGGTGACCAGCTGCTCCTGCCGGCCGCGCTGGTCGCTGCTGGGCTGGTGCCGCCTCCGCCCGGCATCGTGCCGGCCACGCGCTACACGGTGGCGGCGGTCACGAAGCACCTCCTCACCAACGCCGAGGTGGTGAGGCGCTTCCTCGAGGTCGAGGTCGCGCTGGTGGGCAAGGAGGGCGAGGAGGGCGAGGTGCGGGTGCAGCCGCCCGGCGGCGCCACCGAGGTCGTGTCGTTCCACGTCTGAAGGCCGATGGAGCGCGTCTTCTCGAAGGTAGGGGTAGCACGGCTGGTGGCCAGGGGAGGGCGCGCCTGTTATGAGCCCGCCACATGGCCCTCGACCCGAAGACCGCGCTGGACGCGCTGAAGAAGGTGAACGACCCCGAGCTCCGGCGCGACATCGTGAGCCTGGGGATGGTGAAGGACCTCCGCGTGGCGGGGAGCGTGGTGTCACTGAAGGTGGAGCTGACCACGCCCGCCTGCCCGCTCAAGGGCACCATCCAGCGGGACGTCGAGGAAGCGCTGCGACAGGCTGGCGCGACCAAGGTCGAGCTGGCCTGGGGCGCCCAGGTGCGCTCGGCGCCCGGGGTCGCACAATCGTCGCTCACTCCGGGCGTGAAGAACATCGTCCTCGTCGGCGCCGGGAAGGGCGGGGTGGGCAAGAGCACAGTTGCGCTGAACCTGGCGGTCGCGCTGTCGGCCCAGGGGGCGAAGGTCGGCATCCTCGACGCCGACATCTACGGGCCCTCGCTGCCGCTCATGATCGGCAACTCCGCCCGCCCGATCTCGAAGGACGGCAAGAAGCTCGAGCCGCTCGAGGCCTTCGGGCTGAAGACCATGTCGATCGGCTTCCTCATCGATCAGGACCAGGCGCTGGTCTGGCGCGGGCCGATGGTGACGGGAGCGCTCCTCCAGCTCTTGCGCGACGTGAACTGGGGCGAGCTCGATTACCTCATCATGGACCTGCCGCCCGGCACCGGCGACATCCCGCTCACCCTGGCCCAGAACGTGCGCGCGGCCGGGGTGGTGCTCGTCTCGACGCCGCAAGACCTGGCGCTGGCCGACGTCATCCGGGCCAAGCTCATGTTCGACAAGGTCAACATCCCGGTGCTCGGTATCGTCGAGAACATGTCCACCTTCATCTGCCCTCACTGCCGGCACGAGACGGCCATCTTCGACCACGGCGGCGCGAAGACCGCGGCGGAGAAGATGGGCATCCGCTTCCTCGGCGAGATCCCGCTCGATCTGGCCGTACGCGAGGGCGGGGATCGGGGCCTGCCCATCGTGGCCGGCCAGCCCGACGGCCCTCAGGCGAAGGCCTTCCTGGAGGCCGCGCAGCAGGTGGCGGCCGCCATCTCGGTCCAGAACCTGAAGGCCCCCAGGTTGCCCGTCATCGGCGCGCAGCCGCGAGCGTAGGATCGGCGTAGGATCGGGCCATGTCGCGACCGGACGACGAGAGCGAGCGCAGGCCTGGAACCCCCGACGACCTCGGGGAGGTCGGCGACAGCGGGGCCCGGCGCGTCTTCACCGACACCGTCCGCAAGGCGGTGCTGACCGGCCTGGGCGCCGTGTTCCTGACCGAGGAGGGGGCCCGCAAGGTCGCCCGTGAGTGGAAGCTGCCCAAGGAGATCGTCGGCTACATCGCGGGCCAGGCCGGCGGCGCCAAGGACGAGATCGTACGGGTGGTGACCGAGGAGGTGCGCAAGTTCTTCGAGTCGGAGGCGCTCCGCCGCGAGTTCCTGCGCGTCATGTCCTCCATGTCGATCGAGGTGCACGCCGAGGTGCGCCTGAAGCCCGCCCGCGGCGGAAAGGTGGAGTCCGAGGTGAAGGTGGCGAGCGTGAAGGCGCGCCCGCGCCGGGACCGCGGCGAACAGCACGGCGAGGAGGGCGTGCCCGCGGCGCCGCCGAGCCGGGCGGAGCACGGGGACGAGTGAAGGTGGCGGCGCGGTTCGTGTTCCTGGCGGCGGCAGTCGGTGCGGGGCTCCTCCTCTTCCGCGCCGGCCCGCGCGAGGTGACGCTCGTCTACGGAGTCGCGGACGGCCGCGTGCGGGCGGTGGAGGTGGTCATCGTCCGAGGGGACGAGGTGCTGCGCCGCGCGGAGCTGCGCGTCGCTGGGGAAGGGCCGCCGAGCCACCGCGTCCGGCTTCCGGACGGTGACTACCTGCTGCGCGTCGATCTCTTCGGCGACGGCCCGCCGCGCCACGTCGAGAAGAGCATCACCGTCACCGAGAGCGGCACGCTCGTGATCCCGCTCGGGCCATAGCGGCAGCGCTGCGTTGACTCGCCGGAAGAACGCACCTACACCTCGGGCGACAGGGGGCTCGCATGATGATCGAGAGGATGGCCGTCGTCGGCGCCGGCCAGATGGGATCGGGCATCGCGCAGGTGGCGGCCCAGGCGGGCATCGACGTGGTGCTGGTCGACGCGGCGCCCGAGCTGGCGAAGAAGGGCGCCGAGCGCATCGGGGCCGCCCTCGCGAAGCTGGTAGAGAAGGGCAAGATGACCGCGGGCGATCGCACGGCGCTCCTCGCCCGCATCCACCCGGCCGAGTCGCTCGAGGAGTGCGCCCGGGCGCAGCTCCTCATCGAGGCCATCGTCGAGAAGGAAGAGCCGAAGCAGGAGCTCTTCCGGAAGGCGGACGCGCTCCTGGCGCCGGAGGCCATCCTGGCCTCGAACACCTCCAGCATCTCCATCACCAAGCTCGCCGCGGCCACGAAGCGCCCCGAGCGCTTCATCGGCATGCACTTCATGAACCCGCCGCCGGTGATGCAGCTCATCGAGATCATCCGCGGCTTGCAGACGAGCGACGGCACCTACAAGGCGGTGATGGAGCTCGCGCGGCGCTTCGGCAAGACCACCGTCACCTCGAAGGACCGCCCCGGGTTCGTGGTGAACCGGATCCTCATCCCGCTCCTCAACGAGGCCTGCTTCGCGCTCGACGAGGGCCTCGCCACCGCCGAGGACATCGACACCGGCGTGAAGCTCGGCCTGAACCATCCGATGGGCCCGCTCACGCTGGCGGACTTCGTCGGGCTCGACACCTGCCTCTCCATCGCCGAGGTGCTGCATCGGGAGCTCGGCGACGACAAGTACCGGCCGGCCCCCATCCTCCGCCAGTACGTGGCGGCGGGGTGGCTGGGCCGCAAGACCGGCCGCGGCTTCTACTCCTACACGTGAGGAGCGGGCCCGAGGAGGCCCTTCGCCATGCAGCTCGAGAACATCCGCTGGCGGGTCGAGGACGGCGTCGGCGTCGCGACGCTCGACCGCCCCAAGGCGCTCAACGCGCTCGATCGCAAGACCATCGACGAGCTGCACCGGCTGCTCGACGCGGTGGCGGCGGACCCGGCCGTGAAGGCGCTCGTCCTCACCGGGGGCGGCGAGAAGGCGTTCGTCGCCGGCGCCGACATCGCAGAGATGTCGGCCTTGCCGCCGCTCGCGGCGCGCCGCTTCGCCGAGGAGGGGCAGCGCGCGCTAGCGCGGCTGGAGGCGCTCCCCATCCCCACCGTCGCGGCGGTGAACGGGTTCGCGCTCGGCGGCGGATGCGAGCTCGCCATGGCCTGCGACCTCGTCTACGCGAGCGAGAAGGCGCGCTTCGGCCAACCGGAGGTGAACCTCGGCCTCATCCCGGGCTTCGGCGGCTCGCAGCGGCTGGCGCGCCGGGTGGGCCTCATGCGCGCGAAGGAGCTCGTCTTCACCGGCGACATGGTGGACGCGCAGAAGGCGAAGGCGATCGGGCTCGCGCTGGAGGTGCTGCCGCCGGAGGGGCTCCTGCCGCACGCCATCGCGGTCGCGAAGAAGATCGCCTCGCGCGGCCCGGCCGCGGTGGCGGCGGCCAAGCGCGTCATGGAGGCCGGGGCTGGGGTCGATCTCCGCACGGGTTGCGCGCTCGAGCTGGAGGCCTTCGCTCTGCTCTTCGCGAGTGACGACGCGCGCGAGGGCACCCGCGCCTTCGTCGAGAAGCGGCCGGCCGTCTTCCAGGGCCGCTGAGACCCCGGCACGCCCCAGGCGGGCTCATCCGCGAGAGGGTGCCCGCGCGTACAGTGGCCCGAAAACGAGAGAGGCCGTCGATGGACATCGAGCTGACCGAGGAGCAGCGCCAGGTCCAGGCCTTGTGCCGCGATTTCGCCGAGGAGGAGCTGCGGCCGCACGCCCGACGCTGGGACGCCGAGCACGAGTTCCCGCGCGAGGCGGTGAAGAAGCTCGGCGAGATGGGTCTCCTGGGGGTGGCGGTGCCGGCCGAATGGGGCGGCGCCGGAATGGATGCGGTGGCGTACGCGCTCGCGATGGAGGAGATCTCGCGCGGCTGCGCCGGCACCGGCGTCATCATGAGCGTGAACAACTCGCTCTACTGCGACCCGGTGCTGAAGTACGGCGATGACTCGCAGAAGCGCGAGTTCCTCGCACCGTTCGCGCGCGGCGAGAAGCTGGGCGCCTTCGCGCTCACCGAGCCCATGAGCGGCTCCGACGCGGCCGAGATGCGCACCACCGCCATCGCGGGCGGCGGCGACTACATCCTCGCCGGTTCGAAGAACTACATCACGAACGGCCCGCAAGCGGATGTGATCCTGGTCTTCGCCATGACCGACCGAGCCAAGGCGCACCGGGGCATCAGCGCCTTCCTCGTCCCCAGCGACGTGAAGGGCTTCACTCGCGGGAAGCCCGACGAGAAGGTCGGCATCCGCGCCTCCGGCTCGTGCAGCGTCTTCTTCGAGGAGTGCGCCATCCCGAAGCGCTACCGGCTCGGGCAGGAGGGGGAGGGGTTCAAGATCGCGATGTCCACACTCGACGGCGGGCGCATCGGCATCGCCGCCCAGGCGCTCGGCATCGCCCGCGCCGCGCACGAGGAGGCGGTCGCGTACGCCAAGGATCGCAAGGCGTTCGGGCAGCCCATCGCCAGCTTCCAGGCCATCCAGTTCATGCTGGCCGACATGGCGACCGAGCTCGACGCCGCCCGGCTCCTCGTCTGGCGCGCGGCCAGCCTGAAGGACAAGGGCGTCCGCTTCAGCGCCGAGGCGGCCATGGCGAAGCTCTACGCCTCGGAGATGGCCGAGCGGGTGACGTCGAAGGGTCTCCAGATCCATGGCGGGCTCGGCTACATGAAGGAGTGCCACGCCGAGCGCCACTGGCGCGACAGCCGCATCACCGAGATCTACGAGGGGACGAGCGAGATCCAGCGCATCGTCATCGCGGCCTCGCTGCTCAAGGAGTGAGGCTCGGGGAATTGATCTCCCTCTCCCTGGAAGGCGTCGGGGAGAGGGTCGTCGCGCCATGGACTTCGACCTCACCGACACGCAGGACGCCGTCGTCGCCACCGCGCGCGCCATCGCCCGCGAGGTGATCGCGCCGGCCGCGCGCGAAGGCGACCGCAGCGGCCGCTTCCCGGACGGGATCATCCGCAAGCTCGGCGAGGCCGGGCTCCTCGCCGTCAACGTGCCCGAGGAGCTGGGCGGGGCCGGCGCCGGCCCGGTCGCCTACGTCCTCGCCATGATGGAGATCGCCGCCGCGGATTGCGCGGTGGCGGTCACGATGGCGGTCACGAACATGGTGGGCGAGATCATCGCGCGCTACGGTACGCCCACCCAGCGGGAGCGGTGCTGCCCGAAGCTCGCCTCGGCCGAGTGGCTGGCCGGGGCCTTCGCGCTCTCCGAGCCGCAGGCCGGCTCCGATCCGGCCTCCCTGTCGACCCGCGCCGAACGCCGCGGCGGGCGCTGGTTCCTCAATGGTGAGAAGCAGTGGATCACGAGCGGCGACGTGGCCGGGGTGATGGTGGTGTGGGCGCGCAGCGAGGCCGCCGTGAGGGGCAAGCGTGGCATCACCGCCTTCCTGGTCGAGGGAGGCACGCCCGGCATCCACATCGGGAGGCACGAGCAGAAGATGGGGATCCGTGCCTCGTCCACGGTGGCGCTCACGTTCGAGGACTGCGCCATCCCGGACGAGGCTGTGCTGGGCGAGGTGGGCGACGGGTTCAAGATCGCGCTGGCGGCGCTCGACGGCGGGCGCACTGGCATCGCGGCCCAGGCGACCGGCACCATCCGTGCGGCCCTGGACGCCTCGGCGCGCTATGCGCGCGACCGGCACGCCTTCGGTCAGCCCATCGCCGGGTTCCAGGTGCTCCGCTTCATGCTGGCCGACATGCAGACGGAGCATGACGCGGCGCGCCTCCTCACGCTGCGCTCCGCGGCGATCAAGGCGGCAGGTCGACCGTTCTCGCGCGAGGCGGCGATGGCTAAGCTCTTCGCGAGCGAAGCCGCCCAGCGCGCCGTCAGCCGGGCGGTCCAGATCCACGGCGGCTACGGCTACCTCGACGAGTTCCCGGTGGAGCGCCTCTTCCGCGACGCCCGCGTGCAGACCATCTACGAGGGCACGAGCGAGATCCAGCGGCTCGTCATCGCCCGCGATGTGCTCCGCTGAGCGCTGCGGGAGCGCCTCGGCGGGCGCTCCGTCCGCCCATTGACAGGCCCCCGTCGACCCGTTAGGTCGGGATCGGTCAGCGGGGGATGCGTTGAGCGGGCTCGACTACAGGGCGGATTACTCGTCGGGCGACCTCGCGCGCGCCACCGGCAATACCGTCCGGACGATCCGCTTCTACGAGGAGCAGGGCTTGCTGCGACCGGCGGTCGTGAGCGAGGGCGGGCACCGCCGCTACACCACCGAGGACCTCGAGAAGCTGCGCCTCATCGCCGACCTGCGCGAGCTCGGGCTGCCGCTGGCCGAGATACGGGCGGTGCTCGGACTGCGCGCCGGCTGCTCTACCGCGGCCGAGTTCGCGTCACGCTTCGAGAAGGTCCTGGTCGGCCACATCGAGCAGGCGCAGCGGCGGCTCGACAGGCTGCGGCGCGTCAAGCGCGAGCTCACCGAGGCGCTCTCGGCCATCCAGTCGCGGCTGGCCTGCCACGACCTCGAGCGTTGCCCGTGCGCGGTCGCCGAGACGCTCGGCTCTATGCGCATCGTGAAGGTGCTCGCGCGGAGCGGGCTCTGCGAACACCCCCGGCCGGAGAAGGACGGGGAGGAGAGCTGATTGCCTTCCAGGTCGTGCCCAGGAGATCGCCGCGTGCTCACGAGGGAGCGACTCGTTCGGCCGTGACGTCCGGCAGCTAACGGTCCCTCCCGGCGTTCCCGCCTAGTTGACATAATCCTCATTATCAGACTCACCGGGGAGCGCCCTGGGCCGCGTTTCTCCGGTCCTTCAGCTGTGTCGAGAAACGCCGGCTCACTCGCGTGGCCGTGCGGTACCCGGTGATCTGGCCGCGAGCAGCGTCAACGCAGCATCGCGTGCGATGGTCAACGCCTGCGTCGACTGTTGGGCCTGTCCGAGGAGGAGCGCTCCCTCGAACAGGCGTGGCGAAGGCTCGGGCGGCCGCTTCGCGCACCGCAACGACGTCGGCTCCCCCGTCGGCCAGCGGGGTCGCCACGCGACAGCCGGATCCGAACCCGTCGCGCTCGAGTCGCGTCGCCAGCCAGTCGAAGATGAGCTCCAACGCAACCGCGGGTTCGCGCTCGAAGGCGAGGACCAGGAGCTCGCTCGTCCGCTCGCCGATTCGCTCGATCGCGGCGGCCACCAGCTGATCCTTTCCTTCGGGAAAGTGGTGGTAGAGCGAGCCGTTGGGTGTGCCGCTGGCAGCGAGGACGGCGTTGACGCCGGTGCCTTGGTAGCCATGCCGCCCCAGCAATTCGGCCGTTGCTTCGAGCAGGCGATCCCGGGTCTTTTTCGAGGCCATGGTCCCAGCGTACCGCCTTCAAGTCACGATACTACCGCGCGCGTCGACCAGCTCGCCCGATTGCACTGGACTGGAGCGACCTCTCCAGAGACACTGGAGCGGTCTCTCCAGAGCACGCTGAACGCGCACACGCCACCGAGGAGCCTCTTCATGCCCCATATCCACGTCTCCCTGCCCCATGGCCGTTTCGACGCCACCGCTCGCCGGACCATCGTCGAGCGACTCTCCTCCGGGGTCCTCGCGGCCGAGGGTTTGCCCGAGACCCCGAAGACGAGGGCGATGACGTCGGTCGTCGTGGAGGAGTCCGCCCCGACCGCTTGGACGGTCGCGGCTGAGCCCGTCGAGAACCGCAAGCAACTGCACGCCTTCGTGCGCATCACCACCTTCGCCAGCCTGCTCGATCCCGACAAGCGCGCCGCGATGCTGGCGGCCGCGAACTCGGCGATCCTCGACGTCGCGGGAGGCGATCCGCTCGGCGGGCTCGGCATCTGGGTGGTGATCGACGAGATCGCCGATGGGAGCTGGGGCGTGGCAGGCCGACCGATCGGTATCACCGAGCTCCGAGCGTTCACCGCCAGCACCGCACGTTGAGCGGCTCGGCGGACGCCAGCAGGAGGCCGTCGACTTTCACTCCCTCTTCTTCTCGACGGCCTGCTTGATCGTGGCGGGGTATGCTGCGCGGCGGAGGACAAGACCCGATGCGCCTCGCACGCCTCACATTGCTCGGTAGCTTGTCGCTGGCGCTAGCCTGCATGACGGTGCCTGCCCCGCTGCCCCCGCCGCCCCCACTTCCCCCTCTCGTCCTGCAGCCGCCTGCTCCTCCCCCGAAGCCTCGGGTCGCGCTCGTGCTCGGCGGGGGCGCGGCGCGCGGCTTCGCGCACGTCGGGGTCATCCGCGCCCTCGAGCAGGAGCACATCCCGATCGATCTCGTCGTCGGCACCAGCGTTGGCAGCCTGATCGGCGCGCTCTACGCCGCCGACGTCGACAGCTTCGACCTGGAGTGGACCGCCTTCAAGCTGGAGAAGGACGACCTGTTCGACTTTGGCATGATGACGGCCGTGATGGGGATGGGCTTCGCCAGGGGTGAGAGACTCGAGCAGTTCGTGAGGAGCCGGATCAAGCCTCCCAACATCGAGGATCTGAAGATCCCGTTCGCCGCGGTCGCGACCGATCTCAACTGGGGCACCAAGGTGGTCATCGACCGCGGCTCGGTGGCGCGGGCGGTGCGCGCAAGCTCGGCCATCCCAGGCGTGTTCCAGCCGGTGCAGCACATGGGCAAGCTGCTCGTGGACGGCGGGGTCGTCGACAACATCCCGGTCTCCGTGGCGCGGGCCAAGGGCGCCGACATCGTCATCGCCAGCGACATCAGCGAGGACATCGCCAACACCAGGATCACCAACCTCATGGACGTGACGATGCAGGCGACGAACATCATGTTCGCCCTCAACGTCGAGCACTCGAAGAGGGATGCGGACGTGCTCATCACGCCGGCGGTCGGCTCCGTCGCCATGCTCGACTTCACCCAGAAGAAACACTGCATGCAGGCGGGGATCGAGGCCGCGCATCGCGCGGCGCCGGCGATACGACAGGCGATCGCGGGCTGGGTGGCAGCGCACCAGCGAGGAGCCGTCTCGACGGTCCCGTAGGCGCGTGATGCTCATCGACTGATCGTGAGACCAGCCGGTACCCGCCACGATTCAGAAGTCCTTGAAGGATGGATCGCCGTCGCGCGGGAGGACGTCCTCGGTACGAACGGGGATCCCACTTTGTTTCGCCTTGCTGGACTTGTGCGTCGCTCGCTGTACCGGGGCGGAGAGCCCCGTGACGCGAGCCACGGTCCTCCCAGGCGCGGTTGCCGTCCGTTCGAGGTGGAAGGAACCGACCATGCTGGCGAGCTCCTCGGACTGGCTCGAGAGCTCGGCCGCGGCGGAGCTCGTCTCTTCCGAGCTGGCCGCGTTCTGTTGCGTCACGTTGCCGACGTCGGTCACCGCCTTCGAGATCTGCTCGATGCCCGAGACCTGTTCCTTGGCCGCAGCAGCCATTTCGGCGACGATCTCCGACGTCTTGCCGACCATCTGAGCGATGTCGCCGAGCTTCTTCGACACCTGCTTGCTCGTCACCTCGCCCTCGCTCGCCTGGCTGACCGCCTGGTGAATGAGCTCTTCCGTCTTTCCCGCCGCCTGCTTCGAGCGCAGGGCGAGGGTGCGCACCTCCTCGGCGACGACCGCGAAGCCGCGGCCGGCCTCTCCTGCGCGCGCCGCCTCCACGGCAGCATTGAGCGCGAGGAGGTTCGTCTGGAAAGCGATCTCGTTGATGTCCTTCATGATCTGCGACGTGGCCTCCGCGGAGGTCTTGATCTTCACCATCGCGCCCGTCATCTGCGCCATGGCGGCCGTACCGTCCTGAGCAGCGGAGCTCGCCGACTGACCCAGCACCCTCGCCTGCTCCGCATTGGCTGCCGCGTGCTTGCTCATCACGGTCATGGACTCGAGCGAGGCCCCCGTTTCCTCCATCGCGCTCGCCTGGCGCGAGGCGCCATCGGCGACCTGCTGGCTGGTGGAAGCGATCTGGCCCGCCGCACCCGACACCTGCTCCGCCGCGTCCGCCACCTGTGCCATCGCCTGGTGCAGCGCTTCCGCGGTCTCGTTGAGCGAGTTCTTCATCCTGGCGTGGTCGCCGCGGTAGTCGCCCTTGACCCGAGCGCGCAGGTCACGCTGCGCCAGGTGTTCGAGGACCTGGGTCGCCTCCTGGATGGGTGCCACCACCGCATCGAGCGTCTCGTTCACGCCCTGCACGATGGTCGCGAAGTGACCCTGGAGCTTTGTCGCGTCCGCGCGCGTGGAGAGCTGGCCTTGGATGGCCGCCTTCAGGAGCAGGTTCGCGTCTGCGACGAGCGTCTCGATCGTCTCGATGCAGCGGTTCAGGCTCTCCTTGATGGCGTTGAAGTCGCCTCGGTACGTCTCGGTGATCTTCGGCGGGATGTCCCCCTTGGAGATCCGGTCGACGTACTCGGCGGTGACACGCATCGGACGGACGAAGGCGTCCATCGTGGCGTTCATGCCGTCCACGATGGAGCGGAACTCGTCCCCGACCGCCTTCGGGTCGGCGCGCTCGGCGAGCCGGCCCTCGCAGACAGCGTCTTCGAGCAGCCTCGCTTGCCGGCTGAGCGCTGTCACCGTGCGCTTCACCGGACGAGAAATGAAGGCCCCCGCGCCAAAGAGGACCAGGCCGATGAGTGCGGTCGCACCGAGGAGCCGCCTCGATTCCGCGGCCACGGCGGCCTCCACGTCGTCGATGTAGAGGCCAGAGCCCACGATCCAACCCCAGGGCTCGTAGAGCTTCACGTACGACATCTTCCGGACCGCCGCGGTCGCCCCGGCCTTCGGCCAGAGGTACTCGTAGAAGCCGGCGCCGCCTGGCCCCGATCGAACGGTCTGGACGAAGCCGACGAACAGCTTGTTCCCCGTCGGATCGGTGACCTCCGTCAGATCCTTGCCCTCCATCTCGGGCTTGAAGGGGTGCATCACCATCGCCGGCTTGAGGTCATTGATCCAAAGGTATTCGCTCCCCTCGTAACGCATCGCTCGCAGGGCCTGGAGCGCGGCTCGTTGCGCCTCGTCGCGGGTCACCTTGCCCGCCTCGGCGAGCGCCGCGTAGTGGGCCACCTGCGTGTACCCGAGCTCCACCGCCGCGCGGACCTTCGCCTTGCGCTCCGCCGTCATGCGCTGCTCCAGCACGTGGAGCGAGGAGGCCGAGATCGCGATGAGCCCGACCACGGCGACCGTCGCCACGTGCCAGAGGCGCGCGGCGATGGTGGGATTGCCTATCCTGCGTATCAGCGTCTTCATGGGCTCTCCTCTTCTTCTGGCGAGGTGCACGACACGCGCCAGGGCGTTCGCGCTCATTTCACGACAGGTGCGCAGCAGGAATGAGCGTATTTCGCGCGACCCTTCGAGCACCACTCGGGTCCGGCGCCACCTGCGACTCATGTCGGACCCGGGTCCGAAGCGCGTAATCGACGGCATCACGCCGGGCGCGGGGCTTGCTCTGGAGCATGGGTGCGCATGGAGGCCGCGAACACATGAACCCCCTTCCCCCTGCAGATCAGATGGCCTCGCTGGTCTCGGGGGTGACCCAGACCATGCTCGGGCTCACCTTCGTCCCGGACGAGGCGAGACCACCCCCCAGCGCTCGCCAAGACCTCGTGTGGCGAACCGCATTGCTGCCCATCGCCGGCCACCGGCCGCTGACGGTGGGTCTGTCGAGCGACCAGCACGGCTGCGCGCGGCTTTCGGCCGCGATGTTCGCGTGCCCGGTCGATCAGGTGGATGAGAACATGATGAGCGACGCGCTCTGCGAGCTCGTCAACATGACGGCGGGTCTGCTGAAGAGCGTCATGACCATCAACCAAGCGCTCGGGCTCCCCAAGATCATCGTCGGGCGCGATGCCCCGATTGTGCCGTCCGCGAACCCACACGTGATCGTGCTCAAGGCGGACGCGCTCGGCCTGCTCCTCTGGATCTACGAGGGAATCGCATGATCCAGCGTGCCCGGCCGCATGAGGCGTCTGGCCCGCCCTCGGCGCTGCGGTCTCGCCCTTGCGTTCTTCGCGACGGTGCCATACGGGAACGTCGTGCACGGCCATGTCGAGGAGCAGCGCGGGGAGGCCCTGCGGCGCCCCGGCTCGCATCGCGAGCTGTTCGTCGCATTCTCGCTCCTGGCGCTGCAGGGTTTCGGCGGCGTGATCGTCGTGGCGCAGCGGGTGCTCTGCGAGGACAAGCGCTGGCTGACGCGGGCAGAGTTCGTCGAGATGCTATCGATCGGCCAGGTCCTCCCGGGCCCGAACGTCTGCAACGTCGCGCTCATGCTGGGCGACCGCTTCTTTGGCTGGCGCGGCGCGGTGGCCGCGCTCGGAGGGCTCCTCACGGTTCCGTTCGGAATCGTCCTCGCTCTGGTGGCCGTATACGCCCGCTGGGCTGCCAATCCCGCGGTTGCGGGCGCGCTCCGTGGGATGGGCGCGGTATCGGCCGGGCTCATCGCCGGCACGGCTCTGAAGCTGGCGCAGTCGCTGCGGGGCAGCCCGCTAGGCCTACCGCTGTGCGTGGCGCTCGGCGCGGCTGCCTTCGTGCTGGTGGGGCTGCTGCGCGTCCCCCTCATCTGGGCATTGCTCGCGGTCGGACCGGCGGCGTGTGGTCTCGCGTGGCCTCGCGTGGGCGGCGGGGGAGGCCCGCGATGAGCGCGCTCGCCTGGGCGGTGCTGCTCTGCCAGCTCCTCCTGCTGTCGCTCCTCCAGATCGGTGGCGCGCTCGCGATCGCCCCTGACCTGCACCGGCTCCTGGTCGAGCGGCTGGCGCTCTTGACGGACGCGCAGTTCGCGGCGTCCATCGCGATCGCGCAGGCATCCCCGGGCCCGAACACGCTTTACATCGCCGCCATCGGCTTCCAGGTCGCCGGACCCGCAGGCGCGCTGGCGGCGCAGGCCGCGGTGCTGCTGCCGTCGTCGATGGTCGCGGTCGCTGTCGGGCGGTGGGGCCGCGCCCGACCGGAGTGGCGGCCGGTGCTCGCTTTCAAGGCCGGGATGGCGCCGGTGACGATCGCGCTCCTCGCTGCGGTGAGCTGGATCATCGTCGCCGAGGCGCCCGGCTGGCGGCACGCCCTCCTCGCGGCGGCGGCCGCCGTCACGATCTGGCGCACCCGCGTGCACATCCTGTGGCTCATGGCCGCCGGCGCGCTCGCCGGCGCCCTCGCCTGGGTTTGACCGTCGGGCGTGACCCCTCCCCTCGGGATCCGTTTACGGCCGCTGGGTGCGTGCGGCGCGCCCGCGGGCCATCGAGGACGTCTCCCCCGACGAGATGGCGCGCCGGATGGCCCAGCTGCCGTCGCCCTGACCGGAAACCCGCGCGCCCATCCTCTTCCGCCCCCGACCTGTTCGGCGGCGGACTAGGATGCCGCGCCTGATGCGCCTCCTCCGCGATCTCTCGCCCTCCGCCGTCGTCGCCGGCTTCGTCACGGTCCTCGTCGGCTATACCAGCTCGGCGGTCATCGTCTTCCAGGCTGCGCGGGCCAGCGGCGGCGGGCCGGCCGAGATCGCGTCGTGGATGTGGGCGCTCGGCCTCGGCATGGGCGTGACCTGCATCGGGCTGTCGCTGCGCTATCGCGTGCCGGTCGTCACCGCCTGGTCGACCCCCGGCGCGGCGCTCCTCGCCACGAGCGCGGTCGGGCTGCCCATGCCGGCCATGATCGGCGCGTTCCTGATCTCGGCGGTGCTCATGGTGATCGCCGGCGCGACCGGCTGGTTCGAGCGCGGCATGTCGCGCATCCCGGTGCCGCTCGCCTCCGGCATGCTGGCCGGCGTCCTGCTCCGCTTCGGGCTCGA
>WNGL01005056.1_pt1 | contig 15723 bp, 9 predicted proteins | sample 5400591 | NCBI WGS metagenome assembly WNGL01 (sample SAMN13153377, study PRJNA577476) | soil metagenome | isolation source: 80 cm soil or saprolite under Garry oak tree replicate 1 | place: USA:California | collected 2016-06-15
TTCTCGTCGTGCTCACAGCTCCTTCTTTGCGAACAGGAAGCCTCCACCGTTGATTCCCTCGCTGGTGGTCGGAGCAGTGTTCTTATTTGCGTTGCTATTTTTGACGATTCCCAACTGGGGCGAGTTTTCTCGCAGTGTCTCGCAGTTTCCCACCCTCTGGCAGGTCAGCAGCAATCGACGAGAAATCATTTTTCTGGTGATCAGAGTGTGCTCTCCGCTGCTGCTCGCGGCCATCGCTGGGGCCTGCTGCTGGTTGTGGTACACGATTAAGGCATATCTCAGGCAAGAGACGCCGCCCGAACATGTTCAGACACAAGGGCCCATGCTGCCTTCGTCACCAGTGAGACAGAGGAAAGCCTCCGTATCATCCATCCAGGAGTCGGGGCAGAGAGTAAAGCCATCATTTCCTTCCACCCCCATTCCGCCCGTTCTCTCCAACGCCTCTGCAGGCCAGGATAGCCTGCAGCATACCTGGCAAGAGGCAGAGGGCGAGGAGGAGCACCCCGACCTGGGAGAAAGTACCCAGGAAAAGTCGCCCTACGGGAAGAGTTCAGGCTATGCTATCGCTCCAACGTCCGCTCCCGAAGACCTCGAGATACTAATGGAAGAGATGGTGCCTGGTGCAGATGCAACGCACCCACCCCTCTACGTCACCATCACTGTGCTCAAAGAGCTGAGCCTGATGCTCCATGTGCCAGGTGGGAAAAGCTATCGCGTCCCGCTCCATCTGAATGCGAAAGAAATGCAGCTCATTGCCTACCTCGCCTGGCTTCATGGACAGTCGCAGGGGCAAACGATCAGCCTCGACAAGCTGCGGGAGCATATCTTTGGCTATGGCAGAGCCGATGAGGATGCCACTCCCAAGAAGTTGCAGGATGCGCTGGACTCGGCCAAAAAAGAGATTCGCAGGCAGCTCAGACAGGCGACACTGCAGGTGAACCAGGAGGCGGGATACGAGGCCATCCAGCCTAATCTGGATATCTTTGCCATTAGGAACAAGCGGTACGGGCTCTCGGAGGTCTGCTTTGCCTCGGATCTCTCGGTGATTGAAGCGCAGCATCAGATCATCCAGCAGGCCTTTGACGAGGGGTTACTCGTTGACAGTGTTCCCGAGGCTATCAAGGAAGCGTGCGATCGGCTGAGGAAAGCCTACGCAGGGGATTTCCTGGCTGATCTGTTACACGAATCTCTCGAAGAGGTGGGCACCTGGGTGCGCAAACCGTTCACGCTCTATCGTGACTATTTCCTCCAAGCCGTCTTGTATGCAGCCGAGTACGAACTGCGGGCAGGAGAGCCTCTGGCGGATGAGCACTTCTCCGGTGATGGAGAGACCGCAGAAGAACGGCGGAAAAGGCAACGAGCGCATTACAGCCGCGCGGCCCAACTGTACCGCACCTACGCGATGCGCGCTTGCGACAGCCGGGTTGACCTGAAAGTCACTTTTGGCGGAAACGGCAGAGCACATGGGGAACGCGTCGATATGAGTGAACGCACGTTGCGCCGCTGCATCACCCTCTACGGCATCCTGGGCAGCACCCACATGGTGAACCAGGTGTACAGCGCCTACTACAAGCAGATGAAGACGATCTCGGCCAAGGTCTGGGAACCCAGCAAAGAGACCCTCCAGGACCTGCAAGGAGCGCAAGCACAGACAAACGCGTATCGCTTCCCTGCCAAGGTGATGCCACACGAACCTCCTCCACCTCATCTGGAGATGGGTGGCCGCTCGTAGCAGTCAAGCAAACGCCCTGATGGCACTCTTCCCACGGGTTATATCTGGTTCACGGAAGATCTGGTTAGATGAGGGAGCAGAAGTGTTTGTTCCTCTCCCCACGTTCCCTCCCATTCACATGTTTGAAATGTTGCAGACTGTGGTAGCCCCTTCTCCTCAAGAGCTTCCGCAGTTGTTTCTCTCTTTTGCTGCGTGCAGCGCAGGCGGACGGTATAGCCCTTTGCATTCCGTACAGTGCACTCGATCCCTAACACATAGTTTCCCCAAGGCACCGGCTCGACGCGATAGGTTGCCCCGACACGACGGAGTGCCTGGGGCAACGCGGGAGCGATGGTGATCTTATCAGCCTCTTCCTCGTGTAGGCCCAAAAGATACCGCATAAGCAAGTGGACACTCAATGCGCCCCAACCATACCCCTCGATCCCGGCATTGACATAGTCAGAAGCCCCCCATTTGCCTGTCGTGACCACTGCATGGTATTCACGGGTCACGCCAGGTATTCCCCCATGTTGATCTACTTCGCGACTGTCGATGCTGCGATAAGCAGCATCGATAAAGCGATAGGCCAGTTCAGCGGCGTCCAGAGGCATGTTTGCAGCCGCAGCAGCACCCACCAGCGTCATCACAACCGGCGGCCAGGAGAGGGGCGCCCATCCGCTATGCAGAGGGGGTTGAGAAACGTGTGGGCGGAGTTGCTCAATATGTCCCCAACCTGCTGCGCCGCAAAAGACGGGGGCGAGGTGCATCGTGTCTTGCTGGGAGGACCACTCTCGCGCCGCTGAATCATAATCACGGAACCAACCATCCTGCCACATTAGGTGTGTCTTGACGGTGAACTCGTCGGCGATCTGCTGCCACCAGGCAGCTTCGGCAGCGAAGTCGATCGGCGTCTCGATGGCGGTCCTGGTCGCTTGTTCCCCGCCAAGGAGGGCGGCCCAGCGAGCGAGGATGGCCGCGCCCTGCGCCATACTGGCCTGCAAATCGACGGGGCGTACATGCTGAATGATCGTGCCACCGGTTTGCTGCGGGCCAAAGCGGCTGGAGACATCCTGGCCGCTCTCCCAGGAGCAGGCGTAGACCAACCAGCCTTCGGCATCCCGACGATGGTCCAACCACCAGCGCAGATAGGCCGCAGCTTTCGGGCAGAGGCGACGCAGCCAGTGCAGGTTACCTGTCCTTCGCACGATGTGGTCGCAACACCACAAAGGAAAACCCCACTCGGGAGCGGTGCCGCATACCTGCCCGTCATCGGCGACCATATTGTAGCTGCCATCCTCACGCATGCAGGGCAGATTCGGGTGTGGCGCTGACTCGAAGTGGCCCAGGATGACTTCGGCAGCGAGTTCAGGATTGGCGTAGCTGAGGAAGAGCGTATCCATCGCCGCTTCGGCCAAGACCAGGCGTGGGGCTTGCAATTGCATCCCATCGAAAACGTGAGGAACGCGCCCCTTGGAGGGGCGCATGACCATCCGCAGCGTTTCCAGGTCATACACCAGACCGCGACGCCAGCTATTAGGCCAATCGCCCGAAAGTTGCGGAGCGCAACTCCAGAACTGCTCGTCGTCGGCTTGGTGCGCGGACTCGGCACGGGCGATCTTTTCGATGCCATCTTCCCAATGCTGGTATGACTGATCCCGTGAAACGCCTCGTGCCAGCACGACATTGAGGATTCGTTCAGATGCACCACGCTCGTTGCTGAGAGTGAGGCTACAAGGCAGGATGGCCGTACGCACTTGCCAACCCGTATCCGGCTGATTCTGTGTGATCGTGGGACGAGCTACTGCAACTCTCCTGGCCCACGACGATGCATCTTCAAGCGAGACGACGTAACCCATATCCTCAAAGGACAACTGCAGGCCATCGGCAGGACGGACTCCGTGCACAAAGACATCGCCTTCGCTCGCGATCCCAAGCATCACAGTCCCTTCCTGCGGTCCCTCACAGGCGTACAAGCCATGCTCCCACAGGCGACTGGTGGCAGGATTATGCATGTGCAGGTGTGTGAGGTAACACGTGACGAGGAGAGGTTGACGCCTCCGGCTTGAAAGCGAGAGCACACAGCCCAGGGCGTGTTCCTGGACGAGAAAATAGCGCGCAGTGAGCGTCAGGTCATACTGTGGGACAACACAGGTATACTCGAAGCGATTCCTGGTGTGCAGGTGGCTCATGATGACACAGTGATGCCGGTCGAAGTCCTCGGCGGTCACCAGTACAAGGTCTTCTATTTTCAACCCGATCATCACATGTGCGCTATATTGAAACTGGTTGCGCGCGTAGCTCCCCAGGTTGGGAACGTGCCAGCCCATGCCCAGCGGAGCCAGTGAACGCAGCACACCGCTGGGGTTGAGTTTCCAGCAGTGGAACGGATTATCCAGATAGCCGTGCGGGGTAAAATCGTCGTGGGGGATCATCGCGCATTCCTCCATCCTTGCTGATCATATCATCAAACAACGTCACTGCTTTCGCCCAAGTATCATCGCAGTTAACTGCTCGTCTCGCCCATTGTATGCCAGCATAGCGATACGGTCAAATGGCGTTGAAACTCAATTTAGGATTACTTGAACGGGAACTTAACTCACGAAAGAAAAAAACTGATACTCATAATTCTCAACGAGTATTAACACTGCAACCATGATCTACTATTACAACGAGACTTTACCAGCGCAATCCCTGCAACTGGGCAAGAAGTCGCTTGCGATGGGAGCAATAGGCAGCGTAGTTGTGGCGCTGCTGATAGGCGATCAAAGCCAACGCCGCAGGCACATCCAGCACGGGCTGGGGCAAGACGACTCGCAAGAGCAAGCGCACCTGAGCGATGCTGAGCGGCAGGCAGGGATGCGAGCCCAGGCCAGGCACCTCATCGGGTGTGGGCAAGGGACAGGTCGTCGTGGGTCGCAGGACCCCCCTCTCTCTGGTTCAGGCGTTGTTGCCATCGAACCAGGAAATGATGAGCCAGAATGACCAGCGTCATGTGATGGTGCCAGCCTAGCCAGAAACGCAGTTCATAGTGGTCCATGCCCAGTTCTCCCTTGCACTCGGCAAAACAGGTCTCGATCGGCCAACGCATCCCGCTCACCCGTACAAACGTGGAAAGCGGCGTCTCCAAGGGAGCATTGCTCACGTAAAACTTCCATTCCGGCTCCTCTGCCGCACCACTGACTTTGCGCCGGATGACCACCCACACTTCTGGACCCGGTAAGCGATCGAGAGGCAGCACGGCGCGTAGCGCGAGAAAATCGGCGACCAGCGGGCCTTTGTGTCCTTCTAGCAGTCGAAAGCGCTGCCAGGCGGAAGAGGGCCACTGCTGGGCCAGTTCCTCCATCGTCACTTTGATCGGACTCGAGGGATGCAACCGCTCGCGGTGGGGAGCAGGTCCTTTGCGCGAAGGCGTTTGCGGAGGAACCCAACTGCTCGGACGCCGGCGTTGCGTTTGCCCATCGGTTTCCAGGAGTGGCCAGACCTTCGTATCCTGCGGCACCTCAGCGAAATACCACAATCCTGCCTTGGCCAAGCGTTGCAGGAAGGCGGGCGAGTCGCCGTATCCCTCGTCGCACACCACCCAGCGCGCTTTGAGCCTAACGTCAGCCATGAGCTTCTCGACCAACTGGGCTGCTAGCTCATGTTTGGTTTGAAAGGGGGTCTCGTCGGGAATCCGACAGTCTTGCCACAGCATCTTGTGCTCTTCATCAAACCAGGACTCGGGCAGATAGAGACGCCGGTCCAGTAACGTCGCTCCCCTGCGGCTCGCATAGCCCAAGAAGACACCGGCCTGGCAGTTATCCTTCTTGCCAGTGTTCCCACACCATTGGGCAGCGACTCCTACCGAATGAGAGCCGTGTTTGGGAAAGTCTGAGCCATCGATGATGAGCACTCCATCCTCCTCGCCCAACGTCTCGTTCACCAGGCGCTGATGCTCGGCTAACAGCGCTTCATCGTCCCACCTGCCCTCGCCAACGAACTGTTGCAAGGCCCGCACCTGCCGCTCCGCATACGGCCCCACCCCGAGCAGGCGCAAGGCCATGGCTTCCACGTTCTTGCGGGGGACATCAGCCGTGAGCAGTCCGCGCAGATAGACTGCTGCCCACTCCCGCTGTTCGCGTCGGTAGAAGAAAGGGGCGAAGTGCTGGTGGTAGGCCACCAGTTCCTCGGCCAACGTAGCTGCTTCTTCTGCAGTCAATCCTCGTACCGCCCTCAGATTCGCAGCAGGCGGCAGGTCTGCAGTGACATCACACAACCTAGACATGGCGTTTCACCTCCAGGAAGATACTTCCCTTCAGTATATCCCAAAAAAAGTCTCGTTGTAATACTACTTGGGCACTTGAGTAGGCTCCCGAACCAGATCAGCTTCCCGTGGCACACACTCCTAACTTGAATGTGTTTAATGCCGCTGTTTTCGTTGCTTGCTGACAGTGGAACAAAAGCACTCTATAATGGTATTGACCCTTGATGCTTCACGTTCTGCACATTCTGGAGAAGGAGGGACGATGATGAATATTACTCCTCTCATCCCCGACGGCTATATCGGCCCCATTAAGCGGCTGAATTGCCGTGTCTGTGGTCATACTTTCTACATTACCCAGGCTGATTATGACGCGATGCAAGAAGTGCTTTACTGCCACGAGTGTAGTATGATCCTAGCCTTGGAGGTGTGGAAAGCTCAGGCTACAAAAGCGCCAGCACACAAACAGGAAATGAGGCAGCCTCTTCCCTCCACCCCACAACTACCACGTGTGCCCCGTCCACGGACGATCGACAGGGACAAGATGACGGTGGAGCAGTTGCTTGAGGAAGCTAGAGCGCATTATAAAGCGTGGCGCTATACAGAAGCAATAGCAGGTTATAACCAGGCCATCCAGAAGGATCCTACCTGCGCTGCTGCCTACCGTGGGAAGGCAACAGCCCTCCGTCTCATGCACCGCGAAAAAGAGGCCCGGGAGGCAGATGAACAGGCGCGTCGTCTCGACCCAGCCAACGCTATTCCGTCTGAATCCTCTTCTTCCCCCTATGATCTCTACTATGCGCAAGGGCAAAAGCTTTTGAAGAACCATGATTACGAAGGGGCACTCAGGGCATTTGAACACTGTATTCATCTCGATCCCAACAACCTCGATGCCTATGAACTACAGGCTACCATTTACCTGATCCACCGACGTCACCAGGATGCATTGCAGGTCTATGAGCAGGCGTTGCGGATATATCCTGAGAGTCCAATCCTCCATAATGCTCGTGCGGGACGACTCATCTCTCTTCATCGGTATGACGAAGCTCTTGATGCCTGTCAGCAAGCTATACACCTGGACCCTGTTTGCGCAGCCGCCTATGTTACCAAGGGGAGCATTCTCCATAAGTTACATCGTGCTGAAGAAGCGCTCGCTGCTTATGCCCACGCTGCTCAGTATATTCCTGACTCTATTGATGTAAACTGGGGTAAAGCAGAGGTGCTTGGAGGCCTGAAACGTGATGAGGAAGCTCTTGCCTCCTACGACTATGTGATTCAGAAAGAGCCGGAAGATATCTGGGGGTACTGGATGAAAGTGCATTTTCTTGAGGAGACTGAGCGGATTGAGGATGCACTAGCCACCTATGATCAATTCATTACGCGAAACCCTACGGTTTTTGATGGCTACTACTGGAAGGGCATCTTACTCTTACACCACGAACGCTACGACGAAAGCTTATCCGTATTTGAGCAGTACATCGCAGCAGGACCTCCTCACGCTGAAGCATATTCATGGAAAGGACATCTATTAGATCGGCTTGATCGCGAGGATGAGGCCCTTTCTTGGTATGGAGAAGCAATTAAGCTCTTCCCTATGGATACACGCTTTTTCCGTGCGAAAGCATCCATCCTCAGCTCCCAGAAGCGATATGATGAAGCCCTTGCTTCCTATGATACGGCTATTTCCCTTGATCCGAAAGATGCAGCAGCATACCGTGAAAAGGCAGAACTCCTTGTCAAAGCTGATCGGCTAAAAGACGCGCTGGTGGCGTATGACCAATCCATCAGTCTTGACCCCAAGAATGCCTCTGTTTATGTACACATGGGGGATGTCTGCCACCAGCTTGAGCAATACAAGCAGGCCATTACATGCTATAACAAAGCGATTCACTGCGAGCCGGACTTTTACAGAGCCTTTGTTTCGAAAGCGGAAACGTTGATGAAACTCGAACAATATGAGAAAGCGCTCTCGGCATGTGAACAGGCACTGAGCTGCAAACCACAGCGTTTTCGTGCCCAGTTTCTGAAAGGAAAGGTGCTGCGCGAATTAGGGCGAGGTAAGGAAGCTGTTGCTGCATTTACAAGAGCGCGAGGGCTTACTGCTGATCCTTTAGAGCAACTTACTGCGCTGCTCGCTAGTTTTAATACAGAAGTGGAAGACGAATCAAAGGCTGACACTAGAGGATAGACACCTGGCCGCGCTCAATAGACTTGGGCAAGAAACTGTCAGAGGAGTGTTATCCGGGGATATCGACTTGGTTACGGTGGGATGAAATCTCCTTCCCTCCTATGAGAGGTCTCAGGCTCTGTCTACTTTTTATAGGGAGTGCATTCGATGCAGCGATAATCGTGTCAAATGAGGTCCGGTTATGAACTCCGATCACGAGTACCACCGCCTTGACAACCAGCCTAAGAAGCAAGAAAATAGGAACAAAACAAGTGCGAGTGACGCAGAAAGTCGGTGGGCTCATGGACTGGAAAGAACAGCTCTCAACGGTAGTGGAAGAGAGTGAGATACAGCTTCTTGATGTCCGCTTCATTTGCATGAAACATCAAGGAAAATGGTTTTTAAAGCGTTTACATGTCACTGTTTTTCATGCAGAGCCTTCCCTCCCAGAGCGGGTCCGTTATCCATCGTATCTCTTCCTCAGACAAACCATGAGTTCGTCTGATTTTCTCCACCTTCTCAGTGATCTGACAACCCGTCTTTCGGCGGAGGAATTGGCGAAGCTCACTGAGGAAGAGAAGCTCAAGAAATTCTGCGTGAACGAGTGGGACATCTGGTGCGAGTTCGTCGGTGTCAATTTTAATGTCCACGCTCAGGGAAATTCACTGTGGGGATTAGGGGAGCATGTCTTGCCTTTTTGGAGTTTTGGCGGAACGATCTTTCCTGATCTCCCAGAGAATCAAGAGCCGCTTGTTGCTCCTCCAGGGGTTCCGTATTTTCCGACACCCCTTGATGGGCAAGCCTGGTACCTGTACGGAAAAGCGTTACAGAGTCCCAACAATTATCTCCCCGCGATCGAAATCTCTCTTGAAGATGACCGAGCGTTCTTTCAAGATATCGTGATCGATGAAAAAACTTCTACCCTTCGGTGCCGGTGTGAGGGGAAACTTCTGTCACAAGCCACGCTTCGCCTGTATACAAAGGTTCCACAGATCGAAGAGAAACCAGCCGAGCAGGAAGTCATGTTTCAACTACAGGGCCAACCAACGGTCATTTCGCTGGCCTTAACCTACGCAGACATCTGGCTCGATAGGAAAGAGATCAACTTCACCTATCCCCAGCTCGGCGTACCGAAAGGGGTCAATGTCATAGGCAGGAGCTTCCGCCCAGGAAGTGGGTTGATTGCCGATCCAGCGGCGGCCATTGAGAAGATTGCTCAAGCCGATCCCTCAAACGTGACCGCACTTGCTGCACCCAACTTGGAGATAGTCAACGACTACTATATCAGCAAGCTACGTCAGTCACAGCAGAGTTTCTTTTGGGCGCTTGTTGGTGGATTGATCGGAATCCTCTTCATTATCGCAGCGGTCCTCGTCTTGATTTTCCGACTGTCCGGCGATGCATCGTCCCTCGCCTCGATCATTACCGCAATAGGGGGAGCCCTGGGCGGCGTCATAGCTGGCATTTTGTTGAAACTGTATGGGAGCACTTCGGATCAAGCAGCAGCGTACCATGTTCGCCTGGATAGAATACAGCGGTTTTTCATTGCGAATAGTGCGTGCGAACACCTGGAGAACGACAGAAAAGGCGCGACGCGCGAAGCACTCATTAAAAAACTGAGCGACCTCTAGGGGAAGCGCATCGTTGTGGCTGATGACATGGCCACGACATTTTTATCCCCCAAGATTCCCGCTAAGGATCGGTGGGACTGATGTTGTTCCAGAAGTCCTCTGTTAAGGGGTCACCATATTATCCGAGGCTAAACATTCGACAAGGGAGAGAACCCCTTGCAGCACGCGTTCAGCAGAACGACCAAGAAAGAGAAACCTTATGGACGAACACACGTCGCGTAGACGCTGCCCATCGTGTGGAACAGGGGGGGACTACCCTGCAGGCATGAAGTCATGCCCCCTGTGCGGTGGCAGCCTCGAGGCAGAGCCGACCATCGCGTACGACAGCCTCGTTGAGCTGCTTCTACCCTTCGCTGCTGCTCAATGCCCGGCCTGTGGGATGACTACTCTCCTGCGGCGCAACCGGCAGTGCGCTGGATGCGGCTCGGACCTTGGTGACGAGGCGCGACCACACGTAGGTGAAGCCGTCAGGCGGCGACGGCAAGCGTTCAAGGGCCGCATCCAGCGTCTCACGAGGCAAGCCCAGGACAGCGCGATTCTCCAACCCGCCTTCACTCGCAAAGGACAAGGAGTGTCCCTCACCAACTACATCGACACAGTCTTCGGGCCGTCCCTCAACACAGTCACGGCGCTCGCCGAGGACGTGCGCACGGAACTGCGGGCCGTCACGTGGGACCCCCAAGAAGACCCGGGGTGCATCACCAGCTTTCAGCGGATCGTCAGCGCGCTGGACAGGGGCATCACCCTCGTTACGACGCTCACCAACCAGTTACCTCCCATCGAGGTGCGCGCGGCGCATCGCATGCTCACGCGGGCTGTCGGCCAGATGATCCATGGCTATGTCACGATCATCGAGGCGCTCATCGCCATGGATCCCGATGAGGCGCTAGAACGGCAACGAGAAGGCCAGCGATTGTTCACGCTCGGGGCACGCACGCTAGAGCCGCTGCCGCGGATCATCAATCGTGCATCCAAGCAGGCCTCGCCGGGCTGGTGGATGTCCGGGGACACGCTCGACCTGGCGGCGGTCGCGTGGGAGGGAGTAGAGAACACATCGGCGACCATTAACCAGGCGGCAGACATTGTGCGCGCGGCACTGGCGATGATCCCCGGAGTCACTGAGCTGAGTGACGCGGAGGCCCTCCTCCTGCTTCCCGCCACAGTACTTCCTGTGGCGATCGCGGACCCGGTTCTGCTGCGAGAGCGGGCCGGTCTGATACGCGACGTGCTGACCAAGGCCGACTCCGTAGCTCCGGACTGGACTCAGGACCCGGATGAGCTGGTGCTGCGGATCGCGGAGGGAGTGCGCACCGTGAATGAGCAAGTCGAGCGTGTCGGCTTCGCAGCGACTGGCCCCACGTCCCGGCGGATGACCATCCCACTCCTCGCTGACGTCTACGTCAAACTGGTTGAGGGTCCCCTGCGTGACTTAGGCAGCGTGGTGGTCATCGCAGCACGCGCAGCCAGCGGTGAGCCCAACGGAAGGTATACCCCCGCGATCGCCCGCGGCGTCCAGGCCGGAGACACTGTGCAGGAGTTGGAACGGATGGGGCCACTATGGCACGACGCGGTCCAGATGCTCTTACGCAATGCAGGCGCGCACGCCGGTGTCCGCGTACTGGACGCCGGGGTCGCCATGACACAGCGCAAGATCGAAAACGGGGTCATGGTGGATGAGGAGACAGTGGAGATGAGCGATGCTGAGTTCGCGGAGGAGTTCGCGCGATTGAGCGAGACTGGCCTGGCGTTGCAGCTCGGCATTGTCCCGTGGTTCTTCACTCACCAGTCGGAGTACGTCGTGCGAGCACGACAAGCTGCATCGCCGACCCAGCGTGATTGTGAGGGACTGGTGCGCCTGCTCGCGGGACTGCAAGGGCTCTTGCAAGTGGCGGTCGAGCGTGATGGGAACACCCTGATTGTGCGGGCTGAAGCCGCCGATGGCGCGGACGCATGTTCCCCGCACATCCTCTCGCTCGTGCCGGCGATCTTTCACAGTTGGGCTGATGTGGACTCCGTTACGCTGAATGTCTGCTCGCGAAACCCAGTCACCTACGAGCGCGCAGAACTCCCGGACATCGATCCCCTGAGTGGCAAGCAGGATCTCGTGGCGATCGGATTGATGGGTCGCAAATGGCTATGGGACCGGTCCGGGGACGCGGCAATCACAGCGGATATCACCTACCTCGTGCAACCGCAGCTCACCGCGATGGGAGAGGCATTCAGACACGCGGACACGTCACCAATATCTGTGGCCCGCATTGCAGAGGCGTACGCACGGCTCGTCGCGCTCAAAAACCGACTGCGGCGCGCCCAGCTGCCACCACCCGGCACACCGCTCGTCGCTGAAGTTCGAGAAGCCATGCACGGTACGGCTTGGTGCCTTGACCGGCTCCGATGGGCGTTCGTAGGGTCCGACGTCCGCGAGCGACGGCGCCAGGCGCGGTCTTGTGCAGCCCTTGTCAATCGACTTAGGGACATCGGGCGAAGAGCCGATGACGAATTCGCTCGGGTTAAGGCGGACGAAAAGGGTAAGTGAGCAGCGAACCATCCCCTAGTGCTTACATTGGCCCTGCCAATCCTTAGCGGGGATTTTGGAGGATAAAAATGTCGTGACCCTACGACAGGTAAAGTAGCGCTCCCCCGACAAGGATGGAGTTGTCACAATCCGGAGCGTGAGCCGCGTGTTGTGACGTCGCTGTGGCAGTCACGAATGCTGGTAGGAAAAGCACCTGTGGAACTGGCATGCCAGTATTCATGACTGAAAAGACAGGATGGAATGAACGATGCGAAAACCACCGAGTATTGCAGAGGAACAGCTTCGAGCTTGTTTGCAGAACCAGTATGACCTGATCCCCGTCACGCTGGAGTTTCTTCCCCTGGGACTGGATTACCATGCCGGGGTGTATCGTGTGGTGAGCGAGCAGGGCACTGCCTATTTGCTCAAAGTCACGTCGAGACCTCTCTACGAACCACGGTGTCTGGTTCCTCGCTATCTCAACGATCAGGGGATCACAGCAGTCGTGGCTCCCGTTCCCACCAGGAGCGGTGCCTTGTGGACAAGAGTAGAGGAGTGGACCGTGATCCTGTACCCTTTCATTGACGGAGAGACGAGCTGGACGGGGGTGACCAATGAGCAGTGGAAGGAGGTGGGAACCATCTTCCAGCAGATTCACCAGGTCATGCTGCCGCCAGAGGGCTTTGAGTCACTGCGAAAGGAGACCTTTGATCCGACCGAGTACACTGGTTGGGTGCGTGCCTTTGAGACCCGACACCTGCATTCGCGACGTGGTGGAAGTGTCTCAGAGCGCGCACTTCGCGCCGACTGGCCCACGGGTTGCGCAACGAGCTGACCGGTAGCGAACACGTGTCCCAAAATGATCTCCTTGAGGGAAAAGAACCACCTACTTCCCAACAAGGAGATCTTCATGACAAGTATCGTTGATTCCTCGGTGAGTATCCACACCTCTGCCGAATCTGCTCCCCGCCCGCCTTCCTGGTTCGGAGAAATCGTGTTGCTGGTGACCTATCTCAAGAAGCAAGGAGTCTGGGCCAAGCTCTGTGAGCGCGTCCAATTCGCCCGGCGGCGTTTTGGCCGCTATGACGTGATGGACTTTGTGGCCGTCCTGTTTGGCTATGCCATCAGTGGGGAAGGTACCTTGGAGGCGTTCTACGAGCAACTTCAGTCCTTCGCGGAACCGTTCATGGCCTTGTTTGACCGTGACCAGCTCCCCGCTCGCTCGACCCTCTCGCGCTTTTTAGCAGCGCTGACAGAAGCGCCCGTTGAAGCCCTACGCACCCTCTTTCTTGATGATTTGCTCGCGAGGCCACTCACCCACGACAAGCAAACCGGAGGGCTGGTGGATCGAAAAAGTCACACCTGGATCGTATTTGACATCGATGGCACACGAGAGGCGGCTCGGCAACGCGCTTTACCCCAGGGCGACGAGCTGCCTCCAGCCTTTCGCCGATTGGATGAGGTGTGTGCCCCTGGCTACCGAGGCCGCAAACGCGGGGAGGTGGTTCGTACACGCACAACCATTAGCCAGGCGCACAGTTACTACTGGCTCGGCAGTTTTGGCAACCGCGGCAACGGGCGGTATCGAGAGGAACTCCGAAAAGCGCTGGCTGCAATCACGCGGTATCTCACGGCGTATCAGCTCCCATCGGAGCACACGCTGATCCGGCTCGATGGCCAGTATGGAACGGGAGCGGTGCTTGTGGATCTGGCAGGTTTCGCCTTTGTGACCCGTGGAAAGGAGTACACCACCCTCGATCACCCGCTGGTCCAGGCCCGTTTGCATCTGCCCCCTGATCAGTTCCAGCAGCGTCCAGAAAGCCAGATGGTGCGCAGCCTCTACGACTGTCCTGATATCCCAGTGGGGCCAGACGGCGTACTCTGCCGCGTGGTCGTGGCAACCCATCCCGCCGGGAAAAAGAAGAGTCCCGTGGGCGTCACACGTGCAGGCATCGTCTACGAACTCTTCTTCACGAACCTGCCGCAGCAGGCATTTACTGCCTGCGATGTCGTCGAACTCTACTTACATCGCGGGGCCTTTGAACCCACGTTAGCAGATGAGGATAGAGAACAAGATCCCGATCGTTGGTGCTCTCATTCGGCCTGGGGGCAGGAGTGCTGGCAACTGGTGGCCCAATGGGTGTGGAATCTACGCTTGGAATTGGGCCATCGGCTTCATCCTGATCCCGTGCGTACGACCGAGTTTGCTCCTGCCACTCCTCCTGCATCACCTCACACCGTTCCTTCCAGTGGCTATGCTCCTCCTCAGGTAGGATCAGCATGGAAGGCGGGACGCTTCTCGGGCCACGATTTCACGCTCCAGCCAGACGGAACACTCCGCTGTCCAGCAAACCAGGAGCTTCGGGTCCAGGAGCAGCGTCGAGAAGTCGATGGCAGCCTACGCGTGGTGTATGCAGCCAGCATGCGCAGTTGTCGCCCCTGCCCGCTGCGCGAGCAATGTCAATGGAATGGCAGCGCGACCGCGAAACCTCGCCAGGTGAGCGTGTTGCTGCATCCGCTTCCAGTGGGTTGCACTCCTCTGCTCTGGCGAGATTGGAGCCGCAGAGCGTATCGGCGCGCCTGTATGCAGCTTGTGCGAACCCAGCGGATCGAGGTGAGTCTGCCACCTCCCGCCATCGTTTCGCCTGGCCTGGCGAACGTGATCCTGTCCCGGGCGCAGCGCGCGCATTCTCGTCTCTCCTGGCAAGAACGCCTGGCTCGCAACGCTCGTGCTTCACCATCTGGGCAAGTGACGATCAGACTGTTCGGGGTTCCAGAACACTTTGCCATCGCGCTCGGTTTGGCGGCGGTTTAACACCGTCTTGACAGCCGTGGGGCTCCTTCTTCTCGAGTAAGCTTCCTTCTCCGAGTGGAGACGCGTGCGCCTCTTTTCCTGGCTGATTCTCAATGCTTCCCATCTTCTGCCCTTTTTTGCTCTCCATTCCACTGGTTCTCCCATCTCTCACGGGCCGGGTGTCCAGTTCTGCGCGACTTTTGCTCATCAGATCAGCATTAACTCTTCAACAACCTCGTTGCGCAATTCCTCGGAAAATCGCGTGCTTCTACTTCCCTCGCATGAAATATGCGATTTTCATCATCTTCTCTGCCCGTCAGAGATATGGGGCTTCGTGGGCTTTTCGTCGCTTTCACGAGAGTGTTGACGTGAAGTCAATGGTTTCGGCATCTTTCACCGTCGCGAAAGCCGTGAGAAGAGCGTTATGATGAGCAATCACCTGTGCAGCTGAGAGCAGGTTCGTATCGTAAGTACTGTGCCCATCTTTCACCAGGATGACCTGGTAGTCTAAGGCAAAAGCCTGGCGGCAGGTGGTATCGATACAGTATTCTGTCTGCATCCCCATCAGGATCACCTGTTTGATTCCCTGGGTGGCAAGCTCCTCCTGAAGCGAGGTCTGGTAAAACGCATTAGGAGTCCACTTTTGAATGACGAGATCACTTTCG
>WNGL01005057.1_pt1 | contig 15723 bp, 16 predicted proteins | sample 5400591 | NCBI WGS metagenome assembly WNGL01 (sample SAMN13153377, study PRJNA577476) | soil metagenome | isolation source: 80 cm soil or saprolite under Garry oak tree replicate 1 | place: USA:California | collected 2016-06-15
GGCCAGATCCATCATGCGCACGTGTTCGTCCAGATCGTAGAGCAGCGAATGCACCGTGTAACTCGGCGCGCCGAGCGCATCGTAATGCAGCACGAGCCGGTCGCCCGGATCTTCCTTGATGAGTTCGCGCGGTGTGAAATGGTGCTGGAAATCGACGATCATCGCGGCGTTTCCTGTGCGGATTTGGCTGCTGTCTTAGCGCAAGTCCTTCCCAACACAAGTCCTTCCCAACACAAGTCCTTGTCAGCGTCATTCCGGATTGCCGCGCAGCGCTTGCGTAGCCTAGATGGAGCCAACGGGTCCGGCCCGAAGTGGCCGGCCCGATGACAGGCTCCACGCAATCCAGGATAAGGCGCGGCTCGCTATCGTTCCCGGATTACGCTGGCGCTCCATCCGGGCTACCCAGGACCCGGGTTTCGCTCCCCCTCTAGGCCGGCTACATATAACGCCCATGGGCGATTTCATGTCCCACGTCGCGGTCCCGATCGCCATCGGCGCCGTCGCGGTGGTGCTGCTGCTCGGCCTCATCAACATGATGCGGGGCGGCTCACCCAATAAATCGCAGCGATTGATGCGGCTTCGCGTGTTGCTGCAATTCGTTGCCATCGTCGTTATCATGTTCACGCTCTGGATCATGGCCAGATAGCCGTTCACCCGCGATGGTCGTCCTCAACAAAATCTATACGCGCACCGGCGACGACGGCACCACCGCGCTCGGTACCGGCGAGCGGCGCAAAAAATACGATCTGCGTATCGCCGCCTATGGCACGATCGATGAGGTCAATGCCGCGATCGGGGTTGCGCGGCTGCACACGGCGAGCGATCCGGCGCTCGATGGAGCGCTGGCGCGAATCCAGAACGATCTGTTCGATGTCGGCGCCGACCTTTGCACGCCGGGACGGGGCAAAGGACCTGGCGGCGCGCGGTTGACAGTCACCGATAATCAGGTGGTTTGGCTCGAAGCCGAGATCGATCGGCTCAATGCCGACTTGGCGCCGCTGCGCTCATTCGTGCTGCCCGGCGGCGGCGCCGCGGCGGCCTATCTGCACGTCGCGCGCACGATCTGCCGGCGGGCCGAGCGGCTCACCGCCGAGCTTAAGGACAAGGCAGGGGAGAGCGTCACGCCCGAAGTGCTGAAATACCTCAATCGCCTATCGGATTACCTTTTCGTCGCAAGCCGTTACACCAATAACAAGGGCGCGGGCGACGTGCTCTGGAAGCCCGGCGAGAACCGCTAGTGTCCCGATTCCGAAGTTCGTAAGCATTTGCGGCACGCTCGTACGAACTTCGGAAATCGATAAAGACACCAGCAAATCTATTGTTTGCTAGTGCCGCTTTTGAACCCGAAGTTCGCATCGGAGGGTTCCGGAGATTTGTGCGAACTTCGGGTTGCCGGCACCAGGCGGCGTTGACCGGGAGGGGGAGGGCCGGTAGTTTGCCGCACCGCAGCAGCGCGCAAATTCTCCGTCGCGCGAGCCCACAAGCAAACAACAGCAGCAGTCGTCCGCATGATAATTCTGGTGCCTGTGAAGCGGGCGATCGACAAGGACGTGAAAATCCGCGTGAAGCCGGACGGCTCTGGCGTCGAGCTCGGTAACGTCAAAATGTCGATGAACCCGTTCGACGAGATCGCCGTCGAGGAGGCGATCCGGCTCAAGGAAGCCGGCAAGGCAACTCAGATCGTCTGCGCCTCGATCGGCGCGGCGCAGTCAACTGAGACGATCCGTACCGCACTCGCCATGGGCGCCGACCGCGGCATCCTGGTGAAAGCGGAAGGCGCCGTGGAGCCGCTCGCGATAGCTAAAATCCTGAAAGCTATTGCCGAAGCCGAAAAGCCCGGCTTGATCATTATGGGCAAACAGGCGATCGACGACGACTGCAATCAGACCGGACAAATGCTGGCCGCGCTGCTCGGCTGGCCGCAGGGTACCTTTGCTTCCAAGGTTACGCTCGACGGCGATGCGGTCACGGTCACGCGCGAGGTCGATGGCGGCTTGCAGACGGTGAAGCTGAAAACCCCGGCGATCGTCACTACTGATCTGCGGCTCAACGAGCCGCGCTACGCATCCTTGCCCAATATCATGAAGGCGAAGAAGAAACCGATCGAGGAAAAGACTGCCGCCGACTACGGCGTCGATATCAAGCCGCGGCTTGAAGTGATCAAGACCGCCGAGCCGCCGGTGCGCAAGGCCGGCGTGAAGGTCAAGAGCGTCACCGAACTGGTCGAGAAGCTCAAAGAGGCAGGGGCGGTTTGATGTCGAGTTTGTGCGGCTTTCTCTTCGTTCATTCCCGCGCGAGCGGGAGTCCATTGACTGGGTCCCCGCCTTCGCGGGGACGAGCGGGTATTGAAAGCCGATTCAATTACTGGAAGCTGTAATGCCCAAGTTGCTGCTCGCCGAACATGACAACGCCTCGCTCAAAGACGCGACCAACAAGGCGCTGACCGCGGCGAAACAGCTCGGCGGCGAAGTGCACATTCTAGTCGCCGGACAAAACTGCAAGCCGGTCGCCGAGGCTGCGGCGAAACTCGACGGTGTCGGGAAAGTGCTGCTCGCCGACGCTCCCGCTTACCAGCACATGCTGGCCGAACCGACGGCGGCGCTGATGGTCGCGCTCGCCGAACCTTACGACACGCTGATGGCACCGGCGACGACCACCGGCAAGAACATCATGCCGCGTGTCGCGGCGCTGCTCGACGTCATGCAGATTTCCGACATCATCAAAGTGGTGGCGCCCGACACCTTCGAGCGCCCGATCTATGCCGGCAATGCCGTGCAGACGGTGCGTTCGCCGGAAAAGAAGCGGGTGATCACGGTGCGTACGGCCGCCTTCCAAGCGACCGGGGCAGGGGGATCGGCCCCAATCGAGCCGGTCGGCGCAGTAGCGGATCCGGGTCTCTCCGGTTTCGTCGGTGAAGAACTCTCAAAGTCCGAGCGTCCAGAACTAACGTCGGCCAAGATCATCATTTCCGGCGGCCGGGCCATGCAAAACCGGGAAAACTTCACCAAATATATCGAGCCGGTGGCGGATAAACTCGGCGCGGCAATTGGCGCATCGCGCGCTGCGGTCGACGCTGGTTATGCGCCGAACGACTGGCAGGTCGGGCAAACCGGCAAGGTGGTGGCCCCGGACCTCTATATCGCGGTCGGCATTTCCGGCGCCATCCAACATCTCGCCGGCATGAAGGACTCGAAAGTGATCGTGGCGATCAACAAAGATGAGGAAGCGCCGATCTTTCAGGTCGCCGATTACGGCCTGGTGGCCGATCTTTATCAGGCGCTACCGGAGCTTGCGGCGGAGCTCGACAAGGTTAAGCACTGACGGAATCTGGCGCGCCGACCGAGATCGTCGTAAAGTCGCGTGTAAGGTGAATCGAAATGGTCGAGGTCAAGGAACGCCCCAAAGATCGAACCGGCCCGCGCGCGCAGCCCGCGCGCGGCGGAGAGGCGGTCGATTCGGCTCCTCCATTTCGCAAGGTCGGCGTCATTGGCGCCGGGCAGATGGGCAACGGCATTGCCCATGTTTGCGCGCTGTCGGGTTTTCACGTTCTGTTGAACGACATCGCCGCCGATCGGATCACCGAAGGCTTGGCGACCATCAGCGGCAATTTGGCGCGGCAGGTCAGCCGTCAGCGCATCAGCGACGAACAGCGCCAAGCGGCGATCAAACGCATTTCGCCGGCCAAGACGCTTGACGAACTCGGCGACTGCGATCTCGTGATCGAATCGGCGACTGAACAGGAAGACGTCAAGCGTAGAATTTTTGCGGCGCTGTGCCCGGCGCTCAAGCCTGAGGCCATTGTCAGCACCAATACGTCCTCAATTTCAATCACCCGACTTGCCGCCGGGACCGACCGGCCGGAAAAATTCATTGGCATTCATTTCATGAATCCGGTGCCGCTCATGGAGCTGGTCGAGGTGATCCGCGGCATTGCCACCGACGACGCAACCTTCGAAGCCACCAAGCAGTTCATCGTCAAGCTCGGTAAACAGATCGCGGTCGCGGAGGATTTTCCCGCCTTCATCGTCAACCGCATCCTGCTGCCGATGATCAATGAGGCGATCTACACGCTCTATGAAGGCGTCGGCAATGTCGAAGCGATTGACACCGCGATGCGGCTTGGCGCCCACCATCCGATGGGGCCGCTGGAGCTCGCCGATTTTATCGGCCTCGACACCTGCCTCTCAGTGATGCAAGTGCTGCATGAGGGCTTGGCGGATTCGAAATACCGGCCGTGCCCGCTGTTGGTGAAATACGTCGAAGCCGGCTGGCTCGGTCGCAAGACTCAGCGCGGATTCTACGATTATCGCGGCGACAAGCCGGTGCCGACCAGATAATCAGGAGTCAGTAATCAGTGATCAGAATTTGTGTCGCAGAGCGACGCGCGTCTGATCACCGACCACTGATCTGATTACCGATCAGGCTGCCGCCGGCATCTGCGGCGCAGTCTCACGCCAGCATGACAGTGCGGAAACACGCCCAAACCAGCCGCGCAGATTGGCGTAGGGGCCGAGTGGCATTTCCGCACGCTCCGCGTGGAACAGCGGCGCGGCCACCGCGAAGTCGGCGATCGTCAGCGCGTCCCCGACAAGATATTTCTGCTTCGCCAATTGCTCATCAAGCAACTTGGCCTCTTTGTTGAAGCATTCTGTCGCTTTGGCGATGACAGCTTCGTCGGGCGGGCCAAGATTGAAGATTTTCTTGACCAAGCGCTGGAACGTTAGCGGCTGGCAAGCTTCGGCGCCCCAATGCGCGAGCTGCCAAAACTGCCAGCGGCTGATGTCGGCGCGGGTGCGGACGTCGTTCGGCCACACCGAATTAGACGTCTTCGATGCGATAAATTGCATGATCGCATTCGATTCCCACAATTTGAAATCACCGTCGACCAGAGTTGGCGTGCGACCGGTTGGATTGATCGCAAGATAGGCTGGTGTGTGCGACGCGCCCTTGGTCAGATCGACGAACTCGAACTCAAGTGGAGTTTTGAGATAAGCGGCCAATGCGCGCACCTTCCAGGTATTCGGCGACGGCGGAAAACCATAGAGCTTCATGATGGACTCCTAGGGTTGGTGGATTGTCATCTGCCCCGCTAATGGGCGGTTGCTAATCGCAGCACGAATCGGCGGCCTTCGGCTGCTGGTATGATGCCTTTGGATCGATCGCGGCGCCGTCGTAGCGATCGTGGTGGCGAACCCAGGCCATCGACCATTCCAGCCTGTCTTCGTCGCGGCCTTTGGGGGCCAGATCGAGGAAATGATAGGTACCGATCAGGATGTCGAGACCGCGGCCATAGGTTGAATAGGTGTGAAACACTTCGCCGGCGGCGTTCTTGTGGAACACGCTGGCTCCCGGTCGTTCCTCGCTCGGGAAGCTTTCGATGATCTCATAGTTGTACATCACCTTGCCGCTGGCCTTTTCTTGCGGCGTCATCGAGACTTGATAGTCGTGGTTGAAATCGCTGCCGAACGACGAAGCCCATTTGAAGCGCCAGCCCATGCGGCGTTTGAACGCTTCGATCTGCGGCAGTGGCGCCCGCGAGACGACGACAAACGTAACGTCGCGCTGTGCGAGGTGAATGACCGCGCCGTCGAAATGATCGGCAAGAAATGAACAGCTCGGGCATCCGGCTTCCCAGTCGGGGCCAAGCATGAAGTGATAGATAATCAGTTGACTTTTGCCGCCAAACAGATCGGCAAGCGATTGTTTGCCGTCCGGCGTGTCGAACATGTAGTTCTTCTCGACTCTCTCCCACGGCAATGCGCGGCGCTTGCGGCTCAGCTCGTCGCGGGCGCGGGTAAAGGCCTTCTCCTCGGCGAGATAGGCCTTGCGCGCGGAGATCCATTCGTCATGGGAAACGACCTTGTATGGTTGCATGATGCGCTCCTGCTCTCTGCTTTCTCCGCTCGCGCGGAGAGGAAATTCATGCGACCTGCCACAAATTCAGGAGTGCCAGGATCGCGATCGTAAGCCAGGTCAAACTTTGTCCGGCAATACGGCCGAAAGTCGGAGTTTCCGTGCTCCACATTCCCCAGGTGTGCAGCACGCGGCCGACGACGAGTGCGATGCCGGCAATGTGCAATGCGAGCCGCGGGCCACCGTCGAGCTCGTAGACGCCCATCAACAACAAGCCGATCGGCGCATATTCGATGGCATTGGCGTGCAGGCGTATCATCCGCAGCATTTGCGGATTGCCGCCGTCGCCAAGGCCAACCTTCAGTTTTGCGCGATGCCTCGTCACATTGATGGCGAGCGCGAGGATCAAAAGCGCCAAGAGCGAGGTGTAAATGGCTGTAACGGCTACTGGCATGAATTTTCCTTTCGGCTTGCTGAATAAAGCGGCGAATCCGCCATCAACCGGCCGGCGTCATCCAGCCGATTCCGGCACCGCCGGGTTCTTGCAGGATGACGATACGGCCGACATTCGGCACGTCGAAGGCCGGCTTCATGACCTTGGCGCCGGCGGCGATGGCTTTCTTGACGCGGGCATCGACATCATCGACGGCGATGTAAGGCATCCAGCCCTCGGGCACGCCTGCATAATCCATCCCGCTGATATCGAAAATGCCGCCAACCGGTTCGCCGCCCGTCTTGGCGACCCAATAGGTGCCGCCACCCGGCATCGGCATCGCCTCGAAGCTCCAGCCCAGCGTGTCGGCATAGAATTTCTTGGCCTTGCCGACGTCGCGCGCCATCAGCTCGTTCCAGTAAAACTTTCCGTGCGATCCAGCCATTGGCAACTCCTTAACTTGCAAACTTACTTACGAACTTTGCTTTATGTCCGCCATCGATATGGCGAGCGAATGGCGGATGGCTCGGCCGCGAAAGCTTAGCCGTCGCTTGTAACAGAACGGCGAATGCCGCCCGTGGCCGATCTAACGCGGCGATTCACGCGACGAATTTCTCAAGCTTGTCGAGCGCACCAGTCCAGCCGCTTTGATGACGATCGCGCGCTTCCTCGTCGAAGAATTGCGCGTGCGTGAGCGTTAGCAGCGAGCCGTCGCCATCCGGCTTGATCTCGACCGTCACCAGGGATTCGCGTTCCGGCGTGCTTTTCCAAGCCCAGGTAAAGACGAGTTTTTGGTTGGGCACGAATTCGCGATAGACGCCGCTGACGTCGTGCTCTTCGCCCGCGGCACTCTGCATCAGCCAGCGATAGCGTCCGCCGACGCGCGGCTCGCACTCGACCTTGAGCACTTTGACGTCGCCGGGGCCCATCCAGCGCTTTACTTTGTCCGGATCGGTCCAGGCTGCGAAGACCTTGTCCGGCGGCGCTTTGAGCCGGCGCTTGAGGGTGAGGCTCGGTTTCGTCGCTGTTTGGACTGCCATGACTCTTCCTCCAGGTATGTGGCAAGGCTCGAAAGCCGGTCGGACCAGAATTTTTCGTAACGATTGAGCCATTCGAACGCGTCGCGCATCGGCTCGGCCTCAAGCCGGCAGGCGACGGTGCGCCCGGTTTTGGTTCGCTGTAGCAAGCCCGCATCGGACAGCACATCGAGATGCTTCATGATGGCCGGCAGCGACATTTCAAACGGCGCGGCGAGTTTGCTGATCGAAAGCCCGGGATCTTGCGCGAGCCGCATCACCAGCGCGCGGCGGGTCGCGTCCGACAAAGCGGCGAAGGTCCGATCGAGCGGCATGGTATAAAACTTTACCATGTGGTTAAGTATAGAGTTAGGCGCGCGAGAGTCAAGTCGATTGGTAGTTCGGATTGAGTGGAGCCACCGGTTTGCGACGGTCGGTCGCGATTAGCCCGGTTTCCTGATCGTCGCGCCGACGAGCCGTACGCCGTCGTCGCTCGCCCATTCAGCGGGTCCTGCCATATTGCCGATCTCACAGCCGGACGGATCGACGATGATCGTGGTCGGCATGCCAAACGCCTTGCCGGCGGTTTTGAGTTCTTCGAACACCCGCGCGCTTGGATCGGAAAAATAGGCGAGGTGCGTGATGCCGACATCTTTAAGAAAAGTGAGCGGCTTTTGCGGGTCGCGGGTGTCGATATTCACTGCGACGACCTGGAAATCCGCGCCGCCAAGCAGCGCCTGTAAAGCATCGAGCGCCGGCATTTCGCGGCGGCACGGCACGCACCAAGTCGCCCAAAGATTGAGAAGAACCGTGCGGCCGCGCCAGTCGGCGAGCGCCACATCGCGGCCTTTGGCGTCTTTGAAGGCGAGATCGGGCACGCGCAGCGGCGTGCGCGCCGGGGTGAATGCGGCGACTTCGCCGCGCACCAAGGGCGCGATCCGCTTGGCGGTATTAACCGCGGCTTGACAGGCGGTATCGGCCGGATTGCTTCGCCGATGGGCAATCCCGTATACCCCCGCCAGGACGATCAGGATCGCGAGCGCCGCAACGGCCGAAAGCAGGCGCAACCGGCCGATTTTCTGCAAATAGGACGCGGGCCGCCGGGTCTCGTCGGGATTGGGCATAGGCGTCATGAGCATTTGGTCATGAGCAACACAATGTGGGGCGGACGCTTCGGTTCGGGCCCCGATCCGATCATGGAGGACATCAACGCTTCCATCGATTTCGACAGGCAGCTTTATCGTCAGGATATCGCCGCCAGCAAGGCGCATACGGCGATGCTTGCTAAAAAGGGCATCATCGCGGCGCAAGATGCAAAACGCATCGCTCACGGTCTAGACACGATCCTGTCAGAAATCGAGTCCGGCAAGTTCGCCTTCAAGCGCGCGCTTGAGGACATTCACATGAATGTTGAGGGCCGGCTCGCTGAATTGATCGGGCCGGCGGCGGGGCGGCTGCACACCGCGCGCTCGCGCAACGATCAGGTGGCGACCGATTTCCGACTCTGGTTGCGCGACGCCATTGATGAAATCGACGCCGCGCTTGCCGCCTTTCAGCGCGCGTTGGCGCGCAAGGCGCTCGACCATGCCGCAACCGTGATGCCGGGCTTGACCCATCTGCAGCCGGCGCAGCCGGTGACGTTCGGGCATCACCTGCTTGCCTATGTGGAGATGGCGGCGCGCGACCGCGGCCGCTTTGCCGATGCGCGGGCGCGGCTCAATGAATGCCCGCTTGGCTCCGGCGCGCTGGCCGGCACTTCGTTTCCGATCGACCGCGCCATGACCGCGAAAGTGCTCGGTTTTGCCCGGCCAACGGCGAACTCGCTCGACGCTGTCGCCGACCGCGATTTCGTGCTCGAAACGCTGTCGGCCTGCGCCATCACTGCGGTGCATCTGTCGCGGCTCGCCGAAGAAATCGTGATCTGGTCGTCGCCGCTCATCGGGCTCATCCGGCTGTCCGACAAGTTCACCACCGGCTCGTCGATGATGCCGCAGAAGCGCAATCCGGACGCGGCGGAGCTGGTGCGGGCCAAGACCGGCCGCGTCGTCGGCGCGCTGGTATCGCTGCTGATGGTGATCAAGGCGCTGCCGCTCGCCTATCAAAAGGACCTGCAGGAGGACAAAGAGGGCGCGATCGACGCCATTGGTGCGCTCGCGCTCTCGCTCACCGCGATGACCGGCATGGTGGATGACATGGAGCCCGATGCCGCGCGGATGGCGGCTGCGGCGGGGGAGGGTTATTCGACCGCGACCGATCTGGCGGACTGGATGGTGCGCACGCTCAAGCTGCCGTTCCGCGAGGCGCATCACCTTACCGGCCGGATCGTGGCCAAGGCCGCCGAAGCCGGGGTCGCCCTCGACAAGCTATCGCTCAAGACCATGCAAGCGATCGAGCCGCGGATCACGAAATCGGTATTCGATGTGCTCTCGGTGGCCAATTCGGTCAGAAGCCGGAAGGTCTATGGCGGAACGGCGCCGAGTAACGTGCGCCGGCAGGCGCAGCGCTGGCTCAAGCGGCTCGGCAAGAAAACCGGCAAGAAACTCGGCAACAAACCCTAACGCTCCGGCAAGGTTTGGCCGACACAATGTCGCCCTGCCGTTGCGTTGTGATAGCCTCGGTTGGGAAGCTCTGGGGGCTTGTTTGAACGATATTGATGAATTGCCGCGTCCGCTCGTCCTCGCGAAGGCGGGGACCCAGCACTGGATTCCTGCTGGCGCGGGAATGAGCGGAATTGCGCGTGGGCTGGCCCTCGGCACGTTACTGACATGCGCTCTGGCCCTCTCCGCCTGCGGCCGCGCCGGACCGCTCGAGCCGCCGCCTGGACCCGCCGCTGTGCCGGTCCCGAGCGCACAACTCACACAGCCCGACGGCTCCCCGGCGGCGGGCTCGCCGCAGGACACCGCGGCCAAAAGCGGCTTCGATATCCAGGGCAATCCAGTCGCTACGCCCGGGCAGAAACGATCCTTCATTCTCGATCCGCTGCTGCGATAGCGGCGGCCACGAGTTTGCGCCCTCTCCCCTTGCGGGAGAGGGCACGGTATTCAGGCGCCGGATTTCAAAAAAACGCAGTAGTGCTAATACGTGTCATGCATCACTTTGCTTATCGTGACGGCGTGCTTCATGCCGAAGCGGTCAATGTAGCCGAACTCGCCGACCTCGTCGGCACGCCGTTCTATTGCTATTCGAGCGCGACCATCGAGCGGCATTACCACGTCTTCGCCGGCGCCTTTGCCGATGTCGACGCGCTGGTCTGCTATGCGCTCAAAGCGAACTCCAACCAGGCAGTGGTGACGACACTGGCGCGGCTTGGCGCCGGCGCTGACGTTGTGTCCGAAGGCGAATTGTTGCGCGCACGCGCTGCCGGCGTTCCGCCGCAGCGAATCGTGTTCTCCGGCGTCGGCAAGACCGCGCACGAACTGGCGCTGGCGATCGAGCATGGCATCCTCTGCGTCAATGTCGAATCCGAAGCTGAGCTCGAACTGCTTTCGTCGATCGCCACCGCCGCAGGGCGGCGCGCCGACATTTCGATCCGCGTCAATCCGGACATCGATGCGAAGACGCATGCCAAGATCGCGACTGGCAAGGGCGAGAACAAATTCGGCATTCCGATCAGCCGGGCGCGCGAGGTCTATGCCCGTGCCGCCAAGCTCAAAGGCGTGCGCGCCATCGGCGTCGACATGCATATCGGCAGCCAGATCATCGACCTGCAACCGTTCCGCAATGCATTTTCCTTGCTGGCTGAATTTGTCGGCGTGCTCCGCGCCGACGGCCACGCTATTTCGCACGTCGATGTCGGCGGCGGACTCGGCGTTCCCTATCGCGAGGACAATGAGCCGCCGCCCGATCCTGATGCTTATGCCGCCATCGTCAAAGGCGCGACCAAGAATCTCGGCTGCCGGCTGATCCTCGAACCGGGCCGGCTCATCGTCGGCAATGCCGGTATCCTGGTCATGCGCGTGCTGTACGTGAAGCATGGCGACGCCAAGTCATTCGTTGTCGTCGATGCTGGTATGAACGATCTCATCCGGCCAACGCTGTACGACGCGCATCACGACATCCGCCCGGTGCGCGAGCCGACGTCCGGCAGCCGGCGAATCGTGGCGGATGTGGTCGGCCCGGTCTGCGAATCAGGTGACTTCTTCGCGCTCGATCGCGAGCTCGCCGCGCCGCAAGCCGGGGACTATCTCGCGCTCATGACGGCTGGCGCCTATGGCGCGACCCAGTCGGGGACCTATAACAGCCGGCCGCTCGTCCCCGAAGTGCTTGTTCGCACACAAGAATGGGCGCTAGTGCGGCCGCGGCCCACGCTCGATGAATTGATTGCGCTCGACCGGCTGCCGCCATGGTTATGACGGCTTGGTTGTGACAGCTGGCCGTGACGCCTCGCCGGTGGATTTGGCTCTGATTTTGCTCGCCAGGCGTTGTCACGAGGCAAACGCCGCGGAATAGGGCAAAAGCAAGGGAATGCGCCGGCAAAGTGCGGCCGATAGGAGCCAAAGAGTGCCTCTTAATGTGTCATCCACTGGCCCCCATGTTACCCTGTTGCTGCGCGATATTCGGCGTTCAATTCTGAGCGGATGGTTTTGTGACGGAAGTGACTCAACCTGCTGACCTCAATGCGACCGAACCATCGTCGCGGCTCGCTGCGGCGGCACGGCGCGCGCGCTACGCGATTCTCTGGGAGCGGCTGTGGCCGCCGCTCGCGGCACTGGCGACGGCGACCGGCCTTTTCCTGGCGGTGTCGTGGCTCGGTTTATGGTTGTGGCTGCCGCCGCTTGGTCGCGCCGCCGGTCTGGTCCTGTTCGCGGCAGCAGCGTTGTGGGCGGTGTCGCCATTTTATTTTCTGCGCCTGCCCGGGATCGGCGATGCGTTGCGCCGGCTCGATCGCGTCAGCGGCTTGCGCCACCGGCCGGCGACCGCGATTGCCGACCGGCTCGCGGTCAGTGCAGAGGATCCCTATTCGCTTGCGCTGTGGAATGCGCATGTCGAGCGTTCGCGCAAAAGCGCCGACGCGCTGCGCGCCGGTGCGCCGGCGCCGCGCGTCGCCTGGCGCGATCCTTATGCATTGCGCGGCCTCGTGCTGGTTGCCGCGATCGCGACCTTCATCGCTGCCGGCGGCGAACGCTGGCATCGCATCGTGGCCGCATTCGATTGGCACGGCGTCGGCGCGCCGGCGAATTTCCGCGTCGATGCCTGGGTGGCGCCGCCGGCCTATACCGGCAGGCCGCCGATCATCCTGCCGGGAATTCATCCGGGCGAAACGACGGCAGCGTCCCTGCAAAGCGGCGGCCCAATCAGCGTGCCGGTAAATTCGATTCTGGTGGTGCGCGCGACCGGCCAAGTCAAATTCGAACTCTCCGCCAGCGGCGGCGTCACGTCATCGGAGGAAGCCGTGCGGTTGCCAGCGGGCACCGAGCAGCACCGCTTTATTATCACGGCAACCGGCGCGGCGACGCTGCGCGGCGCCGGGGAGAAGCTGGTCTGGCCCTTCAACGCCGTTCCCGACCGCCCGCCGACCATCGCGCTCACCAAGGATCCCGAGCAGCAGAGCCGCGGCTCGCTATTGTTGTCGTACCGGCTGGAGGACGATTACGGGGTCGCCGAGGCGCAAGCGAGTTTTGCCCGCAACCAGGGAGACGGCGCCCGGGAGGCGCATCCGCTATTCGGTCCGCCCGATTTCGCGTTGGTCCTGCCGCAGGCGCGCACAAGAAACGGCATTGGCCAGACGATCAAGGATCTCACCGATCATCCCTGGGCGGGCGCCGACGTTGTCATGACGCTGATCGCCCGCGACGATGCCGGCAACGAGGGCAGGAGCGAGCCGTTCGCCTTGCGCTTGCCCGAGCGAATTTTCACCAAACCTTTGGCGCGGGCTTTGATCGAGCAGCGTCGCAATCTGGCGCTCGATGCGCAGAGCCGCCCGATCGTCCTCACCGCGCTCGATGCGCTCGCCGTGGCGCCGGAACGATTCACGCCGGAAGCCAGCGTCTATCTCGGCTTGCGTTCGATCTACTGGGCGCTGGACCGAGCCAAGAGCGACGACGATTTGCGGAACGTCGTGCAACGGCTTTGGCAAATGGCGGTAGGCCTCGAGGACGGCGACATTTCCAATGCGCAGGAAGCCTTGCGCGCCGCCGAAAACGCGCTGCAGCAGGCGCTCGACCGCGGCGCCACCGACAAGGAGATCAAGGCGCTGATGGACCAGCTGCGCGCCGCCATGGACCGTTTCATGCAGGCGATGGCGGAGCAGCTGAAAAACAGTCGCGAGCTTACCCGCCCGCTCAGCCCCAATACCCGCATGCTCAGCTCGCGCGATCTCCAGAGCATGCTCGACCGATTGGAAAATCTCGCGCGCAACGGCGCCAAGGACGCCGCGCGCCAGCTTCTGCAGCAGCTGCAAGAGATGATGGAAAATCTGCAGATGGGCATGCCGGACATGAATGACGGCGATGAAGACATGATGTCGGCGCTCGACGAGCTCGGCGACATGATCCGCCAGCAACAGCAATTGCGCGACCGCACTTTTCAGCAAGGCCAGGATCAGCGCCAGCGCGGCGCGCCGCGCGACGGCAAGCCGGGCCAGTCGCAGCCCAACGGCAAGTCGTTTGGTGAACTGCGGCAAAACCAGCAGGCGCTGCGCGATCGGCTGAACAAATTGCTCGACGAGCTAAAGAACCGCGGCCTCGGCCAGAATCAGCAGAACCAGCAAGGCCAGCCCGTTCCCGGCCAAGGACAAGGGGAGTTGGATCAGCTTGGCCGCGCCGGCGAGGCCATGGGCGATGCCGCCGGCAATCTCGGTCAGGGCGATGCCGATGGCGCGGTTGATTCGCAAGGCCGCGCGCTCGATGCTCTGCGCAAGGGCGCGCAAGGACTGGCGCAATCGATGCAGCAGCAGATCGGACGCGGTACCGGCCCGGGCCGCCCCGGCCGGTTCGGCCAATCGCGCGCGCAGCAAGAGACCGATCCGCTTGGCCGGCCGCTGCGCGGCCGCGATTACGGTGACGACGCGACGGTGAAAGTCCCCGGCGAGATCGACGTGCAGCGCGCGCGCCGCATTATCGAGGAATTGCGCAAACGGTTCGGCGACTTTGCCCGGCCGCAGGACGAGCTCGATTACATCGAGCGGCTGTTGAAGAACTATTGAGGGCCGCCGCGAGACCTCCGCTTTGGCTCCGTCATGCCCGGCACTCGGGTCCCGCCTCTGGCGGGCCCAAGTGTAGACTCTCGTGCCGGGCATCCACGTCTTAACGTGCGCGCCGAAACAAAGACGTAGATGGCCGGAACAAGTCCGGCCATGACGAGTCATGTGGCGTCGTCGGTTCAGCCTTCCTTTCACCGCGTTGACACCCCTCCGATACGGCCTACATTACAGGTGTTCCGAGGGGAGCTCCGGAAGGAGCTGAGAGACCGCGAGACAACCGCGGTGACCCTTTGAACCTGATCCGGGTCATGCCGGCGAAGGGACAGGAATTTGCCTTCTACCAGCACATCCCCGGACAATATGAAACCGCGCAGGCGATCGCGGCTTGCGGTTGGCGCTGCGGGAGCGTGACATGCAGACATCGATCTTCCTGGCCCGGCTCCTCGGTCCGTTGCTGTTGCTTACCGGCGCCGGCATCGTGCTCAATCCCAAATCCTTTCGCACCATCGCCGGCGAAGTGGTGCGCAGCGTGACCTTGGTCTATCTGTTCGGCTTTATGGACCTCGCCGCCGGTCTCGCCATCGTGCTGACGCACAACGTGTGGGTGGCGAGCTGGCGCGTGCTGATCACGCTGATCGGCTGGCTCTTACTCATTCGTGGCGCGGTGCGCATTGTGGCGCCAGAGATCGTCATGGGCTACGCGGCGAAGGTGATCCGCAACAAGCAAGTCATTCCGTCGGCGGGAGCGGTCGTCGGCGTTCTCGGCCTTGTGCTTTGCTATTTCGGTTATGTCGCGTGATCGCGATTACGCGCAATCGAAAGCTCTACAGGAGTGCATCATGAATAAGCCTCTCGCCGAATCCGATTTCGCCACGCCGAAGGTCACGACCGGCCCGATTGCCGGATCGCGCAAGGTCTATTCGGCGCCGGATGCCGCGCCCGATCTGCGCGTGCCGCTGCGCGAGATTGCGCTCTCGGAGGCCGCCGCCGAGGAGCCGGTGCGGATCTACGATCCGTCCGGCATTTATACCGAGGCCGATGCCGCGATCGACGTCGAGAAGGGTCTCAAGCGCAGCCGCATCGCATGGGTAAAGGAGCGCGGCGGCGTCGAGGAATACCAAGGCCGTCCGCTCAAGCCGATCGATAACGGCAATGCCAGCGGCAAGCATCTCGCGCGCAGTTTCCCGAACACGCCGCGGCCGCTGCGCGGTATCGATTCTTCATCTTCACCTCCCCCCTTGAGGGGGAGGTCGACCGCCGAAGCTGAAAGCGCAGGCGGT
>WNGL01005060.1_pt1 | contig 15717 bp, 11 predicted proteins | sample 5400591 | NCBI WGS metagenome assembly WNGL01 (sample SAMN13153377, study PRJNA577476) | soil metagenome | isolation source: 80 cm soil or saprolite under Garry oak tree replicate 1 | place: USA:California | collected 2016-06-15
GTGCAAGCCGCGGTGCAAAGGCTCGCCGCCGACGCGCAGGCGTGGGACGAGCTCGCCGCCGTGTACGAGCAGGTCTCGGAGGACGCGAGGGGGCTCGCCAAGGCGCGGCTGCTGCTCGAGCTCGGCCGGGTGAAGGACCTGCGCCTCGATGACGCCGACGGGGCCGAGGCGGCCTTCCGCCGCGCGCTGGAGGTCGACCCGGCCAGCCCGGAGGCGCTCGACGCGCTGACGGAGCTCTTCACCCGACGTGGAAGGGTCCGCGACCTCGTCATCGCGCTCGAGCAGAAGCTCGAGGCGGCGGCGGGGCTGGAGGAGAAGAAGGCCACCCTGCTGGAGATGGCGCGCATCTATGACGGCCAGCTCCAGGACCGCGAGGAGGCGATCTCGGCCCTGAAGCGGGTGCTCGAGCTCGACGGCGCGGACGCCACCGCGCTCGCGGCCATCGCGGCGCTCTACCGGCGCGAGCAGCGCTTCGCCGATCTGGCCGGCATCCTGGCGCGGGCCCGCGACCTCGCCCAGGACGGCGCAGCGCGCGTCGCCTACCAGCTCCAGATCGCCGCGCTGCACGAGAACGAGCTCGCCGACGACGAGGCGGCGGTGGAGGCCTACCGGGCGGCGCTCGGCCTCGACGACACGAACCGCGACGCGCTCTCCGGCCTGGAGCGCCTCTACACCAAGCTCGACCGCTTCGCCGAGCTGAACCGCGTCTACGAGCGGCAGGCCGAGCTCGCCACCGAGCCGCGCGAGAAGGTGCGCATCCTCGGGAAGAGCGCCGCCATCTGGCAGGAGAAGCTCTCCGACCCGGCCCGCGCCATCGAGAAGAACGAGGCGGTGCTGTCGCTCGATGGGCAGAACCTCGCCGCGGCGCGCAACCTCGAGACGCTCTACCGCCGCGAGGGCGCCTGGGAGAAGCTCATCGCGGTGCTGCAGCACCACGCGAGCCTGACCCAGGACCGGCGCGAGCTCGTCTCGCTCACCGTGCAGGTGGGCGACGTCTGGTCGAAGGAGCTGGGCCGCGCCGACCGCGCCGAGGCCATGTACGCGGGCGCGCTCCAGCAGGACCCCGACTCGCGCGAGGCGATCTCGGCGCTGGCGCGGCTGTACGAGAAGAGCGGCAACTGGAACCTGGCGGTCGAGATGCTGCAGCGCGAGGTGAAGCTCGCCCAGGGCGGCGAGGCGGTGGTCGACCTCCAGTCGCGCATCGGCCGCATCCAGGAGGAGATGCTGCAGGACCGCGGGGGGGCGAAGCTCGCCTTCGCGCGCGCGCTCGACGCGGATGCCGGGCACCTGCCCAGCCTGCGCGCGCTGCGCGCCATCGCCGAGGCGGAGCGCGATCGCGACGCCTACCTGCGCTACCTGCTCGCCGAGGCGCGCTACGTCGAGGGCGACGACGAGAAGGCGACCTTGCTCCACCAGGCGGGCCGCATCCATCAGGAGGAGCGGGACGACCCCGACGGCGCCGCCCGCCTCTACGAGGAGGCGCTGCGCAAGGTGGCCGACTTCCTCCCCGCCGCCCGGCCGCTCGCGGACCTGTACGTCGCGCGGGCCGACTGGGCGCGCGCCGACGCCGTGCTCGAGGTGGTGGTGAAGCGGCTGGAGCAGGAGGGCGAGGCGAAGGAGCTCTGCCGCCAGTCCTACCGCCTCGGCTACGTGGCGGAGAAGCTCGGGCGGCGCGAGCAGGCGCTGCAGAGCTACCGCCGCGCCTACGAGCTCGACGCCACCTACCTGCCCGCGCTGGAGGGCCTGGGCCACCTGCTCGTGCAGGACGGCGCGTGGGAGGAGGCGCTCAAGATCTTCCAGGCCATCCTCATCCACCACCGCGACGGGCTGACCGACCTGGAGGTGGTCGAGACCTACTGGCAGATCGGCGAGCTCCAGGGGCGGCTCGGCCAGGGCGACCGCGCCGGCAAGAGCCTGGAGAAGGCGCTCGAGATCGACGCCGGGCACGAGCCCTCGCGGCGCGCGCTGGTGGCGCTCCTCGAGGCGGCGGGTGACTGGGAGCGCTCGGTCGACCACCGCCAGAAGCTGGCGGCCGCGCAGGAGGGCGCGGCGAAGCTCGAGACGCTCATGGCCATCGGCGCCACCAGCCGCGACAAGCTCCAGGATCCGTACCAGGCCATCGACGCCTTCACCGCCGCCGCGCGGCTCGACCCCGGCAACGTGCAGGTGACGGAGGCCCTGCTCGGGCTCTACCGCGACACGCGCCAGGGGCAGAAGGCGGCCGACGTGCTGGCGCGGCTGCTCGAGACGCCGGAGGCGAAGGCCGACCCGCAGCGAGCCGCCCGGCTGCACCACGCGCTGGCCGTGACGCTGCGCGACGAGCTGAAGGACGAGGCGGGCGCCGCGCGTGAGCTGGACGCGGCGCTCGACGCCGACCCGCGCCAGGTGCAGGCGTTCGCGGATCTGGAGGCGCTCCTCACCGCGGCCCAGCGCTGGCGCGAGCTGGAGCAGGCCTACGTGCGGATGATCCAGCGCCTGTCGCGCGGACCCGAGGCGGCGGCGGCGCGGGTGGCGCTCTGGAAGACACTCGCCGAGCTGTACCGGCGCGTCCTCTCCGACCCGGAGAACGCGCGCATGGCGTACGAGGTGGTGGTCAAGGCCGATCCGAACGACACGGCGGCGCTGCAGGCGCTGGCGGAGCTGTCGGCGCACGCCGGCGGCCACGGCCAGGACGCCATCGATGCGCAGCGGCGGCTGCTCGCGCTCGGCACGGCCCCGCAGCGGGCGGTCTCGGCGATGATCGGGCTCCACGCCGAGGCGAAGGACTACGACCAGACCTACACCGCCGCGCAGGTGCTCGCCTTCCTGCTCGACGGCGCCAGCGCGGAGGAGGGGCAGGTGGTGACGCGCCTCCGCCGCTTCGCGCGCGAGGCCGCCAGCGGCTCGCTCGACGCGGCTCGCTGGGAGCAGCTCCTGCACGAGCGCGCCCAGGGGCCGCTCCCGGCCATCCTGACGCTGCTCGTGCGCGAGGCGGCCGAGATCTTCGTGCAGCAGCCGAAGGAGCTCGGGCTCCAGCCGAAGAAGGACGAGCTCGACGTGGCGGGCTCGATGCTCTTCTTCGTCAACATGTACAAGTACGTCGCCCGGACGCTCGGGCTGCCCTCGCCGCGGCTCTTCCGGCCAGGCGAGCCCGGCGCGCGGCTGCAGCTCTTGCCGCTGGCGCCGCCGGCGCTGGTCGCGGGGGAGGAGCTGTTCCAGGAGCGGCCGAAGAAGGAGCTCTGGTTCACCATCGGCAAGGCCATGGCGTTCCTCCGCCCGGAGCTGACGCTCGCCCGCCTCATGCCGCACGACCAGCTCGACGCGGTCTTCCAGGCGGCCGCCAGCCTCGGCACCTCCCGCTTCGTGGTGACGGCCGATCAGCACCTCGTCGAGAAGCTCAAGCGGCGGCTGGAGAAGGTCCTCCCCGATCAGGCCCGCACCCAGAAGCTGAAGCTCCTCGCGCGCGCCTACTGCGACATGCAGCACCCGGGCGACGTCCGGGCGTACATGGACGCCGCCGAGCTCACCTCCAACCGGGTCGGAGCGCTGCTGGCAGGCGATCTCGACGTGGTGCGCCGGATGGTGGTCGCGGAGAAAGCGGCCGTGTCGAAGCTCAAGGACGAGACGCGCCTGCGCGACCTCGTCCTCTTCTGCACCTCCGAAGCTTACGGCGCGCTCCGGCGCGACCTGGGCCTCTCGGTGGTGGTCCCGGCGGCCGCGGGGTAGGGCGAGCTCCCCACCCCGATCCTTGACCCTCCGCCCTCACACCCCTACGATTGATTGGATTTTCGGTCGTTTACCGCCGTGAGACCCCCATGAAATTCGCCTGCGATAGTTGCGGCTCGCAGTACATGATCTCGGACGACAAGGTCGGTCCGAACGGGGTCAAGGTCCGTTGCAAGAAGTGCAGCAACGTCGTCTCGGTGAAGCGCGCGCCGGCGGCACCGCCGGAGGCGTCTCCCGCCCCCGCTGGGCCGGCGTACGGCGGCGGTGAGCCGTCGCTCGAGCACGAGCTGGGCCACGCCTTCGACAGCGCGTTCGGCGACGGCCCCGGCCAGGCCGAGGCCGCGCGGCCGGCAGCCGGCGATGAGGTCTCGAGCGCGGATCCCGGGCAGGACTGGTACGTCGCCATCGACGACAACCAGGTGGGCCCGCTCCCCGCGACCGGGGTGAAGGCGCGCTGGGAGTCGGGAGAGATCGGCCCCGACACGCTGGCCTGGCGCCCGGGGATGTCGGACTGGGTGCCCCTCTCCACCATCGCGCCCATGGCGCAGTACCTGGCGCCGGTGCCGCGCGGCGGCGCGACCGCGGCGACCCGGGCCGCCCCCGCCGCCGCGACCGCGAGCGCGCAGCGCGCGGAGCCCATCCGCACAGCGCCAGCCGCCAACACCGCCATCTCGGCCCCTCTCACGGCGACGCCGGCGAGCTCGGCGCCGGCCGCGAATGGCCAGCTCGGCGGGCAGGGCGCGTGGAAGCCGAATGCCGGCAGCGCGCTCGCGGCGCTCGCGAGCGAGGAGCTCTCCTCGCTCGAGAAGCCGGCCAAAGCGGGGCAGCTCGAGTCGACGGTGAGGAGCGGCTCGCTCGTCGACCGGATGCAGTTGCCGGACGGCGGCGTCGATCCGACCAATCTCCTGCCGCTCCCGATCAAGGGGCTCGACCAGACCACCGAGGCGCGGCTCGAGCGGCGGTCCTCGAGCGCCGGCGACCGGACCGAGATCCGCCAGATCAAGCGCTCCGCCATGCGCAGTGTGTTCGCGGTGGGCATCGGCATGGCGCTGCTGTTCGGGGTGGCGGTGGCGGCCATCACCTACTTCATGCGGCCGAGTCCGGCCCGGGTGGCGCAGGCTCCGGCGACGCCGGCGGTCGCCGCACCCGTGGCGCCGTCTGCCGCGCCGACGCCCCCGCCCGCGACGGCTGCACCGGTTCCCGCCCCCGCTCCGGCCATGGCTGCCGTTCCCGCCCCCGCCGCGGAGCCAGCGCCGGCTCCGGCGATCGCGCAGGCCACGCCGCCGCCCGCCGCGCCCGAGCCGGTGCGGGCTGCCCCAGCACCTGCCCCGGCGCGTGAGCCGCCCGCGAAGACGGCTACGCGCTCTCGCCGGCGCGACGCCGCCGAGCCTCCGGCGCGCCCGGTACGGCGAGCGCCGCAGCGCACGGCCGCTGTCGAGCCGCCCGCCCCCACGCCGGCCGAGCAGCCGGCGCCGCGCCGCAAGCCGACAGGCGATCCGCTGCTCGACGTGGCCGGCGACGATGAGCTCGAGAAGGAGCTCGGTGGCGGGAAGAACGCCAAACGGAGCGTCTACGTCCCACCGGCCATCGGGAGCGACCTGCCGGAGAACGTGTCACAGTCCCAGATCCAGGAGGCGGTGGCCGGCCAGCGGAACGCGCTCTTCCGCTGCATCGAGCAGCAGCGCGGCGCCGACCCGGGCGCGCACGGGACGCTGCGGATGCGCTGGATCATCGCCGGCGACGGCTCGGCGCGCGAGGTGCGTGCGCTCAACGACGAGTTCTCCCGCCAGCCGGTGGTGCCGTGCATCACCGGCGTGGTGAAGGGGATCCGTTTCCCGCGCTCCCGCACGAGCGGCCAGGAAGTGGTCTTCCCGTTCAAGTTCTGATGCGCCGACCGGGGTCCTGACGCAGCCACCCACGCCTCCCCGGCCCGGGTGACCGCCAGCCCGGCGGCCCACGGCCTCCCTGCAACCCCCCGCGATCCAGCCTTGACCTGCCGGGACGCCGCGAGCAAATCTCTGCTCGCACCGGCACCACCTCGGGGGGAGCGTTGGCGTACGAGTTCGACAGCGCGGGGCCGGGGAGCGCCTACCGCCGCGTCGAGGCGATGAGCCTCGGCGACCTCGAGGCGATCCGCCTCATCCTGCGCGGCTCGTCGGTCATCGACTGGCGCCGACTCCACTTCGCCGACGCGGCGGCGGTGGACCACTTCCTCGCCCTGAACCTGTTCGATCTCTCGGATCAACGCGACGAGCGTCGGCTGCGGGCGGTGGCGGGACAGGCGGTCGAGTACCTGCGCAAGGCGTTCGGGTACCGGGTGGCCGAGGCGGTGGCGCAACCGGACGACTTGCGGGAGCTGTTCCTCATCGCGAGCGGCTCGATCGAGCCCCGCAAGTACCGCCGCATCGCCTGCGTGGTGCTGAAGTGCATGCAGGTCGTGCATCACCTCGAGGCGCGCGAGCTCCTCTTCCGGACGCCCATCCGCGAGGCCGACCTGGCCGAGCGGGTCGATCGGCGCGTCATGCGCGAGGCGCGCCGGATGCAACAGCTGGCGCTGCCGGTGGTCGAGTTCGTCGGCAACGTGAAGGCGCGCAGCTCGCTCGTCACGAAGCTCCTCGCCAAGCGCGAGACGGTGGCGGCCCAGATCTTCGACCGCGTCCGTTACCGCATCGTGACCGAGCGGCAGGAGCAGATCCCCTCCATCTTGCACCACCTCACCATGTCGCTCTTTCCCTTCAACTACGTGGTGCCGGGGCAGAGCCACAACTCGCTCGTCCGCTTCCGCGAGATCCTGGCCCGCCACCCCGCGGCCGCCGGCTTCGCCAGCGAGCTGCAGGCACCGCTCGACATCGAGGGGAAGGACGAGCGGCCGAAGAACGTCTTCAGCGCCAGGGGCTACCGCGTGCTGAACTTCGTGGTGGACCTGCCGGTGCGGGTCGACGAGCTCTTGCCGGCCGACGGCCCGCTCGCTGACGATCTGGGCCGGGTGGTCTTCTCGCTGGTCGAGTTCCAGATGATCGACGCCGCCACCGCCCGGCGCAACGAGGAGGGCGAGTCCAGCCACGAGCGCTACAAGCGGCGGCAGAGCAAGAACGTCCTGCGCCGGCTGTCCCGCGGGCTGGTCGTGCCGAAAGGGCGGAAACGCGGGAAGGGGTAGCGCATGCGCGAGACCACGAAGGAGAGCCCCGTCGACCGGGGCGAGGTCACGGTGCCGGGCCGCTGCCAGCTGTGCGGGGAGCTGGGCGAGGTCCTCGCGATACCGGGCGCGCCGCAGCCGAACCAGTTCTGCGCCCGGTGCGCCATCGAGTGGGCCGAGGCGCCGGCCGACGACGAAGGCGAGCGGTAGGGGCTGACCGCCCTCAGCGCGTGGCGACCGGCGGGGCCAGCGCCTTCAGGAACCGCGACGTCCAGCGCTTCCCGGCGAGCTGCGACATCCCGAGCTCCTCGGCGGCGCGGCGGGTGGCGGCCTGCTCGTCCTTCACGAGCACCCGGCGCTCGCCGGTGCGGACGACGCGCAGCTCGCCCACGTAGACGATGCGGTCCTCCGGGCGCAGGTCGAGGCGCGCCGGGAGCTCCCACTTCACGCCGCCCGCGTCGGTCACGTACATGACGCCGCGCAGGTAGAGGGTGGGGGCGCGGTCCACCTCGATGAAGAACGGGCCCTCCATCGGGATCCAGGCCGCGTCGTAGGTCGCGAGCGGCGACCCGTACGACTCCTGGTCCCACCGCTGCGACAGGTCGCGGGTGAAGAGCGCGGCGACGTTCCCTTCCTGCTCGCCGACGAAGATGACCTTGCCGGGCGGCTCGTACCGCCCGTTCACCCAGGTCCCGCTCCGCTGCGGCGCGTTTCCCCGCTGCTGGATGGGTGGCACGGAGACGAAGGAGCCGACGAGCACCACCTTGTCGGGCGCGACCGGCGCGCCCGGCTGGAGGCTTCGCCAGGAGGGGCGCCAGCACCCGCCGAGGGCGAGCGCGCCGGCCAGCGCGCAGACGGCGGCCGCGCGGCGGATCACGGCGAGCCTCGCAGGAAGCGCTCCCAGCCCGTGCCCGCCACGGCGTCGCGCAGGAGCTCCTCGCGCCCAGGGCGCGAGGAGCCTGGCAGCATCGTCATCTTGTAGGACCCCCCGAACGTGCCGCGCTGCTCGACGCGGAGGACGCCCATGTCGTAGATGCCGGGCCGCGTGATGGTGAAGCGGCTCGACACCCGCGCGTCCTCCCCCACGTGGAGCTGGGCGGCGTTGCCCCAGCCCCGGCCGGTGAAGAGGACGAGCTCGTAGACGCCGGGCGGGAGCTGCATCAGGTAGTGGCCGTCCTTCATCTCGCGGCGGCCGAAGACGCGGAAGAGCGTCTCCTCGGTGGCCCCGGCCAGCTCGATCGGCTCCCCGGGCCCGACCCGGCGGAGCCAGATGCCGTCGAGGGACCCGACGCCGAAGAACCCGCCGTCCACCTCGAGCGAGCCGAACACGAGCGAGCGCCCGGGCAGGACCGGCTCGTCGGCGCGCAGCGACTTGAACGCCCAGACCGGGTCGGAGAGGCGGAAGAAGCAGCCGCTCGTGGAGAGCGCCAGGGCGACGAGGAGGGCGCGCATCACAGGAGGCTCCCGACGAGGAAGAGCGGTGAGAGGTCGACGGTGATCGACAGCTCGCGGCCGTCGGGGCCGAACGCGGCGCGGCCGCCGAGCCCGAAGGCGGGGTTACCGGCGCGGAGCGCCAGCCAGGGCACGAGGCCACTCCGGCCGCCGAAGCGCACCTCGCCGCCCGCGGTGGCCTCCAGCCAGCCGAACGGCGCGTAGCCGCCCCCCAGGCCGATGGCGCGGGTGGCGGCGACCGGCGGCCCGACGACGCCCGAGACCTCCCGGTTCGCGTCGGCGAACGAGGCGACCAGGAGCAGGTTACGCCCCTGCCCGAGCGGGGAGGACAGGCCGCCCACCAGCTCGAGCCGCCACCCTCCCACGGTGGCGCCGTTCTCGCCCTCGCCAAAGGCCCAGCCGCCCCGCAGGCCGGCCAACATCTCGAGCGCGCCCCGGCTGCCGGCGCCCTCGTAGTCGGCGCCAGGTCGCGCCACGCCCGGGACGACTGGCTGGCGGTTCCCGGGGCCGAGGCCGGCGCAGCGATCCACGACCGCGAGCTGCGAGCCGGCGTTGGCGCCGAGCTCGCTCTCGACGTCCTGCATGGCGAGCTCCAGCTGACCCGCGCACGTGGTCTGCCCGGGCCGGGCGTCCACCTCGTGTGGGGCGAGCAGCTCCGACTTGCCGCCCACCTCCAGCCACTCGATGCGCCACACGCCCGCCGTGGCGCTCGCGTGAAAGGAACCGTCGTCTCCGACCGGCGCCACCAGGACGTCCCAGCCGCGGCGGAGGCCGATGGCGAGCCGCGCGCCGTGGAGCGCCCGGCGCAGGTCGCGAGGCGCGAGCAGCCGGCCCTTCTCCCGGAACATGAGGCGGCCCGTCACCGAGGCCGAGCGCGGCGGGCTCGGGTCCGGAGGCGGCGCGGGCGTGGCGGCGAGCGTCAGAGCGAGGATGGATGCGAGCACGGGTGCCCCCCTGTTCGCTCCTGGTTCTAGCAGCCTGGCGCTCGGTGCGGGAACGGGGCCGTGCTCGTACCTCAACCCACAGTGATGGGCCGCGCCGACACCCACCGTGATATCGCGTCAGCCGGCGGCGGCTGCGAACGACACCATGTCGGTGCCGTCGGTCCACTGGGCGTGATGGAGGAGCCGCGCCCCACGCCCGGCGGCGCGCACGGCGGCGTAGATGGGCGCGACCCCGCACAGCCGGCGCTGGGCGTCGTCCGCGACGGCGTCGCGGTGGAAGCCAGCAGGATCCGCCGCGCCCAGGAAGGCGAGCGTGCGGAGGTCGCGGGCGGCGAGAGCGGCCAGCTCTTCCGCCGTCGGCGCGCGCGGATCGCCGTAAAGCGGGCCGACGTGGGCGAGGTCGGCGCCCGCCACGTAGCAGACGCGGCGCCCCGCGACCGCGCGCGCCAGTGCGCCGAGGAAGCGCGCCGTGGCAGGAGCCGGATCGTCGAGCTGCGAGATGGAGGAGCACAGCACCGGCACCGCGCGGAACGGCCGATCGCCCATCACCCACCGCAGCCAGACCATCTGGAACTCGCAGGAGTGCTCGCCGGCGTGGACGAGCTCGTCCTCGAAGAGCTCGTCCTCGCCCAGCTCGGCGGCGAGCGCATCGGCCACCGCGCGGTCGGTCGGGACGGCGCCGAGCGGGGTGTCGTAGTCCTGGCGGGTGAGCGTGAAGAGGTGAGGCGGGGACGCGTGGGCGGTGCCGAAGACGACGAAGAGCTCGGCCTCCGAGCCCTCCAGCGCGCGGTAGGCGTGCGCGTAAGCGGCGCCACCGCGCCGGAAGTCGATGTGCGGCGCGACCAGGAGCCGGACACCCGCCCCGGCCCGCGAGGCCGGGTCGCGCGGCCCGGGCCCGTCGGGATCGGCGTAGAAGCCGGCCAGCATGCTGCGGAGCTCGTCCGGCTGCTCCGGGTAGGCGCCCCCGGCGCAGGCCGGCGGGCGCGCCGACGAGCGGAAGGCGGCGAGCGCGTCGGTCCGGCGGGCGGCGTACACCGGCCCGTGCACGAGTCCCACCTCGCGGGCTCGGACCGCCAGCCGCTCGACGTCGGCCAGCCGCACCTTTCCCAGCCCGGCCGCCTCCACCGCGCGCGCGACGTCCGCCAGGTCGCGCTCTCCGTCGAAGTGCGCCAGGACCCCGTAGGCGGCGGGCGAGACCACCGCTCCGTCCTCCAGCACGCCGTACGGATCGCGCAGGGCCACCGCCCGGCTGCCGTCCTCGAGCTGCACCGGCCTCGGCTCCAGCGTCACGAGCCGGGGCCGGCGGAGTTCATCGGCCATGGGTCACCGCTTGTTCTTCTTCCGGTTCTTCTTGCGCGACTGCCGCTCCTGCTTGCGCTTCTTCTTGCGCCGCTCGCGATCGGCGGCGCTCTCGGTGGAGGCGATGGGCTCGGGGGCGTAGCCCATCAGCCGGGCGCGGGCCATGGCGCCGGCGGGCATGCGCGGCTGAAAGCCCTTCGGCATGCCGGCCATCTGACCGGCGAGCTGGGAGGGGTCGACGCCGCCGCCCTGGAGCGCCCGCGTCACGTCGGCCGCGTCCGCGCCCAGCACGTCCTCCATGCCCTTGCCCTGGAGCTTCCGGAGCTGGAAGAGCTGCTTGATGCCAGGGAGGCGCGAGAGCAGTCCCGGCGCGTCGCCGATCTGCTTCATCACGCCGCGCATGGTGTTGTACTGCTTGAGGAGATCGCGCACCTCCTTGTCGCTCCGCCCGGAGCCTCTCGCGACGCGCTTCACCCGCCCCTCGTTGAGGAGGTCGGGCCGCACGCGCTCGGCCTTCGTCATCGAGTCGACCATGGCGACGATCTTCCCGAGCGCCGTCTCGTCGAACTGGAAGCCCTCGGGCAGCTCGCCGAAGAGGGGGAACTTCTCCATCAGCTCGCCGAGCGGCCCCATCTTCCGGACGAGCCGGATCTGGGAGACGAAGTCGTCGAGGGTGAAGTCGCCGGAGAGGAGCTTCTGCGCGTCCTCCTCCGCCTGCTTCTCGTCGACGTGCTGCTCGAAGTCCTTCATCAGCCCGACGATGTCGCCGAAGCCGAGGATGCGGCTCGCCAGGCCCTCCGGGCGGAACTCCTCGAGCCGATCGAGCGCCTCGCCCATGCCGAGGAACTTGATGGGCTTGCCCGTCACCTCCTTGATGGAGAGCGCCGCGCCGCCGCGAGCGTCGCCGTCGAGCTTCGTCAGGATGAAGCCGTCGAGCGCGAGCCGCCGGTCGAACTCGCTCGCGGTCTTGACCGCGTCCTGGCCGATCATGGCGTCGCAGACGAGCAGGATGTTGTCGGGCGCCACCGCCTGCTTGATGTCCTCGAGCTCCTTCATGAGGAGCTCGTCGATGGCGAGCCGGCCGGCGGTGTCGTAGATGACGACGTCGATCTTCTCGTGCTGCGCCTGCTCCAGCGCGCGCCGGCACAGCTCCGGCGGCTGCAGCCCGGCCTGGTGGAAGACCGGGACGCCGAGCTGCTGGCCGAGCGTCCGGAGCTGATCGACGGCGGCCGGGCGGTAGATGTCGGCCGCCACGAGCAGCGGCTTCTTGCCCTCCGCGAGGAAGCGGTTGGCGAGCTTGCCGGCGGTGGTCGTCTTGCCGGACCCCTGCAGGCCCACCATCATGACGCCGCTCGTGCCGCGGGCCTTCACCTTGAGCGAGGTGTCGACCGGGCCCATCAAGGCCTCGAGCTCGTCGTGACAGATCTTGATGAAGTGGTCCTGTGGCGAGACCTTCACCAGCCCCTTCTTCGTCTCGACCTTGGTCTCGACGACCTCGCCGACGGCCTTCTCGCGGACGCGCGCCACGAACCGCTTCACCACGTCGAACGCGACGTCGGCCTCGAGCAGCGAGACGCGGATGTCCCGCAGGGCGTCGTCGATCACCTCGGCGGTGATCTCGGTTCGCCCCTTGAGCTTGTTGCGCGCCGCCTTGAAGCCCTTGGCTACCGTCTCGAGCATGCCGTCCCCGGTTCGAAAATCCCTTGTGGAGGGGCGGATATAACACGGCCGAGGCGCCTTTTCCGCCACGTCCCGCGGTCGCCCGACCTGCATCCAGCGCCCCGCTCGGGCAAGCTCCAGCGCAGAGGGGGCGAACGTGGAGTGGCGACCTGAATACGAGCTCGGCGTCGGGGCCATCGACGCGCAGCACCGGCGCCTGTTCGCCTCGGTCGGCGACCTGCTCGACGCCATCGCCCGTGGCGAGACCGGCGCGGTCGGTCCCATGCTGACGTTCCTGCGCCGCTACGTGCTCGAGCACTTCGCCGACGAGCAGGCGCTCATGTCCGCCACGGCCTACCCGCTCGCCGACGCCCACGCCGCCGAGCACGCGCGCTTCGCGGCGGAGCTGTTCGACGTGCAGGCCCGGTACGCGCGGGATCCCCGGAGCCCCTGGCTGGCGGCCAAGCTCGGGGTGGGGCTCGCCGACTGGCTGCGCGACCACGTGCTCGGCAGCGACGCCGCGCTCGGACGGCACCTGCGGGCGCGGACGTCGCTGCGGCAGTGAAGGACGGGACGTGAAGCCGGAGCGCTCGACGGGTCAGGCCGCTGCCCTCGCCATGGCGCGGCGGTAGGCGGCCACACCGGAGTGCGTCGGGTGCCCGGGCGCCGGATCGGTTGGCGGAGCGGTGCGGAGCGGACGCGGCAGGCATGCGGCGCGGTACCAGCGCACGGTCCCTCGCGGCACCGGGCCGGCCTCGCGGTTCGCCTGGCGCCCCTCGGCGGTGAGCGTGATCTTCTCGGCGTGCGCGGCCTCTGCTGGCGAGCCATCGGCGCGCGCGTGCCCGGCCGCGGCAAGGGCAGTCGGCGAGCTGATGGGGGCGAAGTCGAGCGTCACGTGGGTCGCGGCGCCGTGGCCGCGGAATCAAGCCTACACGCACGCGAGCGGTTCCGCATGCACGCCGAGGGCTTGCCCTCCCGGTCCCCCCTCTCGGGCGAGATCGGGGGACGGCGCATCGAGGTACCTCGTGCGCGCGGGCACGTGGCCGCCTTCGCTCTGCGTTCATAGGATTGGCCAGGCGCATCGGTCGCCACAGGGCAGTTGCCGTGGGCATGTTGATACACAACGCCTGGGCCGCGTTCGCGAAGGACCGTGGCGAACCGCGAAGGTGGCCGCAGCGCGCTCTCGCGCTGGTGCGCTCGCGCTTCCTGGTGGCTGCGGCGCTCGCGTTGGGCGCCCTCGTCCTCACCCGGCTGTCCCTCGATCCGCTGGCGGGCGCCCACTTCGTGCCGTCGCTGGGCGCGGTGTGCCTGGCGGGGCTCTGGGGTGGGACCGCCCCTGGCCTGCTCGCGCTCGCGATCTGCGGGGTGGGCTACACGCTCGTCGCCGCCGCGGACGCCGCCGCAGCCGGCGTGGACCTCGCGCACCAGCTCACGCGGGTGGGTATCTTCCTCGCGGTCGGCGCGGCCGAGGCGGTCGGCGCGGGCGCGCTGCGCCACGCCGTCGCCGCCAAGGACCTCGCCCGCGCTCGCTGGGAACAGCGGGAGCAGCGCCACCGACACGTGCGGCTGCGCTTGCGCGAGCAGCTCGACTCCCTGCGCTCGATCACGGGCTACCTCGCCGAGGGCCTCGCCGCGCTCGACCCGGAGGGTCGCCTCGTCTTCATGAACGCCGCGGGCACGCGGATGCTGGGGTGGGACGAGCGCGAGCTCGCCGGCCGGAAGTTCCACGAGCTCGTCCACCCGCATCATCGGAGCCGAGCTCCCGTCGAACGCGAGGAGTGCCAGCTCCTCGGCGCGCTCCAGCACGGCCGGCCGGTCCAGCGCCAGGACCAGTACTTCACGAGGAGCGATGGGACCGAGTTCCCGGTCTCGTACACCGCCTCGGCGATCCTCCGGCGCGGCCAGATTGTCGGCGCCGCGCTCACGTTCCAGGACTTCAGCGCGCACCTCCGGGCGGAGGAGCGCGAGCGATTCATCACCCGCGCGACCGAGGCGCTCACGGAGTCGATCGCCTGGGAGGCGACGCTGGAGCGGGTCGCGCAGCTCGCGGTGCCGGTCCTGGGCGACTGGTGCCTGGTGGCGCTCGACGATGAGCGTGGACTCCGCAGCGTCGCGATCGTGCACGCCGACCCGGCCAGGGCCGCCGCTGCCCGCGACTTCCTGGAGCGTTATCCGCTCGACCGCGAGGCCGCGCACGGCGTCGGCAGGATCGTGCGCACTGGCAAGCTCGAGATCGTCCCCGAGGTCGACATCGACGCGTTCGTCGTCGAGGGGGGCGGCAGCGCGAGCCTCCGCGGCGAGATCCTGCGCGACATCGGGCTCCGGTCCTACATGGGCGTCCCGCTCATCGCCCGCGGCCGTACGCTGGGTGCGATCGCATTCGCGATCTCCGAAGGTTCGCGCCGGTTCGGGAGCGCGGACGTGGAGCTCGCCGAGGAGCTCGCCGCGCGCTGTGCCCTCGCCATCGACAATGCCCGGCTGTACCGCGAGGCGCAGGAGGCGAGCCGGTCGCGCGAGGAGGTGCTGGCCGTCGTCTCCCACGATCTCCGCGCGCCGCTCGCCACGGTCAAGCTCGCGGCGGAGCTCGTCGCGCGCCTCGTCCCCGACGACGGCCCGCCCGAGCTGCGGCGCTCGGCCGACATGGTGCAGCGAGCGACGGGCCGCGCCGCGCAGCTCGTCGAAGACCTCGTCGATGCAGCCAGCCTCGAACGTGGCCGCCTCGCGCTCACGCTCGAACCCCACGACGTCTCGGCGCTGGCGCGGGAGGCTCTCGCCGGCGTGGAGCTGCTCGCGCAGAAGCGCCGCGTGTCCCTCTCGCTCGACGCGGCGCCCGACGCCGGCGCCGCGGTCTGCGATCGGCACCGCGTCCTGCAGGTCCTCGCGAACCTCCTCGGGAACGCGCTGAAGGTCACGCCAGGCGGCGGGGCCATCCGCCTCGGAGTCCGGCGGGCGGAGGGCGAAATCGTGTTCAGCGTCGCCGACACCGGTCCGGGCATCGCGCCGGAGGACCAGCCGCGCCTCTTCGACCGGTACTGGCGTGGAGCGAGCTCGGGGTACGAGGGCCTCGGGCTCGGACTCGCCATCGTGCGGGGCCTCATCGAGGCCCACGGAGGGCACATCGGCGTGCGCAGCGCGCCCGGCGAAGGCGCCACCTTCACCTTCACCCTCCGCGCGGGGCCGCTCGCCGCGGCCGGGTGACCGATGGCAGCGGTTTGGGGCCAAAGCGCTCCTCGGCCGCGTTCGCCGCAGCGGGGTGGCGCCCTCCCGCGGGTAGATCTCGGTGAACGCATCGAATGGGGGGGCCGCGTCCCAGGCCGCTTCGTCTGGGCGGCCGTCCACCTGGATCGCGCCGGTGGCGCGCACAGCCAGGAGCGCGGCCTCGTTCGCGGCGGCGGGCTCCACGAAACCGGCTGTCCACGTCACGGCCGAGGCCGTGAGCAGGAAGGCGAGGCGAGATGGTCCGCGTGGTCCGTGCGCCGCCAAGAGATCCTCGCGACAGGGTCGTCATCGAGGTAGGCACCC